>Ga0326727_10002874_pt1 | contig 56959 bp, 50 predicted proteins | sample MB2enrmetagenome_FD_207643 | JGI IMG/M metagenome (GOLD analysis project Ga0326727, IMG submission 207643) | Lab enriched peat soil microbial communities from McLean, Ithaca, NY, United States - MB29MY | ecosystem: Environmental > Terrestrial > Soil > Wetlands > Peat | place: USA: New York... | reverse complement strand
GTCGGGAGTTGCTCGACCGGCTGGCCGCCCGCGGCGGCGGCGTGCCGGAATGGCAGTGCATCATTGACGATCTGGTGGATCTGAGCGCTGTCGAGGTCGAACAGGACGGCCGCCGCGCGCTGCTGCGCACCGCGCCGCGCCCGAGCATAGACCCGATCTGCCGCGCGCTCGGGCTGACCCTGCCGCCGGTTTTTCAGGAGGTGCCGACAGACAAGGCAAGTATTTCCACGGACTGAGGGTGTGGTGCCTAAAAAACTAGGGCATTGATAGGGTTATGCTTTTTCGGTCAAACTGTGGAAGTTGGGCCAAACAACTTACCACAGTCGTGCAATAGATAAAACACTAATCCGGAAAGCCTATCCTGCGCCTGGCTCGCACCTTAAGACAACATCTCGATAAACGCCTTCACCCGCATGATCTGCTCCTCGGTCGGCGGTTCGCGGTGAACGTCGGTTTCCAGCGCAATCAACGGAATGCCGAGTTTCGAGAAATGATCGCGTTCAAGCTGCTGCATCAGGCTGGCGTAGGGGCAGCCGATGATCGACGACGAAATGATGCCGCGGGCGCCGGTCTTGCGGACCTCTTCCTCGACCAGGATGCGGCGATAGGCGACCGAAGCGCCGACAGCCTCGCCCAGGTCGCCGCGAGCCTGCGCGTCGAGCACGAAATTCGCCAGGCTCTCCAGCGGCGGCAACGATTCATCGTATTTCTGGGTGCCGTGATAGACCCAGCCGGCGATGCCGCCGCCGGATTCCTCGATCGCCTGGAACAGGCGCTGGTTGCCGACGCTGCCCGCAAGCACCAGCGGAATGTAGCTGACCGGCTCGGGATTTTTTTCCAGTTCTTCCAGCTCGGCAGTCAGCGTGTCCAGCGCGGCGCCGAACCGTTCCGGATCGCCGAACATGTGGTTGGCACCCATGAAGATCTGCTTGGTCTGGATGCCGGGGATATACAGCGGATGCCGCGCCCGCAGATCAAGCACCCGTTCGACTTTCGCCAGAAGCTTGTTCTTGCGCCGGATTTCGGCCGCAACGCGAGCTTCATCCACCGGATGACCCGTCAGCCAGAAGCCGATGCGCCGCAGTTCGGAAACCAGGAAGGCGATGCCGGACGCGCGTTTTTCAGCCGAACGGAATGCGGTCACCGTGTCGAGCGTCTCTACATCGTAACCGTCCCGCTTCGCCAGTTCCAGCACCGAGGAGATGGGCTCGCAGCCGGAACCAAAATGCAGGATGCGCTTGATGTTGTTGTCGCGATCCGTGTGCAGACGTCCGATCATCGCTTTGATCATCGAGCAGAATTCGCCCGGGACCTGGAAATGATCTTCCGCGATGGCTTCGGACTTGCGGCTGTCGTCGAACCAAAGCTGATCGTAACCCAGCGGGATCGTATCGCACGCGTAAATCAACGGCGAATCCCAGCTCCAGCCGCCCCACAGCACGGATTTTCCGGCCGCGGCCTCTTTCTGTATCGAGGCATAGGAGTACGACTCGGCCAGCGCCTGCAATGCGGCAAGGCCGGGCGAGTCGGCCGCGGTGCGAGCGTGGCGGCGCGTCTTGCGGCGGTTGCGTTCGAGGACTTCAACCATGGAAATGCTCCCGGGCGGTGGTGACCTGTCGAGCGCCGCGATCGTCGCGCTGGCCTTCCAGCACTTCAACGAATGCCTCGACGCGGGTCCTGAGCTGACCGATGTCGCTGACCGAGTAGTCGCTGGAAATCTCCAGGACCGGGACCCCGCGGGATTGCAGGCGGTCGAGGAATTCCAGCTTGCTGACACCGTAACAGGCGCAGAATTTCAGGTACACGTAGACCACGCCATCAACGGCGTATTCCTCCGCCAGACCGGTGGAAAAATCGAGGCTGTCGTCGAGAGGCTTCATGCGCGCACACGGCGCTTGGTCGAGATAACCATCCGCCAGCGCAGCGAACGGATCGCCATCTTCCCGCAACGTGTGGGCGAACGGCTTGTATCCGGTGCAGTGGTCTTCGACCACGACCCGTGCGCCAATCTCCCGTTCTATCAGGTCGACCAGGCGGCGATCGCCGTCGGCCATGATGCTGCCGGAGATCATCAGCCGCAGCGGCCGGGCGCCGTTGTCGGGAACGCTTTCAAGCTTCTGGTAAAGCTTTTCGTAGGTCGGCAACAGCTTGTCAGGCGGCAGGTAATAGAACCCCCGCACCAGCTCGAGGAACTCCAGGCCGCTCAGCGGCGGGCTGGGCCGCTTGCGCAGTTCGGAAAATTTGCGGAGCAGGCGACGGACTTTGTTATACAGGGCGATCTGGGCGCTGACCTCGCTGTCGGTGACCGCACGGCCGACCAGTTCGGCAACGTCGTCGCGGTAATGCAGGATTTCCTGGCGGAAAAAGTCGCGCGAGGCCGCTTCGTTGCGCAGGCGCGGCAGGTTCAGCAGTGTCGTCGGAACGAACTGTTCGATCACTTCGCTTGCCCGTTTCATCGAGGCGCAGGTGTGAAACGTGTAAAGCTTGTCCACCGCCTGATAGAACGGATCGCCGCCTTCGCGGTCGAACGCGCCGATGCAGCTTTTGCTGAAGTCGCAGAACACGCTTTGCGTATAGCGCTCACCCTGAGAAACGATCTCCGGCGTGCCGGCTTTGAACAGCCGCGCGTGGCGCAGACCGGCGGCATTCAGGATTTCCGGAGGCGTATAGGCGCAGAAATAACCAGCGCGCTTCCGTTCATCGCCATCTTCGACGAACTTCTTCTGCTCCGCCTCGATCAACGCGTGGATCGGCAGCACATCGGCCCCGAAAGGAAATTGCGGTTTTGACATTTCATCACCCGTTACGCTGTTGTGTGGGCCAGAACAGGCTTGCGCACGCTGGGCGCGGCGCGTTTGCGCGCTGGCAGGGTGCCGGTCTTCAAAGCCGCGGCGTGGTGGCGGCCGGCATGCACCGCCGCGCCAAGCGCGCCGGCATAAATCATATCGATGGGCGACGGCACGAACTTGGCGCCGATCAGGGTCTCCAGCGCATGCCTCATTCCGGGATTGTTGGCGACGCCGCCGGTGAAGACCAGGTCGGGATCGGTGCCGACGCGCCCGAGCAGCGACTTCACGCGCCGCGCCGATGCGAAATGAATGCCCGCCGCGATGTTCGCATGCGCCGCGCCATCCTTGTGACGCTCCCCCCGCGCCCGCAGCGAGATCATCTCGGACTCGGCGAACACCACGCACTGGCTGCTGATCACCGCCGGCTCGTTCGCCTGCAGCGCAACCTCACCCAGCTTATCGAGCTCGAGGCCGAGCAGCACGGCGGCCTTTTCCAGAAACCGCCCGGTTCCGGCAGCGCATTTATCGTTCATGACAAATTCAAGAACTCTGCCCGTTGCCGGATCGACCTTGATGGCCTTGGAGTCCTGGCCGCCGATATCGATGATCGTCCGTGTCCGCGGATTGAGCGCGTGCGCGCCGCTGGCATGGCAGGTGATTTCGGTGACCACCTGATAGGGGATGTCCTTGTACGCTAGCGAAATCCGGCCGTAGCCGGTTCCCACGACATAGCCGATGTCGCGGCGCCGCAGCTTGGCTTGCTTCAAAAGTTGCGCCAGCAGTTCGTCCGCCGTTTCCTGCATATAGAGGCCGGTCGGAATGAAAGTCATGAAAATGGCATCGGGTGTCAGCAGCACGCCCTTGGAGCCGCGCGAGCCGATATCGACCCCGACAACGGGTTCGGCTGTCGCGTAAGCCCAGGGTCCCGGCCCGACGATGTCACTGATCTTCATACGTTATGCATCCGGTTTGCTGTTGTTGCGCGCGTCGCGCAGGATCGGGCTGCTTAACGGCAGCGTCCTTTTCCGGCCCCCCTTCCGACATCCGTTATCCCGCCGGTTGATTCCGCGCAATGGTTATTATACGACAACCCCACGTGAACCACCCCGAACCACTTGTCAGGCATGTTATGCTCCGAAAGAAGGGTGTCTTTGATCCAGATCAAATACACCAGACCGCGCGGACCCAACCATCCGCTCGCAGCCAAGCCTTGAAAGCACGCAAGGTATGCGCACAATGGAACGAACAAATGACGGACATTCCCATACGGCTGGATCGCGCCTCGGTGGTCGATGCCGTTGCCGACTACATCCTTCAGGTCAACGTCCGGGGCTACCGGCCGGATCCCCGCAAGGTTGTGGCCGTGCGTGAAACCGATCGCACCGCGTGGCTTCGGGACGCAGCGACGCCGGCTCGACGAGAGGTCTATTATTACGTCGAAGGGGAGTTGTTCCCGGAAGCCGGGGCGACGCGCTTGAAGGATGGCGATACCCCGGCGACGCTCGCGGCGAGGCTGGTGGCGCAGATCTGGGACGAATTTTGGGTATGGAACGACTATGATTTCACGCCCACCAGCGGCGGCTTGCTGGAAGCCACCGCCGGCGCTCCGGTGCCAGCCTCCGGTTGGGCTGTGCGGCCATGACCGGCACCGGCTACATCACCGGGCGTTTCGCTGGCCGCGGCACGGACATCGAAACAATCTCCGAATTTTTGGCGGAACTTGTTGCGACCGATCCCCGCAACGTACTGCCCGAAGGTGATAACCCGCCGATATGGGAGGCCCCGGTTGTCGGCATTGCCGCCGCGGACGATCCGCTTTTTCAGACGCTGAAGCAGCCCGGTGTTGTCGGCCCCATTCATAGGGACCCGAATGATTGGCTGCCGGGTGCCCGTTCGGTCGTCAGCTTCTTCCTGCCGTTTTCCCGGCAGGTCAAAAAAAGCTATGACAGGCATTCGCACCTTCCGTCGCTGGAATGGGTTTCCGGACGGCTGAACGGCGAGGTGTTCGTCAACGTGGCGCGGCGGGCCCTTGCGCGATATCTCCAAGGCCAGGGCGGCCGCGCGGTCGTTCCGAACCTCCAACTCCGTTATAAGGCGGTGGATCTGATTCCGATGTGGTCGGAACGCCACGTCGCTTTCATCGGCGGCGTCGGAACATTTGGGATCCATGCCGGACTGCTGACCGAAAAAGGCGCCGCCGGACGAATCGGCAGTGTTGTCACCGACCTTGATCTCGTGCCGACGCCGCGTCCCTACACCGGTGTCTACGATTATTGCCCCCGGGTCACCGAAGGCACCTGCGGCGCCTGCATTTCCCGCTGCCCGGTTGGCGCGATCCACGAATCAGGCAAGGACCATCAGATCTGCATGACCAACGGGCGCGACAATATCCGCCCCGCATACGAAGCCTGGGGCTATCATTCCTGCGGTCACTGCCAGAACAACCTGCCATGCACCAACGGGATCCCGCCCGGCAAAGACCAATCGGCCGCTTCAGCCTGGCCGGGCAAACGGCCCACGGGACGCCCCCGGACGGTGAAGTGCTTGCCGCGATGATCGAGCGTCCGCACCTTCGCCGGATCGAAATAAACTCCACTCTCCCGGTCCCGCAGAAATGAGCCATCGTCCCGGGTGTCCCACAGCCCGGTGACCACATCGGCAAATTCTTCGGCGCGGTCGTATCGGTCCGCATGCGCGATCAACTCGTCGCGGCTGAAATTATGGGCCGCGCCGGTGTCGCCGGTCGTCACAAGGTTCCAACCTGCCCGGCCACGGCCGAGATGATCCAAAGAGGCAAACTGGCGCGCCGTCGCCACCAGCCCGATCCGCGACGTGTGCCCGGCAAGCGCCGAAAGCCGGGTGATCGGCTCGACATGATCTGCCCCCGTTGCGTCCGCTATATCCTATCCGGCATCGTTCTTATATACTGTATGGTCAAGCCTGCTTGTATAATCCGGGCAGCCGGACCATGATGGGTGCCGAACGCGCATTGCGCGGTGCGGCGAAAACTTATAACACAGATCGGAATAGCATTTTCGAACGAGAACCCGATGCCGACACCCGCCCGTCAGCTCAACCTGAACCTGTTCATCTATCCCGGGGGCCATCATGAGGCAGCCTGGCGATACAGGGGTTCGCAGCCCGAGCGGGGCCTGGACATCGCATTCTATCAGGAACTCGCCCGGGCGGCCGAGGCGGCAAAGTTCGATGCGGTCTTTTTCGCGGACGGGCCGGTGCTGGCCGACAACATCCGTTTCGCCAGCCGATTTCGGCTGGAACCACTCACCTGGCTGTCCGCCATCGCCGCCGCCACCTCCCGCATCGGGCTGATCGGCACCGCCTCGACCACCTATACCGAGCCGTACAATCTGGCGCGGCAATTCGCCTCCCTGGATCATCTCAGCGGCGGACGCGCCGGGTGGAATATCGTTACCACGGCCGCCGCCGCGGCCGCGCCGAATTTCGGCCTGAGCGTGCATCCGGTGCATGCGGACCGTTACGACCGGGCGCGGGAATACCTCGATGTCGTCACCAGGCTTTGGGATAGCTGGGAGGACGATGCGCTGGTGGTGGATCCGGCGACCGGCATTTTCGCCGACACCGACAAGATCCATGCGATCGATCATGTCGGACGGCACTTCAGGGTCGCCGGTCCGCTGAACATGCCGCGCTCCCCGCAGGGGCGTCCGGTCTATGTCCAGGCTGGCGCGTCCGACGACGGCCGTTCGTTCGCGGCTCGCTACGCAGAGGCGATTTTCACCGCGCATCAGACGCTGGAAAATGCGCAGGCGTTTTATACCGACATCAAGCGCCAGGCCGCGGGATTGGGCCGCAACCCTGACCATATCAAGATTCTTCCCGGCATCAGCCCCTTCATCGGCGGCACCGAAGCCGAGGCGAAACAGTTGGAGCAGGAATTCAACGACCTGATTCAACCGGAATATTCTCTGGGGCAGTTGCGCCGGATGATCGGGCTCGATCTGACAGGCTTCGATCTGGATGGGCCGTTCCCACGGCATCTGGTGCGCACCGACAATGACCTTGGCGTCGCCAGCCGCTTCCGCGTGGTGTTGGATATCGTCGATCGGGAAAAACCGACGATCCGGCAGTTGATACAGCGCCTGGCCGGCGCCCGCGGCCATCAGGTGGTTGCCGGCACACCGGAACAGATCGCCGACGCAATGCAACGCTGGTTCGAGAACGGCGCCGCCGACGGCTTCAACGTGATGCCGCCGTATCTTCCCGGCGGCTTCGGAACGTTTGCTGCCGAGGTGCTGCCGATCCTGAGGAAACGAGGGATGTTCCGGGAGGATTATACGGGAACAACGCTGCGCGACCATTTTGGCCTCCCGCGCCCGGATAGCGTGTTTGCCCGCGAACTCAGAGCATCCGCATGAGGCGGTGGCTCAACCTTGGCGCGGTGACCGCGGTTTTCGTTGCGTTCTTGCTGATCGTGGCGAAGAACGCGCCGGGAAATGCCAGCCAGAAGCTGGTGAATGTTTCCTATGACCCGACGCGGGAACTGTATCAGGCGCTGAACCCGCTGTTTGTTGCGTCGTACGCGAAGGAGACGGGCAACCACCTGATTATCGAGCAATCGCATGGCGGATCGTCCCGGCAGGCGCGCAGGGTGATCAGTGGCGAGCAACCGGCGGACGTCGTCACGTTGGGCTTGTTTTCCGACATCGAAGCCCTGCGCAAGCGCGGCCTGATCGCCGCGAACTGGGCCGATCGGCTGCCCAATCATTCGTTGCCGTATACGTCAACGATCGTTTTCGTCGTGCGGAAAGGCAATCCACTGCATGTTAGGGATTGGCCGGACCTGCTGGCGCCTGGTTTGGAGGTTGTAACCCCCGACCCTAAAACCTCGGGCAACGGCAAACTTGCCGCATTGGCCGCATGGGCCGCGACCACCACCCGCGGCGGCAGCGAAGGTGCGGCGAATGCTTATCTAACCGCACTTTATCGGCACGTGAAAGTACTGGACGAAGGTGCCCGCAACGCTGCAACGACTTTTGCGGTGCAGGACATCGGCGATGTTCATCTGACCTGGGAAAACGAAGCGTTGCGTGAGGTTGCCGACTCCAAGGGCAGGTTGGAGATCGTCTATCCGCCGGTAAGCATCCTGGCGGAGCCTTACGTCGCCTGGGTTGACCGTTCTGTTGCACCTGACGATAAACTGACGGCAGCCAAAGCCTACCTGACATTTCTGTTCAGTGATGCAGCGCAGGAAACGATCGCCCGCCTCGGCTACCGTCCGATCAAGCCAAGCACTGAATTTCCGCCGATGACGCTGGTTCCGGTGACGGCGATCGCCAAGGACTGGGAGGACGCCAATGAAAAATTCTTTGCCGAGAACGGCATCATCGACAGCATAATGAGCGCCCGGCCGCGATGAAGAACTGGATCGACAGCTACAGCAAGAACTTCCGCTACGACCTGATCGCGGCGCTGACGGTGGCCGCGATATCGTTGCCGCAAGGCATGGCCTATGCGCTTCTTGCCGGCGTCGATCCCCGGTTCGGACTTTATTCCGCCATCGTGGTCACCTTCGTGGCGTCGATATTCGGGTCGTCATCTCATCTGATCAACGGCCCGACCAGCGCGATTTCGCTTGTTGTCTTCAGCGCATTGTCGATGTTCGATCCGGATCAGCGGGTCGAGGCAGCGGAAGCCATGTTCCTGCTCGGCGCAATGGTCGGATCGATCCAGATTTTCATTGCGGTTTTCCGGCTTGGAGACCTGACGCGGTATATTTCGGAGTCGGTCATTCTGGGCTTCATGGGTGCGGCTGCGTTCCTGTTGGCTGTCGGCCAGATCAGCAACGCATTGGGCGTGCGCGATAAGGGAACGGGTGCGCAGCATATTCTGTACCGTCTGTGGCTCACGCTCAGCTCCGGCGATGCGATCAATCCGAAAGCGCTGATCGCGACGGCGGCGACGCTGGTTCTGGGGCTGCTGTTCCGCCGTATCGTTCGCAGATATCGTCTGCCGCAGTTTGATATGCTGGCCGTGCTGGTTCTCGTCGGCGTCAGCGCATGGTTTGCCGGGTGGACAATACCCGCCTTCGACGGCAAGACGGCCATCGCCGTGGCCGGAACGGTCCCCAGCAGCCTGCCGGCGTTTCATGTTCCGACTGTGAAACTGAGCTGGGCCTGGGACCTCGCCTCCGACAGCATCGCGATCGCCTTTCTCGGCTTGCTGGAGGCACTGGCCATTTCGAAGGCGATCGCGTATCAAACGCGGCAACCTTTGGACTTCAACCGGCAGTGCATGGCCGAAGGAATCGCCAATCTCACCGGAGCCTTCTTCCAGTGCCTGCCTGGTTCCGGTTCGCTGTCGCGCTCCGCCATCAACTTTCAATCCGGGGCAGTAACACGGTTTTCCGGCATATTGACGGCCGTGATCGTCGCCATCGCGGTGATTTTGCTGGCGCCGCTGGCGCGATATGTCCCGAAGCCGGCGCTGGCGGCGCTGTTGCTGCTGACGGCGGTGCGCCTGATCGACGTCCAGCGCCTGGCCTACACATTCCGGGCGTCGCGCATGGATGCCGCGGTGGTCATCGTGACCGGCATCTCCGGCCTGGCCTTGGGACTCGATTTTGCTATTCTCATCGGCGTATCGCTGTCGATCGTGCTGTTCGTTTCTCGGGCGGGCAAGCTGAACGTCACCGAACTCTTCGTCGATACAGACGGCACGGTAAGACAGATGCTGCCGGCCGATCGGCCGAATGAGGGATTTTTGGTTTACGGTCTCGAGGGAGAATTGTTCTTCGGCACCGCCCCGGAATTGGACCGTTCATTTTCTCGGATCGAGGCCCGGTCTCACCTGCAAGGATCGGATCATGTGCTGCTCCTGCTGAACCGGGTCCGGAACCCCGATGTCGTCAGCCTAGAGCATTTCGAGCATTTTCTGAAGCACGCCCATCAAGCCGGAATCAGCGTCTGGCTGGCGGGATTGAACCCCGATTTGATGGAATCCTTTCAGCGCTTGAATTTCTCGGCCTGGGTTCAGGACGGTCACGTGTTTCCTCGGAGTGCTTCAGCGGAATCGGCCACGCAGGCGGCTATAAAGCGCATACGCAGCGAGATTGAAGCGAAAGAGTCTTCGCGCCTGGATCGATCGGTGAAGGAACTCCTGAGTGTCAGATAATGTCCGGCGAGCAAGGCTTTCCAGGCGCGGCCTTCTGACCGCGTCCGCCTTCGCCTTCGCTTCCCGGGCAGCCGCGCAGCCTGATAAACGCGGCGGAACTATCACAGTTCTGGTACGCTCCGATCCGCCGGCCCTCATCTCCGCGGGAAATGCGTCCGGTCCATCCAAGGTGATCAGCGGCAAGATAATCGAGGGGTTGCTGACCTATGATTTCGACCTCAGCCCGCGGCCCCATCTGGCGACTTCGTGGCAGATCAGTCCGGATAAGCGGGAGTTCGCTTTTGCCCTGAGGGAAGGGGTCGTTTGGCATGACGGCACGCCATTTACCGCATCGGATGTGGCATATTCGGTTCGGCTCGCGGCGGAGATTCACCCTACGGGACGGGTCAAGTTCCGCAACCTGACGGAAATTCGCAGGCCCGATCCGCATACGGTCATCGTGGTGTTTTCGCAGCCGAACCCTGCCATGCTCACTGCTTTGTCCGGGGCCGAAACCGCGATTCTGCCGAGCCATCTTTACGAAGGCAAAGACTACTTCAGCAATCCCGTGAATCTCTCGCCGATCGGCACCGGGCCGTTCCGGTTTGGCGAGTGGAAACATGGCGATTTCATCCGCCTGACGCGCAATCAGGCCTACTGGGATCAGCCGCGCCCGTATCTAGACGGCATCGTCTTCCGGATCGTTCCCGATACGGCTGCCACCGCCGCCGCATTCGAAACCGGGGAGGCGGACCTGGGCTACAACAATCCGATTCCGCTGACCGATTTGGATCGTTTCAGGCTTCTGCCGCACATCGGCATTGAAGCTCACGGCTACGAGTCGGCTGGCGACTGGACCACGCTGATTTTCAATCTTGACAATCCGTTCCTGAAGCATCTTGCGGTGCGGCAGGCGATCGCCCACGCCGTCGACAGGCAGGCTGTGCTGGATCTCGGATGGTCCGGTTACGGCACAATTGTCTATACTCCGATTGGGCCGTCCCTGGCCCGATACGTGGCGCAAGACGTCCGCAGGTATGACCCGGATACGCGGAAATCGGACGAACTGCTTGATCAGGCCGGCTTTCCGCGGGGGCCTGGCGGGGTGCGCTTCAACCTGACGCTCGATCCTTTGCCCTCAAGCGAAAGCTTCCGCAAGGTCGCCAACTACCTGCGCCAGGCGCTCGGCAAGATCGGCATTTCCGTAACAATCCGTGGGCAGGATTTCGCCACGTTCGTAAAGCGCGTCTACACGGATCGCGACTTCGATCTCGCGTACGCCTGGTTGATCACGGGCACGGACCCTTCCGGCATTCAATCCTATTACGATTCCAGCGCCTTCAAACGTGGCGTGCCGTTTTCCAACGGTGCGCACTACAGCAATCCGGCCGTGGACGAATTGTTTGAAGCTGCCGCCATCGAAGTAGACGAGGCCAAACGTATCGACCAATACGTCCGCGCACAGAGGATATTGGCCGATGATCTGCCAGGACTCGACCTGGTCGCACAGCGCCTGTTCACCGTCTACAACAGGCGCCTCCACGACCACACCGTCAATTCGGACGGGACTCAAAGCACCCTGGCTCAGGCCTATCTGCAAAGGTAGGCCTACAAAACGGCCTCGGCCAGCACACGCAGAGCTTCTGCGTTCGCTCCGATCGCCACCAGAGTGCCGACATGCCCGGCCTTCGCAGCGTCTTTCCATGCGTCAAGCCGATCGATGATTCGTTCCGCGGGACCGCATAGGGAAATCGCGTCGATCAGCGCGTCCGGAATCGCGGCCGCGGCCTCGTTCTTTTTGCCGTCGAGATAGAAATCCTGGATTGCCCGCGCCTCCGCCTCAAAGCCCATCTTCGAAACCATGGCGTTGTAGAAATTCTTCGACCGGGCACCCATCCCGCCGATGTACAGCGCCAGTTCAGGCCGAATCGCATCCCGGCACGCCGCCACATCCGGTCCCAGCCTGACCCGCACGAATGGAGCGGTATCGAAACCGTCCATTGTCTTGCCGGCTTTCCGGCGTCCCTCCAGCGTTGGACCTGTCACAACATCCGGGGCGTCGGGGGAAAAGAAAATCGGCAAATTGCCATCGGCAACTTCGCCTGCCATGCGCAGCCCGGCGGGCGTGATCGATGCGGTATAGATTGGAACATCCGGGTCGCCGTTCGCGATACTGCGCAAAGGCCGACCCAACCCCGTCGCATCAGGCCCGTCATAGGGGATCGAGTAGTGCTCGCCATGAAATTCCAGCGGTTTATCTCGCACCAGAATCTGCCTGATTATCCCAATATATTCCTTCGTCCGCTGGATCGGCTTGCCGTAAGCCACGCCGTGCCATCCCTCGATGACCTGCGGCCCCGACGGCCCGACCCCGCAGAGGAACCGGTTGCCCGACAACGCCTGCAACGAAAGCACCGTCATCGCGGCACAAGCCGGCGTCCGAGCCGGCATCTGCATGATTCCAGTGCCCGCTTTGATCTTCGTCGTCCGAGCCAGAATCCACGCCGTCGGTGACACAGCGTCGGTGCTATAAGACTCCCCCGTCCAGACCTGCGAATATCCGAGCCGCTCCGCCTCCAGGATCAATTCCATGTCGAGCTTCGGGTGCGGTCCTATCATCCCCGTCGTGATGCCAAGCCGCATGGCTACCGAACCTTCTCAACAACGTCGTCACGGAAGCGCTTCATCTTGTCGAGCGTCGTATCCAGGTCGGGACCGAACAGACCGAAATCGAATGCGTTCACGCCGACATCCCGAAGCGCTTTCATATCGCCTACGTAATCGGCCGCGGTGCCGGTGAACAGTTTCCTCTCACCATCGACGGAACCTTTCGGCTGCGCCTCCGGGTGGGAGGACACGCGATACGCCAGCCCCACCGCAGCCGGGTTGCGCCCGGCCTTTTCAGTCAGATCCCGCAGCCTGGCCACACCAGCCTTGAAACGGGTCAGCGTATCCATCGGAAATTGCGGATTGGTGCCGATCGGATACCATGCGTCGCCGTAACGGGCAGTGCGGCGCAGGGCGGGCCCGCTTTCTCCGCCCACCCAGATCGGCAGCGCCCCCCGGGGCGGCTTTGGCGGGAACAGAACGTCCTTGAACCGGACGTATTTGCCATCGAATTTCGGTTCATCGGCGGTCCATAGCTCGTGGCAAACCGCCATGAATTCATCGGTTACAGCGCCGCGCTCGGCGAACGGCAGCGCGCCGATGGCAACGAATTCCTCCTCGCACCAGCCGGCGCCTATGCCCAGGGTCAGCCGTCCCTTCGACAGGTGATCGATCGTGGCGAGGATCTTCGCGGTCAGCACCGCGGGGCGGTGCGGCACAACCATCACCGAGGTCACGATCCGCAGCTTGGATGTTGCGGCAGCGATGAACGTGGCCGCGGTCAATTGTTCCAGCCGCGGCGCCGCCGCCCCGGAGGGAAATTCGCCCGAATCGGAATACGGATAGCGCGACGCGATGCTGGTGGGGATCATCACGTGGTCGCTGACGGTGACGTAGTCGTAGCCCAGGCTCTCCGCCTCCGTGGCGATGCGCAGCAGGCTGTCGGGGCCGATCAACGGGCCGCTCGTGGGGGCGCTGCAACCGATCTGCATGGTTTCCTCCTGGTCGGCAGGACCCGATAGCACACGATGTCGCGGCAACAGGCAACCTCGGCGCCCACTTGATCGCCGGCCCGCGACAGCCAACACTGCATGGCGATGCAGTACGGAAGTTACCATGACTGATCTGACCTGGCTCGAATCCGCACCCCTGACGGAGCTGATGGCGCAGGCCGCGCGCCGTCGCGACGGAGCGTTCGGGCGGACCGTGTCTTATTCCCGCAAGGTCTTCATTCCGTTGACTAAACTGTGCCGCGACGTATGCCACTATTGCACCTTCGCTGAACGGCCGCGCGCCGGCCTTGCGGCGTATCTATCGGCTGACGAGATCCTTGCCATCACCCGAGCCGGAGAGGCCGCCGGCTGCACCGAGGCGCTGTTCACCCTCGGCGACAAACCCGAATTGCGTTACCGCGCCGCGCGCGAAGCCCTCGCCGAACTCGGCTGCGAAACGACGATCGGCTATCTTCGCGAAATGTGCGCTCTGGTGCTGAAGGAAACGACTTTGCTGCCGCACGTGAACCCAGGCGTTATGACCCGGGAGGAAATCGCCAGCTTGCGCGAGGTATCGGCCAGCCAGGGCATCATGCTGGAGTCGATCAGCGAACGGCTGTGCGCGCCGGGCGGCGTTCATTACGGTTCGCCTGATAAGATCCCTGCAGCACGGCTGGAGACAATCCGCCTGGCCGGAGAATTGGCAGTTCCGTTCACCACGGGCATCCTTATCGGCATTGGCGAGACGCGCGCGGAACGACTCGATTCGCTGGCGGCGATCCGGGATATTCACCTGCAATACGGTCACATCCAGGAAGTGATCGTGCAGAACTTCCGCGCCAAGCCGCACACCAAACTCGCGGGTGCCGATGAGCCGGATTTGCTCGATCTGTTATGGACCATCGCGGCGGCCCGGCTAATTCTGCCAGCCGATGTGCATGTCCAGGCGCCCCCCAATCTTTCGCCCGGCGTCTACCAGAAGCTTATAGGGGCCGGCATCGACGATTGGGGCGGCGTGTCGCCGGTAACCCCGGATCACGTCAATCCGGAAGCGCCATGGCCGGAACTTGAAGCGTTGGGCTTGCGCACTGCGGAAATGGACAAGATCCTGGTGCCGCGGCTGCCGGTTTATCCGGCCTGGACGGCGGAGCGATGGTTGCATCCCGCATTGGCCACACGGGTGATACAGTTGACGGACGCCGATGGTTGGGCGCGAGACGATGGCTGGGCGCCCGGCCTGAGTTCTTCGCCAAAGCCGCGTGCGGTGTTGCTGAGCAAAGCCGATCCGGCAATAGAACGGATTCTTGGGCGTGCCACCGGCGGGAACCGCCTGGACGAACCGGAGATCGTTCGGTTGTTCGCGGCGCGTGACGTCGACTATGAAAAGGTGATCGAGGTCGCGGACCAGTTGCGAAAGGCGGTCAGCGGCGACACGGTGCGATACATCGTCAATCGCAATATCAACTATACCAATATTTGCTATTACCGCTGCAAGTTCTGCGCGTTCTCCAAGGGCAAAACCCACGAAGCATTGCGCGGCGCGCCGTATGATCTGGAAACGACCGAGATTGTTCGGCGCACCCGCGAAGCATGGGATCGCGGCGCGACGGAGGTGTGCCTGCAAGGGGGCATCCATCCTGATTATACCGGCGACACCTACATCAACATTTGCAAGGCGATCAAAGCTGCGGTTCCGGGCATGCACATTCATGCCTTCTCGCCGTTGGAGGTGACGCAAGGCGCGGCGACGCTCGGACTTTCGCTTAAGGACTTTCTGGCGCGGCTGAAGGACGCCGGGCTTAATACGTTGCCGGGCACGGCGGCGGAAATTCTGGACGATGAAATTCGCGCGGTGATCTGCCCGGACAAGATTAATACGCAACAATGGGTGGATGTGGTTCGCGCGGCGCACGAAATCGGTCTGCGAACGACCTCCACCATCATGTACGGGCACATTGAAGGACCGCTGAACTGGGCGCGGCATTTGCTGGTGCTGCGCGACCTTCAGGCGGAAACCGGTGGATTCACCGAGTTCGTTCCCCTTCCGTTCGTGCATATGGAAGCGCCGATGTATCTGCGCGGCCTGGCCCGGAAGGGTCCGACGTTGCGGGAGGCGATCCTGATGCACGCCGTTTCGCGGTTGGTGCTGCACCCGCTGATCACCAACATTCAGACTTCCTGGGTGAAGATGGGGCCGGAGGGCGCTGCGATGTGCCTGAACGCCGGTGCCAACGACATGGGGGGAACGTTGATGAACGAAAGCATCTCCCGTGCGGCGGGCACCCTGCACGGTCAGGAATTTCCACCCGAGGCTATGGAACAGTTGATCGGCTCCTTGGTCCGCACGCCGCAGCAGCGGGACACGCTGTATCGGCCTGTCGGAAACGAAAGGCGCGTGGTTTCGTTCGCAGCAGCGGAGCTGGAGCCGATCTTGCAATCGCCGCCGCGGAAGGTGGTGGCCTGAGGCCGGCGGTCTTGCATATTGCGCGCCGCGCGCTAACCATCCGCTAAACGCCGGACAGCGGGAGAGAACGATGCGAGCCTACGCAGTGGTCAAGAATGGAGAGCCGCTCCAAGAAATCGAGTTGCCGACGCCGGAGCCGAAGGGCACCGAAGTGCTGCTGGAGGTTACCCATTGCGGCGTCTGCCACTCCGACCTGCATATCTGGGATGGCTATTACGACGTCGGCGGCGGCCAGAAGATGTCGCTGAAGGACCGAGGCATGGTGCTGCCATTGGCCATGGGCCATGAAATCATCGGTCGTGTCGTCAAGCTCGGACCGGAGGCGACAGGCGTGAACGTCGGCGATGTTCGCATCGTGTTCCCATGGCTGGGCTGCGGAAAGTGCGAAAAGTGCCTGGCCGAAGAAGACAACATGTGCGCGGTGACCAACCGCAGCCTTGGTGTTTACCAGAACGGCGGCTATGGCAGCCATGTCGTTGCGCCGCATCCGCGGCACCTGGTGGATCCGGGTAAGCTCGATCCGGCGGTGGCGGCGACCTATGCGTGTTCCGGCGTTACCGTTCTTTCCGCCATCAAGAAGGCGATGCCGCTTAAGCCGGACCAGGCGATCGTGCTGGTCGGGGCAGGCGGGCTGGGCCTGAATGCGATCGCCGTGCTGAAGGCCTTGAAGCATGAGCACATCATTTCCGTCGATGTCAGCGCCGAGAAACGCGATGCGGCGCTTAAGGCCGGCGCGCATAAGGTGGTGGATGGCAGCGGCGACGGGGCCGCGGTGACGAAGCGGATCATAGAGGCCGCGGGCGGTCCAGTGCCGGCGGTGATCGATCTGGTCAACGGCACCGCAACGGCCCGTTTCGCTTTCGGAGCGCTCGCCAAGGGCGGCAAATTGATCCAGGTTGGACTTTTCGGCGGCGAATTGATGTTGCCGCTGCCGATTATGGCGATCAAGGCGTTGACAGTGCAGGGAAGTTATGTCGGAAGCCCGAAGGATCTGCGGGAATTGGTAAAGCTGGCGCAGGATGGGGAACTTTCGGCACTGCCGGTAGCGACGGTGCCGCAAAGCCAGGCGTTTGAGGCGTTGATGCGCCTGAAGGACGGCAAGGTCACCGGACGCCTTGTCTTGAAAGCAGAGGCGGCGTGATGAGTACCGACGGCTTGCGCCGCTCGGTCGTGTTGAAACGGCGGCCGTCCGGCGAGCCGGCCAAAGCTGACTTTGAGATCCGCGAGGATGCCATCCCGCATCCGCAAGCAGGTGAAGTCGTTACCAAAACGATCTGGCTGTCCATCGATCCTTATATGCGAGGACGGCTGCGGGAGGAACAAACCTACGCGGCCGCCGTCCAGATCGGGGAAGTGATTACCGGCGAAACCGTCAGCCAGGTCGTTGCGTCAGCGGATCCGGATTTCCAGCCGGGCGATCTGGTTGTCGGCGCTCGCGGGTGGCAGACCCATTCGGTTTCGACGGGCAAGCAATTGGTGAAGATCAAGAAAGGGGCGGCGCCATTGTCGGCGTATCTCGGCGTTTTGGGGATGCCGGGTGCGACCGCCTATGCCGGGGTGACGGAAATCTGCAAGCCGAAGGCCGCGGAAACTTTCGTGGTATCCGCGGCATCCGGTGCAGTCGGTTCGGTTGCGGGCCAACTTGCCAAGCGGGCCGGGGCCCGGGTTGTCGGCATAGCGGGCGGCGCGGAGAAATGCCTCTGGGTCCAGGACAGCCTGGGATTCGATGACTGCGTCGATCATCGGTCGTTGGATTTGCAGCAGGAATTGAAGGCCGCATGCCCTAACGGAATCGATGCTTATTTTGAGAACGTCGGCGGGCCGGTGCAGCAAGCGGTTTTCGACAATCTCAACGCCTTCGCTCGCGTCGCGATGTGCGGAATGGTTTCGCAGTATAATGACAGGATTCTGCCACCAGGCCCGAATTTGGGCTTCGTCATCGGCAAGCGGGTTCTGATCCAGGGTTTCATCGTTTCGGATCGCCCGGAGCGGCTGACCGAATGGCGGACCGTGGCGGAGCCATTGGTCGCGGACGGTAGCCTGGTCTACCGGGAAGATGTCGTGGACGGCCTGGAAAACGCCCCGGAGGCGCTGATCGGGATCCTGACCGGGCGGAACTTCGGCAAGCTGCTGGTGAAGGTGTCGGCCGAACCTTGAACGCTGGGAAACTCGGAAGTACTGGAGCGTCTGTTGGACAAGACCCTGCACGACAGACTGACCGGGTGGCGTCGTCATCTTCACGCAAACCCTGAGCTGACTCTTCACGAAACTCGCACGGCTGCGTTTGTCCAGGCATGTCTGGGCGAGTTGGATATCCCCTTCGTCTCGGGAATTGGCGGCAATGGCGTCGTTGCAACGATCACCCGCGGCCGATCGAATCGTTGCGTCGGACTGAGGGCGGATATGGACGCGCTGCCGATTGTGGAAACGACCGGGGTGGCTTATGCGTCCGGCAATCCGGGGGTCATGCATGCCTGCGGCCATGACGGACACACGACCTCCTTGCTCGGCGCCGCGGCGCTGCTGGCGGCGGATACATCTTGGTCCGGAACGGTGCAGTTTGTCTTCCAGCCGGCGGAGGAAGGTGGCGGTGGCGCCAAGGCGATGATCGCCGACGGGTTGTTCGATCGTTTCCCGATGGAGCGCATCTTCGGATACCACAATTGGCCGGGCCTCGAGGCCGGGACCGTTGCGGTGCATGATGGCCCGGTGATGGCGGCGGGCAACCGGCTGTGGTTTACCGTAACCGGCCATGGCGGCCACGCGGGGCTGCCGCATCTGACACGGGATCCGATGGTGGCCTCGGCGCATTTGCTGCTGGCGCTGCAATCGATCGTATCGCGCTCGGTCGATCCTCTGGAGGCCGCGGTGGTTTCAATCGCAATGATGCAGGCCGGTTCGGCGGCGAACCAGATCCCCGATACGGCGGTCATGCGCGGCACCATGCGATGCTTGCGGAACGAGGTCGGGGAGCAGATCGAGCAAGCGATTCGCCGGATCGCGGCGGGTGTCGCACTTAGTTTTGGCGTCGATATCGACGTGCAGATCCCGTACGGCAATCCGGTCACGCAGAACACCCCGGCCGAGCGGGACTTCGCCATTCAGGCTGCGGCGGAGGCGGGCCTGAAGCTGCGCCGGGACATGGCGCCGGCGATGGCGGGCGAGGACTTCGCCTGGTTCCTGACGCAACGCCCCGGTGCCTTCGTCTGGATCGGCAACGGTCCTTCGGACGGCGGACGGGAACTGCACAACGCCAACTACGATTTCAACGACGCCATTCTGCCGGCGGCTTCGGGTTATCTTGCTGCGGCTGCAAAGCGGGCGTTGCGCTGATTGCGGCGTTTCCCGGCGGGTCGTAGTATGCCGGCGACGATTTATACCCGAAAAGGAGCGTGCAATGACTGATATTCCCGCCGGTTTCCTCGATCTGCTGACCGTGAAAAAGGCCTTCGCCAACCTTGCTACGATCCAGCCCGATGGGTCGCCGCAGGTAACGCCGGTCTGGTTCGACTACACAAACGGCGTCGTCCGCGTGAACACGGCAAAGGGCCGGATCAAGGCGCGCAATCTGTCGGTTGGAGCGAAGGTGGCGCTGTCGGTCCTCGACCCGGACAACGCCTATCGCTACATCCAGATTCGCGGGACCGTAACAAAACAGACCGAGGACGGCGCTGTCGCGCATATCGACAGCCTGGCCAAGAAGTACCTCGATAAGGATGTCTATCCCTGGCACAATGACAAGGATGTCAGGGTGATCTATGAGATCACACCGTCCGCTACCCAAACGATGGGCTAGATAAGCGCACCCGCCGATCATGACTTCGTGGCCGGAGCTATCGAGATCATGATCGGCTGGGGGCGTCGGGGGTCTGCAAAAAAACCCGGCCGCCGATATCTTTTAAAACTAAATCCTGTTCCAAATAATATTTCGTATCGGGTTCTTTGTCTCTGATCCGCGCATCGAACCGCGACGGCCGCGCACCTGTCTGAAACTTGACAATCAAGTTAAAGCCTACAAGGTTGCTGCGGGAGGAAGAGACCGACGCGCAGGGGAATGTGCGCGGTTGGCTTGATGCCATAGCGCCCTCTGATCCGTGGGTAACGCTGCGCCGCAGCATTACTCTGTACCCGCTTTGCAAAACAGAGAAAGAGAGGACCAATGATAACTCTGACAGTTAACGGGCATGAGCAGCACTGGGATGGCGATCCGTCCCTGCCCCTGCTTTGGTTCATCCGCGACGAGATGGGATTGACCGGAACAAAATTCGGCTGCGGACACGGCTTCTGCGGATCCTGTACGGTTCATCTTGAAGGAATCGCGATCCGCTCGTGCAGCACGACCCTGGCGGAAGCATCCGGCAAACGGATCACCACGATCGAGGGCCTGGATCCGAATGGCAACCACCCTGTCCAGAAAGCGTGGCGGGAAGTCAACGTACCGCAGTGCGGTTACTGTCAATCCGGCCAGATCATGCAGGCATCGTCTCTCATAGCGCACAATCCGCATCCATCTCATGAGGAAATTCGCGAGGCCATGGCTGGCAATATCTGCCGGTGCGGCTGTTATCAGCGGATTGAGACGGCTGTGCGACTCGCAACGACGGGGGCCTGAGCATGTTCCAAAATCGCATTGAGAACGTCTCCAGGCGCGGCGTTTTGCGCGGCCTGGGTGTGACAGCCGGCCTGGTGCTCGCGGTGCCCGTGATGTCGCGCCGCAGCATGGCCGCCTATTCGACCGGCGCTGGCAAGATGCCGCACGGCACGGTGAATGATCCCAAGGTTTTCGTTTCCATAGCGCCGGACGGCGTGGTTACGATCATTGCCGCTCGGTCGGAAATGGGCACCGGCGTGCGCACCAGCCTGCCGATGATCGTCGCAGATGAAATGGAGGCGAACTGGGACAAGGTGAAAGTCCAGCAGGCGCCGGGCGACGAAGTCAAATATGGTAACCAGGACACCGACGGATCCCGCAGCACCCGCCACTTCCTGATTCCCATGCGGCAGGTCGGCGCTTCCGCCCGCACGATGCTGGAAGCCGCTGCTGCCAAGCGCTGGAACGTTCCGGTCAGCGAAGTCAAGGCGGCAAATCACGAAGTCATCCATGTCGGTACCGGACAAAAGCTCGGCTATGGCGATCTCGCGGATGATGCCGCGGCGCAACCGGTTCCGGATGTCGCGACGCTGCGCCTGAAGGATCCGAAAGACTTCCGCTACATGGGGAAAGGCCAGGTCGGGATTGTCGATCTGCACGACATCACCACCGGCAAGGCGATGTACGGCATCGATACGCGCCTTCCGGGCATGAAATACGCGGTGATAGCCCGGCCGCCGGTCACCGGCGGCAAAGTGGTTTCGTTCGATCCCTCCGACGCGCTGAAGGTTTCCGGGGTGGAGCAGGTGGTCCAGGTGCAGGGCTGGCCCTGGCCGTCGAAATTCCAGCCGCTGGGCGGCGTGGCCGTCATCGCCCGCAATACCGGAGCAGCGATCAAAGGCCGTGACGCGCTGAAGATCGTGTGGGATGACGGGCCGAACGCCAATTACGATTCCATTGTCTATCGCAAGGAACTCGAGGACGCCTCGCGCAAGCCAGGGGAGGTCGTCCGCAACAACGGCGACGTCGACACCGCGTTGAAATCCGCCGCCAAGGTCATCGTCGGCGAGTACTACCTGCCGCATCTGGCGCATGCCAGCATGGAGACGCCCGTCGCGACCGCGCACGTCGCGGACGGCAAGGCAGAGGTCTGGGCGCCCGTCCAAAGCCCGCAAGGTACGCGCGACGATATCGCCAAGACGCTGGGCATTCCGGCGGAGAACGTGACCGTCAACGTGACGCTGCTCGGCGGCGGGTTCGGCCGCAAGTCGAAATGCGATTTCGTTCTGGAAGCGGTGCTGCTGTCAAAGGCCGTCGGCGCGCCGGTGAAGGTGCAATGGACCCGAGAGGACGACATCCACAACGATTTCGTCCACACGGTTTCGGCCGAGCGGATCGAAGCGGGATTGGACAAAAGCGGCAAAGTCATTGCGTGGCGGCACCGCAGCGTCGCACCGACAATCATGTCGACCTTCGCCGCGGGGGCGAAGCACCAGGCGCCGTTCGAACTCGGCATGGGGCTGGTCGATCTGCCGTTCGATATCCCCAACATCCGCTGCGAAAACCCCGAAGCCGCGGCCTATACTCGCATCGGCTGGTTCCGCTCGGTTTCCAACATCCCGCGCGCCTTCGCCGTACAGACGATGGCTGCGGAGATCGCCCATGCCACCGGACGCGACCAGAAGGAGATGCTGCTGGAGCTTATCGGGCCGGCTCGCATCGTGGATATTGGTCCCAGCGTCAAGGATTTCTGGGACTATGGCGAGCCCGTCAGCAGCTACCCGATCGATGCGGGGCGCCTGCGCGGGGTGGTGGAACTGGTCGCCGAAAAGGGCCAGTGGGGGCGGCAAGTGCCGAAAGGCCACGGGCTTGGCATCGCCGTGCATCGCAGCTTCGTAAGCTATATCGCGACGATCGTGGAAGTTTCGGTGGACGCAAAAGGCAAGCTGACCATTCCGCGGGTCGATACCGCAATCGATTGCGGCACCTTCGTCAACCCCGAGCGTATTCAGTCGCAGATCGAGGGCGCCGCGATCATGGGCCTAAGCCTTGCGAAGTACGGGGAGATCACCTTCAAGAACGGGCGTGTCGCCCAGAAAAACTTCGACGACTTCAAGGTTGCCAGGATCGACGAAGGGCCGATGGTTACAAACGTCCATATCGTGCAGAACGGTCCGGACGTTCCGCCGAGCGGGGTGGGTGAACCAGGTCTGCCGCCGTTCGCTCCCGCGTTGTGCAACGCGATTTTCGCAGCGACGGGCAAGCGAATCCGCAGTCTGCCCATTGGCAGGCAACTGCAGTCCGCTTGAACAAGGACACACAGGTGAGGAAATCGATTGTAGTCTTCGGTGTGGTCGCGGCCCTGCTTGTTCCGGCAGGGTTCGCGCTGGCTGACGATGCCACGTCCAAGCCGCATATCGGCAACGGACCGGCGGTTGAAAAGTCGGTGCCATCTTCGGCACCGGCTGCGACCACCACTCAAACGACAGGAGCGACTGACCAGGATAAGACGGTCAAAAGCATGAACAATAGTGAAAAAGCGAAAATCGAAGCCAACGGCAAATAACAAAGCAGTCCCGGGTCGGGGAAAGCGATCCCCGTCCCGCCGGACCTACTCGGTCCCCGTAACGTTGGCGATCAGCCGCAGCGATACCATGGCCATTTCGTCGGTGCCATGAATGTAGCCAACTCGAAACAGTCCGTTTATCGGGTGTGTCCCGGCTTTGGTGGCGCGCAAGGCAACGGGAAATATCAGGGCGTTGTCTTCGATCTTGGCGGGGACCATGTCCCGCTCGAAGACTACGCCCTCGTCGTATGAGGAAAGCCGGATGACGCGGTTGTTGTAGGCAGTCAGTATCCGGTATCCGTCACGGACCCTGGCTGTGGCGAGAATGACCGCCGGTTGGCCGACTTTGACGGTGACATCGCTGACATCGACAACGAACGCCGCCGAGTCTTCGGCGGCATGTGCCGGCCAGGCGGAAAGCCCGGCCAAGCCGATCGCAGTCAGCGCGAGGGCGCGGCGCCGGGGCAGAATGATAGTGCGCATGGAGCTATCCTGAATCCAAGAAAAAGCCAGCCGCCGCCATCGGCGGCTGGCGCATGAACCTTACTTCGAGACCGCGAACACCCAGATAACGCCGCCTTGCGGCACGTCCGCGTTCCAACCAACCAGGTTGGCCATCAGGCCTTGCTGGAATGCCGGATCGACCCCATAGCCGGAAGCGACAGCGATGTATTGCGTGCCGTTGACCTCGTAGGTCGAAGGCGGTGCAATGACCCCGGAGTTGGTGGTGAACTGCCAGAGTTCCTCACCGGACTTCGCGTCATAAGCGCGGAATTTCCGATCGTTGGTGCCGCCGGCAAACACCAGGTCGCCCGCGGTGGTCAGCGCGGATCCCCACATCATCGAGTCCTTGAACGTGTCCCGCCAGACCCGCTTGCCGGTGTTGACGTCATAGGCCTGCAGTTCGCCGTAGAATCCCGCCTTGGTATCGACGGCGTAGTGGAAATCCGGGATCGCGACCCCGGTCCACCATTGGCCGGGAACCCGCTGCTCGACCTTGCCTTCAAGCGTGTTGCAGTGGTTTTCGTTCGACGGAATATAGACGATGCCGGTCTTTGGATTATAGGCCTCGAACGGCCAGTCCTTGCCGCCCCACAAGCCGGGGCAGAATTGCGCGGCCTTGCCTGTCCCCGGCTTGTGCGCCGGATCGACGTCCGGGCGTCCGGTTTCCGAATCGATTCCCTTGAACACGTTCTGCGGGACATAGGCTATCGAGTTCAAATACGAAATGCTGCCGTCGCCGTTGCGCCCAAGCCAATACAGGTAACCGTTGCGCTGCGGCGTCAGCAGGCCCTTCGTGGTCGAACCATTCTTCTGGAAATCCACCAGCATCGGCGCGTTCATCGCGTCCCAGTCCCACGATTCGTTCTGATGATACTGGAAATGCCCCTTGATCTTGCCGGTATCGCCATCCAGTGCGACCGTCGAGGATGTATACAGGTTATCCCCGGGCCGTTGATCGCCGAACCACGGCGAGCCGTTGCCGGTGCCCCAATAGACCACGTTCGTAGCGGGATCGTAATTGCCGGTCATCCAGGTCGATGCGCCGCCGGTCTTCCAGGTATCCGGTTTCTCCCACGTTTCGCTGCCGGCCTCACCGGGAGCCGGAATGGTATAGGTCTTCCAGGCCGGCTTGCCCGTGTCGGCATCGAACGCCTCGACGAAACCGCGAACGCCGAACTCACCGCCGGCAACGCCCACGAGAACCTTGCCCTTCACGATCAGCGGCGCCATCGTCATGTAGTAACCGGTCTTCCAGTCCTCGACCTTCGCTTCCCAGGCGACCTTGCCGGTCTTGGCGTCAAGCGCCACCAGCACCGCATCCAGGGCCGGGAAGAAAACCTTGTCGCCATATAGCGCAACGCCGCGGCTGGTGTTGTGCAGCGCACTGAAACCTTCCGGCAGCCTGCGCTTGTAGCGCCACAGCAACGCTCCCGACGCCGCATCCAGCGCCATCACCTGACTGTAAGGCGTACTCACAAACATTACGCCATCATTGACGATCGGCGGCGACTCATGCCCCGAATCGACTCCCGTCGAAACCGCCCACACCGGCGTCAGTTTTTTGACGTTGCCCACGTTGATCTGGTCGAGTGTGCTATAGCTCCATCCCTGGTAATTGCCGCGCGTCATCAGCCAGTTCCGCGCCTCGGGGTTGGCGAGGCGGGCATCGGTCACCGGACTGTAATCCGCGCTGTGAGCGGCCCCGAGCGCGCCCGCCATCATCAGGACTGCCAGGCTTGACCCAACAAGAAGCTTCTTCATTGTTTTTCTCCCTTGATTTCGTCCAGGTCAGTTTAATTACGCAACGTAGCCATGATGCGGGCCCCCGGCAATCCGCCGACAGCATCAACTCATTTGCATGCCCACGCGCCCGGTGAACCCGCCGACGGCCAGCAGCATGCCGTCTTTGGACGCCAGCGGGAGCGCCGCCAGGTGCCGCGGCGCCGGCCCGTCCAGCACTTCGGCGCCGTTTCGCGGGTCATAGACCGAACCGTGACAGGAACAAACGAACGCATGGGCGTCTTTCGACCACATGTTCACCGGACACGCCTGGTGGGTGCAAACCCCGGAATAGGCCACGACTCCGTCAGCCATGTGCCCGCGGGTCACGTCGTCAACACCGTCGTCGCCAATGCGCGCCAGGATCACGAGGTTAAGCCGGGTGCCGTTGCGAACGGTGCCGTCAGGAGCAGCCGGAAACGCCTGCATCTGAGGTCCGCCAAGCGGCAGGTCCTCGACCAAGACGGGTTGGTTCGCCTTGGGTCCGGTAAGAAAGACGAAATGGTCGCCCGGCTGTGGCGGCGCGGCTGTCGGGTCCGGCGCATCGTCCGCCCGTGCCGGCGATATCAGCAAGGGTCCCGCTGCCAATCCCGCGCCCAGGACGGCACGGCGGGACAATGCGACTTCGTTCGGATCGCGGTCCTGCATTCTTGTTGTTTCCTCTGCCTCTCATGCAAGCCTGGAACGCCCTTGCATTGATCTTTTTGGTAGCCTGAACCAGCCTATGCTGAACGATCGGCGCCTGTCCAGATATCCACCCGGCCAGGCTGTATCGATTTCCATGATGCGGGGAAATAGCTGAGCCGAACGGTTCAACTATGCGTGTTCAACCGCCAGCAACGCAAACGGGGGAGCCCGCTTTCGCGAACTCCCCCGATCGGCGCAACGATATCGAAAATCCTAAGCCGCCTGCTTGAACGCCTGCGGGTTGATCGCCTTGCTGGACAACTGGTTCAGCAGGGTGTCGGCCTGCTTCTCCTCCGCCAGCGTTTCCTCAAGCAAAGAAACGATTTCCTTCTGGCCGGCGGTCTTGGCCCAGGCGATCAACGCGCCGTAGCGGGCGATCTCATAGTGCTCGATCGCCTGCGCGCAGGCCGCCAATCCTGCGTCACGAACGCTGCCCTCGGGAAATTCCTCGATGACCTCTTCACCTTCCTCGATCAGGCCGTTGATCGCTTCGCATGTCACGCCGCGAGCGCGCTTGCCCAGCGCCTCAAAGACTTTTTGCAGGCGTTCCACCTGGCCCTGGGTTTCCTCGCGGTGGTGGGTGAACGCATCTTTCAAATCCTCGTTTGTTGCGGCCTTCGCCATTTTCGGCAGCGCCTTCAGGATCTGCCGTTCCGCGTAGTAGATGTCCTGCACGAATGTCAGCAGTAACTCATTGAAGCCTTTAGCAGCAGCCATTCCCGGCCTCCTACAAGATTGTTTTGATATCGGCGGCACCGGCCGCCCGCATGATCGCCTCAGCTTTCGACTGTAACGCCGGCGTTCTGACACGCACGGTCAGGACCAGATCGCCGGTTGCGGCCCTGACATCCCGGTCCTGCTGCTCGGCACCGTTTGCGGCACCGTGCAGCGCAAACGTTCCGCCCCCGGCCGCACCCCCGGCGGCCACCGCCGCTGCCACAGCGGGCGCTGCGGCGCCACCCGACGCGATCGTCACCCCTGCCGCCGCAAGCGCCGCGGCCGTGCCCGCCAGGCTGGCCCCCAGCGTGCGGGCCTGTCGCGCATCGGCCTCGGTGAAGGCCGGCTTCGACCCGGCGGCAAGGGCGCTGTCCGCCCCCGCCGCCGAAGGAAGGCTGATCTCCGCCCGGTCGAACCCGGATGTCGATAACCGGCTGACGGCGTCCTGCATTTTTTCGGCATCCGCGAAGGTCGCCTGGACCTGCCGCAGGCCCGTTACGTCGTTCATTCCGGCACCTCTCTGACCCGCTGGCGCGGTGTTAATGTGACGCGCGCCCGCCCTTGCGACCCGCGGCGGAGGCTTTCTCGCGATCCTCCGCGAAGTTGCCAGGGTTATGCTCAGCGCCCTCGTGGCTCCCGCCCGAGCCGCTGTGGCTAGCATGGCCGCCCTTCTTGCCCGCCGCGGATGCCTTTTCGCGATCCTCGGCAAAATTGCCCGGATTATGTTCGGCGCCTTCGCTGTGCGATCCGCGCCCCTTATCGGCATCCTCGTGCGTGCCGCCATGGCTTGCCTGACCGCCCTTGCGTCCCGCTTCCGCGGCGCGTTCGCGATCGTTGGCGAAATTGCCGGAGCTGTGCTGACCGCCGATCTGGCCGGCGCGCGAGGCTTTTTCGCGATCTTCGGCGAAATTGCCGGGGTTTCCTGTATGGGGTTGCTGAGCCATTGGTTTCCTCTTTCACAACTGCTCGGATCAATCGACCCGGCGGAAGGTGAACGGGGCGCGCGCACGCCGGTTGGTTCAAAACTTATGTGATTCTGACGGCGGATTTCGCCGTATTCGTGTGGATCGGGTACTAAGCCTGCGCTTTCCCGCCACCGTTTTCGCATTCACATGACGGATAGCTTCGCGGTACCAGGCGGCGCGGGCTGGTGCGCCTGCACATACTCATGCGGGTCCACCGCCAAGTACCGCGCCGGCCGATCGGCTGCGTGCTGGAAGACGGAGATGGCGGCGAGGACGCGTTTATCGTCGTCCGACAGCCGGGTCGCCTCCCGCAGGTGATCGGTCCAGCTTTCCATCGACCAGACCTCGATCCATCCCTCCGGATGCGCGACGTCTTCGTACACCTGCCAGAACAAGGCTCCGGCGCGGCCGCGGATGTGGTGCACTTCGTTCATCAGGCGCAGGAATTCCACGCGTCGCAGCGCATCGACGCGGTAATAGGCGATTTCCATGATCCGGCCGCGGGTGCTCCGCAGCAGCGGCGCGAGTTCCGGGGCCGGCGCTTCCGGCAGCGGCGCCGGCTCCTGCGCGGCGGCCGAGGGCGCGCGCACGATCGCCTCGATGCTGAAGAAGCGGGCGAACACCGTCAGCACCAGGCCGGCGGCGGCGGCTACCAGGAATGTGTCGGACAGGCCGATTCGCCCGCCCAGCCAGCCCCAGGCGAAGGAGCCGACGGTCAAAGCGCCGTTCTGCGCCAACTGGTAGATCGACAGCGCTCGCGCCCGCACCCAGGACGGGCAGACAAGCTGCGCCGCCGCCTGGATGGTCGCGAAAGCCGAGGTCCAGCCCAGCCCGAACAGGAACATGCCGAACGACACCGGCAGCCAGTGGTGCGACACGCCGATGACCGCCATGCCGGCACAGGACAGCAGCGAGCACAGCACCACCGTCGTCCCCCGCGACAGCCTGGCGCGCACGATGGGCAGCAGCATGCCGGAGGTGACCCCGCCGATGCCCATCATGCCCAGGATCAGCCCGTACATGCCGGGGCCGAGGTCCAGATCGCGCCGCACGAATAGCGGCAGCAGCGCCCACGGCGCCGAGGCCGGGATCGAATACGACGCAGTGCGCACCATCGCCGCCTGGATCGCCGGCGTATTGCGCACGAAGCGCGCGCCGGCACGCATCGCCGAGACGAATCGCTCGCGCGGCAGGCCGGTGAAGCGGCGCTCGCGATGCCAGGAAAGCAGCGCGGCGATCACGGCCAGGATCGACACCGCATACAGTGAGAACGCCAGGCTGGAGCCGCCGAGCAGGATCAGCGCCCCCGCGATGGCCGGGCCGACGGCGCGGGTCAGATTGAAGCCGATGCCGTTCAGCGCGATCGCCTGCACCATGTCTTCGCGCGGCACCAGTTCGGGGACGATCGCGCTCCAGGCCGGGCCGGTCAGGGCGGAGCCGATGCCGATGGCGAAGGTCAGCACCAGCAGCCAGCCGGCGTTCATCATGTGGCAGAGCGTCAGGATCGCCAGCAGTGAGGCAGCCGCGATCGTCCAGATCTGCGTCGCAATCAGGAAGACCCGGCGGTCGACGATGTCGGCGATGGCGCCGCCGGGCAGCGCCAGCAGGAACACCGGCATGATCGTCGCCGCCTGCACCGCGGCGACGATCAGCGGGTGCGGGGCCAAGGTCGTCATCAGCCAGCCGGCGCCGGTGTTCTGCAGCCACATGCCGAGCCAGCCGATGACGCTGGCGATCCACAGCGTGCGGAACATGCCGTTGCGCAGCGGCACCAGGGCCGTCGGCAGGGGCATCAGGTATGCGGCCCGGTTGCCGGGTCGGGGAATGCGACGCGGATGCGGACCGTCGATCCGGCGGTGAAGGGCCGCGCTGTCATGCCCCATTCCGCCCGCTTCAACGTCCCGCTGAGCAACAGACTGCCGGCCGGAGGGCTGGATTCGAAATCGAGGGTGAAGGGATGCGTCTGGCCGTGCAGCAGCAGGCTGCCGGTGACCCGGGCGCCCTCGCAGGCGCCGTGGAATGCCAGCTCGGGGAACTGCGCCACGTCCATGAACTCCGGGCCGGCGATGCCGTCGCGGACGGCCGTTGTGGACATCGTCAGGCTGGCGGCTTCGATTTCCAGGACGATCCGGCAGGCGCCCGGGTTGGCCGGGTCGGTGCCCATCCAGCCGTGGAATCGGGTGAACCGGCCGTCGAACGGGATCAGGCCGAGGCCGTAGGCGCGCAGTTCGACCCGGCTGCCCGCCGGCAGCAGGGGCAGCGGCGCGGCCCGGGCGGGGAGGGCGGCTATCAGCAGGAGAAGCAGGAATCGCCATGTGCGCGGCGGTTCCGCCGCGTGTCTCCCTGGACGTTGTCTGGCCACTGTGTTGAACCTGCTGCATAGTCCGGAACGAACTGTGGAAGGATGCACGCCGTGCCCGTGGAGAAGCAAGCCTACCGTGAGGCGATGGCGCGTCTCGGCGCCGCGGTGAATGTCGTCACCACGGATGGTCCGGGCGGCCGGGCGGGGTTTACCGCCAGCTCGGTGTGCAGCGTGACGGATACGCCGCCGACGCTGCTGGTGTGCGCCAACCGGTCGAACGACTCGTATGCGGCGATGCGGCGGAACGGCGTGCTGTGCGTGAACACGCTGACCCCGGCGCAGCAGGGGCTGTCACCGATGTTCGCCGGAATGACCCGGCATGCCATGAGCGAGCGATTTGACGGGTATGCGTGGCATCGGCTGGAGACGGGGTCGCCGGTGCTGGACCAGGCAGTGGCGGTGTTCGATTGCCGGATCACGCAGGTGGTCGAGGTTGGGACGCACGACGTGTTTTTCTGCTCGGTCGAGGCGGTGCGGACGGGCACGGCGCATGAGGGGCTGATTTACTACGGGCGGGGGTATCACCGGGTCGGGTGAAGGTATGAGGGTCCTATTCAAATACGGGCGGGGATGCGAACTCAGGAACCGCAGTGACGACAGGAGGGGAAACCGGGTCTCCGTCGCAGAATCGTGAACCGCCGCTCGCGCGCTTACGTTGACGATAACAGAAAATGTTGGCATAGCAACAGCCGCAATTTGTTAAAATCTAAATTTTGGAGGCTTTGGCCCGTGTGCAGGTTCGACAATCCTGAACCGCCGTTAGGGTTACACTTCGAGACGGGAATCTGATTGTTCGTTGCTCTTGCCACGGATAGATTTGCCGTTGGGGTTATAAATCCCCTTTGTACCACACTGTTTTGTTGCGGTTCAAACGGTCTTTTGACCGTGGAGTCGCGGAATCAACGTGACGTGTCAAGTCACAACCAGCGCTAACCCGAACCAGGGCCGGAAGACAGTCAGATGAGCATTCGCTCCCTAGCCTACGCGCCGCTTGCCGACGTGTTCACACTGCGCCGGCGTCGAACCGCGAATGTTGTGAAAGGGCTGCGCCGCGTTGCCGTGCTAACCCACCACAAATGCGCATCGACATTCGTTTCGTTCTATTTGAAACGGTTTGGCGAGCAGAACCGGCTGAGGACCTTCCAGACTCACCGGGGAGACGCCGTGGCGGCCCGGGAATTTCACGTTTCGATCTTGACCAATGCGGTATATGACGTTGTCAGAGACCACATCGAATGCCCGGCGATACACATCATCCGCAATCCGCTGGATATCGTCGTCTCCGCCTACTACTCGCATTTTTCGACCCATGATGTTGAAGGATGGCCGGCTCTGGGCGATCAACGGCGTGTGCTTGCGGGTTGCTCCAGGGAGCAAGGATTTTTCCTGACACTTGCGTTTCTGGAGCGGGCGGATTTTTATACCGGGACGCCCGGTCCGTTACATGCCCTGAGGTGCTGGAACTTCGATGACGAAAGGATTCGCACGGTCCGGATGGAGGACATCGTCAAAGATGTCAACTATCAGCTTGGTGGATTTCTGATCGAAAACCTTGCCGGTCCGATCGAGCTTCCCTCGCCGGGGGATTTTACCTTCGAGCGCATTACCGGCGGCCGCCACGCCGGTGAGATCGACGATCGTTCACATTACCGATCGGGGCGCCCCGGCGAGTGGAGGCGGGATCTGCCGGAACCGGTTATCAACTATATCAGGACGCATTTTCGCCCCCTGCTGGAACGGTACTATCGGGATTCGTTAGTGTGATCTGAGGCGCGGGAAAAACATCTCGTCAAGCGGTGTTCCGGTACGATGGGCGCCATCAAGCCGGGGAGCTTCAAGCTTCGGCGGTGGCTTGACGCACCAGGCTCGTCGGCCCGTTTTATCGGCTGAGGCGACGCTCAAGAACGACCGCTTCAACGGGCAAGGTCCCCAAAACCGTCATGGCCCGGCTTGTCCGGGCCGCCTATAGCCGCACGTGCCGCGAAAGATGGCCCGAACAAGCCGGGCCATGACGAAACAAAGTAAGCCGCCCGATTCGCTTATTCTTGGGCGTCGCCCAACGCCAAACGGCGACGACGTTGACTCTCCGGCCGCGCCGCCTCGTCATGCCGCGCCGATCGGCGTCCACGCTTTTTCTTCCGCAAACAAAGGCGTGCATGGCGGGCCTGCGCCCGCCGGGACGGTGGGGCCCGCCCATGGGTCAACGACCTCGACGCAGGCGACGTGAAACCCAACGAACCGGCGCGGTCAGCCTCCATGAGGTGGAGGTATAGAACACCTGCCGCAGAGCTTCGATCTCGCCCCGCAGCCGTTCGACCTCATCGTTGGGAGGTTGAGTCCTCGCTTTTATCTGAGATCGCATTGTGTTCATGATGCGGAACGCGCCCTGCTCGTTCTCCCGCAGCAGCCGGTGAATCAGGGGCAGCGCGTCGCCGGCTCCCTCCTGGTCGCAGACGATCGCCGCACGGGCATCGTCTATCGCGTCACGGGTCTCCCGCAGATATCGGTTTCCGAACCGGCCATCCGGCTCAAGATAGGTTCCCTCGCACCACTCGTTCCATGAGTGGAGGAATACGATGCGCTCCTCCGGCGGATAGTGGTTATGTGTCGCGAGAAGCGCCCGGGTGAGCCATTTCGTGTACCAGTCGCCCGCCGTGTTGACATGCACCATCGCCCGCGATGCGTATCGCGGCGTGTTGTCCCAGGGCAGCATGACGGTACGAAAACGTTTGTAGTCGGGGAAGGGCCTCGCCATGTGGTACTGGGCGAATTTCCGGTAGTCGACGATTCGGCCTTCAAAAGAAGCGTCGAGATCGGGACGATCCGGCTCATCGACCAGGACGTCCGACGGCACGATATTCGACGGGATCTCGTAGCTGGCGTCGAAACCGAATTCTCTGGGACGGCACGGATCGGACGTCCAGTCGTCGACCATGACGAGGTAGATGCCGGGGAAGCCGAGCTTCTCGATCTCATTCCGCCAGCATTCCACGGTTCGCCGTATGTCGGGGAACAGATGGATCTTGTAGACCAAAAGCAGCGGCTTGCCGTTGATTTTGACATAGCGCCGATCGGCAAATGTCTCCGTCAGGCCGCGAATGAAAGCAAGGTCGTCTTCCGGAGAATGTCGCTGAGCGACAATGACTTCATCGTCGCCCCCGTCCCACCGCCGCGACCAGTTCTCATTTGCCCAAAGAAAAAAGAACGGAAAATCAATATCCGATCCGATAAAATTTTCGATTGGCTTGTAAAGGACCCTCTTCCCGCCGAAATAATAATAGTAGAAGCAGAATCCCGTGATGCCGTGCTCGGATGCCAGACTCACCTGATCGCGCATAACCTCCGTGGCCCGCAGGTCGTAATAGCCGAGCTCACCCGGCAGCCGAGGCTGATAGTGTCCCGGAAACAGCGGTCTCGCCTTTATGACGTTGTCCCATTCCGTGAAGCCCTTTCGATGCCCGGAATCGTTTTCCGGGACCGGATGGAATTGCGGCAGGTAGAAGGCGAAGGTTCGGGGAAACTCGTGTGGGTCCACCTGCGCGGACGCAGCCTGCGAGAGCGGCATGAGCCTGCCGGACGCGAAATCCGGCGCAGCTTTGTCGTCCAAGGGACGCGGCGTCGGAAATGCGGCGTTCCCGCAACCTCCGGCTTCCAGATAGTGCAAAAGAGGGTTGGTTCCGGCCGCGGCAACGTCCGGATGACGCTTCAGGTAAAGGGCCGAATCGAATTTCGGTCCTGGAAAGTTCCCTTGCTGACCACCCCGCACGATGCTTCGCTGCCCCTCGCCCACAATCGAAGCCGCCGGCAGCGCCCCGGTCGGAGGCGCCGGAGCGCTTTCCCGGCCGGCGACGAAGTCGGCAACATAACGAACTGCCTCCTGGACGTCGGCCAGCGGGATTCGACTAACCGGGCCCGTCGGGTTTCGCACGATCCTGACGCCGGGCGATTCGGAAGCATAGTAGCCGGTGAACGGGTTGTAGCTGCGAAAATAACCGAGCTGGCCGAGAAGAACCACGCCGGGCGTAAGCACGGCGTTCGCCAAATGAGCAGGCCCGCTGTCTATCGCTATGCAAAAGCGGGCGCGCCTGATCACCTCGGCCGATTGCAGGATCGGAATCCGGTTCGTCAGATCAAGCGCCAAACCGTCTAAAGGGGATTGTTCAGCCGGCGCGTTCGCACCAATCTCGACAATCGGCATGCCAAGTTCGGCATTGATCCATTCCGCAAGGGCGCGCCAGTTGCCGTCAAGCCAATCCTTGCCCTCCATGCTGGATTTACGATGCACGACACAAAACCGTTCGGGTAATTCAAGGGCGTCCACCGCCCCGCTATGCTCCGGCCCGAGATACAGTTCAGGTTGCGCCGATAACTTCGGAAGACCGGCGGCCTGAGAGAAAGCTTCCAGCAGCGCTCCGTAGTCGAACCATTCGTGCACGCTTATCAGTGGATTTCCGTATTTTTTGGCTAACGGAATCCGGCAGTGCTGGCAGATGCGATAATTGACATGAAGGTCGACGACCTCGTCATACGAGCCGTGCGCCTCAAGCTTCATCCAATCCGTGAGGCATTCGAGGACGATCGTCTCATCGACGTGCGGATTGCAGTCAATCAGCTCGCGAAAAGGCGCTCGGACAGCCCACGAGACATGTGCATCGGGATATTTGTATCGGATGTAGCGACTGACCGGTTCGCAGGCTACGATATCCCCGATGTGCTCGATAAGACCGATAAGAATTCGCATATCAACCGCCAATCGTCATACCCGGGGCGTTTGCGGAACAGGCACGGCCGCGAAGGAAGAATGGCGGACGCTTTGCAAACCGCGCAAAAGCCATCCCGCTCAGTCTCCCGGCCGCGGCGTCCGGGGAGTTTGACGCGCTACGCATCGCTCCGAAACCCTCGATGCAGTTGCACACGCTTCGCCGTCCCAACGCCAGAATCTCTCCCCAAAGCACCGACCGACAGGTGGCCTGTCAACTTGATTCTCGAATGACCGCGAAGGCTATATTCGCCAACCAATTCCCGGCTCGCCGGTTGATGCGGATTCGGGATACCGAAACGATTTCGCAACCCACCCTATAGCCGACTCCGCGGCGGCAAGTGGCCGGACCGAATACGGTTTGATCCAACGATACAAAGTTAGCGATCGCAACTACCATACACAAGAGGCTACTCCCGACAGCGCTGCGGATGCGCCCTCATAGGCTGCCGGAGATTTAGTGTCAAAACCGGATTTCCCCGCTGTGTCATGTCCATTTTTCTGTCCTGTGATAATTTTCCGGTGAATCCTGTCGATATGTCGCGATATTTCGACACTCGTGCATGTTTTGAATGGTCTGATCGCCCCGGTCGTTGCCCGGGGGGCCGGGCAGGACGAGAAAGGCCGGATCGAAGCGCCAGGTTCGCTCGGGCCAAAACCGTCGCGGCATCTCACCCGGATGTCCTCTTACGCACGACTCGATCGATCCGACAGCCCGCTGCTGGCGGGATCGCGCCGCCAGCGCTGGATTCGCGCGATGATTTCGGCCACCGATGTGGCGAACCGTCCCGCTTTGTCGCGGCGCGGGTGATAAGTTTGTGCCCTTCGGCGCGGTTTCCGATTCTTGGCGCGGGCACCATTCCGCGGCTGTCGTGATCCCGACCCATGTCGTTGACAGGTTGCGGAAGTCGTGCTTCACCGCAAGCTGAGGCGATGGACAAGATCATGACGCAGCCGGCGGACGGGAGAGTGGTGCTTGGCGACTACCTTTAGCCGCAACCTCAAGGCGGTGATCGCATTAAATTCAAACAGCATTTTCGTACCATGACAGCCTCGGAAACAGTACTGACCGACGTCCCTGGCGGCCAACCGGGCAAAGCTGATTCCGATCGTCCACCGATCGCCGTGGACCTGGACGGGACGCTCACGCTTTCCGACACGTTACATGAGGGCATTATTGGCATGCTGGCTCATGCGCCGGGGCGAGCAATCGAATTGGCAAGTTCGCTGCGAGCCGGCAAAGCCGCCTTCAAGCGGCAGGTCGCGGAAGGCGGCGAGTTCGATCCCGCCGGTCTGCCATACAACGAGGATCTTCTCGCCTTTCTGCGTACCGAGCGCGCTGCCGGTCGGCGCGTCGGGTTGTTCACCGCCGCCGATCAGTCTGTTGCCGATGCCGTCGCAGCGCATCTGAAGCTGTTTGACGTCGTACGTGGATCAAACGGAACCACCAATCTCAGTGGCGAGACGAAGGCTGCCGCCATAGAGGCAGCCTTCGGACCCGGCTTCACCTACGCCGGAAACGGCATCGTCGATCTGCCGATCTTCGCCCGAGCGGCCAGCGTGGTTCTCGCGGGGCCGGTGCTGAGCTTACGTGGCAAACTCGCACCGGACGCCAAGGTCGAGGCAAGCTTTCCTGTTGCTCCCGCCGGCCCGTGGGTATGGGCACACGCCCTTCGCCTTCGGCACTGGCCGAAAAACGCTTTGGTGTTCGTCGCACCGGTCCTGTCCGGGCAGGAAACCGCGCTGTGGCTGAGCATTCCGTTGTTTGTGCTTTTCGGAGTGCTTTCGTCGGCGACATATCTGTTGAACGATCTCGCAGATCTGGTTGCAGACCGCGCGCATCCGAAAAAGCGCTTTCGTCCGCTATCGAGCGGGGCCATCCCGGCACGGGACGGCGTACTTGTGGCCATCGCGATGATTGCCATGTCGTTGGTTGCAGGCGCGGTCCTGCTGCCGCCGGGCTGCGTGGCGGTGTTGGCGGCCTACCTCGTCATTACGCTGCTTTACAGCAGCTACTTCAAGCAACTGCCGATGATAGACGTTACTGTCCTGGCAGGGCTGTTCACCTTGCGCGTCCTGGCCGGCGGCACACTGGTGAACGCCGCGCTGTCACCCTGGCTGCACACCTTTTCCATGTTGTTCTTCCTAGGTCTGGCAACGATCAAGCGCTACGCCGAATTGCACCGGGTCGGCGACACCATGGTGGATGGCGGGACCGCCCGAGGCTACGGCCAGCAGGACAAGCCAATCCTTCTGGCCACCGGCGTTTCAACCGGACTTTCGGCAATCGTCATCTTCATGATCTATCTCATCAACGAGCAGTATCCCCGGGCAATCTACGCGCGTCCTGATTTGCTTTGGGGGATCATGCCAATCCTTCTCGTCTGGACCCTGCGTCTATGGCACCTCGCTGTGAACGGCCTCATGAGCGAGGATCCGGTCACGTTCGCTCTCAAGGATCGTTTCTCGCTGATGGCGGGCGGCGTGATCGTGCTGATTTTGATCGCTGCGCGGCTTTGACCGCGGTTTGGCGTCATGACTACGGCTCCTGGGGGCGGGTCTTCCGCGCCCGGCATCGCGTCAGCCAACCGCTGACGCGCCGGGATGCATTGCAAGCGCTGACGGTTCCGAATGGCCTCCCGGTTATGGCCTACGGGTGCGGACGGTCTTACGGCGATGTTGGCCTGAACCCCGAAGGGAATTTGATCGATTGCACCGGGCTCGACCGGTTCATTGCATTCGATGCTGCCACCGGCGTGCTGACCTGCGAATCGGGGGTTCGGCTCGCGGATATCCTGGCGGCGATCTGCCGTCCAGAGCCGGACGGCGCCGGCTGGCTGCTGCCGGTCACACCCGGGACACGCTTCGTGACCGTCGGGGGAGCCATCGCCAACGACGTGCATGGCAAGAACCACCATCGATTCGGCACCTTCGGGTGCCATGTCATTTCGTTCGAACTCGCCCGCAGCGACGGGTCGCGCATGGTCTGCTCGCGGAATGAGAATCCCGGGTTCTTCGCCGCCACCATCGGCGGCCTCGGCCTGACCGGACTGATCCTCCAGGCGACCATCCAATTGCGCAGGGTTCCGGGGCTGGCGGTGGAGGCGGAGGATATCCGCTTCGATTCCCTGGCGGATTTTTTTGATCTCGCGCGCGAATCCGATGCGGACTGGGAATATACCGCGGCCTGGATCGATTGCACCGCGCACGGCCGCGGACTCGGGCGCGGCATCTATTCCCGCGCCCGCCACGTCGCCGGACGCGGCACCGCTCCACCGTCACGCGAGCCGCGGTTCAGCGTTCCGAATGTGTTGCCATTCTGCCTGGTATCGCCGCTGGCGGTGAAAATTTTCAACGCCGCATACTGGCGGAAGTTGGGCGGACGCGGCCGGGCGCGGCACGTCGGCAGTTACGAGGGCGTCTTTTACCCGCTGGACGCAGTTGGGCATTGGAATCGGGTCTATGGCCCGCTTGGGTTCTACCAGTTTCAATGCGTCGTGCCGTTGGACAAGGCACGCGACACGTTGGCCGAACTGATCGGCCGCATCGCGGCATCCGGACAGGGTTCGGCGTTATCCGTCCTCAAGCTGTTCGGCCCGCAGGCATCACCGGGCCTGTTGTCCTTTCCGGAGCCGGGCGCCACGCTGGCGCTTGATTTTGCCAACCGCGGCGCCCGCACGCGCGCCCTTATGGCTGAACTCGAACGAATGGTTGTGCAGGCCGGCGGACGTCTCTATCCGGCCAAGGATGCGCTGATGCAGGCCGAAACGTTCCGCCGGGGTTATCCCGATCTGGCGAGATTCCTGCGGTGCATCGACCCCGGATTCACCTCGGCGTTTGCACGCAGGGTCGCAATCGTGCCGGCTTCCGGTCTAGAAGCCGGGGCCATGAACGAATCGCCATCCCCGGGCCGGACCGTTGCGATTTTCGGCGCGACGTCCTCCATCGCGACGGCGGTCGCCCGCCGCTATGCGGAAGCCGGCCACCGGCTGGTCCTGGCCGGGCGCGATGCCGCTTCCCTGGCGGCGCTGAAGGCGGATCTTGTTGTTCGCGGCGCGCCGGCGATTGCCGTGCTGCATGGCGATTTCGCGGAGCTTGACACTTTGCCAGCCCTGGCCGGGGCCGCCTGGGACCAATTCGGCGGCCTGGACGTTGCCCTGATCGCCTACGGAACGATGGCGGATCAGGCGGAGGCCGAGCGGGACGCGGCGACGACCGTTGCACTATTGACGGTGAATTTGACCGGCACGGCGGTGCTTCTCAACGAACTCGCCAGCCGCTTCCAATCAAGCGGGCGGGGCACCATCGCGGCGATCACCTCGGTTGCGGGGGACCGGGGGCGCAGGAGCAACTATGTCTACGGCGCCGCGAAGGGCGGACTGCAACGCCTGCTGGAGGGCTTGCGCCATCGTCTGGCGGCGGCCGGTGTCGCGGTGGTGGATATCAGGCCCGGCTTCGTCGCGACCAAAATGACCGCGCATCTGGATCGTTCCTCCCCGCTATGGGCCACACCGGACAAGGTGGCGGCCGATATCGTCCGGGCGATCGGGGCAGGTCGGCCGGTATGCTACACACCCGGATTCTGGCGGCTGATCATGTTCGCGGTCCGCGCCACCCCGCGCTTCATCTTTCATCGCACGTCGTTATAAGCGGATTCACCGAGCCATGAAAATCGTTGTCACCGGTGCGGCCGGCCTTGTCGGCCAAAATCTGATCGCCCGCCTGAAACAGCGCGGCGGCCACACGATCGTTGCCATCGACAAGCACAAGGCCAATATCCGCACACTGCGCGAGCTTCACCCTGACGTCCAGGCGATAGAGGCCGATCTGGCGGAGCCAGGCCCCTGGGAGCAGGCATTGATCGGCGCCGACTCCATCGTCGTCGGCCATGCCCAGATCGGCGGCCTGGTGGAAGCGGAGTTCACCCGCAACAATCTGGTCGCGACGCGGCGTCTGCTCGACGCGGTGGCTGCCCGGGGTGGTTGCCACCTTGTCCACATCAGCTCCTCCGTCGTCAATTCCGTTGCGGTCGATTATTATACCGAGTCGAAGAAGGCGCAGGAGGCAATGGTGCTTGCCTCCGGCAATCCCGTGGTGGTTCTGCGCCCGACGCTGATGTTCGGCTGGTTCGATCGCAAGCATCTCGGCTGGCTCGCGCGATTTATGAAGCGGGCGCCGGTGTTCCCGATTCCCGGCGACGGCCGTTACGCGCGCCAGCCGCTGTTTGCCGGGGATTTCTGCGAGATCATCCTGGCCTGCCTGGATCAGCGGCTGAGCGGAGCCAGCTACAACATCAGCGGCCTGGAACGCATCGACTACATCGATCTGATGCGCCTGGTGCGCTCGGCGGTGGGCGCCAAGGCGCCGATTGTGAAGATACCGTATCGCCTGTTCTGGCTGGCGCTGAGCGCCTATGCGGTGGTGGACAAAAATCCTCCGTTCACCACGAAGCAGTTGCGGGCGCTCGCCACGCCGGAGTTGTTCGAGGTGATCGACTGGCCCGGCCTGTTCGGTGTGCGCGCGACTCCGCTGCAAGATGCGCTGTTTGAAACGTTCCGCGATCCGCGCTACGCGGCCGTGACGCTGGAGTTTTGATTTGCCATGGCGAAGATCCCAATCACTGCCGCGGCCGGTCCTGATCCAGCGAAGCCTGAATGCGCTGCCGAGGCAGCAAGCCGGCCCGGCGCGACCGCTGGTGTATACAAGGCCGATGTTCATGGGATCTCGATATGACTGATATTGCCCGGCTCTACCACGACCGATTTGAGCAGACTGGTTTGGACCGCCGTGCGCGCGTCTGGAAAGTATTGTGTAAGTACTACTTCGATCGGCGCATTCCCGCAAACGCCACCGTATTGGAACTTGCCTGCGGGTATGGGGAATTTATTAATAATATCAGCGCTGGACGCAGGATTGCGGTCGATATTAATCCTGACAGCCTCAAATACCTGCTCCCGGGTGTCGCCTTTTTTGAGGCCTCCGCTACCAATATATCCGATGTAGTACCGGAGTTGGTTGACGTCGTATTTGCCTCGAATTTTCTGGAGCACCTCCGAGACAAGGATGAGTGCGATAAGGTTCTCAAGTCGGTCCTGAACGTTTTACGGCCAGGAGGAAAGTTCATTATCATGGGCCCCAATATCCGTTACGCGAGTCGCGAGTACTGGGACTTTTACGACCATTATTTGCCACTGTCGCACCTCTCGATTGCCGAGGGTCTGCGTATGGCGGGCTTCCAAATCGAGGAAAACATTCCACGGTTCATGCCATTTACGATGAACAACAGTATTCCCACGCATGACATTCTCATCAGAGCTTACCTCGCCTTTCCCCTCGCGTGGCGCTTTTTGGGAAAGCAGTTCCTGGTAACTGCGAGCAAAATATGATGATTTCAAATCTTCGGCAGGCTGGCCCGCTTCATGACGCGGTGGCTCGTGTTCCAGGCTCCCGGCGACGGCGGTTAGGCGTGGCAGCCTCTGTTCGCCGGCCCGGCTGGCCCGGCCTGTTCGGCGTGCGGCCGACCCCGCTGAAAGACGGGCCGTTTGAAACGTTCCGCGATCCGTGCTACGCCGCCATCGCTCTGGAGTTCTGATCGGTCATGGCGAAAGTCGTCGTTCTTGGCGCGGGCGCGATGGGACTCGCGGCGGCATACCAGGCCGTAAGGTCGGGCCACCAAGTCACCTTGTTGGAAGCCGCGGCCGAGCCCGGCGGCATGGCCGCACATTTCGACCTCGACGGTCTGTCGATCGAGCGGTTCTACCATTTCGTCTGCAAGGCCGATGAGCCGACATTCGTGCTGATGCGGGAACTGGGGATCGCGGATCGCATGCGCTGGCGCGGCACCTCGATGGGCTATTTCACCGGCGGCGCGCTGCATCCGTGGGGCGACCCGCTGTCCCTGCTGCGCTTCCCCGGCCTGAGCCTGATCGAGAAGCTGCGCTACGGGCTTCTGATGTTCGTATCCACCCGGCGCGATAGCTGGCCGGTGCTGGAGGACACATCGGCCAGGGACTGGATCGAGCGGTGGTGCGGACACAGCGTCTACCGCAAGCTTTGGGCGCCGCTGTTCGACCTGAAATTCCACGAATATGCCGGCAACATCTCGGCCTCGTGGATCTGGACGAGGATCAGGCGCGTCGGGCGCTCGCGTAAGTCACTGTTCCAAGAAGAGATGGGCTACATCGACGGCGGATCGCAGACATTGGTGGATGCGCTGATGCGGCGGATCCTCGCTGAGGGTGCCACAATCGGGTTGCGCAAGCCGGCAACGAAAGTCGAGGTGTCCGGCGGCCGCGTGGTCGCGGTCCTGGCCGGCGGTGAACGCCATCCCTGCGATGCCGTGATCTCTACCGTTCCCACACCGCTGATCTCCGCGTTGGTTCCCGATCTGCCCAAAGCCGATCGCGCGGCATACGACGCCATCCTCAATATCGGTGTCACCTGCATCGTGCTGAAGCTGAGGTCTTCGGTCACGCCGCACTTTTGGGTCAACGTCGTCGACCCGGAGATCCCGTTCCCGGGGATCATCGAGTTTTCGCACCTGCGCGATCCCGGGACCGGCGAGACCGTGGTGTATATACCTTATTATATGCCGGTGACGAACCAGAACTGGGACCGTCCCGATGAAGTCTTTGTCGCGGAGGCGATGGCCGGCCTGCGCCGGATCAATCCGCGGCTGACGCAGGCGGATCTGATCGCGTCGCATGTCGGTCGGCTGCGGCACGCTCAGCCGGTTTGCCCGCCGGGATTTCTTCGCCGCATGCCGCCCGTCCAGACCGGGATCGCCGGACTCCAGATCGCCGATACCAGCTCCTATTATCCGGAAGACCGCGGCATCGCCGAGAGTGTCCGGTTGGGCCGGGAGATGGCCGATCGGCTTGGGACTGAGGGAGCCGGCGGTGTCTGAGCGCGCGCGCCTGGCGCTATTCGTGGTCACCGGAGGCATTGCCGCCGGTCTCAACATCGGTTCGCGTTGGCTGCTCGGATACTTCGTCAGCTACGAAGTTTCCATCGGCATTGCATTCCTGATTGGCATGACGACGGCTTTCTTCCTGGCGCGGATCTTTGTCTTCGAGCCGGTGGCGGGCGACGCGCATTGGCAGTTCGTCCGGTTTTCGCTGGTGAATGCGATTGCCCTTGTGCAGGTGTGGCTGGTCAGCGTCTGCCTGGCGCGGGTGGTGTTTCCCGCGATCGGCTTTGTTTGGCAGCCCGAGTTGGTGGCGCACGTGATCGGGGTGATCAGCCCGATCGCCAGCAGCTATGTGCTGCACAAGCGGTTTTCGTTTCGTGGACCGGCGGAGACCTCCGATTGCATAGTCGGGCGGTCGCGCCTACCATGATGATATCTGTCGGAGGGTCGCAATTTGAGTGGAGGTAAAGACACGGCTGAGCATCGGCCGATCGATGCAGTCTACCGCACAAAATTCGAGGACGTTCCCAACATTATTGCCGACTGGGTGCGTGAGTACGGTGGCCTGGAAGGTCGTGACGTGCTCGATTTCGGATGCGGTGAGGCGACCATGGCGCTTGGGATAGCGCTCCGTCATCGGGCGCGTCGCGTTGTTGGGATCGAGACCCACGAAGAGGTCAACAATTGCATCGTCAACGCCAAGTCGCAACTCGGCCTGAAAAAGCTGCCGGAGAATTTAGAGCTACTTCTCATGACGCCTGATGCGCCGTTCGATGGCATCGGAACTTTCGATGTCATCTACAGTTGGTCGGTCTTCGAGCATGTCAGCCAGGATCTGATTGCCAGTTGTTTCGGAAAGATCAAGAGTGTTTTGCGCCCGCATGGCGTAATGTTTTTACAGACCACGCCTCTATACTACTCTGCCGAAGGTTCCCATCTGAAGCCGTGGGTTCCGATGCCATGGGCTCATTTGCTGATGCAACAGGATCTGTTCTACGCCGCGCTCCAGCTGCAGACCCAGAGTCAGGATCAGGCCCAGCAGCTTCGGTGGGTGTATGAAACATTGAACCGGATTACCGCACCCCAGTTACTCCGAGCGGCGCAGCAGGCGGGTTTTGAGATTGTTCGTGAGTACAGGACCTTCGACGAGTTGGAAGTACCCGCGGATCTCCAGGAAATCTATAACGTCGATGTCCTGCGGACAAACCAGTTGGTCTTTCTTGCGCGCCATGCCGGCTGACTGTTCGCACTCGGATTCCTTGTGGAGTGAGTGCCCGCGACCACAGATGTCGCAACGCTTCTTGTCTAACGGCGCTCGCGCCTCTATGCCGTGACCGTGTTAGGGCAGTGGGGCTGTGATTAAGATGGGTGCATCCGGCGAGATCAGGACAGACGGGGGCAGCCGTCTCGCTGCAACGGTCGAAACTGTTGTCGCAACGCTGGTGGGGATGATCGTTGCAGCCACGTTGGTATGGCAATGGCGCCACAACTTTGCCATGCCGATCTATGACGATCTGTTCGATCGGCTTCGATTCTATCGCGCGCTACCGAGTCCTGATGCTTTGCTCGCATACCTCGTTTCGCCTCATAATGAGCACAGGATCATGACCACCCGTCTGGTCGCGATCGCGGACGAACGTTTTTTTTCCGGCCGCGAGCACACCCAGGTCATCGTCACGAATCTTCTTCAGGGTGTATCCGCCTATGTTGCCTATCGTTTCGTGTTCCTGACGGAGCTCGGCCGGGACATTGACCCATCCAGACGCCTGCTCATCGGCCTTTCGATCCTGCTGCTGTTTATAAATCCGAATTTCCTTTACACCCTGATCCTGCCGTTTCAACCGGAACACGCGATCATGGCCTTTCTGGTCGTTGTCGCGTCGGCATTTGTCAGCCGCACCGCGACGCCGGAGATGTCAACCGCGGCGCAGATACGCCTCATACTCGTCCTAGTCGTACTTGCGGCAATCGGCACATTCACACTCGGCAACGCACCGGCCATACTCATTGCCGCCGCGGCGACGACATTTGTCCTTCGTTGCCCTTTTTCCCTCATCGCCGTGCTCGGGGTTTTGGCCGCCGTCCACACCATTGTTGTCATGGCTACGATCAGCGGCGTTGGCCAGACCTCGACGAATATCGTAGCAATCTGCAAATTTGCCTTGATTTATTGGGGCGGTCCGTTTCTGCGTTTCGATCCTTGGCCGAGTGTTTACGTGACCTGGGGTTTGGCCGACGCGCGCGCCGCCCATGTCGCGGGTGCCTTCGGCGCGGTCGTTTTTGCCACAACCGCCGGATTCGGATGTCTCCGCCTTTTCATGCCGCGTCTTGGCGGTAGACTGGCGATATTCGGTTTCATGGTGTTGGTGGTCGTTGTCGCTACCGGACTGGCAGCCGCGCATTCACGGGCGCAGTTCGGCATTCTGGAGGGCGCGAGCAAGAAATACGCCTCCTTCGCAGCGCTTGGCTGGCTCGGCGTGCTCGCGGTTTTCACCGGGGTTGCAAGGCAGCGTCTACCGTTCCTGAGCCGGCCGGAGGCACCGGTCTTAGCCTTGTTGCTCGCCATCGTGCTGCCGCTATCAACGCTTGGGTATCTGCGTGAAACCCGCATCTGGGAGAAAATGATCGATCGCAACTGGGAGGCCAGTCTGGCCGTTTTTCTGCATATTGACAACGAATCCCGTCTTCATGACATCTACACCAATGACTCCGAACTAGTGAAATACGTCGGCTTCATCGAGCCCAAGGGCCGGGCGATCTTTTCATACTTTCCGTTCCGGTGGGGCGACGACGTAAACACTGTCCTGGCACCTCGCCGGGCGACGGAATGCCGAGGTATGGTCGAGCGGTTGGACCCTGTTCCAACTCAAGACGTGGCGAGCGCTTTCCATTCCACCGGAACGCCCGCGTCGATCTCAGGATGGACATGGATGACGAAGGACCATGGGCCGCCGGAAACGATTGTCGTGGCCGACTCGGCCAACCGCATCGTCGGGGTAGCGCGCATCACCCGAAGCAGCTCCAGCGCCGAGGAGTGGTTGGGACAGAAATTGGATCAAAACGTTGGCTGGTTCGGATTCGTAAGGTTCGATCCGGCGCTGCCACTTTCATACTTTGCGCTGTCGGCCGACGGCAGGCATTACTGCGTGCTCGGCCCGATCGGCAGCGCGCGATAACGGGCTGAGGGACGAGAGCGAAAGCGCCCGAACCCGCCTGGAAGCGCCTCACCACCGCCGGCCGCGCCCCAACAGCATAAGCAATCGCCGCACCGGCGCGGTCAGGCGCCATGAGGTGGATGCCTGAATCGCCGCCAACGCAGCTCTCGCCGCCTCGGCTTCCGCGATCAGGCGTTGATTGTCGGCCTTCGTCTGATGATTGTCCGCCTTCGTCCGATCCGCCTCTTTCCGCATCAAGCCGACCTGTCGCATGCAGGCATCGATCTTCGCCTCCGCATCGCGATGCGCCGCTTCGGCTTGCCGGCTCACCGACGCGGCTTGCTCGCTTGCCGCCGCGGCTTGCCGGCTCAGCGATTCGGCTTGCCGCCTCGCCGCCGCGGTTTCCTCGCGTGCCGCCGCCGCGTCCTGCTGCACGATCGCGATATCGCGGCGCAGGGTCTCGGCTTCGAAGCGGATGGCATCGGCCTCGTCAAGCCAGTCCGCCCCGCCGGAGCGCGCGGCGGCGCTCCGGCGCAGGATCTCCGGCACATATTGCGGCTTGTTGAGCAGGGCGAGCGCGAGATCGTCAGCGCTATCGATCTCCAGCAGCATCTCATGCGGCCGAAGCTCGACCTGCTTCACAAGCTGCCGATCGGCTTCGGCAAAGCCAACCAGCGCGACCTCGCGGGCCGCGCCGAAAATGTTGTCGGACACGCCACGGAAATTGTCCGGATTGAATGCCTGAACGACATGCGCCAGAACGCGGTATCCGGCGCCGTTGAGCACCGCGAGCGTGCTCAATCCGGCGGACAAAGAGTTGCACTCCGCGTAAACAACCGGGGCGCATCGCTGAAGCGTCAGCAGCGCACCCCGCAGGACGGCATCCTCCATGCCCTCGGCATCGATCTTGATCAGCGCGCATGCGGACAACGCCAGCGAGTCGATCGTGATCGCCCGCACCGCGACGTCGCACGGCTCCACCGCCTGCTCTTCGGCAAACCGCGCCGGAAGCAAAGACGCGCTCCCGAAGCTGTCGTGGCGTTCGATGTGGATGGCGGGGATCAGCACGCTACCGGACTCGGACGATGCGACAGCGTTTTCAAGCTGCACGTTGCCGATGCCGTTTATCGCAACATTCTCTTGCAGCAGCGCAAACGACGGACTTTGCGGCTCGATGGAAATGACCCGGCCGGATGGTCCGGCGAAGCGAGAAAATGCCAGCGTGTGCGTGCCGATATAGGCGCCGACGTCGAGCACGACAGCGCCCTCGGCAACGAAGGCATGCTGGAAGCGAAGCTCGTTTTCCGCCCATTCGCCATACCGCAGGAGCGATTCGGTGACCGCGCCGGTGTCATTGTGGAAAACCGACAGCCGGCCATATCGGGTTTGCAGGGTCCTGACGAACGCTTCGTCCACGGGCGAATCCAGCGTGCTAGCAGCACCGGCCAAAGTTGCAGTCATCTGTCGGAATCCCTATGCCCGCTTGGGCTGCGCCTGTTCCTCATCGCGCATAACCTTTATCCGCGAATAATCGATATTATCCGCATTGCCAACCATACGCAACGAGGGTTGGACGGTGCGCGCGAATGGGATGCAGAAGGTGCTGGCCCGGGGCGGAAGCGGGGTCTATCATGAGAGTGGGGGTTTCGATCGAGGGAAGCATGTTGCGGATGTGGCGGTCGGATGGGAAGCGTATGGCGATGCAAACTTCCGTCGGCCCAAATGGCTCGCGCCGCCGTCGCCGAAGCGCGGGTTGCCGGGGCCGGGACGTCGATGACAGGTCGACTCACAATGATGAATCGAAAGGATTGAATCGATGAAAGCACTCCAGACGATTTGGGATGATCGCCAATACAACCATGAAAAAAGCTTTACCTCGAATCTTGGCCTGGTGCTACAACCGTCGTCTTTCACCGATTTTGCCGCTCATCCCGATTTCGAAGAGGCATTCCGGCTGTTCACCCAGCACGATTCGTTCAGGGGCCTCGATTTTGTCCGCATCTGGAGCCTGGTGCTGAACGTCAAGCATGCATTGTCAAAGTGCCAAGGGGCGGTCGCGGAGCTCGGCGTCTATCAGGGCCAATCCGCCGCGCTGCTTGCTCACTATGCCAAAGCATCCGGGCGCAAGATGTATCTTGCGGACACGTTCCAGGGTTTCGCCGAACAACAGTATGAGGAGGGAATGGGCGACGGAAAAAAGGCCGCTTTCAAAGATGTCAGTCTGGAAAGCGCGCGTGCCGTCGTTGGCGACTACGAAGGCAACCGCTGGATAATAGGCATGTTCCCCGATTCCGTCACGGATGAGATGAGGAACGATACCTTTGCTTTTGTATCGATCGACTGCGACATATATGAGCCGATCAAGGCGGGCCTCAAGTTCTTCTGGCCTCGTATGGTTGCCGGCGGAGTCATTTTCATCCACGACTATTCGTCGGGCTATTGGCCCGGCGCACAACGAGCTGTTGACGAATTCTGCGCGGACAATGGGGTCGCCGGCTGCCTGCTGGCCGACTTCGCGGGATCTTATGTCATAGTGCGTCAGGGCGGTTAAGCGGGGACAGCGGTCCCGGCGGGTCGGCCAGCATGCCGCCTGCTCGCGTGCCGAATTCATGACGGGCCATTTGGCGGTCAACCACATCAGCATACCGGGCGGGATTGCCGCGCCAGTCGCCGAACTGCTTTAGCGGGCGTGCTCATGCACATGAAGGCCAACCGCAACTTCACCAACGCATTGACTATGGCGACGGCGCGATCGTGGAGATGGTGTTGTGGCGCGTTCCGTCGCCAGTCCCGCCATCGGTCCACGGACTGAAATATTCGCTGTTCTACGGTCGCCCGCGCATTCGGGAGGTGGGATATGACAATGAGCGCGGTAAAGGCGACCATTGGCATTTTCAGGGCGCGGAGACCGCTTATGCGTGCGCTGGCGTCGAGCAACTCATGGCCGATTTCCGGTCCGATATGCGGACCTTGGGAGGTGACGGATGACCGATGTGAAGATAACCCATCGCCATCTGAACAGGTCGTCACCCGCCCAGTAGCCGCCCCGCCGCCTCCCGCACCCGGCGCGCCACCTCCTCCGCCCCGATCTCCCGGGTCAAAGCCTCCATCGGCACCTCCAGCGCCACCGGTATCCCCTTGGGCATGTGCGCCAGGACGCCCAAGATATCGATCCCGCCCTCGCCCGGGGGCAGCCGCTCGGCCCGGGCGTTGTGCAGCAGCCCCTCGGTAGTTGCCGGCCGCTCCGCCGGCACATCGCAGACATGCACGAACGGCAACCGGTCCGGAGGGACGCGGTCAAGCTGCTCCAGCGTGCTGCCGGAGCGGTCGAAATGCAGCGTATCGACCAGCACGCCGCCATTCGTTCGCCCGGCCGCCTCGACCACAGCCGCGGCGTCCGCCACGCCGGGCACCACCGTCCATGGGAAGAACTCCAGCACCGCGCCCATCCCGTGCCGCCCGGCCAGATCGCACAGCGCTCCGAAGCGGTCGGCCAGCCGCGCCAGATCCGGATCGTATGGTGCCGCGATGGCATAGCGCGCCCCGAGTTCCGCCCCCGCCGCAAGGAACGGTTCCAGCGCGGCGATATCGATCTCCGGCGTGATCCGGACGAATTCGATGTCCCACACCCCGACGCCGGTCTCCGCGATAGCCCGCCGGGTTTCCCGCAGCATCGCCGGGTCGTCCATCAGCGGATAGCCGAGGCTGTCCGGCGTCACCCGGATCAGCCGCAGCCCGACGGTGCGGTAGCCGGTGCGAGCCGCCACGCGGATCAGTTCCGGCGGCGGCAGCGACAGGGCGGTCAGGTGAGCCAGCGAGAAATCGGTCAACTTCAACCTCCTGAACATGCGGCGCGGCGGCATGAAATACGCCACGTTTCCATCCCGGGATCTATCCGATATAAGCCCGCGCGACAGGGGCGGCGACGCTCCTGCAACGCAACAAACGGGGACCATGCGTGCGATGAAAGCCGTGTCAATCATAGCCGTGTTGCTTTTGCTCGCGGGAAACGCCGCCGCCCTGCTGCTGGCGACGAACCAGTTCGTCCTGCCGCCCGCGGCGGAAGCGTATGTCCTGGCGCCGAAGGTCAACGTGTTCCACCTGCCGCAAGCGGCGCTGTCCGTGCTGCCCTACGTGGCGGCGGGCAGCATCGCGCTCGGCCTGATCGCGCTGATCGCGATCATCGCCACCCGCTCGCGCGGCCCCGCCGCGCAGGCCGCGCGGCCGGCCTCGGCACTGGGCGGGAACCAGGCGGAAGCCGAGATCGTCAGCTTCCTGGCCACGCTCCAGGCCAAGGGCCGCTTCGTCGACTTCGTCATGGACGACATCAACGCCTTCAACGACGCCCAGGTCGGCGCCGCGGCGCGCGTGGTGCATGCCGGCTGCAAGGCGGTGCTGGACGAGCACTTCAAGATTCGGCCGATTCGCGAGGGCGGCGAGGGCACCAAGGTCGAGGTCCCGGCCGGCTACCCGGCGGATGAATACCGCCTGCTCGGCAAGATCAGCGGCCAGGCGCCGTTCACCGGCGTGCTGGTTCACCACGGCTGGACGACCGACTTCGTCAAATTGCCGACGGTCCTGCGCAGCTCGGCGGATCGTCTGCCGGCGATCGCGCCGGCGGAAGTGGAATTGAAACAAGCGGCCCGGGCCTAGGCGCTTTACCGGCCTTTGCCGCGCGCCAGGCGCGGCGCAACCAGGATTTGCATCCCATGACAGCCCGTTTCAGCCTCGGTATCGACCTCGGCACCAGCAACAGCGCGATCGCGGTCACCGATATGGAGAGCGATCACACCCAGATCGTTGAGGTTGCGCAGATAGTCGGACAGAGCCAGCTCGGCGCGCGGCCGACACTGGCCTCGGCGCTGTATATCCCTCACCCGGACGAGTTCCCCGGCGGGTTCGCCCTGCCGTGGAGCGAGGCGGCGGAGGGGACGATCATCGGCCAGTTCGCCCGCGATCATGGCGCCTTGGTGCCGGATCGTCTGGTGTCCTCCGCCAAGTCGTGGCTCTCCAACCCGCATATCGATCCGCGCCAGTCGCTGCTGCCGTGGGCGTCGGAGATCAAGGAGAAGCTGTCTCCATATGAGGCGTCGCGGCGCTACCTTCAGCATCTGAAGAACGCGTTCCTGCATGCCGAACACGCCGAGGGCCGGAAGTGGGAGATCGCCGACGGGCAGATCGTCCTGACCGTCCCCGCGTCCTTCGATGAGGTCGCCCGCAGCCTGACCGCGGAGGCCGCCCGGGCCGCCGGGCTGGGCGACGTGACCCTGCTGGAGGAGCCGCAGGCTGCGTTCTACGCCTGGACGGAGCAGACCGGTAAGGCGTGGCACGATCTGGTAGCGCCCGGCGACATCATCTTCGTCTGCGACGTCGGCGGCGGCACGGCCGATTTCAGCCTGATCGCCGTCACCGATGTCGATGGCAACCTGGAGCTGGAGCGCATCAGCGTCGGCGAGCACATCCTGCTCGGCGGCGACAACATGGACCTGGCGCTGGCCTACTCCGTCCGGGCGAAGCTGGAGGCGGAGGGCAAGACGCTCGACGCTTGGCAGTTCCTGGCGCTGGTGCACGGTGTTGCGAAGGCGAAGATATTGCTGTTCGAGGACGACAAGCTGAAGGAGGCGCCGCTGGCGGTGCCCTCGCGCGGGTCGTCTTTGATGGCCACGACGATCTCCTCGTCGCTGGACCGGGCGACGTTGGAGCAGGTCGTGCTCGACGGGTTCTTCGCCAAGACGGCGATCGAGGATGTGCCGAAGGAGAACCGCCGCAGCGGGTTGCAGGAGTTCGGGCTCCCCTATGCGTCGGACCCGGTGGTGAGCAAGCACATTGCCCGGTTCTTGGGGCGTAGTTTGCAGAACGTGAAGTCGAGCGAGAAGCTGACGGCGCTGGTGGGCGACCGCGCCGGGAAGGTGGCGCTGATGCCGACGGCGGTGCTGTTCAACGGCGGCGTGTTCAAGGCGGCGCCGATACGCGCCCGGGTGCTGGATTTGCTGGCGTCGTGGAATAACGGCGAGCCGATCAGGGCGCTGGAGGGGTTCGAGCCGGATCTGGCGGTGGCGCGGGGGGCGGCGATCTACGGGCGGCATCGCGTCACCGGCAAGGGCATGCGGATCAAGGCCGGCGCGGCGCGGTCTTACTATATCGGCCTGGAGACCTCGATGCCGGCCATCCCGGGCTACAACCCGCCGGTGAAGGCGCTGTGCGTGGTGCCTCAGGGGATGCAGGAGGGCACGGACCTAGTGATCGAGGGGCGGGAGTTCGGGCTGGTGACGGGCCGGACGGCGGATTTCCGGTTCTTCTCCTCGCCGGTGCGCAGCGGGGATAACAAGGGCGAGGTGCTGGCCGATGCGGAGCGGGAACTGGAGGAGACCAGCCTGCTGGAGATCGAGATCCCTCCGCTGGACGACTTCCCGGCCGGGCAGGTGGTGCCGGTGCGGATCAACGCCGTGGTGACGGAGTTGGGCACGCTGGAGCTGTGGATGGAGCACGTCAATTCCGATCGGCGCTGGAAGGTGGAGTTCCAGGTTCGGACGGAGTAGGCGCTGAACGCCTGAAGAACCGGCGGGCGGAGATGTGTCCGTTCGCCGGTTCGTGGCTATGCCGGGAGGTGCTTGGGATTCATGCACGGTTCCAGGCAAATTTTTTTTTGGAAAAGTGTAACTTACTGATTTGCTTGGCTGCACGCACTCCCCGGAAATCTTGACTCACGCATCACAATCAGCGAACCATTTGGCTTCAGCAAGACTTTGGTGCAACGCCGACTGGTCGCTCATTGATGCGACCCGGGACACATCGTGACCGGATCGTTCCTTCGTTCTTCCGCACTCTGACCGGGCGGCGCGCAGCAAGGATTACCGAGAGAAACTGAGGAGTTCGACAATGATCAGGAAGCGCGACCTGCTCGTGGCAACGGCCGCCACTGCGTTCGGCACTGTGGCAGCGAGCCATCGGTCCGCCCGCGCGCAGGAAGACCGTCCCGGCATTGTTGGCGCGTTCGAGACCGCGGAGGCCGCCTTTGTCTTCGGGCTGCCGATCGTCATGAACTACGCCGTGATGTACGAGTACGTCATCGACCGGAAAAGCTCGCAGTTCAAGGCGCCGTTCAACACCATATGGAATGATGCGCAGGTCTTCACCTGGCGCGACACCGCAATCCCGACACCGAATAGCGACACACCGTATTCGTTGGCCTGGCTGGACCTGCGCGCCGAACCGATTGTGCTGTCCGTGCCCGACGTTCCGGCGGGCCGCTACTTCGCCGTCATGATCTGCGACGGCAATACCTACAATGTCGGCTACATCGGCAGCCGCGCGACGGGACAGGGCGCGGGCTCCTGGCTGGTTGTCGGTCCGGTCTGGGAGGGGCCGACCCCGCCCGGGATCAAGGGGGTGAGCCGCTCCACGACCTGGTTCGTGCTGGCGGCCTACCGCACGCAGCTCTTTGGCCCGGATGACATTGCGAATGTCGCCGCGGTGCAGCGCGGCTACAAGGTGGAGCCGCTCTCGGCCTTCCTGCACCAGCCAGCGCCGCCGCCGGCGCCCGATATCCACTGGCCGCGCATCGACGCGGAACTCGCCAAGCGCCACTTCTTCGATTACCTGGCCTTCGCCCTGCAGTTCAACGCACCGCAGCCGAACGAGGCCGCGATCCGCGCGCAGTTGGCGACGATCGGCATTACCGGCACCGGGGCCGCTCTGCCGGCCTCGCTCGTCGACCGGCTCGAGCTGACGGCCGGCGCTGTTGAGGGCGAGCGCAAGGTGGAGGCCGCGGTCGCCGCCGCCGGCGTGGCGATGAACGGCTGGCGCGTAACGCCCATCCCCGGCTCGCCCGAGGCCTATAACGGCGACTGGACGCTGCGCGCGGTCGCCGCCAAGGCCGGCATCTACGGCAACTCCACCGACGAGGCGACCTATCCCTTCACCCGCCACGACGTGACGGGAGGGGAACTCGACGGCAGCAAGGGCCGCTACACGCTGACGTTCGGCCCGAACCAGTTGCCGCCGGTCAACGCCTTCTGGTCGATCACCATGTACCATGGCGGGAACCAACTGCTCGTGCAGAACCCGATCGACCGTTACCTGATCAACGCACCGATGCTGCCGCAGATGAAGCGCAACGCGGATGGCGGGTTGACCATCTATATCCAGAAGGACGACCCCGGTGAGGACCAGCGTTCGAATTGGCTGCCGGCTCCGAATGGTCCCATCTATCTTGTCATGCGCCTCTACTGGCCAAGGACCGAGCCGCCGTCGCTGCTGCCGATCGGCCAGGGCGCGTGGCAGCCGCCCGGGGTGGTCCGTGTTGCTTGACGGTATGGGAGAGCGGTGCCGGACTGCCTCGCACCGCCCACCGGGTGATTCGCTGGTCGCGATAAAGTACGACGAAGCGACGCGCGTATGATAAAGGTCTGGTTTCCGCTTCCGGGACAGCGAATATAGCCAGCAGAGGTCGGAGATGGGCGCAGAGCCCAACTGCAAATCTGTTCCCGCTACCGTCGCTCGCACCCATTCAGGCACTTGTCCGCTCGCCACGGTGGCCGTGCCATTCCGCGGTTGAAGTTGCTGCGCATCGCACGGCATGTGTATAATCAACCCCGATCGGTACACATAGGCGAATACGATGCGGACAAACATCGAGATTGACGACAGGCTGATGGCCGAGGCGATGGCCGCGAGCGGCCTGCCGACCAAGCGAGAGACTGTCGAGGCCGGGTTGCGGTTGCTCGCTCGCCGAAAACGCCAGGCCAGTGCGCGCGACCTGTTTGGCCGGGTAGAGTGGGAGGGCGACCTCGACGCCGATCGGCTCGATGATCCCGCCGGCTTGTCTGCGCGGTGACGGCGGCGGTCTTCGTCGATAGTTCGGTCTGGATCGACCATCTCCGCGGCGCCGCCACGCCGGGAACGCGGGCGCTGCGCAGGCTGCTCGACGCGCTCGACCCCGACGCGGGCGAGGACGATCCGGCCGAGATCCTTGTCGGCGACCTGGTGCTGCTGGAAGTCCTCCGCGGGATTTCGGCCGATGGGCAATATGATGCGACACGCAGCGCGCTGCTCGCTTTTTCGCAGGTTCGAATAGGCGGCACGGCGACGGCGCTCGCGGCCGTGGATCACTATCGCAGCTTGCGCCGGCGCGGGATCACGGTGCGCAAGGCGGTGGACTGCCTGATCGCCGCCTGGTGCATCGCGCGTCGCGTACCCCTGCTGCACGCAGACCGCGACTTCGCGCCGTTCGTCCAGCACTGCGGTCTGCATGTCCATGAGCCGCAATCGGCCGCGTCCTGACGGCTTGATCCTGCGAAACGGTGCCGGACACAGGCCATTCGGAAAGAGCGTCTGTTTCTTGCCGGCACCCGTGATCCGGTGTTCGCCGGAGAGCACTCGCTTCGGAGCCAAGAGCAAGACGCAGAGTTCCCGGGCTTGTGGCGCGTCTGATGCGGGATGAACGTGACATTTCACGCCGCTTCCAGACGCCCCGGATAAAGCATAGAGTATCGCCATGTCGATTCAGTCGTCCGTCCAATACTCTTTACCCCTCGCCGATCGGCCGATGGGAGCGCGCGGAGCGGCGGCATTGCGCGCGGCCTCGCAGGCGGATGTTCGGCTCGTGCGCGACGACGGGACGCAGGAGGTGTTCACGCTTCCGGCTGGCGCGTTGCCGGCGCTCGCTGATTTGCTCGACCGGCTTGCTTCGTCGGACGCCGTCACGGTGCTCGCCGAGGATACCGAGATTACGCCCGAGGAAGCCGCCGAAATCCTGGGGATCGCCGGTCCATTGGTGCGGCATCGGATGGATATCGGCTTGCTGCCCTTCCGCCGTGCCGGCGCGGATACGCGCATTCGATTGGCCGACGTGCTGGCACTGCAAGCGAGCGAGCAACGGGTGCGCAAAGCGTTAGAGGCGCTCGCTGCCGATACCGAGGACCTTGAGCGCACCTATGGCCTCTGAAGGCCGGGGCCGACCGCCGCCAGTTGTCGTTGACGCCAACCTGCTTTACCTTTTCCATCTGCGAAATCTGCTGGTGCAGTTGAGCGTGGACAAATTCATCACGCCTCGCTGGATGGACTGCATCCATGAGGAGTGGATCGGCAACTTGGTCGCGGCAGGCAAAGCGCCCCGGAACCGCTTGCTGCTTACCCTCGGCCTGATGAATGACGCTTTGCCGGACGATCTGCCATAAAATAACCCAGCACGGTATAATTTTCGTGCCACCTTGTTGTGCCGCCCGACTGAACACATGTCATCCGTTGCCGGAAGAGGCTGCGATGGTTGCGGCCACAGGCGGTACAAGGATTCGTTTAATGAGCTCTATATCGGACTCCTATGACGCCCTGCGGGCGTCAAACAACATCTATCACTTGTTGCGAGCGCGGGCCGAATCCGGTGACCGGGAGGTTGTCCTCGATCTGGCAAGCAAGTTCATGGAGTATGACGGCCTAAGTTTCCTCGACGCCGCTGAGCGCGCTGTGCACTTCGTTGTCGATCTCGACCGGACGATAAAAAATGAGCTTAATTTCAAAGACATGCGAAGCAGACTGCAACAAGGATCGGCACAGGAAGCAGAGGCACGCGCCGAACAGGACGAACTCGTCGTGTCCTCGCTAACCTGATCTGAGCTAGCCGAGTGGCGGGGCCGGATTTGATCGCTTTTGGCCGGTCCCGAAGCCCCACATCATTGCGGGGGCATTTGCGAAGATTCTAAACGTGAGACTTTCGACCTAACGTGTAAATCGGTCAAAGGTAAATTGTAAGCCCGCACGTTCCGTACATTTGTACATAAGTATATTATCGTCTCAAGAATATATTCGATATCATAATAATGTATCGGCGAAGCAAGGTATCAGAACCGATTGTTTACGCCATTATGTAGCATCCGCCACCGCCAGTATATTTGTTGAAGAGAGCATGCCGTCTACTATCCTGGTCTATAGTACCCCAGGAGCAGCCGGTAATGGGCGAACCGCATGTCATCAGTGCGTTAAGC
>Ga0326727_10002872_pt1 | contig 56977 bp, 55 predicted proteins | sample MB2enrmetagenome_FD_207643 | JGI IMG/M metagenome (GOLD analysis project Ga0326727, IMG submission 207643) | Lab enriched peat soil microbial communities from McLean, Ithaca, NY, United States - MB29MY | ecosystem: Environmental > Terrestrial > Soil > Wetlands > Peat | place: USA: New York... | reverse complement strand
AGGCGACGTAGAACGGTTTTTTGAGAAGTTTATTGAAACCCCGCGTAAGCATCTCCCAATACCAAGGAGTAGCGTAGTTTTTGCTAAACATCACAACGCAAAATTTGTCAGCGTATTTCGCAAAATCGTCAAAATCCACGCCGTAACGTTCAAGCGAACCAATTGGGTCAGGCTGAATACACAAGACAAGTTCTTTTTTGACGCTCTCTCGGACTTGCGCAATATAGTTGGTGACTTCCCGCCTTCGCCATTCAAGCCAGCCTAAACCGCTTTTCTTCCAAAGTTCCAGGCATCGTGGGCAAGTGCAGTGGTCATGGTCCGCAAAATATTGGCTATTTAACCAAATGCCCTTCGACTGAGCGTCAACTTCAGCCATGTAATTCAACTGCTCAGTCCTATGCTCTGGTTGCGTGGCGCATACTATGTCCCAATAAATGTTAAAGTTGTTGTTACCCATTTTGGCGGGTCCCAGCGGCGACTGAGAAATCCAGTCGGGATGATTCCGAACGGCTAAGTTGTCGGCGAAAACCGCGATGTTGCTGTACATTTCTTTTTGCGGCGCCAGCCTTACGCCCATTTCAGTTTTTACGCGGAAAACATGAAAGTCGAACCCCTCAGCTTTTTCGGGTTGAAAAGTATATGTGCCAAGTTTCATCTGGTGCGCCTTTTCCAGCCAAAGAAGGGGTTGAAAAGTAAATAAGGGTTGTGTGAAAACGGTATTGGATCGCGCTTTTTAATTTTAAGCTGGTTTGTTTGTTTTTTAATCGTACCTGTATATTGTGTAAGAATCGCTGAATTGGCATGTTTTTCCATGCTTGTCAAACTTCCATTTTAAGCGTTAATTTTGAACGTTTTTTTAGCTTGAGTCGCTGTATTTGGAAAAAATTGGATGAACATAGTTGAAAGTGCAGGTTAAATCAACAACTGCTCGATTTAGTGCAGAAACATGTTTCATATGCACAGCTTTTAAATATAACTAAGTGTAGCTGTAAAGGTAAAAATTAGCTAGGCAAACGATTGTCAAAAAGGATTGGTTGAAACATGTCAGTCGCAGTAGGCGCAGATACAGGAAGCATCGCATGGGTAATAACCGCAACGGCATTAGTCATGTTGATGACTCCCGCCTTAGGATTCTTCTATGGCGGTCTAGTAAGAAGAAAGAACCTCGTATCAACCATCGCTCAATGCTTCATAATATTCGCGGTCATTAGCATAGTGTGGGCGCTCTGGGGCTACATGCTCGTCTTCGGACCCGCAACCAGCCACTTAATCGGCTTCGACCCCGGCTTGCTAGGCATGAACGGGCTCAGCATCAATGCGATGAACACCCAGCTTGCCCCTCATATCCCTGAATTGCTGTATTTCGCATTCCAACTCAAATTCGCAGCCATAACTCCAGCATTGATTGTTGGCGCATGCGCTGAAAGAATCCGTTTCAAGTCACTTCTTATCTTTATAGTTCTCTGGTCAACCTTTATCTACGCACCAATCGCCTGCTGGGTTTGGAACCCGAACGGCTGGCTCCATAACCTTGGCGCAATTGACTTCGCAGGCGGCATAGTCGTACACATTTCATCAGGCATCTCAGCTTTAGCCGCGGCGCTTGTTGTAGGAAGAAGAAAAGGATGCGCTATCCCGTGGCAAGACCACATGAAAGCATTAGACCAAAAGGACCACGCAACCGAGTTTAAACCGACAAACATCCCGTATGTGCTGTTGGGCGCGGCGTTGCTGTGGTTCGGGTGGTTCGGCTTCAACGCGGGCAGCGCATTGGCCGCAAACGACTTAGCTGTCTCGGCGCTTGTGACAACTAACCTGGCGGCGGCTGCGGCAGCAATAAGTTGGATGCTGGCTGACTGGGTACGGAAGGGAAAGCCGTCGGCAATAGGCATGGCTACGGGCGCTGTGGTCGGACTAGTCGTTATTACACCTGCAGCAGGCTACGTCGGCGTAGGAGCGGCTATAATTATCGGCTTGATAGGCGGCGTAATCTCTAACTCAGTGGCTAACTGGAGAGCAGGCAGGTCCCGCATAGATGATGCCTTAGACGTGTTCGCCTGCCACGGTATCGGCGGAATCTGGGGATCCATCGCCACGGGAATCTTCGCTTCAGCTGCAATAAATGGTGCCAGCGGCTTGATCTTCGGAAACGTGCATCAATTCCTGGTCCAGTTAGCAGCCATTGGCATAGTGGTGCCGTTTGCCTTCTTTGGCTCCTACGCACTGCTTAAAGTCGTGAACCTGTTTTCACCGCTGAGAGTAAGCGAGGAAGCGGAAGACGCAGGCCTAGACATGAGCGAGCACGGCGAAGAAGCCTACCAGCTAGACTAAACTAACCCAACCTCTTTTTCCTTTTTTGCTTTTCAAGAAAGTTCTTTTTTCGGGTTATTTGACATCTTTCATTTTTGGTTTTGTTTTTTGGACAATTTCATCTTTTCAAGCCTATTTTTGTTTGATTGTTTTGTAAGTTGCAGTCTTATTGGCTCTTGATTGGACATTTATCGATATTTAAGCCTATAATTGATGTAAATGTATAGTTTAAATATTAGTTCAAGGAATTGGATGGACAAATAAGCTATAGCAGTGCTGTCGAGGGGACAAATGTGGGAGCAGCAGACATAGCATGGGTGTTAATGTCAACCGCGCTTGTAATGTTGATGACTCCAGCTTTGGCTTTCTTCTACGGCGGTTTAGTCAGAAGAAAAAACCTTGTCTCCACGCTCGTGCAGTGCATGATAATCTTTGCCGTGGTAAGCCTCGTCTGGTTCTTCTGGGGCTATAGCCTCGTCTACGGACCAAGCGTCGGCGGAGTTATCGGCAACCTCTCACTGTTCGGATTAAACAATATAACCCTCTCCAGCGTTTACAAGTCCGCGCCAGCAATCCCGGAAATACTGTTCTTCGCCTTCCAACTTAAATTTGCAGCAATCACGCCCGCGTTGATTTTGGGTGCATGCGCCGAAAGAATCCGATTCAAATCCCTTCTAGTCTTCGTCGTTTTATGGTCTACCCTGATCTACTCGCCTATTGCAATGTGGATATGGAACCCAAACGGCTGGCTCCATGCGCTTGGCGCCTTGGACTTCGCGGGCGGAATAGTCGTGCACGTAGCCGCGGGACTTTCAGCGTTGGCGGCGGCTCTTATCCTCGGAAGAAGGCAAGGCTGCGTCTACTGGAAAGATCAGCTAAAAGCCTTAGACCAAAAAGGCACAAGCAAAACAGTCTCCATGGGCTCAGAGTTCAAGCCAACTAACATTCCATACGTAATTTTAGGCGCCGGTTTACTATGGTTTGGCTGGTTCGGCTTCAACGGCGGCAGCGCATTGGCAGCCAACAGCATCGCGGTCTCCGCTGTCGTAACAACCAACTTGGCCGCGGCAGCGGCAGCCGTGAGCTGGATGTCCATGGATTGGCTGATTAAGGGGAAGCCTTCCGCAGTCGGCATCGCAGTTGGGGCAGTATGCGGCTTAGCGGCGATTACTGCGGCTTCAGGATACGTGAGTTTTTGGGCAGCAGTAGTCATTGGGTTAGCTGCGGGAATAATCTCCAACTTGGTGGCTAACTGGCGGGCTGGAAGGTCAAGAATTGATGATTCCCTGGATGTTTTCGCTTGTCACGGCATCGGCGGAATAATCGGCGCTATATCGATTGGTTTGTTCGCGACCGCCGCTGTCACCCCCGGCGTTACAGGCTTAATTTACGGCAACGTTCACCAACTTGCTGTTCAACTTTTAGCTGTGGGGGTGGTGTCTGCCTTCGCGTTCTTCGGCACCTACGCGCTGCTTAAAGTTGTTGACCGTTTCTCTCCGCTTCGAGTTAGCCCCAAAGAGGAAGAAGACGGCTTAGACATGAGTCAGCATGGAGAAGAGGCATACCACTTGGAGTAGTGTAGTCTAAAACGGCGCCTATAAGGGATCCTAAGGCGCTACTTTTTTATGTTCACTTTCGATGATGAGGTCTGGAGGTTTCAGAAAGAATGAAAGTTGTTGCTTTTAACGGGAGCGCGCGGAAAGACGGAAATACCGCGGTGCTTCTGAAGCGGGTTCTGGGCGTCCTTGAAGCGGAAGGCATTCAAACCGAGTTGATTCAGCTTGCGGGAGAGCAGATCCACGGGTGCACTGCGTGCCGAACGTGTTTTGAAACGAAGAATCAGCGGTGCGTAATCACCGATGACAATGTAAACGTTTACCTTCAGAAGATGCTGGCGGCTGATGGCGTGATTTTGGGTTCACCTACTTATTTTGGGATGATGTCGTCTGAGATGAAGGCGTTTATTGACCGAGCCGGATTCGTATGCAGGGCTACCCCTGACGCATTAAAGTTTAAGGTTGGAGCCGCAGTCGCCGTCGCCAGACGCGCAGGCGCAATGACAACTTTCGACGCGTTAAACAATTTCTTTCTCATCAACCAGATGATTGTCCCCGGCAGCTCATATTGGAACATCGGCATGTCAAACAGGAAAGGGGAGGTCGACAAGGACGAAGAAGCCCTCAAAACCATGGATGACCTCGGCAAAAACATGGCGTGGCTAATAAAAAAAATAAAGGCATAAGCGGACTATTGCATATTTAGTTCAATGCCCGGAATCTTCCATTTTTCATATAGATAGTCAAACACTTTAGCCATTGCGCTTATCCAAATTAAGTATATGGCCCCTATCACAATCCAAACAGGCAGCACAACATAGTATATCCCAGTTATTTCCACACCTGCCGCCGTTAAATCAAATATTCCAACCCAAGCAAGCGCCGAGGAACTTTTTGTTAGAGAACAGAATTCGTTAGTCCATGAGGGGATGACTATGCGGTAGGCTTGAGGAAGAATCACATGCAGTAAAGTTTGTGTTTTTGTCATTCCTGTCGATAGACCTGCATCCATTTGATCCCCATATACTGCTTCTATAGCGCCCTTCATGTAGCCTTTCTGGTAAGCGGCGCTGTTCAGCCCGAAAATCAAAAACGCCAATAGGTAATGATTAATTGGAATATGGATTATGGCAGGTATACCGTAAACAGCTAAAAACAGCTGGACGAAAAGTGGGCTTCCCCTGAAGAGTTCAACGTACACTCCTATGACGGTTCTGGCAACCCTGTTCCCATAAATGTCCCCTACAGCCAGCAATGTACCCAACAATAAACCAAAAGTCACACCAAAGGCAGTTATCTCCAAAGTTAACGTGAACCCTTGAAGGATTTGCGGATAGAACTGCCAAATGAACCCAAATTGTTCAAACATTCAGCTATTCACGCATCGTCCTTTTGATTATTCTTGTCATGAATTTTTGCGCGCGTTCGCTATTAGGATGATTGAAGAAGTGTTCAGGTGTACCCGTCTCTACAATCGTGCCTTGGTCATAAAATATCATTTCTTCCGCCACTTCATGAGCAAACGGCATTTCATGGCTAACGACGAGCATAGTGGTTCCTTCCTTAGCTAAATCACGCAATGTATCAATGACTTCACCGGTAAGTTCTGGGTCTAAAGCCGACGTCGGCTCATCAAGCAGAATAATATCGGGATTACGCGCTATGGCGCGTGCAATGCCTACTCTTTGCTGCTGTCCACCAGACATCTGAGAAGGATACTTGTTGATGCAATCGGACACGTTCACTTCTTTAAGTGCAGCTAAAGCGCGGGTTCGAGCCTCCTCTTTCGGCAACTTTAGGACATGCTTGAGCGACAACTCTACGTTTCCCAAGGCGGTAAGATGCCTGAAAAGGTAAATGTGCTGAAAAACAAACCCAATTCTGGCACGTGCCTTATTCAAATCCGTGCCTGGTTTGGTTAGACATTGTTCTCCAAGATAGATCTCGCCTGAATCGGGCATCGTTAGCATGGCCATGCAACGCAGAAACGTGCTCTTTCCAGAGCCGCTTGGCCCAAAGATCAGTTTTATGTCGCCTTTGCGAATCTGCATTGAAACGTTTTTTACTGCTTCCAGTTTTTCATATTTCTTGCAGACGTTTCTTGCTTCCATCACTATGTCAGTCATTTTCTACAACCCCATTTTTTTCTTTCTTTTGTTTCCCCATCTATCAAGCCATTGAGCTATGGGGAAAGTAATTGCAACATAAATCAGAAGAGTGATTGTGAAGGGCGTTACCAAATTAGATGTCTGAACTGAAAGTAGTTCTGCTCTTTTCATAATTTCCAAAACTCCAATAACCCAAGCATAGGCCGAGTCCTTGATTAGTAACGCATACTCGCTGCCTAAGCCGGGCGTTGAGTAAGTCAAGACTTGAGGGACCATTACATGCCATATGGCTTGCCATTTTGAGAAACCACCTGATTGGGCAGCAATCAACTGTTCGTCACCAATGCCCCGAATGGCTCCTCTAAAAATCTGCGATTGATTGGCGCCGCTTCTTAAGCCTAAGACAAAGGCGGCTGTAAAGAAGGGGTTAGCAAAAGGTACTGGAAAGTAATATCCCAATCCGAAACAAAACAGAAGCATAAGAACAAGTTCTGGTACTCCTCTGAAAACTTTCTCGTAAGCATCTACCACAAAGCTTGCGTCTTTTTCATACACTCTTATGAAGGCAAGCGGCAAGCCAATTGCTAAACCTGCTGCAAAAGCGATTATTGAAATGGAAAAAGTGAGGGGTAGTCCCTCTAAGAGGTAGATTAAGGTTTGCCAAATGTCCAATCTCAATCACGCTTGCTTTAAGCGTTCCATTTAGCTTTCAATTGATCCATTTGGCCTGTGCTAATTATGTTCGTTATTGCTCCGTCGAACTTTGCCAAGAAGGTTTGAGCGTTCTTGTCAACTACGAATGCGCATGGATAGTATGGATGCTGGTAGACAACGCTGATTGGTATGCCTTGTGATTGATATTGAGCGATCCATGAAGTTGTTATTGGAGTTTCAGCGTAAACTGCCTGTACGCTTGGGTTTGCGCTTGCCATGTCTTGAATTGCGGTAGCAAAGCTATCCCATGAATTCATTGATATTCCAGCGGTTTGAAGTTCTTGTTGCTCTGTTGTTCCATCCTGTGTCCCCACGGTTAAACCTAGGCTTTTGACATCCGCTAGTGACGTAATGGTTCCGTTGGTTATGTGCAACTTGCTTGCCTCGCTTTGAAGCATGATAAGTTGGGCTTCAGTTGTGCTGTGTGGAATGGTGAATGCAACGCTGTTTAGTCTGTCCGCCGTTATTGAAAAGCCGCTGACTCCCATGTCAAGTTGTCCATCTTGCACTTCTGTGATGATGTCGTCGAAGCTTACGTCATGCCAGTGAATAGTCAAGCCCAATTGTTGGGCACAAGCGTTTGCCAGGTCGACTTCGAATCCGACGATTGCGCCTGTTTGATTATCGATTTGTTCGTAAGGCGGCCAACTAGGGTCTGTTCCTACATTGATGTATCCTCTTTTCTCGATATTTGTCCACACCGTATCGGTAGTAGAGTTGCCCGTCGAAATAATGAATGGGCTGGCGACAAGACCGATTGCAAAGCCGACAATGAGCATTACAACAACTAATATCATCGTTAGTCTTTTAGCCATTTTTTTGTTTTTCTCCCGGTCTGCATATTTTCATGCTTTATGTATTTAAGCTTAAGCCAAAAACCGCCGGTCTGTTTGCTCTGCGACTTTTTCAGCGCTAAATACAGTATCTAGCGGGAAACCAACGCAATCGCGATAACAATAAAGAAAGCGCCAATCGTTGAGAAGACGGTTACGGGTTCCTTTAACACCAAAATGGACAAGACAACGGCAATCACTATTTCAGAAAGAAGCAGGACCGTTGAAGTGGAAGCTGACAGATGCTTTAGCCCTTCAAGCCAGAGATAGTACGGTATAACCCAGCATACGATAGCCGTGTAGAAAACCGCCAACCACGCAGACCAGCTTAATGCAAAAAAACGTGAGCCTGCCAAAAAAGAAAATGGCAGTATTGACAGCATCGTGAATACAAGCACCCAGGTCATAGATTGGAATGTTGCCGATGTGGAGCTGTTAAGCAGGCGTTTGTTGTAAATCATAAATATCGCCCACGCAACGCCAGAAACGACTAGCATCAAATCGCCCACTATCTGTCCACCCATTAGACTTTGGAAATCCAAGTTTGTGCTGACAAAGATGATGCCGATCAAACCGAAGAGTACACCGAGGATTTTTATTTTTGAGAAACGTTCGCCCAGCAGTTTCGGGCTGAGGATCGCAACCCACATGGCACTTAGGTTTATGAAAAGTGCCGCCTTCGCCGCCGTAGTGTAATTCATGCCCACGTACTGCAGAAGGTATCCTGCGCCATTCGCGATGCCTAAGAAAACCAGAAGTTTAGTGTCTGCCATTCTGAATTCAAGCCTTCTGAGAAGCAACATCACGGCGACCAAGGCAGAAGAGGAAACTAGGAAGCGCCAAAAAAGGAAGGCAAACGGGTCAGTGTATGCTAAGCCAATCTTGATGATTGGGAAAGAGGTACCCCACAAAACGCCTGCCAAAATGGTGAAAAAAATTGCTTTGCTTTTTTGGTTAAACAACTTGTACGGCAAATTCTTTCCCTTTTGCTTTCTTTTAGCCTGCTGCTTTATAAAACATTTTTTTCTGCTTTCGAAGTTTTCGAGGTTTTTATTAAACCGAAGGCGCGACCTTCCTCTTTAAAGTTAACAGCAATTAAGACAGACAACGTTACTAGTGGGATATACGAGTAGTAAAAGAGCGGTGTTGCTACTGCATTGGAGAAAACCATGGACAAGAAGCCTGAACCGACCCCTGAAAACAACAGCATCCCGTTTGACAGTAGCAGCGACCCGACTGCACTTGCACCTGCAAGTTTGATGTTTTTGCGGTTGAACGCTACAAAGAGCGGTATCGCAAGTAACCCGAACCTAGGGTCAAAGAATCCAAACGCCAAGGCGATTCCTGACAGAACTGGTTTGCCTCGCCAACCTAGGTAAAAGGAGAGCAGAAGCAGGAACGTGATGAAGACTTTAGCCTGTCCTTCGCCCCATTGCCAGTAGTAACTAGGCGAGAACCCCCACTGCGGAAACGGGAGAGGCAGAAAAAGAGCAATAAGAATAACTACGAAGGTTACGACGAGCGGTTTGCCGCTTAGAATTTTGTAAATAAAGTACGCCATGGCGGGAAGCATCAAGAACTGAACTATGTCAAACGCTGTGAGCGCCTGCTGATAATTTAAGAAGAGGAAAGGCGAGACGAGGAGCAAGAAAGAAGGCAAGTATTTGTAGGTTTCAGGATGGGGGAGAATCAATGGTTCTCCATCGTTTAGGGAGCCGGAAGTGTAGATATGCGAGGGGTCGTTCCAGAGGCGCCAGGCACCCATGTAGTAGGCTGAGAAATCTTTTGCCAGAATCGGTGCCGAAGGGGTAATTCCATGTGACGGTGTGTAGGTCTGGGGGTAAGCCAATATCAAAATGTAAAGGTTCAGAGCGATGACGACGGCGACAGCTATGACAAAAATGGTTTTGGCTGATGGATGTTTGAAAGTCATCGTTGACCCGCGTTTTGATGATTTTTGTTTAATACTACTGTTGGAACTTTTATACTTTAGCCGAAATTATTTTTTCAAACTTGCAGGTTGTTTGCTGCGAATTCTGATTTTGCGCCAAAATGTGTTACGAGCGTAATACGCGGGAAAACCCTTTTATTCATTTTCCCCATTCCCACCATAAAACCCCAACTCAGGTCGAATAAGATGCTTCCGCAAAAACAAAGCAAAGCAAAACAAGCCTCAATAATGGCGATTGTAGCAGCCCTCTACGCAATACTATTCTACGGTTCAGCAATAGGCATGCTGCCCGGATTCACACTTCTTTATCTCCCCGTTATTCTCCTAGGTGTTCTTCCAGTGTGGTTTGGCTGGCCAGGGCTCGTCGGTAGCATGATAGGTGCTTTTATCGGCGGTTTGTATGTTGAGGGAGTGCCTCCTTATGCTGCATGGGTCGAATCGGTTACCGCATTAATTATCTTCAGCTTAAACTGGTTCCTCATACCCAGCAGCGCCACAGAAGCCAGAACAAAAAGAAACATGATTCTCCTCATGATTGTTTACGCAGTCACTCTTTTCATAGGCACCACCTATATCCTGTGGCAATACCTATACCTCTTCAACATAGGAATTCTTCCCTTCAATTTCATAGGCAACTTCTCCTTCGCAATAGTCCTTGCTTCCACCTACAGCCTAAACCTGATAATCCAACTTGCCGTATGCCCAGCTCTCCTTAGAGCCGTTACACCCAAATTAAAAAGCTGGGGGGTATACTCCGGAAGCTTTGCTGAATGGAGACGCTTAAGATCCAAAGCTCAATTAACCCAAGCCTGAAAATAGCTTAACCTAAACTCAGAAAAGGCTTTGCCGCATAGCTGTGGACAATGCTTTTAAGTTATCGACGACTTAAAGCCACCTTGAGTGCAAAAAATGAAAATCAAAGTTATCAAACTAACCTCGGAACAACTCGTGAACATGCTAAAAGAAGACGCTTCACCTTTTACTTCAAGCTTGCCTGCCGACGCGGAACTTTTGGATTTGAAGTTTGACTTGTTCTCCAGACAGGTGCAGGCAATAGTTAGAAGCGACGCTTTTGAGAATGTCGACGAAGGTTGCCCGACCCCCGAGTTGAAATTGACAAAAAACGCAGAGCCAAAGGCAACTCCTAAACCCCCAGTAGCTTTCAAAGCCGAACCCAAGCTTGAGCCTAAGCCAGCAACCGCAAAGGTTACCCAGGCTGCGCCCGTCAAATCCACTACGAGATGGGAGAATGAGTTTAGCCCTGACCAGCGTAAACTGCTCAGTTTCCAAGTCAAGGATGACTGTGTTTTGGTTAAGCCTATTCAGTTTTTGAAGGCTGAGTGGGAAGACATAAATGAAGTTGTGCGAAGCTTAGGCGGCAAATGGGTCAAAGGCGACATAATCAGCTACTGGGAGATCCCGACCAATCTTGATTCGCAACACGTTTCGAGTTAAAAACGAAAATTCTTTAAACAAGTTGATTGGCTATATTGAGAGTAGGTTGTATCAAGATGGCTAAAACCGATAAACCTCTAACAAAAAACGCGCTTGTCTCCATGCAGGTAATCGATGCACAGGGTCATCTGGTGGGAAAAGTTAAGGACGTCGCCTTCGTGGTTGGACAGCTTGGGATTTCACTCTCAGTGGAAAATCCGTCTGGAGAAATTCAATGCATCCAGTGGCAGGACATTCAGGCAGCGTCGGATTTCATTTTACTTAAACCTCTGTTCGCAGGCGGCAGCAAAGGCGTATGCGCCGAAAAAGAAGAGCCCGAAGTCACGCAAGTGGAGCCCACAAAGCAAATGACGCAAGCAGAACCCACAAAACAATCCAGTACGCCGGTGTGCCCAACATGCAATAAGCCTCTAACATGGATTCCACAGTACAGCAGATGGTACTGCTATAACGACAAAAAATACGTTAATCCTGAAGAGTCCGCGAAAAAGAACGATTGGGAAGAAGTATTCAAAGATGAAAAAACGCGGCAAGCCCCCACAAAACAATCCAGTACGCCGGTGTGCCCAACATGCAATAAGCCTCTAACATGGATTCCACAGTACAGCAGATGGTACTGCTATAACGACAAAAAATACGTTTAGCACCCATCCCACACTATTCTCTGTTGAACTTTTGACTTGATTAGTAGATTTCTTCCTTTGCTATTTTTCCATTTCCTTTAGGCACGTCGTCCCATGCTAGCGTTTGTTGTTGTGTTGTAGCAACAACTTAGTTTTGTGAACTTTGAAACCTAAGCAAGTATGCGCAGGCTTCGCTGTTATTCAACCATGCAAATCGGAACCGCCGAAAAGGGTACTCTATGCAAAACATGATTATCTTTTTTCTCATTAGTAATCGAATCTTGAAAGCATTATTTGGTTTTTTTGCGTCTGGCATTCAGGCAACAACAAATAAGCGCTTAAGTAAATATCCGAATGGCTGTAAAACCAAGAAAAATCGATTTTGACGTTGACTTACAAAAGACCATTGAAACATGACCGTTTTTTACTTGCAAGCTCTTTCGGTCTGCCCTTGCTTCCATTTGCAAACGTGAAGGCAACAATCGCTAAATTAGCAACCTACTTAGTTGTGACTGTATACTGGCAACCAACACAACTTTAAAACCTGAACTTTGCGAATAGTTATTGTAAAGAAATTTTGGTGGAAATTGAAATGGCAACGCAAATTTCAGAAAACAGAACAGCATTGTATCTCGCCATAACTAAGCCGACCAAGGCAGACAGCTCCTATTTCCATAATGTAACAGTAACGCACAAAACTGGAAATGCGGCATAGCATCAGCCTCAAGAATATTGTTTCAACCGGTTATCCACTCTTTGCGTTGTTTTTAAGAAAGGAGATTAATCGTGTCGCAACCAATACCTGTTTCGGCTTCTGATTGGAATCACCTGTTCGATTTAGCTGTGGGCATAGCGTTAGTTGCGATGGCGATTGTCTTCGGCGCCATGATTTATTTTTTGGTAAAGTACAGGGAACGGAAAGGTCAACGCAAATTTGTTCCGGACTTCCGTTTAGGGAAAAGCCGCCCAAGAGAAAGCGTGATCTTCGCCTCGATTTCCATCATAGTCTTAGTCAGTTTAGTTGTTGCTTCCTACAGTCTTACTCCTAATGCGCGTTTTGAGCCAGCGGGGTCTAAGGGTTTGATTATTGACGTTACGGCTTATCAGTGGGGTTGGAGGTTTGGGTACCCAAATGGCTTGAACACTTTTGATAATGTGACTCTTCCCGGAAACACACTGATAATGTTTAACGTTACAAGCACTGACGTTATGCATAATTTTTACTTGGTCCAATTCAGGGTAAGCATTGAGGCTATTCCAGGCAGATATAACGTCATATGGGTAACAACGCCGGCGGCAAACGGAAACGACCGGTGGATATACAACATCTACTGCAAAGAACTTTGCGGAGTCGGGCACACATTCATGGACGCCACCATGACGGTTATCAGTCCAAGCGTTTACAACCAATGGATGGCCAACCAAACGGATACAACCCCATCTTCGGCAGGAGGCTAAAGACCATCGTATTTTCAATCAAAGAATGGTTAAGTACAACCAACCATAAGCAGGTCGGCATACTTTACATCGTGACAGCCATATTTTTCATGGCAGTCGCCGGCTCATTTGGCGAAATGATGAGAACGCAACTTGCCGTCCCAAACAACAATTTTCTCACCCCCTTCACTTACGACCAAACCGTTACCTTACATGGTTTGTTAATGATACTATGGGTTCTTACGCCGTTGGGAATCGGGATAGCAAACTATATAGTGCCTCTCCAAATAGGCGCGAAAGACTTAGCTTTCCCACGCATGAACGCATTAAGCTACTGGACATACCTGTTCAGTGGTATACTGCTTGTTAGCTCGGTGTTCATGCCAGGCGGCGGACCAAACACTGGCTGGACGCTTTACGCGCCTCTAAACACTATACAGTTTACCTCTCAAGCAGGGATGACTCTTGCTGTCTTAGCGTTGTTGCTGTTCTCACTTTCAGTTACCATGGGCTCAATTAATTTTCTCACAACTATCGTGAGGAATCGCGCTAAGGGCGTAACTTGGAAACGGCTACCGATATTCACTTGGTCAATTCTTTTCACGATGTCGCTGGCACTTTTTGCTTTCCCGCCCCTAGCTGCAGGCTTATTGCTTTTGTCAAGCGACAGGTTCCTCGGCACCGTCTTTTTCAGCTCAACTCAGGGCGGCGGCATTTTGTGGGATGAACTTTTCTGGTTTTTCGGTCACCCCGAAGTTTACATAGTGGTTTTTCCGGCTTTAGGCGTGATTGCAGAGGTTTTTCAAACGTTTGCTAAGAGACCTGTATTCTCAAGAACAGCGTTTCTGGTTGAATTTAGCGCCGTAACTTTTCTGAGCGTAGGCGTTTGGATGCATCACATGTTTACAACAGGAGTAAACTACAGTGTTCTTCAGACTTTCTCTTTCACTACGCTTGCCATCTCAATACCTTTTGAAGGCGTAGTTTTAGGGTTGGTTCTTACACTCTACAAAGGCACTATAAAGCTGAATACTCCAATGCTTTACTGCTTAGCCGCAATATTCACTGTAACTCTAGGCGGCATAACAGGCGTCCTACAAGCTTTTCCGGTTCTAGACTACGCATTTAACGGAACCTACTGGATTGTCGGCCATTTCCATTACGTGATGGCTGGAACCACTCTATTTGCACTCGTCGCCGGCCTCTACTATTGGTGGCCAAAAATTACAAAAAGGAAATATAACGAAAAATGGGGTGTGATAACTTTCATTGTTTCCTTTGCAGGATTCAACATTCTCTATTTCCCATACTTCTTCATGTTAGACATGCCTAGAAGAATATCCACGTATTCTGTAAGCTCGGGATTGGCAACTTTGAATTTAACTGCAACCATCGGCGCATACATTTTCGGACCGGCAGCTGCAATAGCAATCTTAAACCTTATCTTGAGTTTAAGAAAACCGCCTTCTCAAACGTCCAACCCATGGGAAGGAAGAGAACTGGAGTGGACAGGCGATTACAGTGGATCGCTTGCAACGGGTAATCCAACGGCAACCGCAGTGACTGTGGCTGAACCGCCTGACAAATCTCGGTCAAGCCGCTGGTACTGGTGCATGACTGGCTCGTGCAAACCAAATGCAACTGCAGTTGACCCGACAAACCAATCTGACATTTTGAGGAATTCTGCGGGGGTTGAAAGTTGACGGAAGATTATGAACATGGCGAGGAATGCAAATCGTCCTATGCGCCAATACTTCTTGCTGCGGGAGTTGCATTATTTCTTTTGGGGATAGTAGTTTTCTTACCGCTTGCCGTAGCGGGAGCAGTAGTCATTGGTGCGGCATTGTACAAGTTTTTTAAAGATGGCGCCGAAGAAAAATTTGCTGAACTCAAAGAATCCCTTGAAGAGAAATGGCCCCTTGAATTTTTGAACAAAGAAAAACTCGGCGTTTGGGTTTTCCTTGTGTCTGAAATCTTGATTTTCGGATCACTCATCGTTGCTTACGCGTATGTCAGACTTTCCAGCAGTGCATGGCCTGTTGCCACTCAAACGCACGATGTTATCCTTGGGATGGCTAACACTATAATCTTGCTTACGAGTAGCTTGGCAATGGTGCTTGCCCTTTACTCGATTCGGGCAGGTAACGCAAAAGGGTTAAAAATTGGGTTGCTGAGCGCGTTTGCTTTAGGCGCGACTTTTTTGATAATCAAGCTTGGAGTCGAATGGCCAATGTACTACAGAAACGGCTTCACCATAAGCAGCGGTTTGCCTGGCTCCACTTACTTCGTATTGACAGGTCTTCATGCAGTACATGTAGGCGCCGGTTTAGCCGCGGTAGGATACCTCATATTCCGATCTTTCACCGGAGGATTTACCAGCACAAAGCATTCTGCAGTGGAGAACATTGGCTTGTACTGGCATTTTGTCGACATCGTATGGATGTTTCTGTTCCCACTGTTCTATTTAATTTAGGTGAAAAAATATGCCTGGAATAAAAATGTATGTTGGAATTTGGCTGGGGCTTGTAGTTGCCACAGTAGCAGAAGTGGTGACGCGGTCTTTGGCTGGAGCAGCCTCGCTGCTAGCCTTGATTATACTATTAATCTCCTCGGGAAAAGCCATAACCATAGCCATGTACTACCAGCATCTTCGATACGAAGACAAACGGCTAGCAATCTTGCCAATAGCCGCAGTCATAGGCGTCATAACCCTCGCGGTCGCAGCTATCCTTTCAATGTCACCGGGAATGTGAAAGCCATGACCAACCCATTCAGACCATATTTGCCGCTGATAGTTATCGGTGCCCTTGCCCTTGCGTTTCTTGTAGGAGCAGCAAGCGTTTTAATTCTCAATATCCAGCCGACCATGGTTAACTCCAGCCCAAGCAAGGCACCGACATCAACCATCGTCCTATATGAGGGGGAACTGCCCGACGGCAAAGCCGGCTTCGGCACCGCTCCAGACAACTTGACTTCGCCCGGGCCCACCATCGGCTTTTCAACCTCGGATACCGTTAACATTACAGTCGTAAACGTTGGAAAACTGCCGCATGCTTTCGCCATAACCACAACGCCAATAGCAGGAGCACCAATACTCTTCAACGCCGTGATCGGTTCGGCTGTCAATCCGCTTATGCCGGGACAGAGTGGCTCGGTTATTTTCTTGCCTGATAACGCCGCCTTTGATTACTGGTATATCTCTCCTGTTTCGGGGGATGTCGAAAAAGGGATGTACGGTGCTGTTATCGTTAGCTCTGTTACAGGTCCAGCCTTTCCTTAGCAAGGTTGGAAAAGCATGTCTAAAACTCGTAAATGACTTGTGAGAAGCCAATTATGAAGCGAAAAATAAACATGTACCTTCAATTAACAAAACCCAAGGTGACACTGCTAAACCTTCTTGTAGGCGTCACTTGTTTTGTTCTCGCAGCGTTTCCAGCCGTCTCCTGGTTCAAACTTGGCATGTTCGCAACTATAGGATACCTTGCTGCCGGCGGTTGCGGAGTCTTAAACAGCTTCTATGACAGAGACGTCGACAAATTGATGCCGCGTACGTCGAGGCGGGCAATTCCAGCGGGGCAAGTGCCAGCAAACGAAGCGTTGATGCTTGGCGGAGCCATGATTTCCACAAGCTTCGCCCTATCATATTTCCTGTTTAACCCCTTAACAGCCCTAATGCTTGGTTTAGGAACACTCTTCTATCTGATTATCTACACTGTTTGGCTAAAACGCATCAGCCCATGGAACGTCGTAATAGGCGGCTTCGCAGGTTGTTTCGCCGGGCTTTCAGGCTGGACAGCCGCTGCCAACACGCTTAGTTTAATGCCTCTTCTCATTGCAATGATAGATTTTCTTTGGACACCCGGACATCTCTGGGGTCTTGCCATCAAGAAAATGAAGGAATACAAGGTAGCTGGGGTCCCGATGCTTCCTGTGAAGGTCGGCGTTATCAAGGCGGCGCAGGTTGTTTTCTGGCTAAATGTTTTAACAGTTGCTTCGTCGTTTCTTTTTCCAGTGTTGCACTTAACAGGAGTTGTCTTCACCGTTTTTGCTTCGGGAGCAGGGATTGTATTTCTATTTCAAAATAGGGGATTGCTTTTTGCAGATAAAGAGATTTTCGGATTTAAGGTGTTTATCGCTTCCATGCCTTATTTGGCATGTTTAATGGTGGGGTTAATCGTGGATAAACTTTTGTTCATCTGACCTCTGATGAAGAAGCCGTTGCCTCGCAGCAATAACCCAGCTTATTTTTTCCATCCTATCGGTTCACCCTGAGTTTTGATAAAGTTCGTACTTAACGGAAAACGGTAGAACCGAGGTTTTCTTGTTTACTATGTAGACCCCGACTGGTTAAACTCAAATTTGTCGCCCCAGCCTCCAGTTGTTTAAACATACCAGCAAAAAACCTTTTAACACGAATGGCAATTAGAAATGATGAGGATAAAGGAATGCAGAAAACTTTTTTGGTATTGACTTTGCTTTTTGCCGTAATTTTGATTGCGGTTCCATTAGCAACGGTTAAGGCGCAAACATCTTTGACTTTATACGCTAAAGAAATATCATCAAGCTCGTACGGTTTCGGCCTCACCTCAACCAGCATAACGTCGCCGGGGCCAACGCTCAACCTAGTCGAAGGCACAAGCTACACAATGACTGTAAATAACGTGGACACGATGCCGCACTCATGGGAAATCGTATCGTCCAAAGCGACAAGCACTTCACCACTATGGGGAGCAGGCATTGATATATCAAGTTACATACCTTCAGGCGGCTCAGGATCAGTCACTTTCACGCCGACACAAACAGGCAACTTCTACTATGTATGTACAGTGCCCGGACACATAGCACTGGGAATGTGGGGAAACGTCAAAGTAACCTCGTCATCAGTTCCCGAGTTCCCATCAGCACTAACACTGACATTTTTGGCAGTTACAGTTACGGCCATAGCAGCGTTTTTGGCAAAGCAAAAAATCAAAGCCACCAAGTTTCCCATTTTCTAATTTTTTTCTTTCGTTTTTCTCGGCAGAATTAACCTGTTATCCGTATTTGCAGTTTTCAAGAAACCATCCATTTCTTAGAAACTTTTTAAGAAACCTTCTGTAACTTCCCTTGCCGATTGGAGAAGCGGATGCTTAATTCTTGAAGGGTCATCCAAGTTTCGCAGCCTTGCAATTCTGAAGTAAATCGGCGGATGGGGGTCCCAGTTTAGCCATTCTTGGAAACGGAAAGATGGAACACGTTCGTAAAGTAGTCTTTGGAAACCTATTTTTTCAAGTGAATCAGCTAAAACCTTCGGTTTCCCAATGACCATCGCTGAAATCAAGTCGGCTCTTGCCTCAAAAAACTTTGAGACAAAATATGTCAGCGTCAGCAGGGCCCACAGATAGATAATGAGCAAAATCGTTGAGCTGGTTTTTATCAACGTGAAAATTACGTAGAACCAGAAGAGATACTGAATTGCCGATAAACCGAAAAGCCAAAGTGGGTCGTGTCCCTTTAAATGTCCGAACTCATGTCCCAGTACAGATTCAATTTCTTCGTCATTAAGTTGCAAAAATGTTCCTGTCGTAATCAAAACTATTCCTCGGCTAGGCGAGGGACCTGAAGCCGCTGCATTTGGCAGTAAAGTGTTGGATACAATGATTTCAGGGACTTTGTAACGAAACTTGTCAGCAGTTCTCTTCACGATATCGTAGACGTTTACTTTCTTGGCAATCAAATCCTGAGTTTTACAGTCGATGCCATACTTGGCGAAAACATCATGTGCCTTTTCACAGTCAAGTTCGCCGTTCTGAGCTATTGTCATCTTATAAATTTCTTGCTTGAGCTGCGTCAACTCTTTTTTCGAAAGTTTCTTTGTTGACTCATCCATCGCCGTTGAGAGCGGGTACTGCAGGATATGGATAAATGGGTCCTTCTCAGTAATGTGCCAATCCGCTGACCTGGCAACTATCTTGTTCGAATAAAAAACAAAGATGAACTGGATCGCAATCAACACAATGGGAACCAATGGTCCAATGACGAGGAACAACACTATTCCCACAGTCATAAACACAGCTATGAGCAGAATCTGGGTCTCCAAAAAGATGCGGCGCAGAGATTTGTTTTCTTTACCCGTAACCGCCTCAGGCACTATCGATTCCCCTTCTCTCCAAGCGAAGAAAAGGCTATTCTTTCTAACTTGCTCCTCAAAAGCATCTACGGCTATGTCAACGTCTTCTTTAGATTTTAAAATCTCGGCTTCCGGAACAAACGGGTTCAGAGGCTCAATAACCGCGTTGATTAACTGGCTGCCAGATGCACGCACGCTTAGAATTTTTGTACCGTTAATATCTAAAACCGAATAGCTGACGGAAGACTCTCCAGATGAAATGTCGGCAAAACGGTTCTTTTGAGGGGTAAGGAAGAAACGATTCATGTATTCATAGAATTTACTCATATAATCCGTTGGAAACTCGGGAATAATTGTAAAGGATAGTGATGTCGCTTGCACGCTACGCACCTTTAGAAGTCAAAACAACAACTCTCTTCGACTTAAATAAACTTAGTAGTCTGGCATTATTATCTTTTTGGAAAAGCGTTGCTGTAGCCATTGGGGTCACAGATTTAAAAAGGCCTCGGATTCTACCTCGCTAAGTTTGGAAGCGGTCTTCTGTATCTCAAATAGCTTTCGGTTTTTTAGGGAAATCAAGCAAACCTTTTCTCAGTGTTCATGCTTTCAGGTTTTGATTTCAAAAAAGGAATTGTGCGGTCAAAAACTACAGATTGAAAAACGGCAAAAGAGATAACAACCTTAAACCAGAACGTTGAAAAGCTAACTAGCAAACTTGATGTTACGCTAACAAGGGATGCTGTGCCCAGCATGCGGTAAAGCAAACTTGAAATGATCGGTAAAAATCCTGCAAGCGCAAATCCTTATGTTTGGACATTGGCTGTTATTGAGTTTGTTTTTATTATTTTATCGGGGTTTATTCTAACAAGATTTTCGGATTAATAGACACCGAATTCTGGTAACCTCTTCAACGTTAAAAAGATTTCATTTTGGATAAAAAAAAACAAAAACGGAACCAATTTCCGCCTTCTGTAAGAGACAAGTAACGCGAGAATTTATTGTCAAGAAAAATAAAAAAAAATTGATTTTTTTATATTTTAATCCAGAGCAAAATGCCCATGATTAAACCATAGATTGCTAGTGCTTCAGCCAACGCGACGATTAGGAAGCTTCTGAAAAACGTGTCTGGTTTTTCAGCTAATGCGCTGATTGCTGCGCTCCCCGCTGCTGAAATTCCAATTCCAGCTCCCAGTGCCGCCAAACCGATTGAGAGCCCTGCGCCGATCGCTAAGCCGAAGATATCAAACGATCCAGTTGATGTTGATGTCGAGGTGGTTGATTGCAATGTCGTAACGGTGATTGCCGCTGCGAATCCGATTGGAATGAGAAGCGCTAGTGGAAGTACAAATAGAGCAATTATTTTTCCTTTCATATCACTATAGCTCCAATAAAAAACAGACAAGTCGCCGCTAGCTATTAACCTTTTTCCTTCCTATTTTGCTTTTGTTTCCTCTACGGAGACTTCTACGGCGTCGCCGACTTTGCTGGCTTCCGCTTTCACCGCATCAGCCTTTTCTTTGATGGTCTTCACTTCTTCTTCTGCCAACTTTTCAATTTGCAAATTGAAGTCCTGAAAGTCTTTGTCTAACTTTGCTTTTGACATAGATTTTTCACCGTTTCCTATGGGTTTTGTTTGACAACTAAAACGGGGCAGGGTCCATATTCAATCACTCGTTGAGCGACGCTGCCTATAAGAATCCTGTCAGCGCCCCTTCGCCCGTATGTGCCCATCACAATCAAATCAACATTCACGTCTTTCGCAATTTGCACAATCCTTTCAAACGGCTGTCCTTCAACGATTAAGGAAGAAGCGTTTACACCTGCTTTCTCCGCTAAGCTGAGAACATAGTTGACGTAGCCTTTTCCGTCTTGCTTCAAGTTTCGTTCAGCAACTTCGCGTTCTGTTATCTTTGACATTTGATCGAGCACAAAATCGTCAACGACAAAAACCACCATGATTTGTGCATTTACCAATTTGGCTATGCTTATTGCATACTCTGCTGCCTGCAAGCTGTATTCTGATCCGTCGGTAGGGATCAAAATCTTCTTTATGCTTCTAAAGTCAAGACTCAAGGTTTCCATGCTCCCTAATCATATGTTTAATTCTTTTAGTGCGCACAAACTCTTCACGATCTTTTTCTTCCAAAACCAGCGCAATTTGCTTGGTTATGTTACGGTACATAGGAATAAGAACGTAGTTTAAAGCGTTAACTCGCCGCTGCGTCCTCTTCACGTCGTTAGCAATCTGAAACGTCGTACCCTCAGCTCTGGCTAAATCAGCAAGCAACTCGAGCAACTTGTAAAACTGCTTAAACGCGCTGTCCAATTCGGAACTGGTGTTGGCGAAGCCGTAGTCAGGCTTCACCTCGTTGGCGCTTTGGAATTCAACTGCGGGGACGACAACGCCCATTATGCTTTTGAAATCCATCAGGAAATTTGCTTCGAAGCGTGAGCCACAGGCGACGTTGGCGATTGTTTCTGAGCCCTTAGCCATGTTGGCTTCTTTTATGTCTTCATAAGCTTTTGCGAGGGCCGCCAGCAGGTCTGTACGTGCCCGCTCCGCCTCGTAGATACTGCTTCTAAGTTCGCGGAGCAGGATGTCACGTTTGCGTTCAAGCACGTCGCGTCCCGATTGGGCCAGACTTAGAGTTTTTTTAGTCTGGATCAGGTTTATTCTTGTTGGACTGATGTTTTCCAGAGACAACTGCTTACTTTACCTCTTGAGGTTCTTGTGTCTTCTTCGGGTAGTATTTTTCTATGTATTCAGGGTGCACGTGGATTAGTTCTTCATCAGGCAAAACCGACAATGTGTCCCAAGCAATGTTCAATGTGTCCTCGATCGTGCGATTCTCGTCTTTACGTTGGTTAACCAATCCCTTCTCGAAACGGTCACCGAAACGCAGGTAATCTCTGTCCCTTGCACCCAGCCCTTCTTCGCCGATGATCGTGGCGAGTGATTTTACAGCGTTGTACTGTGCATAAGCCGCATACAGTTGGCTTGCGACGTCAGCGTGATCCGCCCTGGTTCTGCCTTTCCCGATACCGTCCTTCATTATTCTGGACAAGCTGGTAGTGATGTAGATCGGGGGGTAGATGCCTTGCTTTTCCAAGTTTCGGGACAGCACAATTTGTCCTTCTGTAATGTAGCCTGTAAGGTCAGGTATAGGGTGAGTTATGTCGTCATTAGGCATGGTTAAGATCGGCATCTGGGTGATTGAGCCGCTTTTGCCAATAACTCTTCCTGCTCGTTCGTAAATGCTCGCAAGGTCACTGTACATGTAGCCTGGGTATCCTTTTCTGCTGGGCACTTCTTCCATTGATGCACTGACTTCCCGCAGAGCCTCACAGTAATTCGTCATGTCAGTCAAAACAACCAAAACGTGCGAACCCTGATCGAAAGCTAAATACTCAGCTAAAGTTAAACCAGCCCTCGGCGTAATAATACGCTCCACGGGCGGGTCTTCAGCCAAGTTAAGGAACATTGCAACGTTCTTTATCGCGCCAGTTTCCTCAAAGCTTCTTCTGAAAAAAGCTGCATCATCATGCTCCAGCCCCATCGCAATGAAAACAATGTAGAATTCTTCGCTCGCACCTCGAATTGTTGCTTGCCTAACAATTTGTGCGGCAAGCTCGTTATGCGATAAGCCTGGGCCGCTGAAGATCGGAAGTTTTTGACCGCGCACAAGACTGTCCAGCCCATCAATCGCTGATATGCCTGTCTGAATGAAATCCTTAGGGTATTCCCTGGCAGTGGGATTCAGTGGATAGCCGTTTGCGTCCCGCCGTTCTTCAGTAAAGAACCTTGGGTGTCCGTCAATAGGTTCGCCGAAACTGTTCATTACACGTCCAAGCATCTCCGTTGACACGGGTACCTCCAGCGGTTTTCCGAGAAATCGGGTCCGCGTTTCAGAAGGCGACAGTCCCGTAGTGCCTTCGAAGACTTGGACGGTTACGGCTTTCTGAGTTACTTGAATAACTTTGCCTGTGCGGATCTCGCCAGTTTGGGATCTGACCGTGACAAGTTCATCGTAACCAACGTTCTGCACGTTTTCCACAAGGATAATTGGCCCTGAAATCGAAGCGACTCCTTTATACTCTACACCTATACCTGCCATATTTTTTTTACCTCAAACTTGCCTCTAACTCTTCAAAACGTTTCTGCATTCTATTTTCCAGATCGTTCAAATTGTCAACTTTATCGTTGGGAACCGAAGTTTTCATGCGAAGAATCTCTTCTGTAATCGGCATCTGGGTCACCTTGAAAATCGGTGCGCCCTTGCTTACGACCTTGTCAGCGTAATGGTGGAAATCAACGATGATCTTAAGCATCTTGAACTGTTTTTTCGGTGAGCAGTAGGTGTCCACGGCGTCTAAAGCGTTCTGCTGCAGAAGAGCAATTCGGATAACCCGCGCGGTCTCCAAAATCAAACGTTGCTTATCAGGCAAAGCCTCCGGACCGACCAGTTTAACGATGTTTTTTAGGTCGTCTTCAGCCTGCAGAATACGCATCGCTTCAACCCGGTAGCTGTTCCATTCCTTATCAACCTGCGTGTGCCACCAACCCTCAAGCTCAGCGATGTAGCCGCTGTAACTCTGCATCCAATTGATTGCTGGGTAATGCCTGGCGTCAGCCAATTCAGAATCTAAAGCCCAGAAAACTCGTGTGAAACGTTTAGTGTGCTGCGTGACGGGCTCGGAGAAGTCGCCGCCTGGAGGAGAAACCGCTCCGATCGCGCAAATTGAACCCAGACGTTTGTCGCTGCCTAAGGTTTCAACGACGCCCGTCCGCTCGTAAAACTCAGCTAGCCTCGATGGCAAATAGCTTGGGAATCCTTCTTCAGCGGGCATTTCTTCGAGCCTTCCTGAAACTTCACGTAGCGCCTCAGCCCACCTGCTGGTGGAGTCAGCCATCAAAGCCACTGCGTAGCCCATGTCACGGTAATATTCAGCCAATGTGATGCCCGTGTAGATACTTGCTTCACGCGCAGAAACAGGCATGTTGCTTGTGTTAGCCACCAGGATGGTTCGTTCCATTAGTGGGTGCCCAGTGGTGGGGTCAACTAGCTTGGGAAAACTCTCCAATACGTCGACCATTTCGTTGCCTCGTTCCCCGCAGCCCACATAAATAATCACTTTCGCGTCTGACCATTTGGCAAGTTGCTGCTGAGTAACTGTTTTGCCTGTGCCGAAACCACCCGGGATAGAGGCGCTGCCGCCCTTAGCTATGGGGAAGAAAGTGTCGATAATCCGTTGCCCAGTGATCAGTGGGACAGAAGGAGGAAGCCGGTGATTGTAGGGCCTCGATTTGCGCACTGGCCATTTCTGCAACATTGTAACTTCCGTCTTGACGCCGTTAGCATCTAGCGTTGCAATTGGCTCAACAATCGTGAAATCGCCCTCGGAAACAAGGTTGACTAGGTTGCCATGTAGCGCAGGCGGAATCATTATCCGGTGCTCAACCAGATCGGTCTCCATTACTGTGCCGAGGATGTCGCCGCCTACAAGCTTTGAACCTACTTTAGCCGTCGGCTTGAAGTGCCATTTCTTTTCTTTTGCAAGAGGAGTCACACCCTGCACTTGCTTGATGAACATTCCCGTAAGCTCACGCAGCCGCTCTAGGGGCCGCTGGATTCCGTCGAAAACGTTTCCGACCAACCCAGGTGCCAACTCAACCGAAAGCAAGCTTCCAGTACCTAAAACGGGTTCGCCGACTTTAAGACCGGTTGTGTTCTGATAAACTTGGATTGTTGCGTTTTCACCTTCCAATCTGATGATTTCGCCGATTAAGTTTTGGTTGCCTACCTCAACGAGTTCATACATAATTGCTCCAGCCATATCTTTAGCTTCAACGACTGGTCCTGCAACTCGAATTACGCTTCCTTTTGGGGGCATTTTTTCATGTTTCCTCCTTAAACATTATTTTTGCTATTTCCACACGCAACTGGGGCTTCAACTCGTACAGTTTGTTGTCAATGGTGCTGTCGTAAGTTATCTTGCCGTCAAACGTCTGCGTCTTGAAGCCGCCGATGAAATCTTCTGTTTCATCCATTATTTTCAATTCACAATTTTGCTTTTTAGATATTCGGTCCAAATCTTCCTGGGTGAGCCAGGCTTTGTCTTTAGCGTTAACTTGTATGAGAAGGCTTTTTTGACCCAATTCCTTAGCGACCTCCCTTATAAGCTTCAACAGGTAATGCTGGTACTCTTCAGTTGCCACGAATTCCTTAAGCCTTACAAGAGCTTTCTCGAAGGCAGCATCCACCATTTCCTCTTTTGCCTGAAGTAGATAATTCCTCATCTCCACCTCAGTTACAGAAGCAATTCTTTTCTTTTCCGCCTCTGCGCGAGCAACAGCTTGACTCAGAATTGACTCGTAGTTTTTGTCTGCCTGTTGCTTAGCTACTTTTAATGCTTCTTTCGAGTCGTTTTTAGCCGTTAGAACTATGGATTCAGCTTCTTTTTGCACTTCCACCAAGACTTCGTTTGCGATCGCCGGCAGCCCCTCTTTAACGCTCATTTTCCCGTTTCCCTCTCTTTAAATTCTTACACCTAAAGTTTTGCTGATGAGATCCGACATTCTGGTTTCAGTTGGTTTTCCTTTACTTCCAGGAATTTCAACTATCAAAGGTTCTCTCCGTTCGCGACGTACCTTTTCGATTTTTTCACTTAGCTGCGGCTTAGTGGAAAATTCTTCGCTTATGACTAAAATTGCTACGTCTGTACGTGAAAGCGCTTTGTCAAAAGCTTGCTCTGCCTCATCCACCGAAGTCGCTTCGACGCCATCCACACCGACAAGTCTGAAGCCCGTAACCATGTCGGCATCACCTATTACGTAACCAAACATGCGGTCTCTTGATAAAACTTAAATTACTAGTTAAATAACATTGCTATGGCAAAAACTATGTTACGACCAGAAAGAATGTGCGTTGCTTCTGTCATTTGTGTGAAACACGACGCTGAACCCCTGCTGGAAGCGCTAAGTAGCTTCGGAGAATTCGACATCGAGGAAGCTGCAGAAAACTCCGGTCCCCTTGAGTATAGCCAGGAGATTCAGAAAGCCGAGGAGTCACTTTCCAACGTTAACGATTTGATCAAGCAGTTAAGCCATGAAAAGGTAGGTGTGTTTGATCTCTTCAAAGTGGCTCAACCAAGAAGGGAAAAGGTCACGGCTGAAAACTGGCGAGCCCTTGCAGAATCCATTTGTCAACAGGTTTCCTCGTTGAAGAAGGAGATTGACGATCTTGACAATTCCCTGTCGGGTCTGCAAGAAAAAAATGCTCAACTTAACAATATCAAGAGAATGCTTACGATAATCGGCGAGAACCACGGGGACCTTGAAGCAATGCAGAACCTTGGATTGATTCACGTTACTGCTGCTTCGGTTCCGCATAAAAGACTTGAAGCGTTAAAAACAGAGCTTGCCAAGTTCCCGCTTATTTTGGCCGACTCCATTCTATCAAAGGAAAGTAGCTTTGTAAGTATAGCCGTTCCGAGCAAGCAATCTGTGGACGTAGAGAAGATAATCAAAGCACATCATGCGGAGATTTTTTCAATTCCCAAAGATTTGCCGCATAACACTAAAGATGCACTCAAAGAAGTCAATAACCGACTAAAAGAGAATTCAGAAAAAGAAAAAGCGATTTCAGATTCAATGCATAAGCTGGGCGTGAAAAACAAAGACAACCTTCCTGCATGGAAAGAAACTGTTGAAAACACTTTAGCGTTACTTGACGCGAAGAAAAAATTGCTTCAGTCAGGGAGACTTGTAAACGTCAAAGGATTCGTGCCTAAGAGAAATCTGGTTGCACTCAACGAAAAAGTTCGTTCTCTGCTTGGGGAAAAAGCCATAGTAATGCAGAGTGACGCGGTGGACGTTGAAAAAACTCCGACTAAATTCAACCACAACAGGTTTGTTCGACCATTTGAAGAAATCACAAAACTCTACGGTTTTCCCAGCTACGGCGAAATAGATCCTACCCCAATCATGGCGATATCTTTCCCCATTCTCTTCGGGTTGATGTTCGGTGACATGGGTCACGGGTTGATCCTAATGATAGGCGGCTTCACTGTTGGGATGCTGATTAAGAAAAATCAAGGAATAAAGAATATGGCTTACATATTGGCGATGTGCGGTTTAGCCGCAACTATTGCAGGAGCCCTATTCGGCGAATTTTTCGGGAAGGAAATTTTCCCCGCCCTTTGGTTCAGACCATTTGTCGTTACCAACGTCTTTGGTTTCCTCGTCTTCGCGTTGGTCATCGGTGTGATACAGATATGCAGCGGTTTAATTATCGAAATGCTGAACTTCATCATCAAAGGCGACAAAGTTGACGCAATTCTAACGTCGATTCCAAAAATGGCGTTCTACGTCGGCGGAGTTGTATTGCTTATAGTCTGGAAGTTGAACATTGCAGAATGGCTCAAAGGGCCTGTACTGCTTTTGGTTGTTCCATTTCTCTTGATGGTTTTGGCGAAGCCTGCATACACGGGTATTAAGAAAATTTCAGTCCGCACGGCGGTTTCGCATCCTGAGGAAAAACCGGAGTCCATTGGTCAGCGGATTTTTGAGAGCGGAGACATGGTTATACGTTTTCTCAGCAACAGCATTTCCTACGCTCGTATTCTCGCCTTGCTTATGGCTCACTGGGCACTGCTCCTTGTGACCTACACTGTTGCAGGCTTGATAGGCGGACCCACAGGGTTAGGCTTGATTATCACTGGCATAGTCGTCATCGGCGGAAACATGTTCGTAATCGCGTTCGAAGGGCTAATCGTTTTCATCCACACCTTAAGATTACACTTCTACGAGTGGTTCAGCAAGTTCTACGGCGGAACCGGAACCGAGTTCCTTCCATTCAAACAAAACTTCGTCTACACTAACGTAAAAATTGAGGGAAACGAGGAAAAAATCTATAGTAGCATTTGACTCTGGATATATTCCATGCTGACGCCGCTTTCCACGCCCGCGCTTGCCGCGACTAGGTTATGAACTTCTGCCTCTTTAAGCATCATGAAAGCGAGCGGCGCTCCAACGTTGAAGATTTCGCCGATAGTGAATGCCTTAGCATGCTGAAACACCGCTTTCTTGAAGGCTTTTTCAGCCGTGGCCAAAGTCTCATCTGGACTTGGGGTTTTAACGAAGAATTTCCCGTAGTGGGTTTCGGATGCAACTTTTAATGCTGTTTCAAAATCAGGCGCTATCAGCATAGCCTCAAACGCTTCAGTTGTTACTCTGAAGTTTTTAGGGGGCACAGCTGCTCTGAGCCAATTTGCTTCGTAGTTCAATGTTTTTCCCCTGAGAACTGATAGAAGCGTGAAGCTGTCGTTTTCCATGGCTACGTAAAAGGAAACGTGTGGCTTCTCTTTTTTTGGTAATTCCTCATATTTTTCGTGGAGACTGTCGTAAAATACTTTGTCCAGCAGAATATCAAAGCCTGAAGTTGAGCCTTTTTCTTCATAGCCTTGCATCCCCTTGCTGAGGGCTGACGCATACATTGAGGTCTTAATAGTATTCTGCATTTGCTTCAAATTTGAGGCTTTAGCCGCCTCCTCAAGCATTACGCGTCTTTTAAGAAAATCTTCGGCGGATAAGTAGACTCTACCAAGCTTCTCTTCAGTGCCGAGCCCAGCATTAGTTGCTTTTACAAGAGTCTTGAGGTTTTCTACCTCAAAACGTAAAACGTAAATGGAAAGAAAGTCCGCTGCCCTGCCTGGCGAGTTCTTAATCATCTTCACATAGGCTTCGATCAAGTTTTCATTGAAAGCCCGCTCAAGCTTTCGGCTTGTCAGCGGCAACGGCACCTTAGCAATTTGCGCCTGGTAGCTGCTATCCCTCAGTTGAGCCACAAGGGAAGCCAAGTTTTTGCTTTCCGCTAAAGATTTAATTTTTGATTCGCTCAAAAGCTTGCCTTTTTCAGCCCCGATTTTAGCTAGAACCGCAGCATACTGTTTAATCTGACTCAAGGTTTAGCTTCCTTAACGATTGTATTTACCACCGCAGCGACCGCGAGATCCATGCGTTTTTCAGCTTGCACCTTCAACTTCTCAGTGGATGCTTGGCTAGCTATCAACTGTTCATGCCGTTTGCGGTTAGCTTCTTCAACCGTGTTCGAATAAACCTTTTGCCCCTCTTCTTTAGCATAAACTTGACTGTTAGCAATCAGTTTCTCACTGTTCTGCTGAGCAACAGCCGTTATGCTTTGGGCTTTCTGCTGAGCGCCGACTCGAATCTTTTCTGCTTCGGCTTCGATTTTTTTAAGTTCGTCCCACACTTTCTCCATGTTTCCACAAGCTACCAAGTGCTATATCTCTTGAAAAGCCTTTTGCTTCTTTTGGAACAATTCCCCAATTGATTAGCCCGTTTGGCGTCAGACTAATTGGGTTTATGCCTTCCAAGCCCTATTCGTGACTGGGTTTGGGTGTTCCTTAGTCAACAAATACTATTTTGATGTATACTCTTTTGGTGAAAAACAAAATGAGTCAAATATCTAACCCGTTAGAGGTTCTCAAATCACTCTCAGAAGCAACAAGCACGCTGATAGGCAAAATATCAAAGTCAGTAGTCAGCATTAAAGCAGAGATGTCACACGGCACAGGCGTCGTATTGACAAAAGACGGCTTCATCGTCACATGCTACCATGTCGTCGGAGGTTGCGGTGCAGTCAAAGTCGGGCAAGGAGAAAAAACCTTCAGCGCTAAAATAGTCGGTACCGACCCATACAGCGACTTAGCCCTAATCAAAGCGGAGACAGGTGAATTTACCCCCATAGAAACGGGCGATTCAGAAAAACTAAGTGTAGGCCAATACGTTCTGGCGCTCGCTAACCCATTCAACCGAAGTCAGCCAACAGCAACCAGCGGCATGGTCACAAGCGTAAATGGTACAATCAGAGGCTGGCGCGGAGCCACACAAATGGAAAACATCATTGCCACCGACGCCCAGCTTAACCCGGGTTTCAGCGGAGGACCTCTCGTAGACGTAGAGGGCAGAATCATCGGCATAAACACAGCTTACGTTTGGCAAAGAGGCATAGCAATCCCAATCAACAAAGTCAAAGTCGTCACTGACAGGTTAATGACTGGACGCGTATCGCAGAGGGGCTACCTTGGAATAATCGCAAACACAGTAGCCATACCCGACGAGATTGCTGAGCAAGCAGGCTTAGAACAGGAAACTGGCGTAATGATCTTCAGCGTCGAAGCAGGTTCACCCGCACGTAAAGCAGGCTTAGCCATGGGAGACGTACTCGTCAAATTCAACGGCAAACCCGTTACAGACTTCTACGATCTACCAAGGCTGCTCGCGGAAGACATCATAGGCAAAGAAACCAAACTGACAGTGATTCGAAGAGAGACCTTGCTGGAAGCAACCATAGTGCCAACCGTTCACGGAGGCGAACAAGACTGATAGAACATATCCCACTGGAAATTGAACCCCCATCCCCCATGCCGTCACCACCACTAAGAAGACGTCCATCCCCGACGCCCGGATTCGGCACAGTAAACCCAGCTAATTCAATCCCTTCTTTCCTGCCCGTTTTTGACTAGGCAGGAAAGAAACATTTTTTTCTTTTTTCTCTGAGCGCAAAAACACATCTTTTTTATGATAATGAATTTGGGTAAATTATGGGGAAAACTTAAGTGAAACCTAAACGCCATATTAGGAAAATCATTGGTGGATAAACTTGTATTGTGGGTATTGCGGTGCTGAACTGCAAGATGGTACGGCGTTCTGCACAAAATGTGGAAAAAGTACAGCGTCAACTGCTTCTAAGCCAGCCAAGACTGCATCTGGACCTATTATTGCGCCTTCGGGAGTGCAATCTTTGAAATGTCCCAGTTGTGGAGCACCTATCGCACCGAAATTCGGCGAAATGGTGATAACTTGCTCTTACTGTGGCACAGGAGTCACTCTGGGAGACCAGGGGTGGACCAACATACAGAAGCAAACAATGCTCACTCTAAGGGTCGCCACGGTGGGCCAGGTGAATACAATAATTAAGCCTTTAGTGAATGATGGTTTTCTGCATAGGCACCGTCTCGAAGACTCCAAGCAGGAGGAAATGACCCTCACCTACGTTCCTTATTGGATCGTCAGCGTGTCAGCTCGCACAAGCATCACCGTTGCAGACCAGGCCGCGCAACTCGCACAGACCGCTACGTCAGCCGCGTTAATGGGTGTGATTTTCGGCGGAATGGGCGGAGGCTTTGGCGGAGGAGGCGGCGGAAGGCGAGGCGGTAGAGGAGGCAGACGCGCTTTTGAAGGTCAACTAGTAGCAGACAACCCGTTTGCGGAAATTCTCGGGCTCAAACGATTGAGAATAATGGCTTTCGGCATGGGAATGGGTCGCGGAGGTGGAAACAAGAAAGCCGAGCAGATGGATGAAAACTACAACTTCCCAGTAATCGCGCTTAAGGCCCTCACGGATTATCAGCCGCACGACTACCAATTCAACCTTGAAGGCAGAGAACTCTTCGACATCGCCAAGCTGCCTAAAGACGTCAAAATCCTGAACGGTGACATCAGCGAGGACGGAGCCAAGACTCAAGCAAGGACCTTGGTTGACCAGCTTCAATCTCAGAAGGCACACGCGAAATACCAGGCGATCCAGGAGATGCACACTGACCTTGACGTGGGCGATGTGGAGTTGCTTCACGTTCCAGTATGGTTCGCAAGATTTGACAACAAAGGCAAAAAAATCGTGCTGGTTGTCGACGCGAACTCCGGCAAAGTAATCAACGCGAGCGGCCTATGAGCAATTTTGGGCTCAAACTTCCGCTTTTTCAGCCAAGATAAAACCACACTGGATTTCAGACTATTGCTTATATATAGTTTATTAAGTGAATCTCTATAGGTGCCTTCATACAATTACCATGTTGAACATGTGGAAGAGGTGAAAAAAGAATGCTATCGCGAGACTGCGACGGCTGCACAATGCTTAAAGAGTGTAGCGTTCGGTACAAAAAAACCCGTAAAGGCGACAAGGTTTACTGCCCCGACGGAACAGCACACCTGATCGACAACTCCAGCGTAATCCAAGGCGCAGATGTAATCTGTTTCTTCGAATCCTTTCAATAATTCAAACAAACAAAAACAGCTATAAAGGCAGCAAATCACGGATCAGTCGCTATCTATTTTTGGTATTTCAATTCTTGACTTGTTTCTCGTTTGGTAATCCATGTTTTTTATATAGTTAAACTCCATATATTCTATATTCTATATAGAGTCACCTAATATAATTAGCCACAATAGAAAACATACTGGCGTGTTTACGTTGACCACAGAAGTTGAAAAACAAAACGAGGAACAACGCAAACTTCAGGTAACCGGCGGATCAACATTTATCCTTTCTCTTCCAAAAGAGTGGGCTATCCGAAACGAGCTCAAGAGAGGAAGCTCCATGGTGGTTCGTGAAGAAGAAGACGGATCACTATGCGTTGCTCCTTCAAAATTTGTAAAAAAGGAAAAACAAGACGAAGCCTTCATCAAAGCATCAGCAAGCGACAACCCCGACGCCGTCATGAGAACTGCGATTTCAGCCTATTTAGGAGGCTACAACATATTGCACATCAGAGCGGCCAGCCAAAAGGCGCTCTCAGCCAAAGTTCGAAATCACCTGAAGAATTTTGCAAGGCATTATCTAGTCGGAACCGAAATTGTTATTGACACACCGACGGAACTGACGCTTCAAGTGTTGCTTAACTACCCTGAGCTAACAGTTCAGAACGCCTTAAGTCGAATGTCGATAATTGCTTCGTCAATGCACAAAGAAGCTCTGTCAGCACTCAAAAAGCTGGATTACTCAACTGCAAAATCCGTTATTGAAACCGACCGCGAAGTAAACCGCTTCGGACTGTACATAGTCCGACTTTTGAAGCTGGCAGTTTCAAACCCGCGAGTCGTAAAAGAAATCGGGTTAAATTCCCAGAGAGATTGCTTGGGTTATAGACTAATTGCGAAAGCCGTGGAGAGAACTGCAGATCACGCGACCAAAATCGCTGAGAATACTTTGAGCTTAAAGGAGCCGGTAAACGGGGAATTTTCTGAGAAGATAAGCGAACTAAGCAACTTAGCAATATTAATGTTTGAGAATTCTATGGATGCTTTGTTCAGACGCGACTTTAACCTAGCTGAAAACGTCATCGAAAGAACAAGTCAAATCCACAAACTAGAAAAGGAAACTGTGCTTTCCATGCAAAACATCAAAACCGAAGAAGCTGTGAACCTAAGATTAGCAATTGAAAGCGTACGAAGAACGGCAGAATATGCCAGCGACATCTCAGAGGTCGTTTTAAACTTAAACGTTGAATCTGTTCTGGGATAGTTTCAAGAAACCTTTCCCTGGAATTTAATCTGCCCTACTTCCCTTTCTTCAAGGAAAAGAGGATGGTTACTTTGTGGCGTAGGGTTCTTTGTTGTTGTTATCTTAAGGTTACTTTCTCGCCTGTTGCAATGTAAACGACGGCTTCCATAATATGCATGGCGTGGTCTGCGATGCGTTCAAGGTACCTTACTACGAGGACGCTGGAAATTGTGCATTCACTCGTGACGGCTGCTTTCTCGACAAGTTTATCCAAGTATTCAAAGTATGTTTTGTCAACTGCATTCTCTTCTTCAGTCATGTTTTTAACAAGTTCGGGGTCCAAACGTTTGAGAGAGTTAATGCTTGTCTGTACCATTTGAAGGACTCGTTCAGCCATCTTTTGAATGTATTCGAATATCCAAGCATCGCATCTGTTGGTTTTTCCATTGAAACGCGTGGAGATGTAGGAAATATCCCAAGCGTACCTGCCGTAACGTTCAAAGTCGTAGGCTACTTTCATGTAAGAGTTTATTATTCTCAAGTCGGAGGCAACTGGCTGATACTTTGCTATTAGGCTAAAAGCCTTCTCTTCCACTTCAACGGATCTGTTTACTAGAATTTCCGCAAGCTCATGCACGTCGCTTGAGTAATCTTTGCCTTCGACAAAGCCGTTTAGTGACACCGACAGGGCTTTCTCCGCTGTTCCGCCCATCTTGTAAACCATCACTGTAAGCTCTTCTAATCCAGAATCTATGAGCCTTTCCATGTTGTTCACCTTAACAAGTTTCCTTAACCGAATTTCCCCGTTATGTATTTTTCGGTTAACTCGTTTTTCGGATTCTCAAACACCGACGCTGTTTCTCCGAATTCTTCTAGCTTTCCAAGATACATGAACGCTGTGAAGTCTGAAACGCGCGCAGCCTGTTGCAGGTTGTGCGTAACTATGATGACCGTGAACTCCTTCTTCAGTTGAACGATTGATTCCTCAACCTTGGCGGTGGCTAGCGGGTCAAGAGCGGAACAAGGCTCATCCATAAGGATAACTTCCGGCTCCACTGCGAGAGCTCGCGCGATGCACAACCTCTGTTGCTGTCCACCTGACAGAGCGGTTCCAGGTTTCTTCAAGTCACCTTTGACTTCCTCCCAAAGGAATGACATCCGAAGACTCTTTTCCGCTAGCTCGTCCAATTTCTTTTTGTCTCTCACACCGTTGAGTTTCAAGCCTGCTACCACATTGTCGTAAATAGACATTGTTGGAAAGGGGTTGGCTTTCTGGAAAACCATGCCGATCCTCCTGCGGATAGCTACAGGGTCGACTTTTGGAGAGTAAATGTTTACTCCATCCAAGATAACTTCCCCTTCAACTTTTGCTTTGGGGGTCAGCTCATGGATCCTGTTTAAACATCTTATCAATGTGCTTTTTCCGCATCCTGAAGGACCCATAATAGCGGTTACTCGTTTTTCAGGAAAATCCATAGTGATTCCCTTGAGTGCTTGCACTTTACCATAGGTAGCCTTCAAGTCTTTCGTCGATAGCTTAACTGCTGTTGAATCAAAGTTTGTATTTTTGTTTTTTTCTAATTGCATTCCTGACATGGTTTTGCATCCTGATTATTGAATTTTTATGACCGCTATTACAACTCCAATTTTCCTGATAGATTTCTTCCTACTGTAAGCTTAACAACCAGATTCAACCCGAGCATAATAAGTATTAGGACTAAAGCTGCCCCCCACGCCTGAGTTTGCCAAGACGAGTATGGAGAAGTGGCGTAATTATAGATGAGGACTGTCATCGAGGCTGTAGGCTGAAATATACTTTTTGCAAAATAGATGCTTGTAGATGCAGTTAATAATATCGGAGCCGTCTCTCCAGTTGCTCGCGCCACGGCTAACAATATGCCCGTTAAAAGCCCATTTTTCCCTGTACCTATAACGATTCTAAAGATAGTTTTCCAACGTGGGATTCCAAGAGCCATAGATGCTTCTCTTAACGTATTCGGAACAAGTTTAAGAGATTCACCTGTGGTTCGAGCGATGATAGGAAGCATAACAAAACTAAGAGCAACACCGCCTGCAAACGCAGAAAACTGTCTCGTAGGAAGCACAATAATAACGAAAACGAATAGTCCTAATACTATTGAAGGAAACCCAGTGAGTACATCATTCATAAAACTTGAAATTGTGGAAACCTTGGTTGTAGACCATTCTGAAAAAAAGATGCCTGCCAAAACCCCGATAGGCACTGAGATAAGCGAGGCTATACCGACCATTGTAAAAGTTCCCACTATTGCGTTGGCTATTCCTCCGCCTGACACATTTGGGGGTTTTTGCAGATGGGTCAGAAAGCCAACACTTATTGCTGGAGCCCCCCGCAGGAAGACGTCTCCAAGAATTAGAAGCAGAGGAATTACTGCCAAAATTACAGCTATCATGACTAATATGGTCATCAATTTGTTAACGATTTTTCGCCAGAATGAAATGCGTGTGGGCAAATTAGGTGATGTTATTGCAATCTCCCTCTCTCAAGTGTTAACTTGTGTCCCACGAGTCATCCTCCAAAGCAATAGTCGGGCAAGACCGTTAATTGTTACAGCTACAAAAAACAGGATTAATCCTAATTCGATTAAAGCGGCTTGAAAAAGACCTGAAGACTCCCCAAATTGATTGGCTATAATCGAAGATAAAGTGGCGCCTGGCGAAAACAAACTTGAAGAAATTGAAGGAATATTGCCTATTACCATTGTGACAGCCATTGTTTCGCCGAATGCTCGACCCAACCCCAGAATGAAGGCGCCAAATATGCCAGAGCGTGCATAGGGCAAGACGCTTTTCTGCGTAACTTCCCAATCTGTACCGCCAAGCGAGTAAATTGCTTCACGCTGGCTATTTGGAACGACACTTAAAACGTCTCTGGTAACAGCTGACATTGTGGGAATAATCATTATAGCTAAAATGACTCCAGCAGTAAAAAAATCATATCCAAACGGATGCCCAGAGAATAAAGAGATGAAACCGAGAGACTTATTCAAGGGCTTTTCAACATAATCCTTTAAGAGCGGTATCAAAACAAAAACACCCCATAAGCCGTAAATCACACTTGGAACAGCTGCTAAGAGGTCAACCAGTGTACCCAATAAATAACCAAAGGTTAGATGGCGCTTTAGCTTCTCAGATATAAAAACAGCTATTCCCAGACTAATCGGAAAACCTATAACAATGGCAATTGCCGAAGTCACCAATGTTCCATAAACAAACGGCAAAGCACCGAAGACATCGTTGCTTGGTTGCCATTTGGATTCAATCAAAAATCTTGGTCCGAATTTTAGTATTGATGATGATGCACCAGAAAAAAGGTTAACGGCGAGCGCGACAACAATACCGATAATGAGCAAGGCTGCTGCTGCAAGAGCTATTGTTAATATCGTGTCTCCTCTTAACAGCCTGAATCGCAATTTAGCAGTCCTCAGTATTTTTGGTTAAAACAAAAAGATGAGGGAATATAGCTATTGGAATTATAGCTATAATATTGGTGTTCCGTTGTATGTTATAGAGTCGATTGTTGTGTTGTCGACGGCGACTATGTTAGCTGGCAGTGGGACGTAGCCTAACCCTGATCCTAATGATTGGCCTGAGTTTACGATCCATGAGGCAAAGTTGACAAGGGCGGTAGCTTGAGCCGCGCTAGTGTTTGGGACGGCACTCTGGTTTTGGTAAATCAGCATATAGGTTAGAGTCGCAATTGGGTAGACGTTGGTTGCTGATGCATTGGTGAATATGTTGTCGACTATGGAGACAGTTGTCCATGATGCACTTCCTGCTGGAAGACCAGTAGAGGCTCCCGCTTGAAGGGCGGCTGCTATGTTTGAGACGTTGGCTAGAATGAAGTTACCTGCGGCATTTTGGACGGAGCCATAGTAAAGTGAACTTTGACCTGTGTTTTCTAGTATGTAGGCGATTTCAAGGGGTCCAATTGCGCCGTTGTTTCCGGCAATGGCAGCTGCTACACCAGCGTTTTTGGGTGCGGCTATAGTGCCACCTGAAGTGCTTACCCAATTTGGAGTTGTGCTCTTCCCAATCGTTGTGTTAAATTGTGTGCTCGCGTCAGATAGGAAGTCGCTGAAGGCGAACATGGTTCCGCTTCCGTCAGATCGGTGAACTGTGATTATAGGTGTGCTAGGCAATTGGGCTGCAACTGATGGGCTTTGTAGAGCTTGGATAGCTGAATCGTTCCACGTGGTTATGGTTCCTAAGAAAATATTTGCAAGAACTGTACCTGTGAAGTTGAGGCCATTCTGACAAGCTGAACCGTTAAGAAGCTTTAGGTTGTATGCTGGTACCACTGCGCTGGCAGATATGGGGATAGTGAGAGCGGTTGTACCTGATGGAAGTGCTGCGTACTGTGCTACAGTCATTGGTGCATCTGACTCACCGAAATTGACTACTTGATTCTTAAAATCAGTAATTCCTGCACCGCTTCCCTCTGCATTGTAGTTAACTGTTATTTGAGGTTCGGCTGATGCATAAGCGCCTTGCCAAACAGACATTAGCGGGGCTACAAGTGTACCTCCGCCCCCGTTTATCGTTGCTGCCGCTAGTGGTGCTGGCGTCGGAGTTGGAGTCGGCACTGGGGTAGGCGTTGCTGTAGCCATTGGGGTTGCTGTTGGAGCGGCTGTTGGAGCGGTTGTTGGGGTGGCTGTTGGTTTTGCCGTTGGCGAAGCTGTGGGTTTTGCGGTTGGGCTTGCAGTTGGAGTTGGGGTGGGAGTTGGGCTAGGTTTAGATGAATTTGATCCTAAGTACGTGTAAGCGAACACGCTGCCTACAATGATAACGATAACTACTACTGCGATTGCTATCATGTATGTAGTTTTCATTTTTATTCCTCTTTTTTACAATCGACAATGTAGACTCTGTTGTTATATCGATTACCAATATAAAACATATAGATTATATAGATGCACAAAAAGATCTGGGAAGTCACATAACGCAAGAAAAATCCTTTCTCTGACAACCGAATATGGTGTCAGTTAAATCGACTGAGATGGAATAGTGTGCTTTTTATTTTTTTACAAAATCAGTTTCAAACGGATATGCCTGTTTGAGACTGCGGCCCAAACCTAATGATGGTCTGGTTGACCTCAGCTCCTCAAATAATACACTGCTTTTCTTAAGTTGTTAGGGTAATGTTCAAAAGAGACGTTTGGGCGTTCAATAGAGCAATGATACCTGTTCTGAATGTTGATTGGCAGAGTCTTCCAGATGAATATGCCCTCAGCGAACGCGACGCCGACGTGCTGTCTCTTATAGAAACCGAAGACTTAACCATATTCACGTTTGACGGGTTAAAGCGAAGGACGGGGCTACATCCTGAAACCCTGTCCCGAATCCTCGCACGGCTGGAGCAAGAAGGCATAGTCAAGAAAGAGCATGATGGCTACAGAGTTACCCCGAAGATAACCAAGCTGAAACTTGGCCAATTGCACAGCGAAGAGCATACCACGCCACTCATTCAAACTTTCCTCCCTTCAGACCTCATGACACAGCAACTCATTCTGTCGATGAGGGGCAAATGGTTCGGTTTGCTGCGTTGGCTAGGCATCTCAGAAAGCCATCGCGGCGTCACATTGAAGTGGATCACGGAAGACGGCGGAATCCAAATAGCTGCAAACATTCAGGGAACAACGCTTAACATAGAAGCAAAGTTTTTGACATGCAACGACTTGAACTTGGCGTTGAAAGCGTCTTACCAGCTTATGACAAACATTAGCAAGCTTTGTCAGGGCCCACACGCCTTAGCTAAAACTGTGTCTTACTTCGGCGGCGGCTCAGACTTTTTTATGCCCGCCTAAAATGTGCGCTGAGTTTTAATTGGTTTTTACTGGCACTTGTAAAGCATGGAAACCCGTAAATTGTGGCACATTTTGCGCGATCTAGGGGTAAATTGGGGAAAAGCATTTAAAAAACAAGTGTGAGCATGAAACAGAAGAAAGCAGTTAGTTCGGGTCTTGGGTATTTAATGGTGGAGCAGGAAACTGAAGAAGCCGATTTGAAAAATGTAAAGCTTGATAAATTGAAGGCTGACTTAACCTTTGATTATCATTCTTCTCGGTTCTTTTCTTTGCTTTTCTTGGCCATCTACATAGTTGCTGTAACGGTATTCTGTTTGGAATACAAGATTATTCCTGGCCCTGAATTTCTGGTTCTGGGCATCATCTTCATCGCCGCCTACAATAAACAGACTTACCGCGCCTTGAAAGATTGGCTTCCGTTCATCACGGTGTTTCTTTCTTACGAAGTCATGTACAGCTTCGTTGGTACGGTTTCATCAAGCAACCTCCACTCTGGACCAGAATTCCTGGATACACGCTTATTCGGTCAGGTTCCCAGTCTTGTCCTTCAGCAAAACTTTAGGTTTCCTGTTTTAGATTACATGGGCGCGTTCTTCTACTCAATATATTTCTTTGTACCGACCATATTCGCTTACGTTGTTTGGCGAGAAAGCCCAAAGAACTACTGGAAATACACCGTGGCCTTCGGCGTACTCACATATTCAGCGTTGATAACCTTCCTGTTTTACCCCGTTGCTCCCCCTTGGATCCAGTTCAACTCCATCCTTAACCCATCTTACACTGGACCCCAAGTAATACGGGTCCTAACAGGATCAGTTGACCCCAGCTTAGGCTTTCCAGTTTACAAAACGCTGTTTGACTTTTTGAGCCCAAACGATTACGCAGCCTTCCCCAGCATGCACTCAGCCATACCTTGGCTGGTCTTCCTGTTCGCGTTCAGAATCTGGAAATGGAAAGCACTTCCAGTGGCCGCGATTCCAGTCGGGACATGGTTTAGCGCGATGTACCTTGGCGAACACTACTTCGCCGACGTTGTCGCAGGAATAATCTACGCAACCGTCGCGTATCTCGCTGTCACAAAAATTCTGCCTTACCTGTCAACAAAAGTAGGCTTTTTGCAAAAACACGTTCCAATTGAAAAGTAAAGACCGAGCCCGCTTCCTGAAACTTTCCCTTTGTTCCGAACGCTAACGATTAACATTAAATGACGGGTGTTCTTCCGGACGACCGATCTTGAGGTTTTGTCTTTTAGGCCAAATGGACAGTGAAGCGAAGAAGCTATTCCTCAGAACTGGTGCACTTGAGTTATTCAAAGTAGAACAACAACAAGCATTTTTTGGCTGTTGTTGTTCTTCCAAGAAATGAAGAATGAGGAATAGACGAACCTTTTGTAAATCTTTTTGTAAAGTTTGGATACGTTATAGACGATAGTAGCCCGGGAGAGACTCGAACTCTCGTCAAGGGCTCCAGAGGCCCCTATGCTTGACCGCTACACCACCGGGCTTTGCGCACAACACAAATTGGTTCACAATATTTAACTTTAATGTTGCGTCGCGTCGCCGTTATTCTTGTTTTTCATCGCTTCTCGTACGCAGTAGCATTCTTGGCTAACCCTGTTGTAGCTCTCGCAGTGCCAAAGGGTGTCAACAAATGGGTTTTTGTTCTGGCCATAACGGGTAGAACAGAAAACTTTTACCGGGTATTCGTAGCTGTTGTGGCTGTCACAATTGCCACAGTATTTATCGCCATCTGAAGCTTGAACCATGTTTTCAGCTCCCTTTTTCTGCTGGTTTTTCAAACTGAAAAATAGGCGTTCGCTTAAAGTTTTCGCCTAAACGTTCTATGACAGATGCAACTAGAATCGGGAAAATCATTAAAGCTTCACCGATGACCATGACGTGGGCTGCTTCACCCTTCATTTTTCCCCAGCTCACTGTCTCCTCCAACGTTGAGCCCGACAAACCGCCTGTTTCAGGCCTATCTAACGTGATGACGATGCCGTAGTCTAAGCCTTTCTTTGACGCCACAGCAGATGATTGGATTGTGTTACGTGGCACACCGCCGCCTATGACTATCATCCCGTTTTTAGGTGATTTACTACAGATTCCGCAGATTGTCGGTACATCCTTAAAGGCGTCTAACTGCAAGACGGGTTTTGGCTTGTCTTGCGCGGCGTGTAGCCAATGGATAAACCCGAATTCTGAGTCTCTTGCTGAGGGGAGGAAAATTGGCACGTTCTCTTCATATGCTGCTCTTAGGATGGAGTTTTCATCCGTTAGGCGCTTGCCTATTTCCCAAGTGAACTCGTTTGAAGCTAAACTTTCGCCTTTATGTTCGCAAGCGATGTCATCGTACATTTCCGACATCTTAACGTCTAGTCGAACATAGTCCTCTTCTGGAACAAGAATATCGTAGATGCGGAAAAGATGATACTTGTATAGTTCAGAGTCATTTGCTGTCCAACTTGCCTTGTAATGGTGGCCGCCAACGGCTTCGATGGCGTCATGAACCATGCATGCACCCGTGCTGACAACCACATCCACAAGACGCTTCCTTATCAGATCAGTCACTATCCTCCGCATCCCAGCTGGAACGACGGCGCCTGAAAGAGCCAAAAAAATAGTGCAGTTTTTGTCCCTGAGCATCTTTTCATAAATGTCACATGCCGTCGCCAATCTGCCCGCGCCAAGAGAGCCTGATTTCTTGAATTGCTGCATTAGTTGGTCGACGGTTTGAGTGCCGTCTACTCTTATGTGTTCAACTGGATTTTGCAGGTAATCTTTCCTTTCCATCCAAGCTGCGCCTATGTTGTCAGTTGTTTGTTGGATATGGAGTGAACCCTTTCATATTTAAAGTTGAATTAAGTCTTGAGACCATCAATAGATTATCTGAAGCTCACGGTTGCCAATCCCTTCTTATATTTTCTTTTACCTGAGTCTCCGAAAAGGTAATATTTTCCGTTGACTTCAACGAAGATGCCTGTCTTAGAGAACTGTTTGTTACATCAAAAAAAGGGCCCAACTAGCAACGATAAGAAAGTTTAAACTTGTTTAAACAATTCATAGGAAAGTTTTATCTGCAAAACTGACCTTTCAACAGCGTCAACAACCACATCACGGAGAATCAAAAGTCAAGATGTCGAAACTAAAAGCAATTGATGTTGCAGGGTTAGCCTTAAACATCGCGTTGTACGTAGCAGTCGGCTACATTTTCTACAGTTTAATCCCGATATCCTACGGCGGAGTTAGATTCTGGCCGCCAGTCATTGTTCCAGCTGTCTTCGCCGTTGTGTTCGGTCCGCTCGTTGGCGGAATCGGTGCTGCTGTCGGCATCTTCATAAGCGATGCTATCTTCGGAAACAACCTGTTGCTTAGTCTCATGGCGGGAGTAACCAGCAACTTTGTGGCTTTCTTTCTAATAGGGTACATCGCCAAAAAGAAAATACGGTGGGCAACACCCGTTACAGCTTACGGCGTTGCTACAGCCTTATTCATCTGGATTGGTTACACATACACTGGAGTTGCTTTCTGGATCAAAATCGCCTTCATAAGCGTGGCAGTTGCCAGTTATGTGATATTTTTAGTTCCAGTCGTGATTTTAAGAAACTCGAAATGGCGAAGCTTTGAAGTAGGCTCAATAGTAGGTATGCTACTTGGTGCTGCAATAATTGGGGTAACTGTGCCGGTTTTCAGTCAATTCTTCACGCCGGCCGCTACACCATTCACGGCACCAGTTGCATTGGCAACCTTCTTCTTTACTTTCTTCACCGAAATCCCCTTCATATTAATCCTTGGACCACCAATCATAACCGCAATCAATAAAGCGTTTCCAACACTATCAAAGAGAAAAGAAACCGAAAAAGAAAGTGTGCTTCAGTGAAAAAAACCGCCCAAGCATTTACTCCAGCGGCCATTTCCAGCTTCTTTGAAATCCACGATACCGAAGCTGGTAAACCAATTGTTAGTTTAGAGCGGGCAGGTGCGAGAGGCGGCGGATTTGGGCTTCAAAAGGGAGTATCAACCAAAGTCACTGTCAAAGAGTCAGAGAGCCAAATCGTTAAGGTTTTCATCAACTCGCAGGTCGCTGAAGAAGCTAAAACTACCAGGAAAACGATTGAGAAACTTTTATGCGGGGTCGCCGAGAAATATGAGGTGACGGTTGAGCATGAAATCGAGGTTCCCATAGGGGCAGGGTTCGGCACCAGCGCAGGTGGCGCATTAACCGCAGGTTTAGCACTCAAAGAAGCGCTAGATTTGCCTTTGACCTACAATCAAATCGGCAGGGTGGCTCATATTGTAGAGATTGAGTGCGGAACAGGTATGGGCACGGTAAGCTCATTAACGTTTACAGGCGGTTGCGTGCTGGTCGTTGAACCGGGAGCGCCAGGCATATGTCAACTTGACCGCATCCCAATAACTCCAGACTACATGGTTGTAGCTGGCTTTTTCAATTCGCAAATGCCTAAAACGTTGTTAGGGAATCCTGAAAGGAAGCGAGTAATCAACCGCTACGGTAAAAAAACTTTGGCGGCAATCCTAGCCGAACCCACTTTAACCAATTTCCTTGACAAATGCTGGGAGTTTTCCGAAAACGCGGGTCTTGCGACGCCCAATATTCGGCGGCTTGTTAAGTTGGCTAAAGATGCTGGTGCAGTTGGCGCTGCACAAAACATGTTGGGGGAAGTGGTCCATGCTTTGGTGTTTGAGGAAAAAGCGGAAGGTGTGGCAGAAGCTTTTAAGCAGGTTCTACCCACTGGAAACGTGATTATGAGCGAAATCGATTTCCAGGGTGCTAGGCTGATAGAATGAGAAGATTCAGGAAAGTCGCGGTTGGCGGAACATTCGACGAGCTTCATATGGGTCACAAGTCTCTTTTGAGCAGGGCTTTTGAGGTAGGAGAGAAAGTCGTGATCGGCCTATCCTCCGACGAGTTTGTTTCAAAAATGGGCAAACCCCACGTCACCGCCTCATACGCCGAAAGATACGTGGAGCTTGAGGCTTTTTTGGAAAAATCAGGCTTGGCGAACAGGGCCAAAATCGTCCCTTTAAATGACCCCTACGGGTTGACTGTATCGGGCAAAGATCTTGAAGCGTTGGTTGTTAGCAAAGAAACAGAGTTGACGGCTAGCAAAATAAATGACATACGCGCAAAAGCAAGACTTGAACCATTAAAAATTGTTGCCGTAACCATGGTTCCAGCAGAAAGCCGCGGTCCAATTTCTACAACTCGAATCAGAAGTGGAGAAATAGACCGAAACGGACATTTACTTAAGAATACATCGAAGTCATGAGCAAAATAGACGATTTCTGTTCTCTAAAGAATTTCGCCCACAACATTAACGGGTTTACGTATAAGTGACGTCAAATCGTCAAGCCTCTCTTTATCGATGGAAACCAAAATTACGGTGGCTGGTCCAGCTGACTTATTCAAGTCCAAGCCCTTTACGTCTTCAAGCTTCAGTTGCCTGCCCACGGCGTAAGCAATCATTCTGGCTTCGTCAGCTATGCCTAGGGTGCCGACGGCGGCGATGTCGTGAACGTATTTTTTCTGTGAGAGTTGTATTGTGTTTTTAAGGTCTGCGATTTCGCCTTTCGCTTCGGCTAAGAGCACTTCGTCTCCGACCTTGGGTTTGCCGATCGCCACTATCAAGTCGCCGGGAGATGTTTTTCCCAATCTCAACTCGTCTTCGTTCGCGTATCCTATCACGGTTAAACCGGCGCCCGTTTGCACGGTTTCAAAGTTGTCTTCCGTGTTCTCCATGAGTACTTGATCAGGTTCGAGGCCCAATGTTCTTGCTTCCTGTCGAATGCCCTCTAAAATGTCGTTGCCAGTCGGCTCTTTCTCAACGCCCAGCGTGACAGAAAGGAGAATCGGGAATGCGCCGGTCGCTATCACATCCATCAAGCTTACTCTTGCCAGAAACTTTCCAAGCACGCGCCCATCAACCTTGACTTTATCCATAATTTTAGGTCCCACTGCGCCAGAAGATGTTGAACCAGCCACAATTGCGTGTCCAGTCGGGACCTTAACTATTGAAACGTCTCCTCTACGAGTGTAAGTTAACTGGGCAGGCTTCACTTGAAAAACTATCGGGCGTAGCATCGTGCCCACATTGTCTACGAGATGCAAATATACAGTTAAGGCTTGACGCATAACCTCTGAGCGGGTGAGACCATGTTTGCTGGCTAGTTTATCGATGTCTGAAACTATTTTATCGGGCAATCGGACGTTTATTACTTCCAACCTAAATCACTCGCACTGCAACAGCAGTTATCGACTTAGCTTCTTATCTCTTTTCGTATATTGTTATTTTTAGACCTAAAAGCCTAAATTTAAGGCTAAATTCAAGAAAAATTGTTCCTAGATAGGATTAGCGCTTGAAAGAATGGCAAACGGGAGACTAGCACAAGAGTTATATGCGTCATATAATAGAAAACATGGAGTAAAAGACATGGGGGATAATGTTGAATAAGAAAATTCTAGCCTTAAGTCTCATTTTAGTCTTAACAGCAGTATATTTCACTTCAGTTTCAGTTACAAATACGGCTAAAGCTCAAACTACTGCGCCAACAATCGGCGGGTGGATAACACAGTACACTGTCGAAGCAAACACAGGGCAAACTATCCTGAGTAAGAACGTTCAGACAGGCGCATCAACTGGCAACGGAGAGATCCTGGAAGGACAAGATCTCGAGGTAACAGCCTACATCAATATCGCCCAAAGCAGCCCAGCAAGTCTCACGCTGACGACGGATCTTCAGCACTCTAATGTGCAATCCAACATGTACTGGGAGCTTGATTCAACAAACTACAATCTTGGCAACTTTAACCCCAATTCAAGAACCATAACATTCCCCGAAACTGCAGGAACCCTGGAGATTTCCTGCTTTGGCCTAGTCCCGACTGGCGAAGTTAGTCAAACTGGGCCCAACGGCGTAACTTTAGACATTCCAACGCCGCTTTCGCTAATTGTGCTCGAAGATCAAAATGGAAACACTTTAGACCAAGTCAGATTAAACATTACTGATGCCGCAATCGATAACTACCTGACTGCTCTCAACCAGAAAGAATCTACCCTTAAAGGCTACAAGAGCTCCGGAGTTGACCCCGGGTTCATCACCATTTACTCAAACGTTATCAGTGCCTCTGAAGTCTTGGAAGGTCAAGGTTTCGCTACCGCCGCAACACAAATGCTGGCTGGATTAAATGTTAGTTCACCTCCATCTGCTGGCACGGAAGCGATTCTCATCCCGATAGCAGTTGTCATGGCAGTTATAGCGGCTGTGTTCGCGTTCATGTTTATGCGAACAAGAAGCAAAGTTAGCTATTTCCAACTTGTCGTAGAAGACCAAATCAAGGACTTGGAAGGCTTAACACTTAGAATTTCGAGAATTGACAGAATGGCATCCTCAAATCTAGATTCAGTGAAAGAGAGGCTCAAAAGATTAGTTGGGATGTGATAGACCACGAGAATCTACCAAAACAGTGTACAGGTAATTGGACTCGGTTCAGCTGGAACCAACATCGTAGAAACCTTCCTAAACGACAAGAAAACCAAGGAGCTGATTCACAATGACCTTACAAGACTCTCCCTTTTAGCCATCGACATCGCTGACCCCGAAATCAGAAGTCTCCAAGAGACCTACGAGGGAATCGAAAAATCCATGGTGAAAGCCGGCATCCCCGCCGAGCGAATGCGCCTAATCGCTCAATCAGTCAAATTCCCAACCGCCGAAGCAATGTTTGACTTCATAAACCAGAAATACGCCGAATACCTCATAGCCGAAGGATCCAAACTTAACTTCCACCCTTGGCTGGAAACCACAATGGCTATTCCACCAATGGCTGGAGGAGCAGGTAGACGACGAGCCCTCGCTAAAGCAATCTACGCATTAAACTACTATCAACTCGGAATAGTCAAAAACTGCATAAACTCCTTCAAAGAACAAGCCCTCTCATCAATAATCACGCCCACAGTTGTTATATGCTATGGACTCGGCGGAGGCACAGGAAGCGGAATATTCTTCGATTTTGCAAAGCACCTGCGCAAAGTTTTGGGTTCAGGCGTCGCAATCATAGCTTTCGTAATCACCCCGTGCGGTGGAGACGACCCCCCCGCGAAAGGATGCTCAGCCTTCACATCCATGAACGAGCTTTCCTTGCTCCTCAATAAAGATTACAACGAATATGTCGTCAACGAATATGGCGAATGCTATCGAAACCCGCTCAACGCCCTCATCTACCTGCCACTGCTACCTGCATACTCAAAGGTAGGAAACATCGTCAGCGCCCGAAGAGAAATGGACGACATGGTCGTTGATATGCTGTACGTTTTGATGGACTTTGACTTAGCAGACTTAATGGGTGGAATCGGCACAGAAGTCGGATTAACGTACAATTCAGCGCATACGTTGGGCATGGTGAAAGTCGTTTACCCAGTGGAAGACTACATTTCAGCCTACAAACTCAACTTCGAAGGCATCCAGCTCTTGCAGGACCTAAGAAGAGAGAAACTCGATATCCTCGACGAAATCGGCAACATCCTCGCAGTCGACCATGACGTGACAAGGGAACTCTTCAGGAACTACCTCATAAAAACAGGCACATTCAACGAAGAACAATTCGAAGACAAACTGAAAACTGAAATCACCAGTAACCCGCGGCTGGAAGACGACATGGAGCTCCACGTCAAAGGCGTTGAGATACAGGTTAAAAACTGGCTTAACGAAATCATGAAGTTCCTGTCAACCATAAAACTTATGGGAAAGACAGGTCCGATTGAAGATTCAATCATTAACTTAACGCTGAAAAAGGAAGGCTCAAGGAAACTGGACAACTTGGAAGTTTTGCTTACCACTCTGACAAAGAACTACTTGGAATTCCGCGAAAAGAAAGCCATTATCGTTGAACGCCTCGACCAGCTGATTCCCAGTTCACAAGTGTTTACCGTTAGGCAAAAGAAGATTCTTGAGGATTTGGTCAACATATCAGAGATTGCCCAAAGAGCACTTGATTTGCAGCAGTTCTACGATGAAACCCGATACTTAACTGATGCTCTAATAAGGTACTATCAAGTGCTTCCTGACAGCCAAAGCGAACTCAATGACCTAAAAGACATTCAAGCAGAGCTCTCAACCATCTACCTAATAATTCAACTCATGCTAAGAACCCCAGCTGACGAATCGAAAATGATCGATGAACACGTGACCTACATCAACGAAATATTGGGAAGACGCATGCAGAACCGAGGCAACTTCGAGAACGAAGTCATGAGAGTGCAAGAGACAAAGAAGCGCAAGGAATTCGATAAAGAAAAGCTGGAGAGGCAAAATCGAAAGCTCTTCGGCGGAAAACGTTATGCAAGAGAGCAGCTTATGGAGCTTGACCGAGATCTAAAGCGCATAGAATCTGAAGAAGCATTTGCCCTCGACAACCTCAACAAAGTTGACAGCATAATCAACCTTTACGAGACATTGGGCAAACGTTTCGAGTTGACCTCCGAGTACCGCAAGAGACTCAACAAGATCGTTGACATAAATGCCGACTACGAGAAACAAATCGACGAAATCACTGCACCAAAGAAATACTTCGAAAAATCTGCGGACCTGACAGAAACGGAGCAGCTTAGAATAATCTTCAAGATACTGACTGAGCAGGAAGAAAACCTAACAAAAGAAGTGATTAACAAGGATATCCTTGACCTGGAACACTTCAAAGATTACATCAGAAGCATAATCAGAGCCTTCAAGACACCGACAATTATGGGTTACAAGCCAACCTACAAGACAGACTACATATGGGTTACCATAGTTTCGCCGCCTAACATGTGGACCGAAGACTTGTCTCAAGAAGTCTACACGGCACTAGCAGGATATGTCACAAGCGAAGTATCAAGAACCATCACCGTCCGAGTCATCGAATCAAGAGACGCATGGACAACAAGAGTACTGGTCATCGGCGGAAGAGGAAAACCCGAAGACATGGAAGCATACGACGAAATGCAACTACTCTACAACAAATCAAATGACTTCGAAAGACACCTATCCAGAAGCTACCTGCTCGAGCACGGAGTCTCAGCATTGCAAATCATCAAAAAGGTAAACCAAGAAAACGGCGTCGCAGCAACAGCCAATAACGGCAACAAAAAGTAAGAATCAAGCGGGAACTTCAGAAGTTTCCTCATCTTTCTTTGTACCCAAACTTTTCATCATACCCAACCATTCTTTGTTGTCCACTAACCCTTTTTGCACCGCACGGCTTTTCAGGCTTTTAGATCTTTTTTCGTACTCAAGGAACATTTCAGTGGTTTCGAAACCGCCGACAAACAAGACCAAGTCGATACGGTCGCTTGGGTCGTCAACGTAGACGGGTTCGGTTATGTAGATCGATTTCAGGTTGGCTCTTTCTTTAAACCACGTCGCAACTGTTAACTCAATTTTTGCTCTCGGGAGTTCATCTTTCATGCTTGAAGGCATACGGACAAGAACATAGAGCAGCGAAACAGTCGACAAATCAAAGTTCAAAAGCGGCTTAAGCAAGGTAGCGTCTAACACGTTTTCAAATGACCCGTAAATCTTCACGCTTGCACCCGGCGCAAGCAGCACCGTGTACATTTTTGTGCTGAACGTTCGCGATTGCTCGCATAATTCATCGACAAGCGTTTCTTTAGAGAGGAACAAGTTGACCAAGTAGTTGGCAACAACGTTACCCTTTATGAGTGAGCCACCCCTGTCGACGCCTTCATAGTTTTCAAGCAGGTCCCTCTCTAAAAGCAGAAGTGTAGCTGCATCTTTGTCCGCGCAGATTCCCATTGATGCAAGCGCGTTGAAGACCGCGTCTGAAGGCTGTATTTTCGACGGTAACATCGCGATGGAAAGCGAGTTTATGTTGGAAGCTTTTAACTTCGAAATTAAAGTGGGCAATGAAGCGCTGCCGATGCCATCCCACACCGAAGCAACCATAATTGCGTTGCGCATTTTGTCAGAAGGTTTCTTCTTCAACCCATCCATCAAAGTTTCGTCCTGCGAAACGAACGGCAAAACGTTATACCAAAAGTGAGTTTCAATATTTGCATCTTCAAAACCCAGAACCAAATAAGGATTAAACCCCTTCGGAATCCACGTGTAAACCTCGTCGCTTGATTTCCCCAAAAGAACCTGCAACGTCACGCCAGCTTTGTCAACGTACGGCTGCTTCAGCAATACTTTAATCGGGTATTCACCGATGTAAACCGTGGCCAGTTTCGGAAGCAGGGGCTTCAAAGTCTCAATATGCTTCTTCACACTGTCTAAAACGTTAAATGCTTTTTGCGACTCAGTCATCCGCGGTACCTACATAACCTTTAAGAAGACTTCACCTAAAATAAGGTTTTAGGTAAACCGCTTGAAGAGACCATCGCTCAAAATCTCCGGATTGAAAACTTGGTACAAGACTCAACAGCAGAAAAGAAAAGAAAGAGAAGAAGAACGGAAAAAGCATGAGTCTCCAATGCTGAAAATGCTCACTTTTATCGTGACGCTTGTAGCCATGTCAATCGGCATGTCAATTTTGCCGCTTTTCCCGCCACCGCTCCCTATTTTTCTTGCTGTTTTGGTGGCATTCTTAGTTTACCAGTACCCAATGATTGGTATGCCCATAGGAGGCGCCATTATCGGATTAGGCCTGCTTTTCAACATAAGCCAGCCACCGCTTTACTTTATTTCCTATCTTGGAAGTGAACAGATTCGGGTTGGATTTGTCGTTGCATATATGGCTTTGTTTATTGGCTTGCCCATAGTCTTTAACCGTTACAAAAGTGCGCTCGCCATTGACGTCGGCATAATTGCAGTCGCTTGCCTTTCTTCTTCGTCGACATACTTTTTGGCAATCCCACTGCTCTTTGCCTCAGCGGTATACTTCAAAAGAAATGCCGCCTTATCAGTTGTTTATTACGCCTTAATTGCGGTACCCCTTCAAGTTCTCCAGTACTACCAATATACAGTTGCACCTATTCTACAAACTGATTGGTGGACTGTGCCTGGGACGAGCCCTCCGCTTTTTGTTTCTTTAAGTCAGATCTTTTCCTCTCTTAGCTCGTCTATATCTCAGTTTCGACTGTATGACATATCCCAAGTTATTTACCAAATTACTGGTCAGCTAACTTGGATTCCAAACGCAAATACAAACGGGCATAATCTCGGAAATGCCATGACGCAGTACCTTGATTCAGCACCCGGCTTGATAATGTTCGTGATAATCGTTGTAGGTCTTGCCATGGGGGGAATATTTTTCTCAAGACAACTCGTCAAAATAGGCTCAGGCGGATTAAGCGATAGGCTATTGCCAATTTTCACAGCTACAATTGCAGCCGCCCTATTCTACATCCTCATGGGCGCACTTTCAACGCCTTTAGCTTTTTCCGCAGATACTTCTCCTGGAACATTAATACTGGGAACCTTAGCCACCCTTCTTTTCACGCTTCCGGTAGCTTTCATAGATACCACGCCTAAACAGACGATGTCAATGGATCAGTTTTCAGGTAAACTTAAAGGAATAATGACTAAAGTGCAGGTTTTGGGCGACCAATTGAAAAACATCAAAGCCAGTATCCCTGTGGATGTAAGCGCCACGGAAGGAAAAATCTTAATCATCCAAGACTCTCTTGAAGATACCCTGTCGAGAGCGGAGAAGCAGCTTTACGAACCTGCAGAACTAGACAAAAAATACGCTGAACTTGACACGATAAGCTCAGAAGTTGACACCGTTGACTCGGAACTCAACGCCAAGCTCGCTGAATACCAGATTTACGCCAACTGCGAATACTCAAACTGGGTAGGCAAACTTCAAGACATAGGTTTGGACGTAAAATCAACGCTAGATCCTGATTACCTCAAAGCGATGACAATTGAGGAAAGAATAGAAGCCATCAAACAAACCTTAGAAGCGGGAAGAACCCTTGCCAAAGAAGCTATGCAGGCAACTGAACCAATATACTTCGTTGTCAGGTCCCTGTACGACCCGAGTCTCCCAGAGAAGAGCCGGGCGATAGAATTCACTAATCAAAAAATCGAGCAGAAAGAAGCTCCGTGGATCGCCATAGAAGCGCTTTACAATAGCTTAAACAACATGAGCAGGCAATACGGCGCTGAAATCCAAGCTTCGATGAAATACCTCAAAGAATCACTCTCGCCAATCGCGAATCTCAGCAGCGAAAGCGACGTTTTACCTCCTGTCTTCGGCGATAACCTGCCCAAAGTGCTCGACTATGCGAAGAAAGCTGAAGGTATGAAACTGCTGATAGGCAAGAAAGTTGAAAAGGCAAAGCTAAGCGTCATAGACGTAGTTTCGCTGAAGGACGATCTTCAAACCTTTCTGGGCATGGCCAACGACGTTCTTTCCATGCTGTACACTGAATTAGTCAAGGAAGAGGACACAATTGACCGTCTGTTGCCCACAAAAGAATACCTTTGGGAGTCAAACAGCACCCTTCGCGAACGCTTAAAGAAAGCAATAGATAAACTCGCTAACTCATCAAGCTACAAGATCAACCAAATAATGGAGAACCTTCCGAAAAGCTTAGCCTACGTTGACGAAACGGTGCAGACGTTAGCAGTCTATTCTGAGCGAAGAGAATTCCTGCTAAACTACCCGACAGCGGAGGCAGCCATCGAAGAACAGCTAAAAACCAAAAAGCTCCTAACACCAAAAGATCTGCCGTTCCAACCCAGATTCGCAGGAGAATACCTAAGACTCTACTATTCCCAGCGGTTCAGCGAATACTCCTTCGACAAAGACAGCATGCAGCTAACCAAGAAAGACTAATTCAAAACCTCTCAAAATCATAACAACTTCTATCTCATTTTCCTTGGCATTAACAGTTTTTATATTGCCTTCTGCCTAATACTCAGTTAGTGAAATTCTGAGGAATAAAAATGGCTTACTTTTCCGACCGAGTAGACGCTGGAAAACGTCTTGCCTCGGCGTTAGCTGATTTTAAGGGCAAAAACGCAGTTGTTCTAGCTATTCCACGGGGCGGCGTAGTTGTGGGCTACGAAATTGCAGGAGCGCTTAATCTGCCTCTTGACGTTATAATTCCCCGTAAGATTGGGGCGCCTGATAATCCCGAGTTGGCGATTGGAGCCATGACTGAGGACGGAACCATCATACTTGACAAAAACTTAGTCGCCTACATTGGGGTTCCCGAATCATACATCAAAGAGGAGAGCGAGCGGCAGAAACATGAGATTGAACGCAGACTCAAAATGTACCGGAAAAACGAACCTTACCCGAACCTAAAATGTAGAGACGTGATCATTGTGGATGATGGGATAGCCACTGGTTCCACTATGAAAGCCGCTTTGGCTTCCGTTAAAAATAGGGGCGCGAAAACCGTGGCTGTCGCCGTACCTGTTGGCCCGCCTAACACCATAAAAGAGCTGAAAACGCTGGCAAACCGCGTCGTATGCCTCTACATGCCCGAGTACTTTGTAGCCATCGGACAATTCTACTCTGATTTTGACCAAACAAGCGATGCCGAAGTAACCGAATTACTCAACCAAAACAAGCGAAGAATCAGCGAAAACCAAGGGGGGATGGTGAAGGCATGATTCACCAAGAAACAGCTTTGAAAATTCCAGTTGGCAATGTTGTCGTCGAAGGCAGCTTGACTATTCCTGCGAACGCCGTGGGCATTGTGCTTTTCGCGCATGGGAGCGGAAGTAGCAGGTTCAGCCCAAGAAACAAGTTCGTCGCAAAAGAGTTCAACAAGGCAAAAATCGGGACACTGCTCTTTGACCTGCTGACGAGCGAAGAGGAAAAACAAGACTCGTTCACCGCCGAGTACCGCTTCAACATTGGTCTGCTCGCCGAGCGCTTAATCGGAGCAACCCGACATCTCAAAGCGGATAAGCAGACGAAAGATTATTTCTTGGGCTTTTTCGGGGCAAGCACAGGCGCCGCAGCCGCCTTAATAGCCGCCGCAAAACTTCCAAGCAACGTCGCCGCCGTTGTCTCGCGCGGAGGACGACCTGACCTTGCGGCCGGTTACTTGCCGAAGGTGAAGGCGCCAACTCTTCTGTTGGTCGGCGGGTTAGATACTGAAGTCATTGAGCTGAACCGGCAGGCGATGGCGCAGATGAAAGCCGAAAAGAAACTCGTAATTATTCCCGGCGCAACTCATCTTTTTGAGGAACCCAGTAAACTTGAAGAAGTCGCCAAACACTCAATCGAATGGTTCACCAAACACCTGACTAAGACTTAAAACTTAAGGAGAAAGCGACAAATGATTAGGCCAACCCAAAACGCAAAAATCAATTCATCGACTGAGCTTGTTTATTCGCCTTTGGGCTGCTTGTACATTTTGAATACCGCGTAGTTCTCCGCCATGTCCGCTGTGAAGAGGAAACTAAAAGCCAAAACATCTTTCAAGGGCACGTTTAGGTAGACTTTGTCTTTAGAAACCTTGACTGGCTGGGCCCTCGAAGTTAAAACAACAGTCAAAAGGTCTCCGATCTCTAGTTCGTCACCTACTTTGTCGCCGTCTTCAGATTCCTCATCCAGCGCCAAAGCCGTTTTGTACGAGCCGCCAGCCCCAAAATCAACGATAACATACGGGTGCCCGTTCTGAACCATGGATGAAACGGAGATTGAAGGCATGCACTCTTTGCATTGAGCCATAAGCTCATTCATCTCCTCCCCCGTTAACGGCACAACCAAAACCTTGTGAACAATATTTGATTCGTCTGTCACAGTAAAGAACTGCATAAAACCACAAAATAGTATTCTCCGCATAAAGCTATAACTTTTTCTGTTAGATGAATGATTGAGTCTACTGTGCTTTTTGGCTTAGAGTGTTTTTTGTTCAATTGGGCTCAGACACTCTTTTATCGCCGCAATCGCTTTGACACGAGAATGTAGCGTTGTTACACGAAAAATCGAACCCTTCAGCAAAATTCCTGATCTGAAGATCATTTCAGTTTAAAAGTTAAAAGAACCTGGCGGGTCCGACGGGAATCGCCTGCGCGCACAGGCGATTCCTCTCTTCCCACCCTTTTTTGACTTAATCTTACAGGTTCGCATAGAGAAGATAATCGGTTTGTGGCGTTGTTTTGACTAGGTAAGAGGCAATGGCTTCAAAGAGAACCATAATACGTTCACATATTTGCTGAGGGCAAGTTTCACAATTCTGAAGGTTCTGCAAAATTATAAATTATAGCTTGCCCATAAATTTCGGTCAAGAATTATGTCGATTGTTGGTTGTGAGGTTTGTAAGTGACGACAAAAAAATCCGTGCTGAACCTGCAAAGCTTTTCTGAAACCAAAGTTGAAATTGAGTTTCCGATTGTTGGTATCGGCGCTTCTGCAGGCGGATTAGATCCTATTAGGGAATTGCTTGAGGATTTGCCCGTTGATACAGGTATGTCTTTTGTTGTTATCCAGCATTTAGCTACAGGGCAAGAAAGTATGCTTCCTGAAATTCTCTCAAGGGCTACAAAGATGACGGTTCTCCAAGTCAAGGACGGCATGAAGGTTGAAAAGAATCAGGTTTACGTCATTACTCCCGGAGCAACCTTAACGTTGAAAAATGGTCTCTTCAGGCTTACTCCAAAAGGTGTAGCTCTCAAACCCATTAACGACTTTATGATTTCTTTAGTTTCGGAACGAAAAGCTTTAGCAATCGGAATAGTGATGTCGGGAACTGGCAATGATGGAACTGAAGGCTTAAAAGCAATCAAAGCCGAAGGGGGAATAACATTCGTCCAAGACCCCGAAACAGCACAATATCCAGATATGCCAAGAAACGCCATCGCGGCTGAAACAGCGTATTTTGTTCTTTCACCCGAAAACATTGCAAAAGAACTAGTAAGAATCGCCAATAATCCCAAACTCTCTCACGTTGAAACTGTAGCTCCAGAACCGACTAAAAGCGAGACTTCCACAAGAAAAATCCTCATAATGCTAAAGACTGCATTTGGCGTTGACTTTACCCACTACAAAGAGACCACAATAAAACGTCGCATAGCTCGTCGCATGGTAATTAACAAGATTGAAAACGAGAAGAATTATGTGGAATTGTTGCATGCAAAACCCAACGAACTAAATGCGTTATTTGATGATTTGCTAATAGGTGTCACCAGCTTCTTTAGGGAACCAAAAACTTTTGAGGCTTTGAAAGAAAAAGTGTTTCCCGAACTCATCAAGAACATATCACCCAACGGGTCAATTCGAGTTTGGGTTCCTGGCTGCTCAACAGGCGAGGAAGTGTATTCTCTTGCCATAGCCCTTCAAGAGTTTCTGGAAGAAAAAGCCATTCCAGACCTACGGGTTCAAATTTTTGGCACTGACGCAAACGAAAAAAATATTGAGAAAGCTCGTCAAGGAATTTATCGAAAGACCATCGAAGACAAGGTTTCAGAAAAAAGGTTAAAACGGTTCTTCAATAGGCAGAACGGAAATTACCAAATAACAAAACAAGTTCGGGACATGTGCATATTCGCAAAGCAGGACATAACAAGCGACCCGCCTTTCTCCAACTTGGACCTAATTATGTGCCGCAATGTCCTGATTTATTTTGATTCTCTTCTTCACGAAAGAGTTTTTCCTATCTTCCATTATGGACTAAAGGAGAATCGTTTTCTTGTTATCGGCGAATCTGAAAGCATCGGCAAATTCAGCTACCTGTTTGAGCCAGTTACAACTAAAGGTTTGATCTTTAGAAAGAAGCGAGTACAGCCCCAAGGTCTTTTGCATCCAGA
>Ga0326727_10002871_pt1 | contig 56987 bp, 57 predicted proteins | sample MB2enrmetagenome_FD_207643 | JGI IMG/M metagenome (GOLD analysis project Ga0326727, IMG submission 207643) | Lab enriched peat soil microbial communities from McLean, Ithaca, NY, United States - MB29MY | ecosystem: Environmental > Terrestrial > Soil > Wetlands > Peat | place: USA: New York... | reverse complement strand
GATGGGCGGTTGCCTTGGCCAGTTGCCGGAAATCCTGGACGGCGATGCCCCTCATCAACCGCGCGGTTGCGACGCCCAGGCCTGGAGCGTGCTGGAAGCCTTGCGCGTCTGGAAATGGCTGAATTCTATTTAATCGCGCCATCGTTCAGCGCGGCAGGTTGAAGCGCCGATTTTCCCGGCTGGCGCAAAGGCAGGCCCATTGGTATATTTGGGCCATGTCTCAGACGGCTGTGCCCATCGCTCCGCCCAAAACGGGGGAGAAGGAGAAAACCGAGCCTCGCGAACTGCGCGACCGCGGTTACCTGGTGATTTGCTGGAATGATCCTGTCAATTTAATGGTCTATGTCACCCACGTTTTTCAAATCGTCTTTGGCTGGCCCAAGGAACGGGCCGAGCGCCACATGATGCAGGTCCACCAGGCCGGCAAAAGTATGCTTACGCGAGAAACCTTCGAGAAAGCCGAGCATTACGTCCACCAATTGCAGGGCTACGGCCTGCACGCCACCATGGAACGCGAGGAATGAAATTCGTTGGCTCCTCCAATAACGGCATCGGTCCCGCCTCCTTTATTTTTCAGATCAGCAAGCTGGAGGTGGAATGGCTCCTCGGCGTCTTGAAATTTTATCCGCAATTGGATTCCTCCTACCACCACATCACTGAGGGTGCCGCCGAGGAAATCAGAGCCGAGCAGAAATGGCTGGAAGAAACCATGGGACAGCGCCGCGCCGAGCACCTGGGCAAACTTGAAAAGTTTTTTTCCAGCCCCGGCCGATTCCGCCTTGAATCACCGGACCAATTTCGCTTCAGCCTCAGCGGCGAACAAATAGAATGGCTGCTCCAGGTCTTGAACGACGTCCGCGTCGGTTGCTGGGTCAAGCTGGGCCGGCCCGATCTGGAGCCGTCGCCCCCGAAAAAACTCAACGCGCAGGATGCCCGCACTTTGTCCGCCCTCGAACTGAGCGGCTTTTTCCAGATGATCCTGCTCGGAGCTTACGATGGGCCGGGTTCTGCGTAGCCATACGTCCGTCAGGGGTTGGCAGGGCGGGCAGTCCACTGCACGCCGCACGATTCTGGACATTTCTGCCGTGCTCAAAATCAATCCTGAATGGACTGGCATCGTTCGACCTTCGGACCATTTTTCACCAGCCCGTCAGGCGGCATGCTCATTGGCCAATCATCGCCAACTCCGCGTCAGCTTTCTTTTGCAAGCTCTGACCGACGATCTGCACGAGGCTCGAATAATCCGCACTGTCAAGCGCCTTGCCGCACTGCTTCAACGATGTAAAATACTTCCGCGCTTGCGCGGCATCGCCTTTCGAGGCGGCGTCGCGCCCGGCTTGTGCCACGGTGGCTGCCAACCGCTTTAATGAGTCAAGCTGTGCTGCCATCTCGCCGGATTTGGCTTGGCGGCCGGCGTACGATAGTTCCTTGAACTGATCCTCGGAAAGACTCAATGCCGAACCAGCCGCGAATAATGGGCGGGCACTCCAATCTGCCGCTATGAAACTACTGACTGCCGCTGCACCGTCACCGATTTGCCAGGCTGCCAGTGCTGCCTGTGAAACGGGCGATGACGACGCTGCAGCTTCGGCCTGCGCCGGCGGCGGCGTGGCGGAACTGGTTGATGACTTCTTGCCGCAGCCTGCTACCAAGATAGCGGCGGCCATAACTGCAGTGATGATTGTGTTTTTCATAAAGTCTAATGCCGCCTGTCAATTATTGGGCTGTCAAGGGCTGTCCGGGTATTGGAAAACCCAGTCGCCTTGCAATTGGTCTTGCCGGAGCGGATTGATTTTTGACGCTGCGATCACACCGCCGTCATCCTTCTCGTTCCAGCCAATCGAGTAGAGGATAAACCGCCCGTTTTCCGTCCGCCGGTATTTCAGAGGCTGGCCGTTGATGATGTCGTGGGGCAGGGCGGCGGCGAAGCGCGGAACCAGGGCGTTGAGGGTGTCGGGGTATTGGCCTTGCGCCAGCCGGTATCGTTCCAAGGCGCATGCCAGCATGGCCATGTCCACTTCGCTTTGGACGAAGGCCACTTTCTCTCCAACATGGGCATATCCAGGAAGCTCCAAGTTTGCCATCATGTGATGATGTAGCAACGCGCTGAACCCCTTTGCTCCGTAGGAATCTTGAAAAGACAAATCCATCGAATGATTGACGCTTGGACTGATTTCCCGCCGTGCCAGGTCAATCCGGGGCAATAACGTATCATTGAAAGCGCGGTTGAGATTGAGTTGTTCTAGCCGGTTCCAGCAGCGCGGCAAGACTGGGTCTCGGTCAAAGCTGGGATTGAAGCAAATGTCACGTTCTCCATGGAAAGCCAGGACGGTTGAGGCGGGCAGATCAATCCTGCTCAGGCGCTCCTGCAGAACTTGGAGTTGTACTTCAGACCAGCGTTGCTCGGCCAGCCCTTCGCCGACGGATTGCAGCATCACCGAAGTGGAGGCGAGTCTCATCAACTGCGAGATCAGCAGCGGTTCGTCTTTAAGTCCATCGTCAATGCGGAACATCACGCGGAGGTCTTGTAGAGCTTCGTCGCTGTGGCTGGAAACCAGCTCGGCTTCCGCGTGCAGAGTTAGAAACCTGAAAAGCCACTTCGTTAGCACAAGATGCTGCATTGACTTTTCCACGACCGCCGTTTTGCCCCATTCTTCGTATGCGATGTTGAACCGGCAGTAGCGCCGCGCCGCAGCGGAACGAAGTTCCGCGAGTGTCGCCTCGCAGCTTTTCATATTGTCAAGTATGATGTTGGCCGCCCGGTCCGGCTCTGTGATTTCGGCCGCAACTGATGTCGCATTAGTGCCATGAATCGCTGCCGCCCAACTGCTTAAATCCTTCGCCATTCCAAAATCCCATCCCAACGGGTGAGGCGGCGGTACGACCGTTCCTTCCCATGCGGGTGCGATGCTGCTCCAACGACCGCCAGGGATAAGGCCGATATTTCCATGCTCGAGCTTCTCGATATTGACCGGCTGGCCCGGGTCTTCCGGTGGCAGTGTAAACGCCGCTGCCAGGAGCGGCGTCACGGCAAAATTCTCGTCGTCGGGAACTTTTGCTGGAATGAGGAGGGCGGCGTCGAAATGTTCGCCCTTGGCTTCCATGGTGCGCTTGTAATTTGTCCAGGCGCGCGAGCCGCGCCAATTTTCCTCGGCAAGAAACAGGGCGCCCAGTGTGATCAATGCCGCCAAAACGAAAAGGACCTTGCGCATGAGGCGCCAGGTAAAAAAACGGTTGCCAAACATCTTGCGGGCGGGCGGCGTGAGGGTGGGGGAAGTTTCCATAAAATCGTAAGGTCAGCCAATAAACTGTCTGCGCTCTATTTCACTTCGTGGTTTTGGCGCAGGAGTCAAAGCAGCGGGCGGTTCGACGGCATCGGTTTGATCGGTCTGGCCAAGAAGCTGTGCCATCATCAGGGTTTGGTGGTGCAAAATGGCGAAAGACTGCAAGGTCATTGGCGTGGATCTGTGGGCGAGCCGCGGTTCGTCCGGCGCGCTCAGGTGAAGCAGGAAAATCACGACCCACACCGCGCCCAGGGCCGCCCAGGCTCGTAACGAGGGCCAGGTGGAGGGACGAGAATCTGCGGCAGCGGGCAGGATTTCGGCGCGCCAGTCGCGCGGAAGCTCGCGCAGGGGCTGGCGTTGCAGTTGTTTTTCAAAATCGGCGTTCATTTGATTTCGTCATAGAGGGGACGCAGCCGTTCGCGCAATTTGTCTAACCCGTAGCGGTACCGGCTGGCGGCGGTGTTGAGGGGGATTTCCAGGGTTTCGGCAATGGCCTCGAAGGTGAGGTTTTCCCAGAGCTTCAAATGGACGACGGCGCGCTGGTCGGGCGGAAGTTCACCGAGGGCTTCGGCCAGTTTTTCGCGGAAGATTTGTTCGTCCGGAGCGGCGCTTTGGGCAAACAGCGGCGTCGGCTCGTTGGCGAACTGGCCGTAATTCCTTTCGCGCGCGTCCTGCCGGCGAATCAAGTCAATGGCGGCGTTGTGAGCCAGCCGCAACAGGAAGCCGCGTTCATCGCGCACGCCCTCCAGCAGAGCGGGACGCCGGCCCAATTTGGCGAACAATTCTTGCATGACATCGAAAGTGTCCGCCTCGTTGCGGAGCAGATTCAGGAGAAAGGCGAACAGGGCAGGGGCGTGGTCGTCGTAAAGCCGTGCGATGTCGGGCGCTAATCCCATCTCTTTTAATTTAGGACGTTACTCGCGCCAAATCTTGTCTAAAATTCGAGCTTGGTGGTTGGCGCCTCCGCCTCCCAGCCGCGCGGCGGCTTGCTGTTGATGGCCGCGACTTCCTTGATGGAAATCTGCCGTCCGCGCGTTTTCGGGCCTTTGACATCCACCTGCGACGGCAGGCAGGTTTGCTGGTTGATCTTCTGATAGGGCGCGGCTTTGTAGCGGATGAACAGTTGCTCCGGCGTGCCTGGCTCAAAGAACAATATTCTTGACTTGGGCGGTATGCAGAAGTACTCCTTGTCCAGGATTGTCCCGCCAAAGGTGAACCGTTTCAGGTAGCTCGCCTCGCGGTTGGTGTAGGCCAGCGTCATCACCCGGTCGCGTTCCGGCAGCCCGCAATAGACCATGTCAGGGCCGACGAAGATCTTCTCGGGAAGCTCCACCACCCGGTAATGGCCGTCCTTGAACACCATGAGCAGCTTGTCAAAGCGCGTGCAGTCCAGCTTGAATTCCTCTCCGCTGACTTTGTGGCCCACGTAGCCGGACTCGCGGTCGTAGGCCACCTTGAAGGCCTTGAACGCGGCCTCGCGCGCGTCCACCTCGTCGTAGCGGCTGGACTTGGTCAGGCGCGGATAAAGCGGGCCGTATTTTTCGAGGAGCGCTTCCAAATGCGCGATGGCGTAACGGGTGACGTTTTTCAGATGCCCGCGCGTTTGCTCCAGATCAGCCTTCACCTTGTCCATCTCCTCGTGGTGTTTGTTGATGTCAAAGAGCGAAATGCGGCGGATGCGTACGCCCAGGAGCATCTCGATGTCCGAGGCGGCAAGCTCGCGCAACATTTGCCGGCGAAACGGCCTGAACCCGTCCTGCACCGCCTGAGTCACCGCTTCGTTGGTGCGGCAGGATTCGATGGTCTTGTAAATACGATTTTCAATGAAAATCCGCACCAGCGTCTTGACATGCAAATCCTGTTGCAGCTCGCTTTCCCGCAATTCCAGCTCGCGCTTGAGAGTCGCGACCAGTTGCGCGGTGTTCTCGCGCAAGACGTCGGACACCGTCATCTCCACAGGCCGGTTGTCCCGGATGACCACCAGGCGGCTGGAGAGGGTCGTCTCGCAATCGGTGAAGGCGTAGAGCGCGTCCACCAATTGCTCCGCCGTGACGCCGCCTGGCGCCTTGATTTCGATTTCCACTTCTTCGGCCGTGAAATCGTTGATGCTCCTGACCTTGATCTTGCCCTTGCGCGAAGCGTCCTCGATGGAGGCAAGGAGCGTTTCGGTGGTGGTGTTGGGCGGGATTTCCTTGATGACGACGGTGGACGGGTCCTTGATTTTGATCCGGGCGCGCACCTTGATCTGGCCGGCGCCGTCGCGGTATTCGCGCGCGTCCATCAGGCCGCCGGTTTGAAAATCGGGCAGCACTTTGAAGGGCTGCTTCTTCAGGATGGCGATCTGCGCCTGGAGCAATTCCGGAAAATTGTGCGGCAGGATGCAGCACGACATGCCGACCGCGATGCCCTCCGTGCCCAGCATAAGGAGCAGGGGAATTTTGCACGGCAGCGCGACCGGCTCATTTTTTCGCCCGTCGTAGCTGGGGACAAATTCCGTCAGCGCATCGTTGAAAAGCTCGGTGCGGGCCAGTTCGGTGAGGCGGCATTCGATGTAGCGGGGCGCGGCGGCCGGATCGCCCGTGTGGAGGTTGCCAAAATTCCCCTGGCCTTCGATGAGGTAGCGTTTGTTGGCCAGCACCACCAGCGCGGCGTCAATGGAAGCATCCCCGTGCGGATGGTATTTGGTGGCGTCGCCGCGCACGTTGGCAACCTTGGTGAAGCGGCCGTCATCGCTCTCGTGCATGGCCCAGAGGATGCGGCGTTGTACCGGCTTGAGGCCGTCGGCCAGTTTGGGAATGGCGCGGTCGCGGATGACGTAGGAGGCGTAATCCAGAAAGCTGCGGTCCACGCGTTTGTGCAGCGCAAGGTCAATTTTCCCCGGCACGAAAGGCCGGTGCGGCGCAAGGTCAACCAGCTCGGCCTGGACGTGCATTCCAGCGTCGCCGCCATTGCCGGGCGGCGGCGCAGCCGTTGGCGGTGATTGGGGTGATTCTTCTGATTTACGTTTAGATGCCATGATTATTTTGCGTGGGATGCGTGATTATTGGGCATTCCCACGGCGAAAATGAGTGGATTCAATCTCCCAGATTCAGCAGCCGAATCAACGATTGTTTGAGCAGTCTGAATTCATCCGGTGTCAATGCTCCAAGGCGGGATTCAAAGCGCGCCAATGAAATGGGCTGAATTTGTTGAAGATGGAATGCTCCGGGACTCTTAAGATAAGGCTTCGGCATTGGAAGTTCCCAACGATTGCCACGGACTGCGGTCGTATGGGGGATCACCACAAGCAAAGCGAGCTCGTCAACCTCTGGAAAACCACTCAAAATGAGCGCGGGCCTGACCTTCGCAGCCAGACCTAAGTCCACCCGCCATATTTCACCGGGCAGCGTTCTTTTCATTCTCAGCTTCCATGGCATCGAGCATTTGAAACCTTTCCAAGGCCTGCCGGTCACACTCGGCCAGCGTCGCGGCGTCTTCCTCCGCTTCGACGATGGTGCGCATGATTTCCCTTCGCTCCGCATGCGACAGCTTCCGAATTTCAGAGATGATTTCCATTCTGCTCATGGTTTTAGTTTATCAGGGCGTCGCGAGGGTGCAAGGGACTTTGCGCGTCTCGACGGTCAGTCCTCCACCGGCACGACCAGGTTTTCCATGATGTAATCTTTGCGCTCGGGGGTGTTCTTGCCCATGTAAAATCCCAAAATCCCGGCGGCGTCGGGCTTGGAGGCGTATTCCACCTGGCTCAATCTCATTTTGTCGCCGATGAATTGCTTGAATTCGGACGGCGTGATTTCGCCCAGCCCCTTGAAACGGGTAATCTCCGCGTTTTGGCCGAGCCGGGCCACCGCGGCGTCGCGCTCGGCCTCGCTGTAACAATAGATGGTTTGCTCCCGGTTGCGCACTCGGAAAAGCGGCGTTTCCAGCACGAACAGATGGCCGTCATGGACGAGTGGTTCGAAAAACCGGAAGAAATAGGTGATGAGCAAATTGCGGATGTGCAAACCGTCCACGTCGGCGTCCGTGGCCAGAATGACTTTCTCGTAGCGCAACCCCTCGATGTTGTCCTCGATGTCCAGGCTGCGCATCAGGTTGTACATCTCGTCGTTGCGATAAACGATGTCGCGCTTGAGGTCCCACACATTGAGCGGCTTGCCTTTGAGCACGAATATGGCCTGGGTGGTGACGTCGCGGCAACTGACGATGGAGCCGGCAGCCGATTGCCCCTCGGTCAGGAATATCATGGAGCCGCAGCCCTTGCCTTTGGTCTTGTCAAAATGAAGTTTGCAGTCCTTGAGCTGCGGGATGCGCAGGGTGATGGCCTTGGCGCGCTCGCGGGCCAGCTTCTTGACGTCCTGCAATTCCTTGCGCAACTGCCGCGTGTCCTCGGCCTTGGCCAGGATTTTTTCCGCAACGTCCTTGTTGCGGTTGAAGTATTGCAGCAATTCCTCGCGGATGGTGTTGACCAGATCGGAGCGGATTTCGGTGTTGCCCAATTTGTTTTTGGTCTGAGATTCAAAGACCGGGTCTTTCAGGCGGATGGATACCGCGCCGATCATGCACTCGCGCACGTCGTCGCCCTCGAATTTGCCCTTGCCGAATTCATTCACGGCCTTGAGCAGCCCCTCGCGAAAGGCGCTCAGGTGGCTCCCGCCGTCGCTGGTGTACTGGCCGTTGACGAACGAGTAAAAGGTTTCCCCGTAACGGCTGTTGCTGTGGGTGAAACAGAATTCCAACGTCTTGCTCGCGTAATGCAGCGGCGGGTAAATTGGTTCGGCGTTGTCGGCGCGCAAGTCCTCCAGCACCAGGTCCAGCAGCCCGTTGCGCGAGACAAAAGTCTGCCCGTTGTAAATGAGTTTCAGTCCGCTGTTCAAGTAGCTGTAATGCCGCAGCCGCCGCTCCACCATTTCCGGGAGGAACCGGGAATCCTTGAAAATCTCCGGGTCCGGCACGAAGCGAATGAATGTTCCGTCCGGTTCGCCCGCCGCCTTGCCGCTTTTCTCGCCCTTGAGTTTGCCGGTCTTGAACGAGGCCTCCACAAACTCGCCTTCCCGGAAACTGCGCACCAGAAATTCCCTGGACAACGCGTTGACCGCCTTGGTCCCGACGCCGTTGAGGCCGACGCTGAACTGGAAAACGTCGTCGTTGTATTTGGCCCCGGTGTTGATCTTGGAAACGCAGTCCACCACCTTGCCCAGCGGAATGCCGCGGCCAAAATCGCGCACGCTGACGGTGTTGCCCTCGATGTTGAGCTGCACCTCCTTGCCGTAGCCCATGATGAACTCGTCCACCGCGTTATCAATGATCTCCTTGATCAGGATGTAGCACCCGTCGTCGCAATTGGAGCCGTCGCCGATGCGCCCGATGTACATGCCCGTGCGCAGGCGGATGTGTTCCAGGGACGAGAGCGTCTTGATCTTGCTCTCGTCATAAACGTGTTTTTTGTTCTCAGCCATAAATTACGGGATGCATCATTGGCAGGGACGATGATAAAGGCAAAATGCAGAATGCAAAATGCAAAATGGGGGGAGCGAGGGCAAGGCGCGACAGGGCGGTTGACAATGTAGCGCGGGCGTCCTCGCCGGCGAGTTCGCCGGGCGTCCCGCCCGGTATTGTTCGGCCATCTTGGCGGCGGGACATGCCAGCGGTTGCCCGCAGAAAAGCCCGCACCGGTCGGCCGCCCGAATCCGGCGAAAAGGAGTTGCAAATCTGCCCCTCAATTTGGACAATCTCCCGTGCCCTTGATATGCTTTGAACATTGACCTGCAAAGAATTCTCGAAAGCAAACGCGCCTTGCGCCGGAAATTTGCCGCGCGGCCCGTCGCGGAAAAGCTGCGGATGCTCGATGCCCTGCGCGAACGCGAACTCGCCATTCGGCGAAATGCCGCCCCGCCGGAGTCAAACTGTCTTCGCGAAGAACCCCCACGTTACCGGACCAGACCGCAATGAAGGACGCCCCATTCAACCAGCGCAGCGGCTTGGGCAAGGCCCACCAATTTTTTGGAAGGCAACTGCGCTATCCGTGGCAAATGATGCGGCAACCCTCCAGGAACGTCGCAATATCGCCCGAGCCGGGCGCGGCAAATTTGTTCAGCGTCAACGCAAGACGCTGGCGTCGAGCAACTTCGGCAAGTCGCCGCGCTGCTTCAGCCGCATTCCTTTGGCCTTCGTAATACACGAACAACTTGTTGTTTATTAATAGGCCCCTCGGCAAATTTTCATGAAGACACGCACGGTTACTATTTTGGCTGCTGTTGCAGTGGCAGCGATGTTTTTCGAGTGGAAGTTTGTGGCTTTCACGTCAGAGGGGAGTGCGATTCACAGCTATCATGGAATTTGCAATGGCGGTGTTGGTCAGCCATATCAAGATTTTATCCACCAGCTTCGCACGATGGCTGAGAGTGGCGACACGAGCAGGCTAGTGACAGTCTTACGTCGCGCTGACGAGCATAGCGGCGACATATACGACGTTTGGCTCGATTATGATCACCATGATGCGTATCGGAAGAGCATTGATGAGATACTCAAGTGAGTGGCCAGACAAGTCGCCGGAGCTTACGGCCAAGCCCCCTTCCAGCTTCGCCAAGGCTACGATGGACAGGTGAGTTTTTGGTTGAGCGACAAAGATTGGATGTCATTATTGCACTCGGAGTTTGGCCGCTCGTGGCAGTGGTTCAGCTTTGGATCGTTAGGCAGTAGGAGCACTAATAAAAACTATGAACACACAACAGACAGCAAAAACAAAAAGCTGTCGCCGAGGAACGGCGATTAGCATTTGCATAGGCATTGGTGCCGGGATTGGAGCGGCAGTTGGCGTTGCCATTGACGCAGCGGCGCAGGGAGCCGCCATTGGCGTTGTTTTAGGCGCAGCCGTCGGTGCTGCTCTGACATTCGCATTACCCAAACGGGATTGAGACAATTGCCGTCTAACGGCCCGTTTCTTCTTCATCAGGCGCGCTGCTTTTTGGCGCGGCGGGGGGATTTGCAGGTGACTGGCGGATGGGGAGTTTTCCCGCCGCCGGCGGCTTCCCCGCCCAGGCCGCGCTCGTGGTCGCTGCGGGCAAGATGGATGGGCGCGTCGGCAACAGCCTGTTTGTGAAACGTGGGTTGACTCAGCGCCATCGTCTTTTCGGCGGACATGATTTGATCGGGAAGTCTGCGGTAGTAATGGGCTTTGATTGCCCAATACGCCGCACAGCCATCGTGGGTTGATTTAGATTTTGACATTTGGTTCGTCATGGAGCATTTTTATACCATAAATGCGCTTCGAGTTTGATGCGGCTAAAAGCAAAGCCAATCTGGCCAAGCATGGAATAGACTTTGAAATGGCGCAGGACCTTTGGCGCGATGTGGAGGGTTTATTGGTCCCGTCCCGGTATCTAAAGGAGTCGAGAAAGCTCCTCGTTGCGCAGCGAGAAGGAAAATTATGGACGGCGATTTTTACGGAACGAGGCGAAGCGACCAGGATTATCAGTGTCCGGCGTTCGCGAGACAACGAGCGTAGCGCATATTATGAAAAGTAAGACAACAGCCGGGAATCTTGAGAGAAAGTTCGACGAGGGCGAAGACGTAATGGACTATTTCGATCTTGCCAAGGCGAGTCGTCCACTTCTTGATAAACAGCGCATCAATCTGGACATTCCGCACTGGATGATCCTCAAAATCGACCGTGTCGCGCGACGCAAAGGCATGCCGCGGCAAGCTCAAATCAAGGAATGGCTGGCGCAAAAACTAAAGGAGGAGGCATCGGCCACTTAGGCCGATTGATCCGAGATTAAACGAGGCTTCGATTCCCTTCACCCGCTCATTTTTCTGACTCCATATTTCTGACATTCTCCTCTTCATCACGCACGCTGCTTTTTGGCGCGGCGGGGGGATTTATACGTGACTGGCGGATGGGCGGTTTTCCCGCCCGCAACGGCTTCCCCGCCCATGCCGCGCTTCAGTTCGCGGATTTGATCGCGAAGGAGGGCGGCCTTTTCAAATTGAAGGTTGTTGGCGGCCTCCAGCATTTCCCCCTGCAAGTCGAGCAGGGTCTGGGTCAGGTCCATATTGCCGCCGACTTCGTGCAACACCATCTCGGCCTTGTCGTGGGTGCTTTGATAAACGGCCAGGCTGTCCTCCACGGCCCGGCTGACGCTGCGCGGCGTGATGTGATGTTCCTGGTTGTAGGCAAGCTGCTTCTGGCGGCGATATTCGGTGACATCCATGAATTTGCGGATGCTCTGTGTCATCACGTCCGCGTAAAGAATGACCTCGCCATTGATGTGCCGGGCGGCGCGTCCCGCCGTCTGGATCAGGCTGGTCGCGCTGCGCAGATAACCTTCCTTGTCCGCGTCGAGAATGGCGACCAGCGAGACTTCGGGCAGGTCCAGGCCCTCGCGCAAAAGGTTGATGCCGACGAGAACATCGAACTCGCCCTTGCGCAGGGCGCGCAGCACTTCGACCCGTTCAATGGCGTCAATCTCGCTGTGCAAGTAACGGACGTTGATGCCCAGATCGCGCAGGTAATCGGTCAGTTCCTCCGCCGAACGCTTGGTCAGGGTTGTCACCAGGGTGCGCTCCTTGTTTTCCGCCCGCGCGCGGACTTCCTCCATCAGGTCGTCAATCTGCCCTTTGAGCGGCTTGACCGTGACCTTGGGGTCCACCAAACCGGTGGGGCGGACGATTTGCTCCACAACGCGGCCTTCGGACCACGCGATTTCCTGCTCGGCGGGCGTGGCGCTGACATAAATGGTCTGGCCTTGCAGGGATTGAAATTCCGAAAACTCCAGCGGCCGGTTGTCCAGCGCGCTGGGCAGGCGGAAGCCGTGTTCGACCAAAACGGTTTTGCGCGATTTGTCGCCGGCGTGCATCCCGCCGATTTGCGGAACGGTGGCGTGCGATTCGTCCACGATCATCAGATAATCTTTGGGGAAAAAATCCAGGAGGGTGCCGGGGCGCGAACCGGGCGGGCGTCCGCCGAGATGGCGCGAATAATTCTCGATGCCGGAGCAGAAACCCATTTCCTCCATCATTTCCAGGTCGTACTCGGTCCGCATCTTGATCCGTTGCGCTTCGATCAATTTGCCGCGCGATTCAAACCAGGCGATGCGATCGCCCATCTCTTCGCGAATGCCCAGCAGGGCGCGCTTGATCTTCTCGTTCGGCGTGACGAATTGTTTGGCTGGAAAAATGATGACCGCCGCCGGAGTCTCGGAAGTTTCTCCGGTCAGCGTGTCGAACCGGCTGATGCGCTCGATCACTTCACCGAAGAATTCCACGCGCAGACCGTCCTCCGTCCCGGCGGGGCGCAATTCCACCACGTCGCCGCGCACGCGGAACTGCCCGCGCTCGAAGGCCACGTCGTTGCGGGTGTACTGCAAATCCACCAGCCGGCACAACAAAATTTCGCGCGACATTTCCATCCCCACGCGGATTTGCACGATGAGCGCCTCGTAATCCTCTTTGCTGCTGATGCCATAAATGCAGGAGACGCTCGCCACCACGATGACATCGCGCCGCGTCAGCACCGAACTCATCGTCGAGAGGCGCAGCCGCTCGATTTCCTCGTTGATGCTGGAATCCTTCTCAATGAAGGTGTCCGTGCGCGGAATGTAGGCCTCGGGCTGGTAGTAATCGAAATAACTGACGAAATACTCCACCGCGTTGCTTGGAAAAAAACTTTTGAACTCGGCGTAAAGCTGGGCGGCGAGCGTCTTGTTGTGCGAAATCACCAGAGTTGGTTTCTGGGCCGCTTGAATAACGTTGGCGATGGTGAACGTCTTGCCCGATCCGGTGACGCCGACCAGCGTTTGCTGCCGGGCGCCGGAGAGCACGCCTTCGGTCAGCCGGGCAATGGCCTGGGGCTGATCTCCGGCCGGCTTGTATGGGGCGGACAGTTCGAACATGAAGGCAAGGTACGGAGAGGCCGGCGCGGTGTCAAACTGGCTGGCTCATGGGGCGTATTCTAATCGGAAACATCCTCTCCATCCTTCGGAGGAAATTTGAGCCGGATGCCCGAAATCCAGATTCCCAACATGATGACGAAAACGCCGAATACCATCACCGATAAAGACCATTCCACCATCCGGCGGGGGTTGGTGAAATAATAACTGCCATCCGGGCGATAAACCACATTGTTCTCGCCAACGATTTTTTCCACGCCAACCAGATGCGACAGACCGGGAAAGACAATCTTGTCGCAAAAACAAATGGTCAGCAGTCCCATCAAAACGAGAACTAATCCGGAGACGAATCGGGCGCTGATTTTCATCGGGCTTTCGGTTTGGGCCGTCGGGGATGATGACCTTGCCACCATCGGCTCCGCAAGCGCCAATTTGTGTAATGCGTCCGTGACGGATGGTAGGGGGAGACTCCGTCGAGCTGAAACTCGATTTCGCTGGGAAAAAGTCGGGTCTCGACGGAGTCTCGCCCTACTTTTCCCTGCCGTCACGAACGCATTGCCAATTTGTCAACAATCCGCTTGAAATTCCGCGCCTCATTTGCTATAATAGTTCCAATTTATGGAACGAAGTCGCAGAGAACTCATTCTGTTCGCGGTCGCTGCTTTCGGAATTTGGCTGTCCATCTGGGCGGTCACCTTGTTGAGCGCCTGGCTGGGCGCCGCCTCCCTTCTTCTCGCCCTCGGCGCGCTGTGCGCCTTCGCCTTGCGGGATGAGAATTGAGCCGGGGTTGTTCCACAGGCTCCAACTCGCGGAGCTTGCGTCGAAACTCCGGCAATTCCCCGACACGTTTCCGTGGACAGGGCAGCCCTGCCCTTGCCGTGGCGAAATTTCTCGAATTTGTGTTTGTGCAATTTTTTTGAATCAAATAGTATTTGGGAATTAGAACCAACTTGCTACGAACATATTATGCGAAATCTTCTGATCGGAATTGACAGCGGCACACAGTCAACCAAAGTCCTGGTGGTGGATGCCCGGAACGGCAAAGTCCTGGGCAGCGCGTCCCGCCCTTGCGCTTTGATCCCCGGTCTGCCTCCGGGCGCCAAAGAGCAGCATCCGCGCGCCTGGCGCCAGGCCGCCGCCCAGGCCATCAAGGCCGCCCTCAAAAATGCCGGCGCTTCCGCCGGCGAAATCGCCGCCATCGGCGTCAGCGGGCAGCAGCACGGCTTCGTTCCTCTGGATGGGGCAGGGGAGGTCATCCGCCCGGCCAAGCTGTGGTGCGATACCACGACCTCGGCGGAGTGCGAAATCATCACCCGCGCGCTGGGCGGCCTGGACGGCGCCATTGCCGAATTGGGCAACGCGGTCCTGCCGGGATTCACCGCCCCGAAAATCCTCTGGCTGAAACGCAAGGAGCCGAAGAATTTCGCCCGCCTGGCCACCGTCCTTCTCCCGCACGACTACCTGAATTTTTGGCTGACTGGCAACCGTGTCATGGAATTCGGCGACGCCAGCGGCACCGCCCTTCTCAATGTCCGGTCCAGGGATTGGTCCAAGAAAACCCTGGCGGCCATTGACGCGCGGCTGGCCGCCGCCCTTCCGCCGCTGCTCCACAGCGACCAGCCGGCGGGCGTTTTGCAAGCCGCCACCGCCAAGGAACTGGGCCTCAAACCCGGCATCCTCGTCAGCGCCGGCGGCGGCGATAACATGATGGGGGCCATTGGCACGGGCAACACCCGCCCTGGAGTTGTCACCGCCAGTTTTGGCACCAGCGGCACCATTTACGCCTGCGCCGAAAGACCGGTGATTGATCCGCAGGGTGAAATCGCCGCGTTCTGCGATTCCACCAACCGCTGGCTCCCGTTGCTCTGCACCATGAACGTGACCGTCGCCACCGAAATGGTCCGCGAGGATTTCGGTCTGACTCACGATCAATTCGCCGCCAAGGCTGCCAAGGCGCCCCCGGGATCCGACGGCTTGATGCTCCTGCCCTATCTGGAAGGGGAGCGCACTCCCAATGTTCCCGACGGCACGGGCGTCTGGCTCGGCGTCAACAAGGGCACATTTAACGCTTCTCACTTCGCCCGCGCCACGATGGAAGGCGTGACCCTTGGCATGAATTATGGCTTGCGGCGTTTGAGTCAGTTGGGCGTCAAGCCCCGGCAAATCCGCGCCACCGGCGGCGGGGCCAAATCCAAATTCTGGCGCCAGATAATGGCCGACATCTTCGAGGCCGAAGTGGTCACGCTGAAGGAAAGCGAAGGCGCGGCTTACGGAGCGGCTTTGCAAGCTCTCTGGTGCTGGCGTTTGCAACGCGGCGATCATGTGTCCATCAACCAGATCACCGACGAATTCGTCCAGATCAACCGCGCCGAAACCGCCGAACCCATCGCCGCCAATTCCAAGATTTACCGCGAGTTGCAGGAGATTCAGGACCAGACCTCCCTGGCCTTGCGCGGCGTCTTCACCCGCCACCGCCGTTTCGTCAACCGCTGTAGCTCTTAAGACTTCACCGACGTGCCGCCGGGCGACTGGGGCTGGAACGGAAACACGTTTGGTTGACAGCCCTGGCCCGGACCGTCCCTCACGCCGCGCCGAGAAGCGAATGGACCTTGGGCATCCAGTCGCTGATGGGGATTTTCTGGGGACAGTGTTCTTCGCATTCGTGGCAGGCCTGGCAGAGATTGGCCCGCGCCGTTTCCGGGACAAAGATCTGATAACGAAAGCGCGCGTCTGGGATGGCTTCGTGGAGAAAGGCGTCGTTGTAAAATTCAAAATTGGCCGGGATGTCCACGCCATTTGGGCAGGGCATGCAGTAGCCGCATTTGGTGCAGGGAATGACCGCGCGTTCGCGGTACTTCCGCTGCAATTCCGCGATCAGATTCAGGTCCGCCGCCTGGAAGGAACCCGCGCGCGCGCGGGAGGCGGATTCGAGGTTGGCCTCCACCTGCGGCAGGTCGCTCATGCCGCTTAACACCACGGAAACCTCCGGCTGGTCCCAAAGCCATTGCAAGGCCCAATCCGCCGCCGATCGTCGCACGGAGGCGTGCTCGATCACCTGCTGTATGGATTTTGGCGGGCGGGCCAGCTTGCCGCCCAGGAGCGGCTCCATCACGACGACGGCCAGACCCTTGGCGGCGGCAAGCTGCAATCCCTTCGCGCCGGCCTGATTCTCTGTGTCCATGTAGTTATATTGAATCTGGCAGAAGGTCCAGCGGTCGAAGCCATTGATGATATCGGGAAAGCCCTCGTAACTGTCGTGGAAGGAGAAACCAAGATGGCAAATGCGCCCGCCGGCCATTGCGGCCTCTGCCTTCTCCAGCAGTTTGAATTTCAAGACGATTTCGTCCCATCGCCTCTTGCTCAGGCCGTGGAGCAAATAGAAATCAATGTGGTCGGTCTGGAGCCGGCAAAGCTGCTCGTTCAAGATGCGGTCGAAATCGGTTTCCTGCTGGATCATCCAGACCGGGCATTTTGTGGCTATTTTCGCGCGGTCGCGCCGGCCGCGCAAGGCCTTGCCCAGCACCGTTTCGCTGCGGCCTTCATGATAGATGTAAGCGGTGTCGAAATAGTTGACACCGCCCTCCATGGCGCGGTGCATCATGCGGATGGCCTCCGCTTCATTGATGTTCGGGCCGTAGGCGTTTCCGTCGGCGGTGGGAAAACGCATGCAGCCGAAGCCGAGCACGGAGGCCTCCCAGTCCAGTTTGCCGAATTTGCGAAATTGCATGGTCGTGCGAGAATTCAGAGTGCGGACTTACTTGGCGGCGGGGGCAGACGCGCGCCCCCCGGCGCGGTGGATGGCCGCGCCCAGCCAGGCGATGGTCTGGCCCAGATCAGTCATGTTGCGCAAGGCCTCTTCATCCTTCGCCACGTCTCCCTTGTCCAGGCCGTAGCCGAGGTTCCAATAGGTTGACCCCGGCACGATGGCGCCGGACATGAGGAACATGTGATTCATCGTGTCGAAGGCGTGCGTGCCTCCGCCGCGTCTGACGGCGACCACGGCGGCGCCGATTTTTCCCCGGAACAATCCGCCGTTGGCGTGGGCCACAAAGCCGGAGCGATCCACCAGCGCCTTCATCTCCGCGCTGACATCGGTGAAGTAGGTCGGCGACCCAAGGATAATGGCGTCGGCGGCAACCATTTTCTCAAAGCAGGAATTGAAAAAATCGTCCTCGCGGGCGCACCGGGCATTTTTCTTCTTCACGCATCGGTAGCAGGCCTGGCAGCCGCGGATGGCTTCTCCGCCAAGCTGGATGAACTCGGTTTCCCAGCCGGCGACGGCGAGGGGAGCAAGGACCTTCTTCAAGAGGATTTCGGTATTTCCGCCCTTGCGCGGGCTTCCATTGATGGCGATGGCTCTCATAAATTAAGTCTCCTATGACTGACGGAAGATATTCTCCCTTTTTGTCCGGCGGTGTCAATGATGATTGCGCCCGGCTGCTGAGGCGCCCCAATCATTAGCGACTTCATGGGGAGCGCGGTCGTCTCGACCGCCGCCGTCGGCGTCCCGCCGACGGCATCTTCCTTCACAAACTGGCTCGCCCTTTCGGTGCGCCTTCAAGCAGGTCGTTAATGATTCAGGCTGAGGCGGGGATCGTTGGCGATGAACCAAAGGAACGCGTGCGTGTCCAGCAGCAGGTTCATTTCATGTAAGCCTCAAAATCCGCCAACGGCGCGTCGAAGTCTTCCGCCATGCTGACCAACCCTTGGGCGCTGCCAGGCTCGATGCGAGCCGGCGTCTTGACGGACGGCTCCTTGGCCAGCGACTCCACAAGCTGCAACACCGCCGTCTGCGCCGAATCGGGCAGCGTCTTGGCCTTCGAGTAAATTAATTCCGCTGTGCTCATGGGGCTAATCTAAACGCTTGCTGGCTGACATGCAAGCTCCGGGACGGTGGCCGGTTGAGTGGAGCAGGCACGCGTCGGTGTGTCACCATTCGCCACAATTCGGCTTAACTCTCCCACTGCCCGCTCACGGCTCGCCGCCGGTTTCGTTCATGCTTGCGGGGGAATGAAAAATATCAGGATGCGGCGATACCGTTTGGCGAACACGCCGCCGGAGAAGCGGAAATATCTGCGCAAGAGCCAACTGTGGTCGGAAGATTTCACGGCCAAGCTCTTTTGCAATGTCGAGTTCTGGCTTGCCTGCCCACCGCAGCTCCCAGCGCGGAGGAGGGAACGCCTGCCGAAATTGATTGGCGTTTGTGAGGGTGCCGAAATTGTAATTCCGAATTCCGGGTTTGACACCATTGCGCCAGACCGCTACTAGCCGATGACAGCTTCGGAAGAATAGGAGGCCATTATTTGTCCTCCATTATTCATGCCCGCCGTGCTGGCGCAGAAATTCCGCCACGTTCTTGTTGTCGCAAGATACCGCTTCACCCAGAGGCCGTTTGCCGGCTTTGTCCTTCGCGTTCACGTCCGCACCTTTAGCTAGCAATATTCCCGCGACGTCCTTGTCCAATGGATGTTCCTCTTCGATGACTCTTTGATAAATAATCGCTGGAAGTGTTGTACCATTTGTGGCTTTTGACAAACCACTCCCCTTTGCAACAGACACACTAGATTCTGCAGTGTACTTTTTACTGGATGCTGCGGCGTGTAATGGCGTCTCGCCATTGTTGTTCGTTGCATCGACCTCGGCTTTGTGGGCCAGCAGGAATTCCACCACGTCCGTTTCGCCCTGGGTCGACGCGTAGTGCAGAAGCGTCTTGTCGGCTTCGTCCTTGCTGAGAGCCAAGTCAGGATTATCTTTGAGGAGTTCCTTGACCTTTTTCCAGTCTGCATGCATGGCCGCATTGTGAATATCCCCGCAGTAGCCGAGGCTACTCCAAGCCAGCGCGACCAGTATGACAAGGGGACGATGGAGAATTTGTCGGGTAAAATTAAAACGAATATTATTCATAAGTTTCTTCACAGATCAATCCATCCGATTATTCCTGGATGCCGTGCTGGAGCAGCAATTCCGCTACAGCCTCGTGATCTTCATGCAGCGCATTGGCTACACGCCCGATCTTGGCGTGCCTCGAACCGTGTCCGTTGCGTGAAATTACCAGTTTCGTTGAGGACACCAGCCGAAGCCGCAAATCAGTTTTATCGTTTTGGTCAGATACGCACGCATTTTTCGGAACATGCCGATTGGAGCAACAGCAAGCCTCCATTGCAAGATGGAATTTGTCCCCTAAAAATGCCTCCCCTTCACCGCTCGGTGTCATTTTTCGTTGAGGCAACAAGTGCCAACAAACGCAGGTTCCCAAAGCAGACGAACGGCGAAGCCCTGGCCTGGTGGTGACGGCATTGGCCCCAATGTTGCGAGGGAGGCGGGGCGCAATCTTGGGGACAATGACGACACGACCAGGCACTTGTTGGGGCGGCTTGTCCCGCCGTAGGCTCTGCGAAGGGGGAAGCGTTCGCGTGTTGGCATTCCGCCGTCGCGCTGCGCTATGGCGGGACAAGTCGGCTTGGCCTTGAGCAAGCCGGATGATCCGCCTTCGCCTGGCCTACGGCGGGACAGGCGACACGGGAACGAGCCGGGGGGAAATGATCATTGATTGACTGCTACCGGCATCGGCAGGATTTGCCGTTCATAATCTTCCAACGAGGGAACAATGACCCTGGCCTTTCTGGAATACGCTCGCACGAACGCTTTGGAACTGTGCCCAAGGGCCTGCTGGGCGAACCGCTCCGGCATCCTGACTGTCTTGGCCCATTCCGCCCAGGCGTAACGGTAGGTGTTCGGCGCATCAATTCACTGACACTTTCGCTGACAGTGGCCAGTCCGACATGCCGTTTAAGCCCTCCTTCGCCCTGCGGGCTACGGCGGGCAACTTTCGCTTCGCGAAAGTTGGAGCCAGTTGCCCGATGAGGACTGGCGGTGGTGAGTTTCTGACAGTATGATGGATTTTCGGTGCTGGACCGAATTGGATGAATGACCGGCTTTTCTAAATGAACAATGTGTTATCCGTCAGGGATTTGCGGAAGTGTTACGGCGGCAAGATCGCCGTGGACGGCGTTTCCTTCGAGGTCAACCGTGGTGAAATCGTCGGGCTGGTTGGCCCGAACGGGGCGGGGAAGACAACGACGATCAGCATGATTCTCGGAGTGCTCCAGCCGGATTCCGGCGTGATTTTCATCGAAGGGTTGGACCTGGCGGCCGGCCGTGCCAGGGCCTTGGAGCGCGCCAATTTCGCCGCCGTCTATGCGCCGCTGCCCGGCAATTTGACCGTGCGGCAGAATCTGCACATCTTCGGCCTGCTTTACGGCGTCAAGGAATTGCCGGAGCGCATCCAGGCGCTAATCCGGCAGTTCGATCTGGAAAAGTTTCGGAACACGAAGTGCGGCCTGCTTTCCTCCGGCGAGCAAACTCGCGTCGCCCTGGCCAAGGCGATGCTGAACCAGCCTCATTTGCTGCTGCTGGATGAACCGACGGCCTCGCTGGATCCCGTGGCGGCGCGCGAGATCCGGGCGAGGATCCGCCAATTTGCCGCCTCGGGCGGAGGCGGCGTTTTATGGACCACGCATAACATGGTTGAGGTGCAGGACGTGTGCGACCGCGTGCTTTTCCTCTCACACGGAAGAATCATGCTGCAGGGAGACCCAAAGGTCCTGCCGGGCGAGCACGGCCAGCCGACGCTGGAGGACCTCTTCATCGCCGTGGCGCGTGAACCGCTTGATTTTGAACGAACATGACCACCGCTTTTTTCCGCCCCGTCCTCGGCGTCATGCTGCGCTATTTTTATCTGCTGCGCGGCACGCCGGCCCGCTGGATGCCCATATTCGCGTGGGTCGCCATTGACATCGTGCTGTGGGGATTCCTCACCAAATACCTGAACAGTGTCGCCGCGTCGCGCCTGAACTTTGTTTCCACGCTGCTGGGGGCGGTCCTGCTCTTCGACTTTTTTGTGCGGGTCATGCATGGCATTGCCGGCGTTTTTCTGGAGGATGTCTGGTCGCGGAATTTCCTCAACCTCTTCGCTTCTCCCATGACCATCCCGCAATATCTGCTGGGCCTGGTGGCGGCGGCGACGCTGACCAGCGTCATCAGCCTGATGGTGATGCTGGCCCTGGCGACGGCGCTGTTCGGGCTGTCGTTTTTTTCAACCGGCCTGGCGCTTGTGCCGTTTCTGCTGATTCTATTTCTGTTCGGTGTTGCGCTGGGCGTCGGCACCGCGGCGATGGTGCTTCGATTGGGGCCGGCGGCGGAATGGCTGGTTTGGCCGGTGCCGGCCGTTATTTCGCCGTTCGCCGGAGTATTTTATCCGCTTTCCATTCTGCCGCATTGGATGCAGTTCATTGGCCAATTGCTGCCCGTCTCCTACGTGTTCGAGGGGCTGAGAACGATCATCGCCGGAGGTGCTGTGCCGGCCACGTCGCTGGCGCTGGGTTTGGGCCTGGCGGCCGTCTACGTTCTTCTGGCCTGCTGGTTTTTCAGGCGCGTTTTCCGCCACGCCGTGCAAACCGGCATCCTGGCCCGCTACAGCGCCGAAACCGTGAACTAAGGCTCTGTGCAAGAACAAGTTCGGATATTAAGGCGCAATTCAAGCAGGATCGAAGTGGCGCCTTAAAGCGCGCTTTGGAGGCAATTGAGAATTGCAAATTGAAAATTTATCATTGGTAATTGAACGGTGGTTTTCAATTGCCAATGACCAATTTTCAATGACCAATTCTCAATCCGAATCGGCCTTGCTCCGGAAGCAAACTCGGAGGTTTTTCTTGCACGGATCCCAAGGGCGCATCCAGCCCCGCCCGCGCGTTGACTCCGCTCCCGGCGGCGTGGCATGATCCGGTTCATGGAACTGGACTTGGAACATCAATATGCCGACCGCGCCTACCCGATTCTGGCCAGCCTGGTGACGCCGCGCCCGATTGCGCTGGTCACCACCATCAGCCCCGATGGCAAGGTCAATGCCGCTCCTTTCAGCTTCTTCAACGTCATGGGGGCCGCGCCTCCCATTGTCGCGTTTGCGCCGGGGGATCGCCAAGGCGGAATTCCCAAGGACACGGCTTTGAACATCGGCCTTACTCACGAGTTTGTGGTCAACCTGGTGGACGAAACCATCGCGGAGGCCATGAACCAATGCGCCGCGGAGCTGGCCTACGGCGAGAATGAACTGGTCGCCGCCGGCCTGCACGCGGCGCCGTCGTCGGTGGTCAAGCCGCCGCGCATCGTCGAGGCGCCGGCCGGCCTGGAATGCCAGGAGTGGGGGACTCTGCGCATCGGGGACAACCGCGTGGTGATCGGCATTGTCAAGCGTATTCACCTGCGCGACGAGCTTTTCGACCCGGAAAAAAGGCGCGTCCGGGGCGACAAGCTGTTTCTTATCGGCCGCATGGCCGCGCCCAATTGGTATTGCCGCACGCGCGACCGTTTTGAGATGGTCCGGCCCGGCTGAGATGCCCCACCGCTAAAGCCCCCGATAGGCGATTTCCAGCGCCATGAGGGAATAGGACGTGGCCAGGACGGGGTCGCGCTCCAGCCAGCGCTCGTTTTCATTTTTCCAGGAACCGTCGGCCAGTTGCAACTTCATGATCTTCGAGACCAGTTGTCTGCGCCAATCCACGGTCGCGCCCCCCTTGATCTGCAACTCGTTGACCCCATAGACCGACAGGGCCTTGCTCGTCATTTGCAAGTAATAATAATAACCGGACGTGCCCATGCCGGGATTTTCCTCCAGCGTGTAATTGTTGCGCAGCCAGTCGAAGGCCGCCGTCACCCGCGGATCGTCGCGCTTGAGGTCGGCGTAAATGTAGCTGAGGAAACCGGCGTAAGTAATGGTGCCGTAGGAGCGAAAGGAAACGCGGCCATCGGCGTTGGTCTGGCTGCCGGCGGAGCTGCGTCCTGGAAAATAAATAAAGCCGCCCTTGTTGGCCGGATCATCCGAAGCCCACGGCTCCTTGTTGACAGACGGCAGGTTCTGGCAGCGTTCGATGAAGTGGATGGCCGCGTCCCAATTTAAATCCTTGGCCCCGGCGATCGGCTTGTCCTTGGCCAGGTCCTTGCTGTAATAGAGGGCTTCCAAGGCCGTGTAAGTGTTGTTCATGTCGGTGTGCGGGCCGGTGGCGCTGCTGCCGTAGCCGACGCCGCCGTCGAAGGGCGAGCCGGTGTTTTCCTTGCCGCCGGCCTGCTGGCCGATAATCCACTGCCGCGCGCGCAAGACTACGGGGTCGTACTCCGGTTTGTGCGCCGCCAGCAGGGCCATCAGGCAGATGGAGGTGTTGTAGTTTTCGTCCTCCTGATGGTAGATGCCGCCGTCGGGCTTGACGTTGGCCAGGATGAACTTGTAACCGCGCGCCACGGTTTCCGGCGCGCGTTCGGCGGCGTGGGAAGAAGGGTTGCCCATGAAGGCGCTCACCGCCAGGCCCGTCAAGGCCGGATGCTCCGGGGTGGACCACCAGCCGTTGCTGTTCTGGTTCGTCTGTAGCCAGAGCAGGCCGCGGTCAATGGCAAGCTGGACTTCGTTGCGGTAGGAGATGTCCGGTTGCGGCAGCGCGACCGCCGATTGGCCGGCGGAGCCTGCGACGGCGGCGGGCAAAATGGCGGCCAAAAGCGCCAGGAAAAGGTGCTTTTTGAAAAGGAAAATGCGTTGTATCATAGTTTTTAGTTTCAATGCAATTAAGCACAAGCAACGCAACGCGGCCAGCCGCAACCAAAAAGCGTTGAGCCACGGATCTCCCAAAGGCTCAGTGCGGCGGTTGCGCGGTCTTCAACACAGCCATCATCGCGGCGCGAACCGAAAGGGTGCGTCCGTTTGCAACGGAAGAGGTTGCGCGGTCTTCAACACGGCCATCATGGCGGCGCGCGCCTTGGAAGCGTCGTCCGCCTCTCCATGCACGCAGCCGGCGAAGACCCGGCCGCCCGCCACGAAAAAGACCACCTCGGCGTTGCCCGGGTCGTGATCATCGGCCTCATTACCCGAACCTAAAACGTGCTTGGCCGGCGCGCCCGCAATGGTCATGTCCATGACGGCGTTGGTCTTGAAATTGAGGAATTCGCTTTTGATGATCTCGGCCGCGCGCGGCAGCGCCTCGTCGGCTGTCTTCGCATTGGGCACGGCCCAGACATGCAGGGTCAGATTGGTCGCCTCAATTCTGAGGTAACCGTTGGTCGTAGTCAGCTTGGCCGCCGCCGGCACGCTGAGGGCCAGGGCCGGTTTGGCGTCCACGGAGAGCGTGGCGGAGACGGACTGGGCGGCGGCGCGGGAAGGCGCGGCGGTGAAAAGGGCGGCGAAAAGGACGAAGGGAACGATTTCTTTGCTTGACAAATTTTGAAGCTTCATGGGCATATTTTCCTTCGGACCCACTATGGGCCGACCCGGCCAAACCGTCAACCCAGTTTGCACCAAATCAAGGCGCCACCGCATTTATCATTTATCCTTTATACTTTATCACCCGAATCGTTAGCGACTTTCCGGGGAGCGCGACCGTCTCGGTCGCATGCGTCGGCGTCTCGCCGACGCAACGTTACGCCGCCGACAAGTTCACCCGTTCGATGGCAATTCGTGCTTGTCGCTAATGATCAGGGCTTTATCACTTTTCCAGTTGACATTCCTGCCTTAAAGTCTATAATACCCGCAATGTGCATAGGAACGCACAGCGCCGGAGCCGGTGGTCCAGCTTCCCCCAAGGAAGCCGCCCCCCGTTTTTTGCCCTCTTTTTCACCATTCACCATTCAAAATTCACCATTCCCCCCCCTTTCCAATAAAGGTCAATGAAGGTGGATGAAGGTAAATGAAGGTGAATGAAGGTAGAAAAAAATAAAAAAAATTGGTATATGGAAGGACAATAGCGAAATATGAACATGACCTTGAAGAAATCATCGCTTTCCCGCTTCCCCGCCGGAAAGAGCAGCGTGGCCTCGGCAATCCTCTGTAGCGCGGTTCTGGCCCTGGGCCTGTCCGCAACGACCGCGCGAGCGGCGCTGGGCGGGCAAACAGACGCCTCCTCCGGCACCAATCGGAACATCATCGCGGTCTTTCGCCTCGACGGCACGCTGACGGAAGTATCGGCCGAGGACGCATTCCCGATGTTCAGTTCCCCCGGAACGTCCTTGAGGGAGTTGGTCCAGCGTCTGGACAAGGCCGCCAAGGATCCCGCCGTCAAAGCGGTGGTCATCCTGCCCGACGCCGCAACGCTGGGAATGGGCCAGATCGAAGAAGTCAACCAGGCGACGGCCCAGGTTCGCAGCCAGGGCAAGGACGTTTTTGTCCAGGCCGATTCACTGGAGATGGGGCAGTATGTCCTGGCTTGCGGCGCGTCGCGCATCAGCGTGGTGCCGACAGGCTCGGTCATCATTCCCGGCCTCAACGGCAGTTCGCTCCATGTCCGCGGACTGCTGGACAAAATTGGCGTCAAGCCCGACTTTCTGACCGAGGGCGCCTACAAGAGCGCGGCGGAATTGTTCATGCGCGAGCAGCCCAGCCCGGAAGCCGACGAGATGATGAATTGGCTGATGGACAGTTGGTTTGCCAGCATGAAAGATCAGATCGCCAAGGGCCGGAAGGTGGACGCCGCCAAGGCCCAGGGCTGGCTGGACAACGGCCTTTTCACCGCAGATCAGGCCAAAGCCGCCGGGTTGATTGACGCCGTCGAGTACCACGACGATTTCGAGGCCATGCTCAAGGCCAAGTTCGGCAACGACGTTGTTTTCGACAAGAAATACGCCCGCGAAGACCAAACTGACATTGATTTCAGCTCGCCCTTCGCCTTGCTTAAAATCTGGGGGGAGCTGCTCGGCGGCGGCAAAAAAGCGGAGCCTGGCAAGCCCGCCGTCGGCGTCGTTTATGTGGACGGGGCGATCATGGATGGCCGAGGCGCGGCCAGCCCGTTTGGCGCCGGCACGATTGCCTACGGCGGCGACATACGGGAGGCCCTGGAAAAGGCGGCGTCGGATGATTCGATCAAAGCGGTGGTCTTGCGCATTGACTCCCCCGGCGGCTCCGCCACGGCCAGCGAGATTATTTTTGACGAAACCAGGCGTGTGAAGGCCAAAAAGCCGTTCGTCGTCTCGATGGGGGACGAAGCCGGCAGCGGCGGCTATTACGTCGCTTGCGCTGCGGACACCGTTTTCGCCGACGCCACCACCCTGACCGGTTCCATCGGCGTCGTCTCCGGGAAACTGGCCACCACGGAGATGTGGAACAAGATCGGAATCACTTTCAAGGAGTACAAACGCGGACAGAACTCCGGCATCATGTCGTCGGATAACGTTTTTTCCGACAGCGAGCGCGCCCGGATGCGCAGCTTCATGGACGACACTTATGGCGTTTTCAAGAAGCACGTCACAGATATTCGCGGCAGCCGCCTCAAGAAGCCGATTGACGATCTGGCCGGCGGACGGGTTTATACCGGCGAGCAGGCGCTGAAACTTGGGCTGGTGGACCGTCTGGGCACGATGAGCGACGCCATCGTTTTTGCCGCGGGCGAGGCGAAGATCAAGGACTACGACGTGCGGGTGCTGCCCAAGCCCAAGAACTTCCTGGAACAGATAACGGAGCAGTTTTCGGGCGATAAAGACGAAGCGGGCCACATTGGCATGGCGGCGGGCGGGGATTCCTTGCTCAAGCTGGCGGCGCCTTATTTGCAGAGCCTTGATCCCCGGCGCTTGTCGGCCGTGGCCTCGGTCTTCCGCCGCCTGGAGATTCTCCAAAGGGAAGGCGTGGTGCTGACCATGCCGGAGATTCTCCCGCAGCAATGAGCGATTTTTTCAGGCCAATGCAAGTTTGGGCGGACCGCCCCGTATGTTATAGTAGATGTGAAAGGTATGACTTTATGAAAAATATGACGTGGCACAAAAAACTGGTGATTGTGGTGGCCGGAGCGTTGCTGGCGCTGGCATTGAATGCGCCGGCGCAAAACTCCCCAACGCCCGCTCCGAATTTGCCTTATGGCGTTTCCGAGGTTGTAAAACTCGCCCAGGCGAACATCAACGACGACACCATCATCGCTTACATCAAATCCAACCGGACGGACTACAGCCTCAGCGCCGACCAATTGCTCTATCTGCGGCAGCAGGGCGTTTCCGAGGCCGTCCTCAAGGCGATGCTGACCCAGCCCAAACCGGTTGTCGCCCCGGCCTCAGCTCCGGCCGCTGCCGCTGCGACGGCTCCTCCTCCGGCAGCGCCCGCTCCGGCCCCGGCCGGCCGGGCGGTGATGTCGCCGACTTACACCACCCCGGCGCCGGAGCCGGCGCCCGTTGCGCCTCCCAACAACGCGGTGGTGGTGGCCCCGCAGGTAACTTACGTGCAGCCTGCGCCAGCGCCTTATTACTATTATCCGCCCTACTATTATGAGCCATATCCCTATTACGCCTGGCCTTTTCCGCCGGTGTCCTTCTCCTTCGGTTGGGGTTGGCATGGCCACGGACGCCGTTAGGCGGTGGGTACAAATAAAGGCAGCAACCTGCCTTGTTCTCTTGCTTTCGCCTTGACGCTTTCGTCCGCCGTCCCTAGCGTCCGCGAAGATGAACGACGCGCTCAGACTTGGAAAATATTCCATCGGCATCGGCGACCGCTTTGCCCACCAGGCCAAGGCCCAGTTGCGCGCCTTCATGCTGGCGGGCGAGCGCGGCGTCGAGGTGACGCCGGTCTGGAACAAGTCCAATCGCGAGCACACCATCATCGGGTCAGAGCCGGCCAGCGTCCGGGCATCCGCTGCCAAGGCGGTCACGGAACTGGGCTGGAACAAGCCCTGGCATGTGGATGCCGACCATATCCGCCTGGAAACCGTGGACCGCTTCATCCCTTCCTGCGATTTCTTCACCATTGACGTGGCTGACACCATCGGCAAGCCGGCCAATCCGGCGAGCGTCACGGCATTTGCCGGCCGCCACCCGGAGCTGGCTGGAAAAATCAACGTTCCAAACCTTGGCCGTCCGGTGAAAACGATGCGCGGCGAAGTGGAGCGCATCGCCGGAAAATATCTGTTGGCCGTTCAGGAGGCGGGCGGGATTTACCGGCACATTGCCAATGCCAGGGGCGCGGCCAATTTCATCACGGAAGTTTCGATGGATGAAACCGACAGCCCGCAAACGCCCCCGGAACTCCTTATCATCCTGGCTGCGCTCGCCGACGAAGGCATTCCGCTCCAGACCATCGCGCCCAAGTTCACCGGCCGTTTCAACAAGGGCGTGGATTACGCCGGTGACATCAAACAGTTCGAGCAGGAATTCAACGATAATCTTGCGGTCATCGCGTTTGCCATCCGGCAATACGGCCTGCCCGGCACGCTCAAGCTCAGCGTCCATTCCGGCAGCGACAAATTTTCCCTTTACGCCCCAATCCATCGGGCGTTGCAGAAATTCAACGCGGGCCTGCATCTCAAAACCGCCGGCACAACCTGGCTCGAAGAAGTCATCGGCCTGGCCGAAGCCGGCGGCGCTGGCCTGGCGCTGGCGAAGGAGATTTACGCCGGGGCTTACGAACACGCCGACGCGCTCTGCGCGCCCTACGCAACGGTGGTTGACATCGAAAAATCAAGGTTGCCGCTGCCGGCCAGGGTCAACGCCTGGACCTCGCAGCAGTTTGTCTCGGCGCTCCGGCATGATCCGGGCTGTCCGGATTTCAATCCGAATTTCCGGCAATTGCTCCACGTCGGGTTCAAAATCGCCGCCCGGATGGGTGACCGTTATCTGGATGCCTTGCAACAGCACGAGGCCGTCATCGCCAGAAACGTCACCGCCAACCTGTTCGAGCGGCACATCAAACCACTGTTGCAACTATCAAGCAGCGCGCCGGGCCGGCCATGGGAAATGCAGTCTTCTGTCGCGCGCTCATGATGAGCGTTTGGCCGACGCCATGCTTGCGCGCCGGGATTGTTCTTTGTATTGTACTCGCTGGTTGCCACGCGGCCTTAGCGCCGGCAAACCATCCTTAACATTCATGTTCATCGTGATGATTGCGTCGGAATTGTCACCGGTCGCCAAGGTGGGCGGACTGGCGGACGTGGCCTATGGGCTGGCCCGGGAACTGGAAATACGCGGCAATCCGGTCGAGATCATTCTGCCGAAATACGATTGCATGCGCTACGATCATATCTGGGGCTTGTGCAAGTCTTACGAGAATCTCTGGGTGCCGTGGTTCGGCGGCGCGATCAAGACTACGGTCTGGTTCGGCTTCGTGCATGGGCGCAAGTGCTTCTTCATTGAGCCGCATTCGGCCGATAATTTTTTCAACCGCGGTTGTTTTTACGGGCAGAACGACGACCTGCCGCGCTTCGCCTTTTTTTGCCGCGCGGCCCTGGAGTTCATGTTCAAGACCGGCAAGAACCCGGACATCATCCACTGTCACGATTGGCAGACGGCGCTCGTGCCGGTGCTGCTCTACGAGATGTATCAGCGGCTGGGGATGCGCCATCCGCGGGTCTGCTTCACCGTCCACAACTTCATGCATCAGGGCGCGGCGGGCGAGCAGGTGCTGCGGGCGACCGGGTTGAACCGCCCGGAATACTTCTTCCATTACGACCGGTTGCGCGACAACCACAATCCGCGCGCGCTCAACCTGATGAAAGGCGGGATTGTTTATTCCAATTTCGTGACGACCGTGTCGCCGCGGCACGCCTGGGAGGTCATGGATTGCGGGCAGGCGCACGGGCTGGAACCGACTTTGCACACGCACCGTTCCAAATTTGGCGGCGTCCTCAACGGCCTGGATTACGAGCAGTTCAACCCGCAAACCGACCCGCATATCCCCGCCCAATACGACGCCGGCCACATTGAGAGAAAATACGAGAACAAGCGGGCCTTGCGAAGGCGCTTCTGGCTGGCGGACAACGAGAAGCCGATCCTTGCCTTTGTCGGCCGCCTGGATCCGCAGAAGGGTCTGGAACAGGTCCGGCACTCCATTTTTTACAGCCTGGCCAACCGCGCGCAATTTGTCCTGCTGGGCAACAGTCCCGAACGCCGCATCCAGGATCATTTTTTGGGTCTGAAAAAGATTTTGAACGACAACCCGGACAGCCATCTGGAAATCGCCTACAGCGAGGAACTGGCGCATTTGATCTACGCCGGCGCGGACATGATCGTGGTGCCGAGCCGCTTCGAGCCGTGCGGCCTGGCCCAGCTCATCGCGTTGCGTTACGGCACGGTGCCGATTGTGCGCTTGGTGGGGGGGCTGGCGGACACGGTATTTGATAAGGATTATTCCGGGCGCCCCCTGCACGAGCGCAACGGCTATGTCTTTGAGCACGCCGACAACGCCGGCGTGGAGTCGGCGTTGCGCCGGGCCATCGCCTGCTATTACCAATTCCCGGCGCATTTCCGCCATCTTCTGCTCAACGGCATGCGGTGCGATTATTCGTGGAATCATCCGGCGGGGCATTACCTGAACATTTACGATTTTATTCGCGACAAATAGCCAATCATAACCGGAATCAAGGCCATGATCACCACCAAGAAAGAACTGGATTCGTTGTTGAAAGGGCAAAACGCGGAACCGCACGACCTGCTGGGCATGCATCCGCTGACCCGTCAGGGCCGGCGCGGTTTGGTAGTGCGGGCGCTTTTGCAGGACGCCCGCGCCTGCGACGTCGTGGATTATCAGCACGCGCCGGAACAGCGGTATGCGATGACGAAAGTCCACGACCTCGGCTGCTTTGAAACATTCCTTCCCGACCGGGCGGAGGTTTTTCCCTACCGCCTGCGCGTGGAAAAAAACAACGGGGAAATTCGGCAGTTTTGCGATCCCTACAGCATTCTCCCCACCTTGAGCAGCCAGGACCTTTATCTGTTCAACGAGGGCACGGAGCACCGCATTTACCAGAAGCTCGGCGCGCACCCGCGCGAAATCAACGGCGTCAAGGGCGTCTCCTTTGCCGTCTGGGCGCCCAACGCCGGGCGCGTGTCGGTGGTGGGGGATTTCAACCGATGGGACGGGCGTTACTTTCCGATGCGGGAGCTGGGCAATTCCGGCGTGTGGGAGCTTTTCATTCCGGGCCTGGAAACGGGCATGCTCTACAAATATGAAATCGTCCCGCGCCAGGGGGCGCTGCGGTTGAAAACCGATCCTTACGGCAGCTACTTTGAAGCGCCGCCCGGCAATGCCTCGATCATCTGGGACGTGGCGGATTACACTTGGGGCGACCAGTCCTGGATGGAGCGCCGGGAAAAAACCGACTGGATGCGCGAGCCGGTGCTGGTCTATGAAGTTCACCTCGGCTCCTGGCGGCGCAAAATGGAGGACGGCAACCGGCCGTTGACTTACCGCGAGCTTGCCGCGGAACTGGTCGAATACGTCAAAAAGATGGGCTTCACGCACGTCGAGTTCATGCCGCTGTCCGAATATCCGTTCGATGGTTCCTGGGGCTACCAGGTCACCGGCTTCTACGCCCCGACGCGCCGCTACGGCACGCCGCGGGACTTCATGCACCTGGTTGACACACTCCACCAAAACGGCATCGGCGTGATCCTGGACTGGGTGCCGGCGCACTTCCCGAAAGATTTTTTTGCCCTGCCTCATTTTGACGGCGAGCACCTTTACGAGCATGGCGACCCGCGCCAGGGGGAACATCAGGATTGGGGCACCCTGATCTTCAACTACGCGCGGCCGGAAGTGCGCTGTTTTTTGCTGGGCAGCGCCATGACCTGGCTGGACCGCTATCACTTTGACGGCCTGCGGCTGGACGCCGTCGCTTCGATGCTTTACCTGGATTACTCGCGCAAGCCGGGCCAGTGGATTCCCAACAAATTCGGCGGACGGGAAAATCTGGATGCGATTGATTTCCTGCGCTACACGAACACCACCGTCCACCGCTATTTTCCCGGCGCGCTGATGATTGCCGAGGAGTCCACCGCGTGGGGCGGCGTCACCAAACCGGCTGCGGAAAACGGCCTGGGCTTTGATCTCAAGTGGAACATGGGCTGGATGCACGACACGCTGGAGTATTTCAAAAAGGACCCCCTCTTCCGCAAATATCACCACAACCAGCTCACCTTCGGCATGATCTATCAAAGCACCGAACGGTTCATGATGGCCTTGTCCCACGACGAAGTGGTGCATGGCAAATGTTCCCTGCTCATCAAAATGGGCGCGGAACACATCCCCGACAAGGCGCGCCAGTTGCGCGCCCTCTTCGCCTGGATGTGGGGCTGGCCGGGCAAGAAAACCCTCTTCATGGGCAGCGAATTCGGCCAGTCCTCCGAATGGGCTTACGACAGAAGCCTGGACTGGCATCTCCTGCAATACACCGACCACGAGGGCACCCGCCTGCTGGTCGCCGACCTCAATCAGTTCTACGTGCGGCACCGTTTCATGGCCGAGTCGGACTACGATTTCCAGAGCTTCCAGTGGGTCAATAACAACGATGCCGCCGCCAGCGTGATCAGCTTCGTGCGCTTTGGCGCCCGGCCCGATGAAATTCTGCTGGTGGTCGCCAATTTCACCCCGACGCCCCGTCCCCATTACCGCGTCGGCGTGCCGCGCGAAGGCACTTGGGTCGAAGCCCTGAACACCAACTCCGGGAAATACGGCGGCGGCGGGGAGGGCAACGTCGAAGGCGTCAGGAGTGAACCCACCAAATGGGATGGGCGGCCCCATTCGGTTGACTTGTTTCTCCCCGGAATGGCAGTGATGTTCTTCTTGTTCCGACCGCTCTAGGCAGGCCCTTTCCATTAACGTCGGGCAGAATAAACCAATCCGTGCGGCCAATTTGTCGAATCCCAAGTAAAATGGCATGGCCACGGGGTGATGGTGTAAGGGATATGGCGATTCAAAAAATAACCTGATTAGGGATGGTTGAAGAAAAGGCAGAATTGAACCACGGATTACATAGCGCGGCTGCCCGTGCTGTGCTCTTTGCGGTTCAATTCTCTTGGTGCGGCTGGCCGGGTCAGTGGTGGGCGAAAAGAAGGGCCAGGCCGCCGATTAGCGCCAGGCCGCCCAGAACGGCAAAGGTGATCTTGATCCAGCTCAAGGGGTATTTGCCCGCGATGGTTCCGGTGTAGCCGTTCACCACCACCTGGTAATGATCAGCGCGATAATCGTAGGTGAGCAGCCAGATCGGCACCAGAATATGTTTGAATGTCTGGCCGCTGTAATCGGTTTCCACTTGCAAATTGCGCTGCGTGTCGCCGGGGACTTGCGCGGAACAGAGGCGCTCCATTTCGGCGTCCATGTCCTGGCGGGCTTCCTGCGCGGCGGTGACGAGGTCAATCTGATAGCGTTCCACCACCCAGCCGGAAAGGAAGGCGGCGTTGTAAGGGGCCAGTTCCTTGGTCGGAAACGGCTCCACGCGGCGCAGCATGGCCGGCTGGACGCCGCGCGAGGCCGGCTCCAGTTCATCCTTGAAAAAATGGTCCAACTGCCCGGCGCTGGGCACCCAGCGGACTCTCTGTACTTGACGTGTTTGGATATGGCCGTTGGCGTCGCGAAAGGTCTCCGTCTCGTAGTAGTAATAGCCGCTTTCCGCCGTCCAATCGGCGTGGACCTGGGCGTCGAAAGTCCAGTAGGGAATATAGAGGCCCTTGGCGGTGTCGGTCAGGGCGGCGTCCTTGAGGCGGTTGGGGGCGAACCAGCGGGAGCCGTACCAGCGGCGGAGGGCGTCGCGCACGTGGTCCTCGGCCAGCTTCATGGGCAGCAGGCTTTCCGGGCGAAAGGCCGCCTTGATTTCCTCGTAGGGAACCAGGGAGGAGGAGCCGCAGAAATCGCACCGCTGGCCGACGTGGGCGGGATCGAAGACGGAAATGGCCTGGCAACTCTGGCATTTGACGGAAATTTTTTCGGCCTGCCAGCCGCGCTGGTCGTCGGGGATGCCGCGCAAGGCGGCGACCAGATCATGCTCGACGATCACTTCCTTGCCGGCGGCGTTGATTTCTGCCTGGGCCGGGGAGACCGTGCCGCAGAAGGGGCAGATGATGGCCTTTTTGGCGGGGTTCCATTGCGCTTCGCCGCCGCAGGAGGGGCAACTGAATTTCTTTTGGGCTGTGGCCTCGCTCATGGGAATGAATTATGTCAGGGGAATGTTTGACAGGGGAATGAAGATATTTTGAAAGGATTATCCTCCTGATGTTTTGCGTTTCACTTCTATATGAGGGTTGTGAATTCGATTTGTGTATGGTTCAGGTTGATCCACTGGAGAGCCTTCAAGCCCGTGAGCGCCAGAAGCCGGCGAAGTTGCGACTCGATATAGTCCTGAGTTTGCGTGAAGGCAGTCAGCCGAAACGCGAGTCCGGGAGTGTAAACGAGCAGACGTTGGGTTCCCAAATCCAAGCCGCCCCGCGTCAGCCGGACAGACTGCTCAATTTTGACAGCGCCGCCAAGGAAATGGAGAATCGCTTCTTGGTACAACGCAATGTCAAGAAACGCGCCCCAATCTCCCAGCAAGTCGCACATAGTCTGCCGCAGTGTTTCGCAGGCGGAAGTCAAGTCTTGCCATCGTCCGGTAACAGGAGTGATACGGCGGCGCTCGTCATGGTTCAAACTGGTGGCGACGATGCGGCCCTGAACTTTCGGCGGGTGGAAATTGAGCAACTTGCCTCGACGCAGACCCATGAGGAAAATGTAGTTGAGAAGTTGGGCCTCGTGTTCGCTGGTGAGCGTTTTGGCAGCCTTGAGTTCGTAAAGAGCATCATCGGCTATCATATCGAGATAATAGGTTTTTGAGAAGTCGCTATGAGAGAGTGTGACGGGAATTTGTGTATGAACCGCGCTGAAGCCACTTGCCACCAGCCGCGCCTTCAGGTCGGCTTCGTAGGCGGACTCGTCACAAAGCCGCCCCAGATCGTTCTGGCTGGCGTAGGCGTGGCCCATCACCCGATAGTCGAGCGCCTCAAACTCCTCCGCACCGAGGCAGGAGATGGTAATTGGGCAGTGGATCGGCATCAGGATTTCAAGGCAAAGCGGCACAGGATAAAGGCAAGGGCATAAATGTCAAATGAATCAGTATGAAAGTTTTTCCTGGATTTATTCCCCTGACAATCATTCCCCTGACAATCTCTATGGGGCCGGACACGGCAAGATTGACAGGAAATTTTAGAATTATGATTAAGAATGGGTCAACTTTTGAGGAATTCATCAATGGCGGCGCGGGTGATGCGCCAGGAGGCGCCGATTTTTTTGCCTTTCAGGGAGCCGTCGGCCAGGGCGGACATGACGTCGTTCTCGCTGACATTCAGGACTTGGGCGGCGCTGGCGGGGGTGAGCAGTTCCGGCGAGTTGGCGGCGGAGCCGGCTCCTGTTCCACTGATGGGGATAACGGGAGGAACGGCGGGCCGGGTTGGCGCAGCAGGCTGGCCAGGCTGGGCGACGGCGTTGCCCATGGTCTGGGCGATTTGCTGGCCCATGGCCAGGCCCGCGCCAAGTTGCGAGGCGGCAGCGGCCAATCCGCCGCCTTCGCCCTTGGCCAGCGATTCGGCCATCTGGAATTTGATGTAGTCATTCAGATTTCCCACCGCGGCCATGCTGGAACGTTTGTCAATGGATTGCTCAACTTCCGGCGGCAGCGAGACGTTTTCGACAATGAAACTGGAAATCTCCAGCCCGTACTTGGAGGTGACGGCGGGATTGATGACGGGCAGGAGGGCCGCGCCGAGTTCCTCGTAGCGGGCGGCCACGTCGAGCACCGGCACCTTGCTCAGGGCGACCGCCTCGGTGAAGACGCTGACGATGCGCGAGCGCATGGTGTCGCCGAATTCGTCCAGGCGGAAATGGGCGTCGGTGCCGGCGACTTCCTTGAGAAACACCTTCACATCCACAACGTGGAAATCGTAGGTGCCGTAGGCCCGGACGCGGACCATGCCGAAATCCGGGTCGCGCATCATGATGGGGTTGGCCGTGCCCCATTTGTTGCCGGTGAAAAGGCGGGTGTTGACGAAATAGACATCGGCCTTGAAGGGGGATTCCAGGCCGTATTTCCAGCCCTTGAGCGTGGAAAGAATGGGGATGTTGTCCGTGACAAGCGTATGCGTGCCGGGGCCGAAGGTGTCGCCGAACTGGCCTTCATAGACAAACTGGGCGGCCTGCGATTCGCGCACGATGAGCTGGGCGCCGCGCTTGATTTCCTTTTGCTCGTCGGGGTAGCGGAAGGAAATGGTGTCGCGGGAATCGTCCTGCCATTGGATGATTTCGAGAAACTGCGTTTTCAGGTAATTGATCAAGCTCATAGCGCGCCTTTCCGTTTTCTGTTTTGACTATATTCGCGGCGGCGGGCTAATGTGGAAAGTACAAATTTCGCCGCAAATTGTAATCGCCAGGGGCGGATGGTGAATTTTGAATGGTCAATAGTGAATAGTGAAAGGAAAACCTCATGCCCGCGGAAACACTGAACTGTCCGATGTGCGGCGCGGCGGTCTCGACGGAGGCCGTGCGCTGCGAACATTGCGGGGCGCGCCTGGCCACGGTCGCCTGCCCCAAGTGCTTTGGCATGATGTTCGTCGGGGAAAAATTCTGTTCGCATTGCGGCGCCGCGGCGGATCGAACGGAGGTCGCGGACGCCAAGCCGGAATTGTGCCCGCGCTGCCGCGTCAACATGAACGCGGTGGTCATCGGCGGCAGCCCCTTGCGGGAATGCCCGCGCTGCGAAGGGATTTGGGCCGACGCGGACGTGCTGCATCGGATTTGCGAGGACCAGGAAAAACAATCGGCCGTGCTGGGGATGGCCGGGCCGGTGGTCAAGCCGGAATCGCAGGACGTCGAGGATATTTCCGCCATCCACTACATCCCGTGTCCCGTGTGCGGGGGGTTGATGAACCGGGTGAATTTCGCCCACTGCTCCCATGTCATCGTGAACGTCTGCGGCCGGCACGGCACCTGGTTCGACCGCGACGAACTGCGGCGCATCGTCGAGTTCATCCGCTCCGGCGGTCTGGTGGAGGAGCGCGCCCACGAAGTTGCCGATCTGGAGCGGCAAAAGCGCGAGTTGGAGGGACACGCGGTGGCGGCGTGCGACATGGGGTCAACCTTTGCGCCGTCAGTCAGATATGATTTCTGGCAAATCGGGATCGCGGCGGCGGCGGTTTTCCTGCGGATTTTGTTGAAAAGATAGTCTGATTTTATGGAAAAAACCGAAAAAAGCAGGCTCGACCCGGCGTTGCGAAAGCGCATCCAGGAGTTGATCGCGTTCCAGGGCGGAGGGGCCAATCCCGACCTGGTGGAGGACATCATTGCCAACGCACTGAAGCTGCTGAAAGACGTGAAGGACCGCGGCGACGCGCGGGTCATCCGCACCGCCGTGCGGGAACTGCGCTACGCCTTCCGCCTTTTCGCCCCCTACCGGGAAACGCGCAAGGTGGCGATCTTCGGCTCGGCCCGGACGGAGCCGGACCAGCCGGAATACCGCGAGGCGGTGGAATTCGCGCGGCTGATGGCGGCGGCGGGATTCATGGTCATCACCGGGGCGGGGCCGGGGATCATGCAGGCGGGCCACGAAGGGGCCGGGCCGGAAAAAAGTTTCGGGGCCAACATCCGGCTGCCTTGGGAACAGGCGGCCAATCCGATAATTGACAAGGATGAGAAGCTGATCCACTTCAAGTATTTCTTCACCCGCAAGCTTACATTTGTGCGCCATGCCGACGCCCTGGCGCTGTTTCCGGGCGGATTCGGCACGCTGGACGAGGGTTTCGAGGCGCTCACCCTGATGCAGACGGGCAAGGGCCAGTTGGTGCCGCTGGTGCTGCTGGACCGGCCCGGCGGAAGTTATTGGAAGACGTGGGACAAAAATGTGCGGGAACAGCTTTTGCGGGCGGAACTGATTTCGCCGGAAGATTTGCATCTTTACCAGATCGCCAGTTCGCCCGGCCACGCCGTGCGGATCATCACGCGATTTTATCGCAATTATCATTCCAGCCGGTTCGTGAAAGATCTGCTCGTCATCCGCTTGAAAAATGTGCCGCCGCCTTCGGCCCTGGCGGGATTGAACGAAGATTTCGCCGACATCATCATCGGGGAAAAATTTCAGGCCATCAAAGCAACGCCGCAGGAGCGCGAGGACGATGATTGCGTGGACATGGGCCGGATCGCCTTCGGCTTCGACCGCCGCCAGTACGGCCGTTTGCGCCAATTGATTGATGCGCTGAACAGTTTTTGAGATTAAGAACTCACCGATAGCAAGCCTCGCTTGATTAACCGCGTATTACGAGGACCACCGCGGCGAGATTGACGTGCTGGTGGCCCGCCAGATGTCCGCGCCGAAACCGTGAAGTTCCTGCTCGACCACGACGTGCCGGACGACGCCGCCTTTTCGCTTGTGGCGCTGGGTCACGTCGTCGTCAAGCTGCGCGAAGTTCTGCCCACCACCACTTCTGACGACGAAGTACTGCGGCTGGTCGGCGAGCGGGGCTGTGTGCTGATCACCTGCAATCGAGACGATTTCCTGGCCGCCGCCGGTGGCGTCGCGCACCATGGCATCATCATACTCATTCGCCGCAAGTCCGGGGCGTTGGAGCGGGCGGCCTTGGTCCGGCTTTTGGATTCCGCCGGGGATTCGGGTTTGAGCGGTAACATCAATTTCGCTTGAGCTATCTTTTTCAAAGGCGGACCCGCATGTTGTGAACGAGCCATCGGCTGGCTTTCATTTCAAAGCGCGGCAGGGTTCCGGCGGGGGCGAGCGTGACGGGCACGCGCAAATTGAAGACGGTGTGCAGGCTGGTTTGAATGCGATGGACAATCGTTTTCGCCTCAGGGCAATCGGCGGTCAGTTCGATGCGCAGGCTCAATTCGGGCAGGCCGTTGGTTTGATCCACCGTTACCTGGTATTCCACAATTTCGGCGAAGCCGCGCACTATATCCTCCACCGCGGAGGGATAAATGTTGACACCCCGCACGATCAGCATGTCGTCGGCCCGGCCCAGGATGCCGCCGGACAACGCGAGATCGTGCGCGCCGCAGGGGCAGGGGGACGCGGCAGCGGGCGCGCGCACCAAATCGCCGGTGCGGTAGCGCAGCAGCGGGGAGGCCAGCCGGTCCAGGGTGGTGACGACCAATTCGCCGATTTCACCGGGGGGAACCGGGTTTCCGGCGGGATCCACGACTTCGGGCAAATAGGCCGACTCGATCACATGGAGGACGCCGGCCTGGGCGGGGCACTGGTGGCTGACCGGGCCGGTTTCGGTCATGCCGTGATGATCGAAAACGCGCGCGCCGGGCCAAAGTTGTTCCAACTGTCGGCGGGTGGCGGGAATGCTGCCGCCCGGCTCGCCCGCCACGATGATGGTGCGGACAGAAGAAGCGCGCAGGTCCACTTTTTCGGCGGCGGCCACTTCGGCCAGCCGGACGGCGTAGCTGGGCGTGCAGCAAAGGACGCCGGCGGAATTGTCAACAATAGCTTTAAGGCGGCCGCCGCTGCTCAATCCGCCGCCGGGGAGGCAGAGACAGCCCAGTTGCTGGGCGGCGTCGAAGGCCAGCCAGAATCCGATGAACGGCCCGAAGGAAAAGGCGAAATAAACGCGCTCCCCGGCCTGGACCCCGGCGGCGCGATAGACTTTTTTCCAGCTTTCTACCATGGACTGCCAGCTTTCCGGCGTGTCCAGCCAGCGCAACGGCGCGCTGGTCGTGCCGCTGGTCTGGTGGAAACGGGTGCAGGCGGAAACGGGATAAGTGAGGTTGGTGCCGTAAGGGGGAAAGGCGCGCTGGTCGGCGCTCAATTCCGCCTTGGTGGTGAAGGGGAAGCGGCGGAAATCGTCCAAGCTGGAAAGGCGGGCGTCCAGGCCGGAGAGTTTCTGCCGGTAAAAGCGGTTGGCGGGAAGAATCGCGGCCAGCAAACGGCGCAATTGGGCCAGTTGTTGGGCGGCGATGGCCGGGCGGGTGGGAAACTCGCTCGCCATTTATTGCTCGGTCTGGGGCGCGGCTTTGAAGGCGGCAATGGCAGCGACCGCGGGTTTGCCGGCGTGAGCCTGAGCGGGCGCGGCCGCCGGTTTGTAGAACGTGACCAAACAGCCGCCGGCGGCCGCCATGACGATGCCCAAATAAAACTGCCACGGAATGGAACCCAGGCCCTCCTTCGGCGGGTTGAGCCACAGGGCGACAACGGCGTTGACGACGGGCGCGCCGGCAAAAACAATGGACATGACGACGCCGGGCTTGCCCCCGTTGCCGAAGGCGAGAAGGACGCAGAACGCGCCTATCGCGCCCACGATGCCGGCCACGAGCGACCAACCCATCCCCGCCGCTGGAAAGGTCCATTCGGCCTTGCGCGCGGCCAAAATGGCCACGGGCGCCAGCACGGCGGTGAGAAAATAGGCCAGGCCGACGAAGAGAAAGGATTTGTAGAGGGCATTGGTCTTATCCGCCATGGCCACCTGCCCGCTGTGAAGAAAAATTCCGTAAAGTCCCCAGGAAAGGACCGTCATCAGAGCAAAAATCAGCCAGCTCATATTTGTGTGAAACAATAAAACAACCGCTATTATTACAACTTCGACTGATAAACATTAGCGCAGAATGTGGATTCGCGCAAACAGGAAAAGAATATGCCGCTCCTCACGGAGCTGGATTATCCATTTGGGTGTGATGCTACAAATATGTCGCGCCTACGGCGCTGCCAGAGGCGAAATCCGTTGCCGGCTCGGGGAGGCGCTGTCCAGCGCCGTAGGCGCGATATATCTGCAGAACCCGGGCGCCAGGACATTTAAGCCCCGGCGGGGCGGCATACTCGGAATAAAAGAGGAGATGGCAACACTCAGAGAGCAACGCTGCAACTTCAAAGCCGCTCGCGGCCGGAGTAGCCGGTTTCCAGGTCGTGCCAGAATTCGATGTCCTCTTCGTCTCGTTCCCAACAAAGGAAGATTTCCCGGCCGTCCCGGAAGGAGGGGAAATCAATCAGGCCGCGCTTGAGGTCCTTGACCTGGATTTGCCGGCGGTGGAATTCCAGGAGAAGGTCGCGGCATTCGGCCAGCGATTTCATCAGGTCGTTGACGGCACGGCCGCCGGCGTCGCGGCCCTGCTCCAGGAGGGCGCCGACCCTTTTGTCCAGGCTCTTCAGGCGGTCGGCGCATTTCTCCAGGCTGTCGAGCCAGCGGCGAACCTCCGGGAGAAGGGCGCGCGCTTCCTCGACGGTGTAGTGCTTGGTGAACTGCGGGGGCATGAGGGATCAGGTGGCGCCGGCGTCAAACATCAGCAATTTCTTTTTGACTTCTTCGTTGGGTTCGACGGCGAGGGATTTCTTCCAGTTTTCCAACGCCTTGCCCACCTGGCGGAGGGAGAGGTAAACGTCGCCCAGGTGGTCGAGGATGGTGGCGTCCGGCTCAGGGGATAGTTCCACGGCCTTGATCAGCCAGGGAAGGGCCTGCCCGGGCTGGTTGAGCTTGAAGAGCACCCACCCCATGCTGTCGAGATAGGCGGCGTTCTTGGGTTCCAGCTTGCAGGCTTTTTCAATGTAAGCCCTGGCCTTGGACAGGTGTTCGCCGCGGTCGGCCCACATGAAGCCGAGGTAGTTGAGGGCTTCGTCGTCGTCCGGCTCCATGTCAATACACTTTTGCAGATAGTCCCCGGCCTTCTTATATTGGTGGTCGCGCTCGCAGGCCGCGCCGATTTGGAAATAGAATTGACGGTCCAGAAGGGCGGGATTGTTGCTGCGGGCCATGTTCTCGGCGGCGGAAAAATGGCGCACGGCTTCGGCAAAATCCTTGAGCTGGAAATTGACCAGGCCATTGTAGAACTGGGCCTCGAAGCCGTCCTCAAAGTGCGGGCGGGCGGTGTCCAGGATTCGCAGGGCGTCGTCGCCGCGGTTCTGATCGGCCAGGACCAGGGCCAGACGGTAATAGGCCTGTTCGAGGCGCGGGGCCAAATGGATGGCTTTCTGAAAATCCTCGACGGCTTCGGGCAGCCTGCCGCCGGAGTGGGCGAGGAGGCCAAGGTAATACCAGGCCTGGAAGTTGTCGGGGCTTTCCTTCACGATGGCTTGGAACTGGACGGCGGCATTGGTCGTGTCGCGCGCGTCCAGGAGAATTTTCCCCAGTTTTTCGCGGAGAATACCGCGCAAAGTGGCGGAGTCAACCGCCTGGGCCAGCAGCCGGTTGTAAATGTCGGCGGCTTTTTTCAGATCGCCCAGACGCGCGTAAGCGTCGGCCAGCCGCTGCCAGAGGCCGATGCCGGTGGATTTGCTCGCGGCCACCTGGTCCAGCAGGGCCACGGCGCGAAGACGCGCGGGGTCCTTTTCTTTGGCCTGCGGTCCAATGCAGACGGCATAAAGGTTGGCCAGGGCGATCAGTTGGGCGGGGGTGTTGCGGATATGTTTGGCCGCTTGATCAAGTGTCTTCAGGGCCTTGGCCGCGTTAGCCGTTTGCACCAGGATTTCCAACCTGATCTGGTAACATTGCAGGTCATCCGGCTGCCGGGCAATGGCCTGGAGGCTGGTGGCCAGGGCGGCGTTGGTCTTGCCAGCCTGGATATCCGCCAGGGCCAGCATGCTGAGAATGGGCGCGGACGCGCCGGGACGCAAAGCCACTTTGGACAGAAGCGCCACCGCCCGTTCGGGATGATGCTGTTCGAGAAGCCACTCGGCGACCTCGTAGGCGGTTTTTTCGTTGCCGGGATCCGCCATGACCGACTTGTAGAATTCCTCCATCGCCTCGTCGGGATGGTAGGTGGCTTCGAGGCCTTCCCCGGCGGCGAAATGAGCCAGGGCCTCCGGGTTGCCCTTGCCCGACGGCAGAGCAACGACCGGTTCCTCCTCCTCCGCGGCCTGGTCTTCGGCCAAGTCATTGGTGGAGGCCGCGGGCGGCGCGTTGGTGTGGGCTTGGCCGGCGGAGGCCGCTTTGGCGTGAGCGGCGGCGTGCTGTGCCGGCGGGGTCGTGCAACCGCACCAAAGCGCCCCAAAACATGCCAGAAACAAGGCTGACAGACAAATCTTCATGCGACGAAAATTGACAAAAACCATCCCCCTCCGCTGGCCGGGCGGACTGCACCCGGCGAACCGGGAATGCTCATGCTGATAACCGCCCCCGGCTATTTCTGCCAGGTTCGTTTCTTATGACGGTTGGCGCGCAGCTTTTTGCGCCGTTTATGCTTGTTGATCTTGCTCTTGCGGCGTTTTTTTAGTGATCCCATACTTTTTAATTACTCAGTTCAGTTTTAATATACCACCTTGTTCAGAGGATATTCAATAATTCCTTCCGCCCCGGCGGCTTTGAGCCGCGGGATCAGTTCCCGGACGATTTTTTCGTCAATGATCGTTTCCACCGCGACCCAGCCCGGCAGGCTCAAATGGGAGACGGTCGGATTGCGCAAAGCGGGAAGGTCGCGCAGAAGCCCGGCCAGGTTTTTCTCCTCCAAATTCATTTTGAGGCCGACTTTGCTTTCGGCCTCGATGGCGCCGCGCAGGAGCAGGGCCAGGGTTTCGATTTTTTGCCGCTTCCAGGGGTCGCTCCAGGAATCATGATTGGCGATGAGACGCGGCGTGGAAACCAGCAGCGTATCCACGATGCGCAGGCGGTTGGCGCGAAGGGAGGAACCCGTCTCGGTGATTTCGACAATGGCGTCCACCAATTCATGCGCCTTGACCTCGGTGGCGCCCCAGGAGAACTCAACCTCGGCCTGGACTCCGTGCTGCTGGAGCCAGCGGTTGGTGATGTTGACAACCTCGGTGGCAATGCGTTTGCCCTGCAAATCCTTGGGGGTCTTGATGGCGGATTCCTCCGGCACAGCCAGCACCCAGCGGGCCGGCTGGCTTGTCGCCTTGCTGAAAAGAAATTCCGCCACTTCGTGAACGTCCGAGCCGTTTTCCACCACCCAATCGTGCCCGGTTATCCCGCAATCCAGATAGCCGTGCGCCACGTAGCGGCTGATTTCCTGGGCGCGGATCAGACGGACAGACAACTGCTCATCGTCCACATAAGGGACGTAGGAGCGGCTGCTGACCTGGATGTTGAAACCGGCCTTGGCCATTTTGGCCAGCGCCGCCTCCTGCAAACTGCCCTTGGGCAATCCCAATTTTAATATCTCTTTTGCTTTGTCATTCTTCATACCGGGTGCGGTTACGCTTGACGTCGGGCCGGGAATAAACTCTGGCCGGACACCTGCGCGCGCGTCACTGGATTGATTTTCCACGACTGGCGCGGTAATGCCAACTTTTTCTTTTTGATTTTCGCAAGATGGACGCAGGACAAAAATCTGCATTTACGTTGGTAGGGCGTCGCGCTGCGCCGTCCGGGCGTCGCAGCGCGACGCCCCTGCCTCTGAAGAACTCTGTCTTGCACCCTCGCGGGATTTATGGCGCGGCCCGGCGCGGAAGGCCTTAAATCCAGATCGTTTGGCGGCCCTGCACGCGCACCGCCCCGCGGGCCAGCGCCGCAATCGTCGCCGGATAGACCACCCGCTCGGCTTCCTGGATGCGGGCGTGCAGCGTTTCCGGGGTGTCGCCGGGCAGGACCGGAACCGCGCGCTGGGCGATGATCGGCCCGGTGTCAATACCCTCGTCCACAAAATGAACGGTCGCGCCGGTAAATTTGACGCCGTATTCCAGGGCCTGTTTCCAGGCTTCCAAGCCGGGAAAGGCCGGAAGCAGGGCAGGGTGGATATTGACGACGCGCTGGGCAAAAGCCCGCAATAATCCGCCCTTCAAAACCCGCATGAATCCCGCAAGCGCCACAAGGTCAACCCTCGCCTCTTGCAGCGCGCGGACGTAAGCGGCCTCGGCCTGTTCGTCCAGCCGGGTGCGATATTTTCCCGGCGGGATAAAGACCGCCGGCAGGTCGCGTTCGCGCGCCTGGCGCAGGATGCCGGCGTCGGCCACGTCACTGATAACGATGGCGACCTGGGCGGGCACTTGGCCGGAGGAGCAGGCGTCGGCAATGGCGGCGGCGTTGGAACCCTTCCCGGAACCAAGGAGGCCGAGCCGGAAAGTCTTGCTGGCACTCATGTCTCTTACATCGCTCAAATTGGTCAGATGCGCAAGATGGAAAAGGGAGATGCGTCAGTGTTTGATGGATCGGGGGAAAGGCAGGGCGGGCGGTCCGCTGCCCGCCGATGAGATAATGCAGAGGAATCAAGGTCGCAATCCCGTCGCACGGCGGGCAGGGGATTGCCCGCCCTCCACACCCGTGACTGTTAATAAGATTCAATTATGAACAACTTGTAATAAATCTCCACTTGCCTCCGCCTAATCGAGATCCCTATAATGCCGATAATTCACCAGATGCGAATCCTGATTCAGGACCCGGAAACCAAGGCCTATTTGAGTGGCGATAACTGGGACGCTGATGAGAACCGCGCCACCGAATTTGGCAATGTCGCGCAAGCGGAGGAGTTTTGCCGCCAGCAAAACCTGCCGCTGGCCCTGGTCGTCGTCAAATTCAAGGACCCCGTCAACGACGTCAGCTACCCGCCCAACTCCCGCGCTAATGCCCAGCTTAAGAAGTACTCCACCCGCCGCATCCGTTAGGATATCTGGCCGTCCTTCAAAAACCTTTCCTCTTCGCCGGCAAAACTTTAGACTTCCGGGGCTGTGCATTTGCTGCATTTGAGGCTTCGCGACTTCCGCAATTACGCGCGGTTGGACGCCGATTTTCCGCCCGGCTTCCACCTGCTGCTCGGCGACAACGCCCAGGGAAAGACCAACCTGCTCGAAGCCATTTATCTGCTGGCCACCCTTCGCTCCTTCCGCGGCGTGGGCGGCGCGCAAATGATCCGCCACGGCCAAAAGGGTTATTTCATCAGCGCCACCATCGCGTCGCAGGCACAGCACGAGATCAAGATTTACTGGTCGGCAGCCCGGCGCAAACTCACCCTCGACGCCCAGCCGGTGCGCAAACTGGGCGACTACCTGGGCGCGGTGCGGGCGGTGGTTTTTTGCACGGAGGACTTGCAACTCATCAAGGGCCCCGCCCGCCTGCGCCGGCGCTTCATGGATTTGCTCCTCGCCCATACCCATCCCATCTACCTGCCCGTTCTGCAACGCTACGCCCGCGCTCTCCGCTCCCGCAACGCCCTCCTGCGCCAGCCCTTCATTGACGAAGCCGCCCTGGACGGCTTCACCCACGGACTGGTCGAGGCCGGGCGGCAGATCATGGATTTTCGCCGCGACCTGCTCCCGCGCGTGGCCGCCCTGGCCGGCGCCGCCTACTCCCGCGTCGCCCGCTCCGCCGAGACGTTGCACATCGAATACCAGCCCTCCGTCCAGCACGATTTCGCCGTGGAACTGGCCCGCAACCGCGCCCGCGAACGGGCCTTTCGTTCCACCATCATCGGGCCGCATCGCGACGAACTGCAATTGCGCCTGGAGGGCAAATCCGCCGCCAAATTCGCCAGCGAAGGGCAGAAACGCTCCCTGGCCATCGCCCTTAAACTGACCCAGGCCGAATACTTGACTAAAATCCACGGCGTCCCCCCCATTCTGCTGATTGACGATGTCATGGGCGAACTGGACGCCAAACGGCGCGCCGCCTTTCTGCCGCTGCTGGACCGGGTGGAACACGCCCGCAGCCAGGTCTTTATGACCTGCACCGAGGAAAGCTGGCCGCGCGAACTGGGCCGCGGCCTGTGCCGGTGGCAAGTGGCCGCGGGGCAGTTAAAACCAGGGTGACAGCGTGACACTTCCCTTGATTCGGCTGCCGCTGTATGCATGGCATACTTTTGTGTTCCCTTCATAATCATAATCTTAATCTTACTCTTAATCTCCTGGTGCGCCCGCGCGGGGGAATAATTTTGACCCGGCACGTCAGTAAAACTATCATCCCGATATGGGTGAGAAGAATCCAGAAATGCCGGACAACTCCGCGGAGCGCGCCTTTTTGCCGCCGCCGCCGTCGTTGTTCTTCGCGGATTATGTGGGCCGGGCGCTCTTCCGTTTTTGGGCCACGGTGCGCGGCCTGGGGGCGTTTGCGCTGATTACCCTGGGGGTGATCGTGACCAAATTCGGCGCGGCGCGGGACGTGACTTATCCGGCCATCAAGCAGGAGCAGGCGCGGACGGGGACGCAGGTGCTGCCGATGTTTCTGTTTATCTCGGTGGCGCTGGGTTTGGTGGTCGTCGGGCAGACGATCACGCTGTTGAGCAAGGCGGGAGCGACCTCATACTGGCTGGGGCCGATCATGGTCGGGGTGGTGGTGCGGGAACTGGGGCCGCTCTTGACCGCGATGCTGGCGCTGGCTTGGTCGGGCACGCGCAATGTGATTGAACTGGGCACGGCGCGGGCTCTGGGAGAAGTGGAGGCGCTGGAGGCGCTGCGGATTGATCCGATTCACTATCTGGTGGTGCCGCGGGTCATCGGCATGGCCCTGGCGGTCTTTGCCCTGACGATTTATTTCATCATCGGCACGCTGGCCAGCGGGTATTTCTTTGTCTTCGTCAACAATGTTCCGCTCAAGCCGGACGAATATGTGCGGCAACTGAGCGACGCCATGAGCGGGCTGGATTTCTTTATTCTGGCCCTCAAGTCGTGCCTGTTCGGCGTGGTCATCGCGGTGATCACCTGTTACCACGGCCTGGCGCGGCCGTTGCGCTTGGAGGATGTGCCCAGGGCGGCCATCCGGGCGGTCGCGCAAAGCGTGGTGGCCTGCGTGCTGCTCGACGCGGTTTTCATTGTCATCTATATTTTCTCCTGATGATCAGCGCCCCCTCCAATTCATCCAAAACCCCCGTGCTGGAAATGACCGGCCTGTCGGTCGGATCGCGCACCGACCCGGACACGGCCATCTTGGAAGAGGTGAACTGGTCGGTGACAGCGGGGGAGTACTGGCTGCTGGGCGGGATGCACGCGTCGGGCAAAAGCGATTTTCTGGCGATGACCGATGGCCTGATGAGTCCGCTCAAGGGAAGCTACCGCTTGTATGGACGGGAGATGCCGGGCGCCGGCGATGAACTGCTGGCCGAGCGGTTGCGGGTGGGGCTGGTCTTTGACGGCGGCCAGTTGTTCCACCATTTGACCATCGAAGAAAACATCGCCCTTCCGCTTCGGTATCACCGGACGCTGGCGCGCGGCGACCTGGAGAAAAATGTCAAGACTATTTTGGACGCGGCCGGCCTTGCGCCCTGGGCCGGGCGGCTGCCCGGCACGATGGGCCGCGCCTGGCAGAAGCGGGCCGGTCTGGCGCGCGCCCTGGCGCTGCGTCCCGAGGTCCTGCTGCTGGACAATCCTTTGAGCGGACTGGACTTCCGCCAGCAACAGTGGTGGCTGGAGACGCTCGGACAATTATCGGCGGGAGAGGGATTGGCCGGGGGAAAGCCGATGACGCTGGTCGTCACGGCCCAGGATTTGCGGCCCTGGCGAAACCGGGCCGCGCACGTCGCCATTTTGCAGAAGGGCCGCTTTCATTCGCTGGGCCGGCAGACGCAATTGTCCGGGCTGACGGACCCGCTGGTCAGAGAATTGCTGTCCGAACAGGCCCCGCCCGTTTGAATCAAAGAAATAGATTATGCCATTACAAGATTTGACCCCCCAACTTCGCACACGGCTCAACCCGATGGAGAAGATCGTCGGCTGGTTCATTGTCGCCGCCACCGCCATGATGATTCTGGCCCTGGGCTATTATTTATTCCGAACGGCCGAACAAAGGGGATGGTTTGAGGTCAAGGCCGTCTATTGGACCTACGCCGACTCGGGCGAGGGTCTGACGGTCGGGGACTCGGTGCATTTGATGGGCTTTCCCATCGGCCGCATCACGGAGATCGCCGCCATGCCGCCGCGGGGCAAGGGATCGGACCATAATGTAAAGATTACTTTTGTGGTGGTTGGGACCAATTACAATTACATCTGGACGGGGAACTCGCGCGCGCGATTTGACACGTCCGGCTTGATGGGGAAGCAGTTGGACATCACCAAGGGAACCAACGGTTACACCACTTACATCAATTTTCCGGTGCGGCAAATGACGCTCGCCGATATCAAGTCCTCGCCGCATCTGGACAAATTGCGGCTGGGAGAAGAGGTCCATCAAGGGACCAATCTCGCCGTCAAGGCCTGGGTGGTGCTTTCCAGCAACGTGGACAAATTGCCGGGACTGGGATTGAGCAACGTCTGGACGATTGACGCCACCGTGCGGCGAAAACAGATCAAAGCGGTTTGGAATGAGGAGGGAAACCACTATGAACCGTTTTACGGAACCAACATCTTCACGCTGTCGCCGGATGAATCGCCCGCGCTGATGGACCGTCTCAACGGCATCGTCGGGCAGGTCGAGGCGGCGCTGCCCAATTTCCTGGCGTTGACCAACCAGATCGCCGCCACCCTGTCCAACAGCATCCAATTGACTTCCAACCTCAACGCCGTGGCGGCGGGCATCCGTCCGGCTGTCAACGACGTGGCGGCGATCACGGCCAACCTGCGGGATCCGCACGGCTCGCTGGGCGAATGGCTCATCCCGACCAACCTGAACCAGGAACTGGCCGTCACCCTGCTCAACGCCAACGGCACCATCGCCAATGCCAGCCTCGCGCTGACCAATGTCAACGGCGCCCTCACCAATGTCAATACTAATCTCGTCATGGTCTTCGACGGCGTCGGCCGTTCCCTCTTCAACCTGGCCGACATCACCAGCAATTTGAACCATCAGGTCCAGGTCAACTCCAACATGCTGAGTGAGATCTCCAAGATCATTGTGGACAGCGACAATCTCGTGCAGGGCTTGAAACGCCACTGGCTCTTGCGCTCCGCCTTCAAGCCGGCCAAAACCAACGAGCCGCCCAGGACCGTCGCGCCTCCCTACCCGCACAAGTGAAAGTCTTCAATTGCCAATGACCAATTTTCAATGGCCAATTCTCAATCCGAATCGGTCTGCTTCCGAAAACAAAATCGGAGGCCGGTTTCAATGCGTCCGTCATAGGTGGCAGAGCTCCCGACGAGTCGGGACGGCCCGCCGCCGCAGGCCAATTCCCCTGTAGCGGCGGTCTATGACCGCCGCCAGATTCATGCAGTGGAAGCGGCGCGCAATTTGGAAATGCGCCGGTCTATGACCGCGGATGCATTCTCACGGCAGGCAGGAGGCCGCCCGGCCTGTCCAGGAACTCTTTCAACCCCCGGTCAGGGCAGAAACTTGTCAATAAAAGTCAAGTAACCCTGCCGCCCGCCCATCTGGGTGTGGCGTTCCACCGACTTGGCCAGTTCGCGCAGGCAACCCACCAGCTTTTCCAGAGGGATCGGTTCCATCCCGGCGAAGGCGTCATCGGGGCCGGCCCGGCGGCCCAGGCGGATTTCGCACATCGTGTTGACCGCTTCAAACACTTCGGCGTCCAATCCCGTCAGCTTTGGCGGTTTGGCGATGTGACCCCGCGATTGATCCCGGTAGAACTTGAAGGCCGCCTCGTATGCGCGGAGCGCGGCGTAGTCGGTCATTTCCGGATGCGCCCGCCAGATTTGCGCGACGCCGGATTCCAGATTTTGCAGAATATCCAGGTTGTCGTCGGTCCATTTCATAATTCGCTCAAGCTGGCGCGGCAGCGTGCCGGCGCCAATTCCTTTGAATCTCGCAGCTCGTGGCGTCACTCTATCATGGGTGTTGCCGCGGGCAAGCTTTCCGGTATCTGCGAAGCCCCAGTCGTTGGCGACTTCTTGGGGAGCGCGGTCGTCTCGACCGCCGCCGTCGGCGTCCCGCCGACGGCATCTTCCGTCATGAACTGACTCACCCTTCCGGTGATTCCTCAAGCACGGCGCCAATGATTGGGGCGCGAAGCCGGCGCCGGGTTGGACTTTTGTGTGCGGCTGGCATAGTGTGAAGGCAATGAGGCCTCTCTTGATGCTTGCGCTGGTGTTGCCGGCGGTCGTGCTGACGGCGAAGGCCCAGCGCATCAATCAGGAAGGCCGCCTTCTCGGCACTCTTCCAACGGTCACCAATTCCATCTTGTTTGACACCACCAACGCCGACGCCGTGGTTTCGGCGATGCAGATTTTTCCCGTCACCAATCCCTGGAACGAGTGCGTTTCCAACCTGCCCTTGCTGGCCAATTCCGGCGCGATGATCGCGCAAATCAAGAGCAACGTCGGCTCGACGCATCAATTCCTCGAACTGTTTCAGGAAATGAATTTCGTCCTGGTCCCGGACAGCCAGCCGCTGGTCTCGGTTCAATTTGTGGATTATCCCGATCAATCGGACTTGAACGGCGGAGTTTCGCCTTACGGTCTCTATCCCATTCCAGCCAATTTGCCCATCGAAGGCTGGCCCACGCAGACGGGTTCGCAGACCTTGGCGCAATGGCAGACCAACAACACCACGGGCGGAGACCGGCATTCCATCATCGTGCAGCCGGGCGCGGGTTTCCTGTGGGAGACATGGGAGTCTCTCCTGGTGGGGGCCAACTGGCAGGCGGCCAACGGCGCGATTTTCAACCTCAATTCCAACGGCCTGCGACCGGATGGATGGACTTCCGGCGACGCCGCGGGTTTCCCCATGTTTCCGGCCCTGGTGCGTTACGATGAATGCGAGCGCGGCATGGTGGAGCACGCCTGCCGTCTGGTCGTTGCCAAATCGCGCTCCGCCCACATTTATCCCGCCACCCATGACGCCGGCTCGGTGGCCGCGACGCAGACCAACTATCCCGCCATGGGCCAGCGGCTCCGTCTCAAGGCCGGTTTTGTCATTCCGGCCAATTGGACCAAGGAGGAAAAGGCCTTGCTGCTGGGCCTCAAGAAATACGGCGCGATGGTGGCCGACAACAGCAGTTCCTTTTTTTCCATTTCCATCACGCCGGACGAACGCTGGGGCAATGCCTTTGCTGACATGGCCGCCACCCCGGTCGCCATCACCAATTTCGAGGTCGTCCAGACGACCGGCCCGGACGAAGGACCGCGATCAGCCGGAGCACCCTCGGCCAGCGCCGGGCCGGATCAAATTGTGCCGGTCGGAGCGCCCTTTCCATTGCAAGGCGCCGTGGCCTTCAGCAACTTGCCGCCGGTCGTCCAATGGACATTATACTCGGGGCCTGGGACCGTCGTCTTCAGCAATCCGGCGCAGACGAATAGCACGGTCACTTTCAGCGTTCCGGGAATTTATACGTTGGAGTTGAGCGCGAATGACGGGGTCCATGCCGTGGCCTACGCCGCGGTGGTCTTGACCGCGACCAACGCTGTCAGTCTGTCCGCCGCGCCGGCGGGCGCCAATGTGAGCCTCAACTGGCTGGGAGGCTCGGCGCCCTATGTGGTGCAGGGAGCATTCGCGCTCCCGGCGACCTCGTGGATCGGTGTGGCGACGACCAGCGTTCCGAACCTCTCATTGCCGACGACCAACAAAACCGAATTCTTCCGCATCCAGTCGCAGTAATTTGTCCGATCAGTCGCCCATACTGATGCCAAGACTTCGCGCGGCCTGGATGTCGCCGCCTTCCAGCGGGACGGTGCGCAATTGCCCGATGGCCTCCAGCAACGGCACGCTTTCCACCGACGTGCCGGTATGGGCGACCATCCGGCCGTATTTTCCCGCCGCAATCAGTTCCACCGCCTTCGCGCCGAACAGCGTGCAGATTGTCCGGTCCAAGTTGGTCGGGCTGCCGCCGCGCTGAAGATGGCCCAGGACAACCACCCGCGTTTCTTTGCCCGTGCGGCGTTCCACCTCGGCGGCCACCTGCGCGCCGATGCCGCCCAGCCGCGCTTCGCGATTCTGTTCCTGCGCGCCGCTCGTCACAAATTCCCCGCCCATCGAACGCGCGCCCTCGGCGGCGATGATCAACGTAAAATGTTTGCCCACCTTTTCACGATCCGCAATCGCCTGGCAAACGCTTTCGTATCGAAACGGAATTTCCGGAATCAGGATCACGTCCGCGCCGCCCGCCACTCCCGCATAGACGGCAATCCAGCCGGCGTATCGGCCCATGACCTCCAGTATCATGACGCGGTTGTGGCTTTCCGCCGTCGTGTGCAACCGGTCCAAAGCGTCGGTCGCGCAGGCCACCGCCGAATCAAACCCGAAAGTGACGGTGGTGGCGGCCAGATCGTTATCAATCGTCTTGGGCACGCCGACCAGCGGGATGCCGTGCAAGTGCAGTTGGTGCGCGATAGTCAAAGTGCCGTCGCCACCGAGGCAAACCAGGGCGTTCAGGCCCAATTGCTCCATGCCGCGCCGCGTTTCATCCAGCAAATCGGCGGGAAGCTGGCGCGTCTCACTGTGCCCGATCTTGGCCGAAAACCGGCCGCGATTGGCCGTGCCGAGAATGCACCCGCCGCGCACCAGCAGGCCGTCCAGCGCCTTGTAATCGAGCGGCCGGACATTTTGCGGCGGCAACAACCCCTCGAAACCGCCGAAAATGCCGAGCGTTTCCCAGCCCCGTTTCGCGCCCGCCTTGGCCACCGCGCGAATCACCGCGTTCAGACCGGGACAATCTCCGCCGCCAGTAACAATGCCAATTTTCATTCCCCCATCATCCAAAACCCGCCCCAATTGCGCAAGCCCGTTCTATTGATTCACCCGCCCGCCCCCAATCATGAGACTTGGGGAGCGCGACCGTCCCCCTGTCCTCCGTAGCTTTAGCGAAGGAGGAGGTCGCCGCGTTCGGCGTCCCGCCGAACGCTCCTCCTCAACCGGCGAGCACGCCCAAAAAAGTGGCAGAGCCGTCCCGGCTCTGTTCCCCCCCTCCGCCACCTTTCACCCGAATTTAGCCTTCAGCCTTCTTGATTTTGCATTCTGCATTCAGGTGCTTTTGCATTTTGCATTTATCCAAGTACTCGCCACCTGCCGGGTGATTCCTCTAGCATATCGCCAGTGATTCAGGCTTGAACCCGTGTAACAAAATCTCTTGCCACAACTTCAAGCCCGTGTTACAAGGGTGTGCAAATGGCGCGTTCCTCAACAACTTATCGGCCAAAATGGAAACTCGGCAATACGACAGTCATTCGAATTCCGCAGAAGCTGGCCTCGGATGTCTTGAATTACGCCCACCACTTGGACCAGAAAACCGAGCCTGACCAACTCCACGACGGCACAGTCGCATACCGCACTGCATCGGACGTTCAGATGACTGAGCCGGTCAATGTCGCCTCCGTTCCGCAACGCTCCCCTTTCCGTTATCCTGGCGGCAAGACTTGGTTGGTGCCGTACATCCGCTCATGGCTCGGTCAGAGGCCAAATCCCGTCAGCGTCCTGGTCGAGCCGTTTGCCGGAGGCGGTATTGTTGCCCTGACCGCCGGCTTCGAAGGACTCGCCGAGCATGCCGTTTTGGTGGAAAGCGATCCCAACATCGCCGCAGTCTGGCACACAATTCTCGGCGGCCAGGCCAAATGGCTCGCCGACAGAATCCTGAATTTCGAACTGACGCGCGAGCACGTCATGGCCGTTTTGGACAAAGAACCGATTACGCAGCGCGAACGCGCCTTTGCTGTTATCCTCAGAAACCGCGTCCAAAGAGGGGGCATTATGGCCGAAGGCGCTGGGCTTGTGAAAACCGGCGAAAATGGTCGCGGACTGAATTCCCGCTGGTATCCCGAAACCCTTGCGCGACGAATTCAAGAAATTGCGGGAGTAGGGGAGCGGTTTTCCTTCATCGAAGGCGACGCCTTCGACATTATCCGCCGCTATGCTGATGAAGAAACCGGCGCATTTTACGCGGACCCTCCATATACCGTGGCATCCAGGCGTCTTTACACCCACTGGCAGATTGACCACCGGCGACTTTTTGCGCTGCTCGCAAAGGTCCGTGGAGACGTGCTCCTGACGTATGACAATACGCGCGAAATTGCAGCACTGGCGTACGAGTTTGGCTTCGAAACCCAAGCCATCGCGAGCAAGGCAGTCAACCATGCCAAACTGGACAAGTTGCTCGTCGGCAAGGCGCTTTCGAAATCGGTCAAGATTCAAACCTCAAATAAAGAATAAACATGAACAGAACAGAAAAACTCACTGAACTCCGGAGTCTCCAAGCGAGATGTGACGTCATACGGCAAGAACTCCAAATCAACTCTCCGGGTGAGGTCCTTTTCCTCGCACCCTTGGGCGAGTGGTCAGACAGCAGCGTCGTGGTGGCAGCCGATGGCTTGGGCGGCGCAACCACCAGCGTTGTTCAGGGCAACTACCCGGTGGATTATGTCAACAAGTTCGAGAGAGGCTTCCCGACGGAGAGCGAAGCCGGAAGGGCGGCTGAAGAAGTGGCTTTCGGAGGAGTGGCACCGGACCGGGTTCTGGGCGCGGCGGCATAAACGAGGGCTATTGAATGGTACTGGAGTAATCACGCCGGAATTCATCATAAACGATCCGCAGGACCTTTTGGCGGTCTTCCGCATCATCGAAGCTCATGACCATCTTCAAGAGATCGTCCTTGCTGATGGACTGAACCTTCATGTTGATGAGGTATTTTTTGACGTTCTTCGAAATGTCATCAATGACGAGTATGACGTTTCCGTCCTGCAATCGTTCGCTGTCGAAGTTCACCTTCAATTCGGCGTAAATTCTGTCGGCGTCTGACTCGCTGTAAACCCGGAGTTTCTTGACTTGATAAACGACACCGAAATTCGTTGAAAGGTCCACGCCCTTGTCGTGTGCAGACGTCCGCGTATCCCGGTAAATCTTGCAGGCAAACTTCTCCAAATGGACTTTTATTACCGCGAAACTAAAAATCTCGAAATTGGCGGGTGTCTTGTCGATCTGCTGCTGAATCAGTTCCACGAACCTTTTCTGATCCTCAGCGTAGGCGATGCGCGTGGCTGTCTGGCCCAAAAGCGGGACCACACCAAGGCGCTCCTCAATATGCGCCTTAATGCGCGCCGGTATCCATTCGCGGAGCGGGGCGGCAAACGTGGTGTACGGAGCGAGCAGTTCGTATTTAAGAAGCCCGATGGATTTCAGTACGCTGTAACGGGGCATGCGTGAGCCATAAGCGTCATAGTACTTCGCGCCGATATGGACATCATGGCCAAGGAACTCTTTCAACTGCTTCACGGCTGCCTCGTAAGCCGACTTGATTTGAGGGTCCGTGAAAACCCTTTGTCCCTCGTGGAGAAACACGTTCAGCAAGCCCAGAGTGACGACCGGCATAATCACCTTCGTCTGCGAATACTTCAGCATCCGGTTGATCTCCCCCCGGCAGAAGGACTCGGTTTCAGAAGGCGGCGTTTTCAGTTTGTAGGACATGGAACGAGGTCAATCGCTTGAGAGTCCGCAACCCACTCAGGCGCGAGCGCGCTGAAATCGAAGCCGTACAGTTCACCAGTGCCGTATCTCGAAGGCATGGCAAACTCTATACAGATTCACCACATTGGGAAAGCTCTTGTTTTTCTCAATCCGCCATCGGTGCGAGCGGTTCGATGCCGTGAGCGTACAGAATTGGCGGAAGAAAGCACTGAGCCACTGTCCGTGATATAGTCCGTGAACGACATAAGTCCTTCTCTTTGAGTTCCTTGCGTTCCTTTGCGGCCAAGAATCTCCTTCGCATTGCGCATTTCCTCCCCGTTGCACCTCCTTGCATCGCATTGCATAAGTTCTTGTGGTTCTGCCCCTTCTGCGCATTTTCGCCAGGATTTTTTCTCCGCGCTCTCCGCGCCTCTGCGCGCACCTCGGGAAAAGGGGAATTTGGTTGTGCCTCTGCCGCTCTGGACTGCTGTCCGGCAAAGTCGCTCATTGTCGCGAAGATTTTACCATCCCGATTCCGAATCAGGAGATTTCACGGATAGGGAATTGATTCGGGCGACGTGGGTTTCATCCATGTAATCCGCACCACTGTAAGAAAAAATCACGCAATTCCAACAAGATTTTTGCCGCAAAAGAACGCAAAGAGCACAGAGATAAGAACTTATGAAGTTTTCCTCTTTGTCAGGGGAATGTCTGTCAGGGGAATGGAAGAGGGCCTCGTTTAGATTATTCCCCTGACAATCATTCCCCTGACTTCTCTCCGGCCTGGCCCATCCTCCGTTGGTCATCTCCATGTTCATCTTGGTTGCGGCTGGCCGCGCTGGACCACTGTAAGAAAAAATCACGCAATTCCAACAAGATTTTTTGCCGCAAAAGAACGCAAAGAGTACAGAGATAAGAACTTATGAAGTTTTCCTCTTTG
>Ga0326727_10002869_pt1 | contig 57055 bp, 39 predicted proteins | sample MB2enrmetagenome_FD_207643 | JGI IMG/M metagenome (GOLD analysis project Ga0326727, IMG submission 207643) | Lab enriched peat soil microbial communities from McLean, Ithaca, NY, United States - MB29MY | ecosystem: Environmental > Terrestrial > Soil > Wetlands > Peat | place: USA: New York... | reverse complement strand
GTTTCTGCCGAACAGGGAGTGCCCGTGGCATGGTCGTGTTGACTCTCCTGGTCGTCCATCGTCACCCTTCTCCGGCCTCGACGGCCGCCGGGTTAGACTGCCTGCGCTCGCTTCGCTTGCTGGGGCAGTCTAACCCCAGTTTCGGGGCGACTCGATTTCAAAAACTGCAGCTTAACTTTGCAGCTTCAATCGTTCCACTTTCACTGAAAGGGAACACTCGTGGGTGTGCTTCCTTACTCGTGCCAGGTGGGGTTAATGGCGCGCTTGGTGTTCTTCCACGCATCGTTGATGTGGGACAGAGCGCGGTGCTTCAAGCCGTTGACATAGGCATCCGACTCGCGCTGGTTGAGTTCGACCTCAGTCTGCTCCAGCAGTACTCGCGCGCGGTTCAGCCGATCGAGCCTGCCCAAATTCACATCCACAGGAGGATGATCGCTCAGCGGCTTGCCGTCGTCGATCGCCGCTTCCTTTATAACCTGGATCGCCGCATCGATTGCCTGAATTGCATAGGTCTCGTTGGCGTTCAGGTTGTAGTTAGCGGTCTCAAGACTCAGGTATGCGCGCGCGGCGCGAAGGTTGCTCAGCGCGTGCAAGTAAGCGGGATGTACTCCCGGTGTGTCGGCTGCGGCAAGCGTGCTCAGAAACAGAACCGCGAATGCCGCCATCAGAACTAGCTTTGCATAGCTTTTCATCGTTACGCGTCCTCCGCGAATGTGGTGCTCGCGTTTGTGGTTTCGAATCGGACTCACAGCGGATGAAAGTAGCCCATCTCATCGTGAGACCCGTAGGGATTCCCCGCATCCATGCGTGAAATTCGCATTCAGTTTACACCTCCGCTATCATTCCTGCGACCCGCCGCCCGCGCCGCCGTCGAGGAACAATTGGGACAGAAACCGCCGCAGCGACTGGGGGACGCGACCCAAAGCCAAAATAGCACGGTGCGGTCGGAGAACTTCAACGGCCCGGGATCGTGGTAGGATGATTCATTCGTTTTTTTCCTGGCACTGCAGAGCACTGCTGCACATTTGGGCGGAGATACCAAGACGGTGGTGGGCTGCTCGCGGCGAAGCTCTGGTGCTGGGGCAGCATCAATTTGCAGCTTCTCCCATAAAGGAAAATCGAAGCATGCGCACGTGTCGATTGCCGATTGCAAAATTACTACTTCGTTTGGCCGGAACGACGTTGTCGAGTGCCCTGCTGCTGGTTGCACTCTCCGTGGCTGCCCTGGCGCATGCTGGATCAGTGTACGTTCCCGTGGACAGCTGGGTTTATGCGGCGGCGGAGCGGCTGGCGGTTTTGACGGACACGCAGGGTGAAGTACTGGGAATGCGGCCCTGGACGCGGGCTCAGTTCGCCCACTTTCTGGAGAGTGCCCGGGAGCGGCAGCACGACTCTGAGGCCGAGAAGCTGCAGAGCGCGCTGGAGCAGGAGTTTACTCCCGAGCTGAATGTCCAGGTGGAAAAGCTGGCGCTGGAGAGCGCCTACACGCGAAGCACGCAGATTGGGGGCACGCCGCTGCGTGACAGCTACCATTTTGGGCAAACCATCGTAGACGACTTTGGACGTCCCTACGGACAAGGCTTCAATGCGATCTCAGGAGCCTCGGGCTATGTGCAGGAGCGGGCTGGCCTGCTTTATGTGCGGGGCGAGTATCAGCATGGCGCATCGCTGCGCTCGCCGTCGGAGGCGACGATGGCGGAGCTTGCCACCGCCGACGGCGAGTCCTCCAGCCGTACCGAGTGGCCCCTGGGCGGTTCCGAGGTCGATAATCCACGGCTGCTGGATGCCTACGTGGGCGCGTCGTTTGGCCACTTTACGGGTACGCTCGGCAAGCAGAGCTTGTGGTGGGGTCCGGCAGCGGGCGGCTCCATGCACTACAGCAACAACATTGAGCCGATCTGGATGGCGCGCTTGACCAACGACGTTCCCTTCAAGATTCCCTTTCTCGGCAAGGCGCGCCTGGACATGTTCTACGGAAAGCTGCAGGGGCATAGGTACGAACCGCAGGTGTGGGTACACGGCGAAAAGGTTTCGATCGAGCCGTTCCATAACTTTGAGATTGGTTTTACGCGCACCGTGGTCTTCCTGGGAGTCAATTACCCGTTCAGCTTCGACCGACTATGGAAGAGCTATTTCAGCGTTGGCGACAATAACGCTACCGCCCAAATTCCGAACAATCCGGGCTCCCGGCAGGGTGGAGTGGATTTTTCCTGGAAGCTGCCAAAGATTCCGGTGACGCTGTACACGGATAGCTATTGCGACGACGATCCTTCGCCGCTGGCCAACCCGAAGCGCTCGGCATTTCGTAATGGCTTGTATATTGCACACTTTCCTGGCGCGTTGGCAAAGCTCGACCTGAGGGTGGAGGGAGCCTATACGGTTTCCGAGAGCAGGGATCTTTTCCAGGGGTTCAACTACTGGAAGGGAGATTACAGGGACGGCTACACCAACAAAGGTTTGCTGATCGGCGACGCCACCGTGGGCCGGGCCGGGGTTAGCTGGCAGGCTTGGAGTACCTACTGGTTTTCGGCGCGCAACAAACTCCAGGTGAGTTACCTGAATCACTACATCAATCCGAAGTTCCTGGCCGGTGGAGGAACCCAGAACAGCTTCAAGATCCTGTCCGACATGCAACTGAAGCACAGTCTGGAAGTGGAGTTGGGAGTGCAGCCGGAACGCTACGTGATGCCTCTGCTGACCGGCAGCCGCTCTCCACAATACGACGTGGCCGGATGGGTCGGAGTGAAGTACAGTCCAGGACACAAAGTGGAAAACTAGACAGAAACGCCGGAACCCTGCGAAGGTGTAGGCCGTGAGGTCTCAGCCGAAGCGAGCCGTCACCGGCGTAGAACCGGCGTCTTATGCGACGGTCGAGAATCTGGCACCGGAGAGTTTGAAGTTTCCGGGGCTGCGATTGAAGCTGCGATTGAAGCTGCACGGCGTCAATCCCGTCCATGAAACGGGCTGATCGACAGATCAGGACGCGAAGCCCAGCGAGTCGATTACGGATTCTAATTGACGCAATAGGTACGGTCCGGCCACCGAGTCAACGTATTTGAAATGCGCTTCGAGCCGATCCAGCAGGTACAGGATGGCCAGCCGGGGAAAGAGTTCCGGGTCAAGATCCATCCGCTTCATATACTCCGTGCAAACAGACCTCTTGCGAATGGCCGCATAGTCTCCGCCCTTCCCCTCAAATAGACGGTCTTTGCTGAACTGGAAATGAAGCAGATCATGCGCGGGTAGCCCGGCAAAGTCCGCCCACTCCCAATCGACAAGCACATAACCGGAGTTCGGAGTTTTGCGAATGTTCCACGGAACAAAGTCCCCATGCACCAGCATCGTGGGGACGGCGGTGTCGAGATCGAGACAGGACAGACAGCGCGTCAGCAGATCGGGCACAATTCTATGCACTTCGTCTGCCCATGGGCGAAGCCTGCTCTCCATTGCATCGGTAGCATCGGTCAGCTTCAAGGAACCGCCGCTTGGCGGCAGGCGACACAGCAGGTCGAGGTAGGCTGGCCGCAATTCGAGATCGGGCAGGGTCCCATCCACATATTCTTGTGCGGCTGCTCCCAGATCAGGAAGAACCGATAAGATGTTCGGAGCCCAGCAATACCGCTCAAGTTTCCTGAGCACCTCCGCTTCGCGGAGAACGCTCAACCGGCCTCCTGCGGTAACTCCGATTTTGAGTACGGCTGCGATACGGTGCGCGTCATCAAGCAGGAATACGATCAGTTTGCGGTCGGGTGATGGATTACCGACCAGGACCACCATCTCTCCGGCGTGGGTTGCAATCCCGCATCGTTCGAACCAGCAAAGCGCAGTTCTGCGTGAAATTGTCAGGCCGGAGACGGACGGCAAATAGCGGACGATGCCAGCACGAACCGCCATTCGAACCGCCAGCCATTTCACCTGACCAGTCACGCTGTAGGGCCGCCATGCACTCAAAACGGATGCGGAAGCGCGGGACGCGACCGGAATCAACCAACGGGGTCCGTGGTTTCCGGGGATCACAAGATATGGATCCGCCGGCTCCGTGACAGGTTCGCAATTGATCTCAAGAGCATTCAGGAAATCTGAGACGCCCAACGCTTGCCGCGGTCGGGAGTATCCTAGCGACATTCCTGCACGGTATCATATTCGCGATCCCATTTCGAACGTCTGACTGCGGTGGGTCCCGTTTAGACACAGCCTCCTGATCTCCCATCTACCCCCGGGACGCAATATTATATTCACCGAGGATGCGGTCTGTTATGCTTTTGTAGAATTTCAGCGATGTGAATTCAAGTGATGGGGTTGCCTTCAATTATGCGACACGCTATACTCCAAAAACCAGCTCACACGAGCGTCCGAGAGTCACGCAGTTCCGCTTGCTGTGCAAGGTTTGTTTGCGGTGAGATGCGCCCCGTGCCCGGAGTCTAATGAACCAGGAAAAGTCAAGAATTCCCTCCACTCCTTCTCAGGGATCTGAGCCAGAATTCCCGTCCCAATCGCTTAACCAGGTGCGTGACGAGGAGTCCCTGCGCGAAATAGTGCGCGTGTTGCGGAAACGAAAATACTTCATATTGTCAATTGCCCTCGGAGTGTTCGTGGCTGGGCTGCTGCTGTGTGTTGTAATGAGGCCACAGTACAAGTCGACGGCCACGATGCTCGTCGATAAGGAATCCGGGGGCGGGCTGGATCTGGGCTCTCTCTCCAGTCTCGCGTCTGCCGTCGGTGGCTCGGACGACCTAAAGGTTGAGATGGGAACACACATCGCCATTCTGCAGAGCGACAGCAATGCACTGGCGGTATATAACGAGCTGAATTTGAAGGACGTGGTGCCTTATAAGTTCAATCCGGGATTGCTGGAATCATTGCGCTTCGGCGGAAAAATCAAAGCTGAGAAGGGGCTCCCCATTGAAAACGCCCCGATCACAAGAGAGCGCTTCCTCAAGCTTTTCGCCAAACACCTGAAGGTGGATTCCACGCCAGATACGCGGCTCATTACAGTTGCCTATCGCGATTACGATCCCCAAAGGGCGGCCGCAATCGCAAATTCTCTAGTAGACAATTACACCCGCGAATATCTCCACTCGCGCTACCAGGCTACGGCCAGAGCCACAGACTGGTTGTCAGGTCAGTTGGGCGTTCTCAAAAAGAATGTGGACGATACGCAGAAGAAGCTGACAGATTATGAGCACGAATCCGGGTTGAGTGTGCTCATGCTGGGCCTGAGCATGGGAACCGGAGGCGATTCCGGGCCCTCAGGGGGAGCCTCTGCTGGGGGCGGTGGGGTTCATATTCCTGCTGTCGATAAGCTTGCGGCCTTGAATCAGGAGTTGACGGCGGCTGAAGCCAATCGGATTGCGAAGGAGGCCATCTACCGGCTGACGGAGACGCAAAGCCCGGAGGTCGTGTTGGGCCTTGGATCTAGCGACCTGTCTTCGGTGGGAGGAGGATCCGCGGTAATCAGCCAAGGCAATGGGCTGGCAGTGCTGCAGGGCCTCCGCCAGCAGGAAGCGGCCGTAAAAATGAACTACGCCGACATTTCTACCAAGTATGGGGCGAGGAACCCTCGTTTGGCTGAGATTCAGGGTCAGATCAACGCACTCGATGATCAGATCCACCAGGAATTGAAACGCATTAGTCAGCGTGCGCTGAACGATTTTACGCTTGCCCAGAAATCAGAGGACGGAGTTCGCAAGGAGTACGCCAAGCAGGAGGAGGTCGTTGGCCACACGAACGACGGCATGATCCAACTGGAAATCCTTGCGGGCGAGGCGCTTTCAAGCCGCGCCCTCTACGAAGGGCTTTCCACAAAGCTCCAGGCGGCAGGCGTAGAAGCGGGCGTCAAGGCTACGAACCTCAGCCTGGTGGATCCGGCTCGTCCTCCCGCTGCACAGTCCAGGCCGGACTGGTTGATCTACCCGGGTATTGCACTCGCCGCCGGCCTGCTGTTGGGAGTCGCGGGTGCCTTTGTCAAGGAAAACCTGGATGACGCTGTCGTAACTTCGGATCAGGCAGAGCGGATTTCAGGTTATCCCGTAATGTCGAACATCCCCCTGATTCGCCGCGAGGATCTGGCAGCGGTGACTCCCTCCGGGGAAACTCAAGATCAAAGTCTGTTGCTGTCCTCGCCCCATTCGCCAATTGCTGAATCCTATCGTTCGCTGCGGACCGCGATTCAGCTATCCGCCGTGGACAAACCGCTACAGGTGCTGCTTGTCAGCAGCCCACTGGGTAGTGATGGAAAGAGCACGATCAGCTACAACACCGCGATTGCGTTTGCACAGCAGGGCAGGCGCGTTCTGCTGGTAGACGTTGACCTGCGTAAATCGCGGCTGCATCATTTGTTTGGAGTCGATCGAAGTCCTGGACTCAGCGAGGTTCTCACTGGGCAGGCTTCCCTGGAAGCAGCGGTTCGGCCCCACAACTCCGTGGAAGGTTTCTTCTTGCTTCCTGCCGGTACATTGCCGCCGAATCCCGCCGATCTGGTGGCCTCGCATCGTTTTGATGATCTTCTCGCCCTTCTGCGCGGGCAGTATGATCTCATTATCCTGGACAGTCCGCCAATCCTGCTCGTTACGGATGCGGCCATTCTCTCGGGCAAGGCAGACGGCATCATCGTAGTGATCCGCTCCGGTGTGACTACCCAACCGGTGCTGGCGCGCGTTTCCGCATTGTTGCACCGCGGTGCCGGGCATATGCTCGGCTTGGTTCTTAACGCGGTCGATACGAGATCGGTCGAGTATTATTATTCGTACGGTTACTACGGAGGATCGAAATACTACGGAGAGGAGGATTCACAGTCGTGATCAACACTACCCGAATGGGATGCTTCTGTGCCGCTCTACTGGTTTCGACTGTCCTGTTTGCGCCAGCACAAGTGTCGCCGCAGATTGGATCCTCCACCCAGTCGCCGGGACAATCCGGCGGAACCGCCAGCGCGGGCGGAGCTGCGGCAGCCGCGAAAGCGGGAGCGGGAACGCTTATCGCGGTGCCCGAGGATTTTTCGAAGCTCAAGATCGCCCCGGGGTTTCTCCTGAATGTTCAGGTTTTTGACGAACCTGAGATGACGGGCACCCTACGCGTTGACGACTCCGGCAATATTGCCGTTCCGCTCGCCGGAACCATTCACGTCAGCGACTGCACTCTTGAAGAAGCGCGCCACCGTATCGAGGACAGACTCATCTCGGAGCAGATTCTGCTGCGTCCGCAGCTGACCATTGACATTGAGCAATATGCTCCGTTTATCGTTGCCGTGATGGGTGAGGTGCAGAATCCCGGACGGGTACAACTGCTCGCGCCTCATCCGCTCCTCGATATTCTGTCGCAGGTGGGCGGAGAGACCCAGCTGGCTGGAGGTTCGGTACAGGTCCGGCACACAAGAGACGGCCACACGACGATCGATTCCTATCCCTATGGCCGCAACAGCGACGGGAACTCCATCGCGAACGTACTCATTCACGACGGCGACACGGTGATTGTGCCGCGCGCCGGTATCGTCTACGTCCTCGGAGCGGTGACTCGCCCCGGCGGTTACCTCATGCAGGAGGACGGTAAGCTAGACGCAGCCCAGGCACTCTCGCTCGCCAATGGCACAACCCTCCAAGCTGCAGTGAAATCCATCCGGGTGATACGGCGCGGCGCCGACGGAAGCTACGTCGAGTTTCCGGTCGATTACAAGGCAATTTCCGAAGGTAAGCAGATACCGCTGCACCTGGAGGCTCAGGATATCGTCTATGTTCCTGTCAGTAAGGTAAAATCCGTACTCACCAGTGGAGCTTCCCTTATCAATGAGGCCGCAGCTGCCTCTGTCTATACCCTGAGATGACATTGAATCATTATGAACTGGAGCCGTCGTATTCGATTCCAAGAATACGGCGGCTTCACGAACTAATTGAGAGCCAGCATGAAGCCATTGTCTATCTATCCGTGGGACCTGCGATCATGGAAAGTTGCGTTTGGACAAGCAGGGATCTCTGGGTTCGCGATGATGGCCCTCCTCGTTGCTGGCTTCGCCCAGCTTCCTGACTCTTCTGGTCAACCGGCGGCGCATGCAAGTCAAGCAACGTTGTGGCTGATTCGCGGGCCGCTGGTCTTAACTTCTGCTCTGCTGATAAGCTTTGTGCCCCGATTCTCGAGAATCGGTATACGGGATCTACGATTCTGGTTCCTGCTTTTCACAGTCTATTTTACGGTCTCAACGGTATGGTCGTATTCACCAGTTACGACTTTGGGGAAAGGCTTTGAACTGGCTGCCGGCTTATTAATCGTCATGCAAGCGTCGCGCGATGAAAAAGCCGAAGAGCGCCTTACCGGACTATTCCGCCTCATTCTTCTGCTGGTCTCCGCGATGGCCACGGTGACGGTCGTAGGGTTTTTGTTTGGCATGCATTCCTTCGTAAGTCCGCAGCCAAATCTTTTCATGAGTACTTCAGCAGAAGCGCCGTTTCTCTCTGGAAATGGGGTTGGGTATTCTGCAAGTTTGTTGATACTGGTTTCCTTCACTGAGTGGCAATTTTCAAAGGTGCGGGGTGCCGGCCTGAAATGGCAGGTAGTGTTTGCCTCGATATTGTTTTTGTTTGCAGCAAGCCGCAGCTCATTCGCCATCATCCTGCTTGGGCTGCTCATCGTCCTGCTCCGGAAATCAAAAACGGCTCTCGTAACGGTGACCTGTTTCCTCGGCCTTGGTGGTTATTTATTTGGAAAAGCTCTCGTCAAGGCTCTCAGCTTCCGGCAATCGGAGAGCACTCTTCAAACGCTGAGCGGACGTACGGTAATGTGGGCGGCCGGATTTAGACAATGGACCCACAGCCCCCTGATCGGCTATGGAGGTGGAGCAGGTGGAAAGTACGTCCTCTCCAAGATCGGAATTTCCTCCGTGGAAGTACTAAGCTCAATGCATAGTGGCTTAATGGAAACCCTCGATGGGCTCGGGACCATCGGCTTTGTGCTGGGAGTCGGGATTCTCATCGTTGCCACCTTCATGGCTTATCGAGAATGGAGAGCCAGCACACAATATATTGCAATCTGGGTCATTGTTATCCACTTCTGGATCGCATCAACCATGTCTGTCGGCGTTCTTGGCTGGATGAATGCTGAACTGGCCTTGTACCTGGTATTTCTCACTTTGCTCGATGTGCAGAGAAGGAAGCGCGTTAGAGCTCGAGTCAGATACGGTGTTATGAGTTCACCAGTCCCTCAGTTCGCATGGTCAAGAACGAGTATAGGGAGGCTCCGATGAAGCTTGCGCGAATCACTTTCTTACTATTCGCAGTCAGTTTCCTGGCCCTCGTCCGGGGCTATTGCGAAAAGCCAGTTCACCTCTCCGCCGCCGATCGCGGCACCGTGCCCAGTACCTTCTTTAACTTGAACATTCTAGGAATCAGTGAAGGCACAGGGTGGCCGTCGATGCCATTCGCTGCCTGGAGAGATTTTCACTTTAGCTGGCCTAGAGTGGAGCCGGCGAGAGATCAGTGGGACTTTTCGGGGTCCGATCATGATGTTCATGAGGCTCAGAGGCACGGCGTTGATATTGTCGCCGTTCTTGTGGGAGTTCCGAACTGGGCGACAAGCTCTGACGAGCCGGGCAATCCGAGACAGCCTGGGAAACCTTCATCGCTTTCCGACTGGTCAAATTATGTACGGACGGTGGCTCTACGATATAAAGGCCAGATTCATTACTACGAGCTCTGGAATGAACCGATAGGCGCTGCAATCTTCCAGCGCGATCCTTCGCTCCTGATGACATTGAATCGCGTCGCTTACGAAACGCTAAAGTCCGTCGACCCTACTATCGTTGTTCTTTCATCGGCGTTCGCGAGCGGCGACCCCAACCCAGATCGCGCTTTTCGCCAATTGGGGACGTTCGTCGATGCTGGACTCCTGAAGAATTGCGATGTGATCTCCTATCACTTTTACGTGATCCCCGTTGCTGGCAGTACTGCGCCTCGCAGTCCAGAGGAGTTGCTGCCCTATATCACTGCAGTCAAGGCGAAGATGAAGAAAGCGGGGGTGCAAAAGCCATTGTGGGACACGGAAACCGGGTGGGCTGTGCTCAATCACGATCAGAATCCCCAGCCACCGGCCTCGTATTGGGGAGATTCTGTAGATCCAGAATTAGGAGCAGCCTATTTAGCCCGGACTTATATCCTGGGCTGGGCTGCCGGGCTCGATAGAATTTTCTGGTACGCTTGGCGCCACGGATATATGGGCATGACAGAGTTTAACGGCGACCCGAAGGCCCCTGCCATCGCCTATGCCACGGTGCAGCGTTGGTTAGTGGGGGCGCAACTGAATTCATGCGATAGGAACAAGGATGGCAACTGGCTTTGTCAGCTGAAACTTGCCGATGGAACGTCCGGGGTGATCTCCTGGACCGAAGCCAATTCGGCCCAGCTTGACGTAGATCCGGCTTGGCAAGCACATAGCTACTGGACCATTGACGGGCGAAAACATGATCTTGGCGATCAAACATCGATGCAAATCTCCAGGAGCCCAATCTTATTGCTGAGTTCGCGGTGAGAGGTCGTAATTGGCGCAGAGTGATGCCAGCCGTGGGCGTTTAGGTGAACTCGATTCGCTTCGGGGATACGCGGCCTGCGCAGTCGTGTTGGATCATTTCGTCTTTGTTTTTGGCCCAAGGACACTTTCTTCAGGCCAGAGACAGATTTCAACGCTCTTTAAGATTGTCGAAATTAGTCCGTTGCACCTCCTCATTGCTGGTCATGAAGCTGTAATGCTTTTCTTCCTGTTAAGCGGCTTCGTTCTTTCCCTCCCTTACTGGCGTCAAGCCAGTCCTCCGTACGGCAGGTTTCTCATCAAGCGAGTATGCCGCTTATATGTGCCCTACTTGGTGGCACTCCTATTGGCATGTTCCGCAAACTACTTTCTAAGCGGCGTCACACCCACTGCCAGCGACTGGTTCAATCACGTTTGGAGATCGCCACCAGACAAGCATTCGATATTGCAGCACGTCCTGATGATAGGCAACTATAACTTCTCGCGTTACAATACCGCATTTTGGTCGTTGGTATATGAGGCGAGAATCTCACTGGTGTTTCCACTGATTGTGCTTCTGGTGAGTAAATTAAGCTGGCGTGCCTCTTTGTGGATCGCGCTGATCTTCTCCGTAGCCGCGCAATGCATCGCTCTCCAGGTACACGATCAGTCCGCCATAGTTACCCTGCATTACGCCGCCCTGTTCATCATTGGGGCCTCTGGCGCAAAGTACCACTCCACTCTATCTCATTGGATGGCGCAGATAGGAATGAAGAAGCAACGTGCCATGCTGATCGCCGCCTTCGTCGTACTGAGCACGGCGCATTTGTTGACCCATATTCCAGGTGTCTTACATAAGTTGACATTTGTAACGGACTGGCCATCCATCGCAGCCGGCACCATACTCCTTCTTTCAGCGCTCGAATATCCGGCATTCCGGCAGCATCTGTTGCTCGGGGTGCCCCGTTATCTCGGAAGGATTTCCTATAGCCTGTATCTTGTCCACGCAACCGTACTCTTTGCGATGGTCCATCTTCTGCTGGGAAAGATTCCAGCGGCGCTACTTTTCCTTGGCTATATTTCCATTACCCTAGCCGCCAGCAGTGTGTTTCACTTTTCGGTTGAAGCTCCCGCCATGGCACTCGGAAGGAAATTCGGGCAGAGTCCCCGCAAGCGGCAACTGCGGCACGATGAGAAATCTGCGACTTGCGAAATTCCATCGTCATAACGTGCGGAAAGGCGCGCGGTGATGAGCTGAGTTCTTTCTGTTTTCATGCTGGTGACCATAAGCCCGTCGTCTCTCACGCGCGTGAACTGACGACCGGCTTTGCGACGCTAACAATCTTGTGCGCCATCATAGCCTCTTGATACACCTCGAGGGTACGGGCAGCCACCCTCTGGGAGGTGAAGTTCTGCAATACTTATTGGCGTCCGTGTTCACTCATCTGTAACAGTACGCCGGGTATCGCAAGCGCATCCACCAGGATTGCCTCCGCGCGGTCCAGATCGAACGGAATCACAACGCCTGCGCCTGCCTGTTGGACCACCGAACTGATGTGCATGGTTTCAGTGATGAACACCGGCACATCGGCTACCTTCCGGTCACACTGTAAAAACACTTCGGCAGAATCAGGTCTGGCATTCCAGGGACGTTCGGTCGATCCAGTGGGTGTGGAAAGCTCTGGGTGAATTCGCGCCTGGCAACGCGATCCTTTCGCAGGAAAGTGAATTCCGCCACTGCCGGAATTTCTATCCCACCCCTCTTGCTGCTTCCAGTACGGTTGTTGGGATGGATGTGGACGAGATCGAAAACCTCCAGCAGCTTGCTCAAGCAAAGAGAGATCATGCGCAAGCCAACCGGCTCAAAGACGGCATTCAGAAAGTGAAATTCCACGACGAGGATCCGGAACCTCTTCCAGGTGCTTTCCGGGGTATCGAAGATCACATCATATTCGCCGCCTTCGATGTCCATTTGCAGAAGGAGATTGTCACCCGTTTCCGGGACATTGCGAGACATCCAATCCCGCAGCGTCATGAAGACATCATTGTTGCACGCCCCGAGGAACTTCCTCTCAAAATGAAACATTGGGGACAAAAGCGGAGGACCTGGCACGGAATAGTCCGCCATGAACGACTCAATTCCCCGGCCGGCTAAGTCAGCTTCAAAGGTTGCCGTAGTGGAGACGCCCGGGGAGAAGCAATACCGGATGCCTTCCAAATCGTCGGGAACGAGATATCCTCCATCCCACTCGCCGCCAATGCGCAACAACTTTTTGTCCGTGGTCACGGGGCGCGTGAGGCGAAGCATGCCCTCGATGTCTTCCTCCCTTGTCGCCCTCTGGAGGAAAACTCCTCTTTGCAGAAAAACCTGCCTCATCCAGTTCTTGAACATACCAAGCACTCCCTGACGCTCTTATGTTTCCGCTGGTCCATTCGCTCCGGGGCCGCGTCGTGCTCCCCTCGATTGTGCCGGCGCCGCTCCGCTCCAGGATCGTGCGGCATGCGGCTTCAGGTTCCTCTGCCGGCGCTAGGCCACGGAAGGGGCCGGCCGGGCGCCGGCAGCGCCGAGACAGGCGCTAAGGATACACGCGTAGCTGGAAACCATATCCCTCGCCAGCCTCTCCCAGGAAAGTTCCTCCATGGGATCGCGGTAGAGGGGCGGCTCACTTTCCGATTCCAGTGCGCAGATGGCCTGGCAAAGCTCTCCCGGGCGCGGATGGAAACGATACCCCCAACCGCAGGCTTCCACGGCATCGTGGATGTTTGCCTCGTGGGTGATGAGCACCCGTTTGCGCATGGCCAACGCTTCGCGGATGGGACGCGGCGGTCCATCGTGCCGCGTGGGATAGACGAAGGCGGCGCAGTCCCGCAGGAGCGCGTACTTTGCCTCCAACGAAATCTCACCGAGAAAGAGGAGTCGCTTCTCCAGACCGGATTCCGCGATCTGGCGCCGAATGAGTTCGTGCGAACCATTCCAGGATTTCCCAGCCAGCGCCAGATTCAGCCTGCCTCCCTGCTTCACGTATTCTTCGAACTCCTCGAGAAGATAATCGATGCCTTTCTGCACCATGTCGAGCCTGCCAAAGCAAAACAGGAACCGGCCGTCGAGGACGCGAGGCAGGCTGGGCAGATCCACCGGCAGATCCTCGGGAAAAAGACCCAGGGGATGCCGAATCACCCGTCCCTCCAGCCCGAGGGCGCGAAACGACTGCGCCTCGTCTTCGGCAAATGCGTGCAGGCAAGTGGCCTGCCGGAGGAAGCGCAACCCGCCCATGCGAAAAAACAGTTTCTTCTTCAACCGGCTCCGTTCCAACGCTGCCGGCAGCAGGGCGCACATGGGCGAAACCACGTAGGGTATCCCGTGACGGCGCGCCAGTGATCCCAACATCGGGTACCCCGGGAAAAACATCCCGAAGATATGAACCAGATCCAAGCCCTGCAAGCTACGCGCAAATTCGGGAAGGAGGCCGAAAGCGGCCGTCATCGTGGGAGCGGAGAGAGCGCCGCCCGCTCGACTTGGAATGGGGACGGCCTCCACTCCGGCACAGCTGCCAATGGCGGCGCATAGCCGGGCAATATCCCTGGGATAGCCGCCGGTCGCGTGGATATCTGGATAGAAAATGCCGACTCTCATCCCGCTCTCTCCAGCTTCAGGTTTGGAAGCAAGGGTCTCTCCAGCCGGCCAAAGACAGGTTCCGGCTGCACGATGGAGCAGGACACTTCGGCCTCGGCGATGGGATGCACGAGCGGGTGACCCTCGACCTGCCACACGCCGACTTCGGACGCATTGTCGGAGCATGCGATATCAGCTGGAATCACCTTGTTTTAGCTCTCATTCCCCTGAATTTTACCGCTGATAGCTGGTTTTGCAAAGACAAACTCCCTTCTCCGGATGAAAGCTGAGGGATTCGTCGCCTCCGTGATGGGCGGCAATCACAATTCCCGGGAAACAATGATTGACGCCAGACAGATGAGACTCCAAACCGTGCAGCGACTGCCGGCTGGCCGCGCAAAGTCGAGTTCCCCAATATGGATCACGCGCATGCTAGAGGCCCTCCACGGCCATGCTGCCATACGGATCATTCAACATCAAACCAGGAAGAATCTTGCAGTTGATAGCGCGACGGAGCACGATCTGCACCAGCCTGCTAAGAGCCGGGATTCTATAACGGCAAAGAAAAAGGAGCATCTTTTGCCGCTATGGAATCTTCCCCCGCAGAAGCCACACGGCCATCCTCCTCTGCTTTCGTGGCTGCCACTCCCACTCTGAACGAAACCTCGAGCACCGCCAGCAATGCTACACGGCAGAGGAGAATTCCGCCCACGGCTCCGCGTAGGGCAAAAACCTTGACAATCGGCACCGACAGTAAAAATGCGAGTAGGGTGGAGACAATATTAGCGTAGAAGATCGGCCTGGTCTTCTCAATGGCCCGCAATCCTGCCACCGGAGAAACCGTGATTACGGTAACGATGCAGATAAAGGCCATCCACCGAATCACATATCCGTAGCCCTGAAATGCGCTGCCGTAGATGAACCGCATCAAAGGGTTGGCAAAGACGGCGACAGCAATCGCAAAAACCAAGGTCAATCCGCCCCACCGCAGCGCAACCTGCCGCAGATATCGCAGCATGGCGCCGACTCCCCCATGATGCAGACGGCGCGCGGCCTCGGAGGGAATCACGTTTTCCAGGCTTTGAAACCAGATATTGGTTACATTCAACAGGCTCTGCGCGGCACGCATTGCACCGACAGCGGCCACTCCGAGGTAGGCAGGCGCGGATACATAAAAGACACTTCCCCCGGCCCACTGCAGCAGGTTCGAACCGAGCAGCCACTTCGACGATATCCAATGGCGCGTCGCCACCCGCCTCAGCTTGCCATAGCTAATGCGGACCGGGCCCAGCATCGCAACGCCGAGCAATATGGCCGCAAAGGAAGTGATGGCCGTGATCCAGAGAACCAGGGCGCAGTCGGAGTGGGCGTATCGCCACGCCAGCAGCAACAACGCGAGCTGTCCCAGGTAGCTCACGACGTCATTGATGAGCGCTGCGCCGGCACGCCAGGTGCAGTAGAAGTAGCGGCGCATCAGGTCCTGCATGAGATAACAACCACTGGCTGCCGCCAGCGGCAATGCCAGCGGACGCACTCCCCAGCGGGGCACCAGCCACGCGCTGCACAGCATCAGCAGAAACAACATGGCAGATCCAACAACGGCGAATACGGCGCCATGCGAGAGCACGCATCCGTAGTAGCCCGCCACCTCATCCTCTGATTCTTTTGGCCCAATGCTCATCATGGGCGACACGATCAGCGCGATCTGGGTCGAATACAGAAACAGCACCGCTGTCCACAAAAGGGTGAAAACGCCGAAACCCTGCAGACCGATGCTGCGCGCGATCGCGACCCCGGTCAGAAAATTTGAGCCGCTGACCATGAGTTGGTCCACCAGGGCATAACCCTGCTTGCCCATCAGGTGTCTGGTCAGGTCACGAATTGCTGAACTGGCTGGGTTGGAAATCGTCATTCTACGCTGTGCGTCTCCGCAGGGCTGGGCGGAACAATCCCCATGAGCGCGCCTCGAGTCTGCCGAGATGATACTGGCTCGGGGAAATTCTGCACGCCCACGGTTCCTCCTGTTGTATGTGTGGCTGCCGCAGGAGCCTTACACACAAAATGCCGCTTGAGATCAAAACAAAATTCCCCGAAACAATGGAAATTCACAGCAGCCGCCGCAACATTCAAGATCGGCCCACCGGCAAAGAAAAGAAAGGACCCGCAGCATCGGATCTGATCATTCAAACGCAGGCTACCCGCCCGCACGTTACCAGCATACCTCGCAACAATCCATGGTAGCTGGAATCTCCTTCTTTTTGCACTGATCCCCCGAAATCTTACTAATCTTGAGAGGCATCGCAAAACCGAGGCTGAAAACCGCGGTCCCAAAGCAGAGCGATTCCGCACCATTCTGGACTTGGCCGCATGTTCGGGAGCGTTCCTCGCGATTTCTCCGACACTTCTCAATCCTCCGTGCTTCTCGGCGAATCCACTTTGGTGCGATGTCACCAGTGCGCAGGCCGTCGGAAGCGGCGGCTCCGCACTCTTTAGAAGCCAGGAATCTTCGTAGCCGGAAATCTCGTTCTTCCAGGCAGCCGGTTTGCGTTACACTGCTGTTCGCATCCCGATGGAGAGCCAAAGTGACAAGGGACCGATCAGTATCCTCCCATTTGCCGGTTGCCGGTAATGCGGTGCCAGTAAGAAAAACGTGTTCTCCAGACAAGAATTGGTCTCATTTCCAGGACGACGGCATGCCTGGACTGCGCGTTGCGAACCCTGGAGATGCGAGTTGAGAATCCTTCTCTCCGCCTATGCATGCGAGCCGGGCAAAGGTTCGGAACCGGGGATGGGATGGCATTGGGCAATCGAAATTGCCCGCCTTGGACATGAAGTATGGATACTGACGCGGGAAAATAATCTCCCCAGTCTCGAAAGAGCCTTGGCCATGCAACCGGATCTGGCGATTCATCTGGTTGGTTATGACCTTCCCGGATGGCTGCGATGGTGGAAGAAGGGTGGGCGGGGAGTCAATGCGTACTATGCGCTCTGGCAGCGAGGTGCCTACCATGTGGCCCAACGGCTTGCTCTCAAAGTCCGTTTTGGTCTGGTTCATCACATAACTTTCGCGGGATTCCGTCAGCCGTCTTTCATGGGGCGTCTTGCAGTTCCGTTTGTGTTGGGGCCGACCGGCGGTGGAGAATCGACCCCCCCGCATCTGCTCGGGAGCTATGCTCTCCGTGGCAGAGTGCTGGATGCGACGCGCGCTCTTGCAAACCGGCTCGCGGGACTTGATCCCTGGGTGCGGCAGAGCTTCGAACAAGCCGCAATGATTCTCTGTAAGACGAAGGAAACGCTGGCTTATGTACCGCTAGAGCAGCGGGCGAAGTGCATCATGATGCAGGATGTCGGCACCGATAAGGATTTGATTTCACTGGAACCGTCTGCCACTCCTCCAACACCGCGATTTCTCTATGTTGGCCGGCTTCTCTATTGGAAAGGAGTTCATCTCGCGCTCCAGGCGCTGGCCCAAATGCACCGCAGCCGTCCAGATGCCAAATTGACTATTATCGGCGACGGCCCAGACCGGAAGTGGCTTTGCCAAATGGCCGCACGGCTGGGCGTGGCTCACGCTGTCGACTGGAGGGGATGGGTCCCTCGCGAACAGGTGCTCGACGTGTACCGGGAACACACAGCGTTCGTATTTCCCAGCCTGCACGACTCCGGCGGCACTGTGATCATGGAGGCCATCTCCCAAGGGCTACCCGTCATCTGCCTGGATACCGGTGGACCGGGAGCCATGCTTGCGCCGGCCTGCGGATTCAAGGTTCCGGTTCAAGACCGATCTCAGGCGGAAGTGGTCGACGACCTGGAGGCTGCGATGCGACAGCTTGCTGAGAATCCGGATCTTCGCGGGGAGATGGCGCACCAAGCCTTGGAAGCGGCCAAGGAAAACACTTGGAGCAAGATTGTGTCCCGCACTTACCAGCATATCCAGGATTCTGGACTGTTGGGTCAATCAGGGTAACCACGCACCAAATCGGCTGCCACGGCGCCGGAAGCCAAAGTTCGACCAGCGGACGCTCGCAATCCATCCGTTTGGTTCCCTGAAATTGTGCTGCAAGCACGGAACTGCAAGTCCAAGGCTGCGTAATATCAGGGCTTTTTGCGTCGATGGGAGAAGATGGCACCATGTCCATCGTTTCTTAACTTCGCTTCAACTTACCGGCTGCCATTCTTTCACTAAAATCAGCGTATGCAATCCGAATTCCCTCCTCCAGCGAAACCTTTGGCCGCCAGCCGAAGCTGAACAATTTCGAACTGTCCATCAGCTTTCGCGGGGTTCCATCAGGCTTACTCGCATCAAAGGTGATCTCCCCATCGAACTCAAGCACCGCGCAGATTTTTCGTGCCAGTTCGGCAATGCTCAGATCGCTCCCGCTGCCCACGTTCACCAGCGGTGCAACTTCAGGGTTCCCAGTGAGTTTATGGAATTGATCCTCCGGCAGGTTCAATAGGAAAACGCACGCGTCGGCCATATCGTCGCTGAATAGAAACTCGCGCAAAGGTTTGCCGGAACCCCAAACGATCAGGTTCCGCTCACCCGCGCGCTTGGCTTCGTCCACTTTGCGAATCAATGCCGGAAGGACATGCGAAGTGGACAGGTCGTAGTTGTCTCCCTGGCCGTAAAGATTCGTAGGCATGGCCGCAAGATACCCCGTCCCATACTGCCGATTGAAGGCCCAGCACATCTCGATGCCTGCGATCTTTGCCACCGCGTACGAACGGTTTGTAAATTCCAGCGGTCCTGCCAGCAGTTGATTCTCATGGATCGGCTGCGGAGCCAGCTTCGGGTAGATGCAGCTGGAGCCGAGGAACAGCAATCGCTTCACGCTGTTTTGCCGGGCGCTTTCGATCACGTTGCTCTGGATGCGAAGATTCTGGGCGATGAAATCAGCGGGAAAGTCAAGATTGGCGAGAATTCCGCCTACCTTGGCTGCGGCAAGAAACACAAATTCCGGCCGCTGCTCTTCAAAAAACGCACGCACCGCAGTCGCATCCTGCAGATCAAGCTCCTGCCGCGTTCGCAGCGTAAGATTTTCGTAGCCCAGCGCGCGCAGCTTGCGCGTGATGGCGGAGCCTGCCAGCCCGAGGTGTCCTGCCACAAAGATCTTAGCGTCCTTCTGCATGCAGTTACTCATGGTAGTTCCTTATCTTGAAGCCGCTTGCGCTCACCATGGCGTCCCGTTTGGCGATCTCGTAGTCCGAGTTCACCATTTCGGTGACAAGTTGGTCGAAGCTCGTCTTCGGTTTCCAGCCCAGCTTGGCCCTCGCCTTGGCGGAGTTTCCCAGCAAGGTGTCCACCTCTACGGGCCGGAAGTAGTGGGGATCGATGGCGACGATGCAACGCCCCTGTTCGTCGTATCCCTTCTCGTCTACGCCCTTGCCTTTCCACGTCAGCTGGATCTCCAGCTTCTGGGCAGCAAGGTTAATGAAGTCGCGGACACTTCGCTGTTCGCCGGTAGCGATCACAAAGTCTTCGGCCTTTTCCTGCTGCAACATCAGCCACTGCATCTCCGCGTAATCGCGTGCGTGCCCCCAGTCACGCAGCGAATCAAGGTTGCCCATGAACAGCGACTGCTGCAGACCGGCCTTGATGCGCGCCAATCCGCGCGTGATTTTGCGCGTCACAAAGGTTTCACCGCGCACTGGAGATTCGTGGTTGAACAGAATGCCATTGCAGGCGTACAACCCATAGGCTTCGCGATAGTTTACCGTGATCCAGTAAGCGTACAGCTTGGCTGCAGCATAAGGTGAGCGGGGATAAAACGGCGTGGTCTCCGACTGCGGAGTCTCTTGCACCTTGCCAAAAAGTTCCGAGGTTGAAGCCTGGTAAAAGCGCGTCGTCTTCTCCAGCCCCAGGATGCGAATTGCCTCCAACACTCGTAGTGTCCCTATGGCATCCGTGTCAGCCGTGTATTCCGGCTCTTCAAATGAAACCGCGACATGGCTCTGCGCCGCCAGGTTATAGAGTTCGTCCGGCTTTACGCTTTGAATGACCCGCACCAGGCTGCTGGTGTCTGTCATGTCGCCGTAATGCAGAAAGAAGCGGCGGTTCAGCTCGTGCGGATCCTGATAGAGGTGGTCGATCCGGTCCGTATTGAAAAGAGAACTGCGGCGTTTTATGCCATGAACCTCATATCCTTTGGAGAGCAGCAATTCGGCAAGATACGATCCATCCTGCCCGGTGATACCGGTAATCAGAGCTTTTTTCATCACGTCCATTTTCTCTCGAATTCTGTGTCAGTAACGGGAGCGCTCTTCCTGCTCGTTGCCTTGACCGGCATTGGGCCAGGTATTTCTGCCCCACATCCGTTTGCGAATGATCAAAGAGAGAGTATCAGCTTCTCTCCGTGTAAGAAACACATGTAAAACCGCTGGGCTCATTCCTTCCAGTTTCACGGCTGAGTCACGGACAGATGCGCGACGCTCGAATGGTTTGAATACTCACCCTTCCATGCGCTGAAGGCGAAGTTTGTCGCGGCGACGGTCGCAAAAACAACTGGCCTTATCGCGGGTAGAACCTTAGTGTCACTTCTGCGATTTCTGGTTCCACGCTTCGCGAAAACTTTGATAGATGAACCAGGTGTTATACACGAGATATCTCCGCCACAGCCGCCTTGGTTCCTGGAATAGCCGATAAAGCCACTCCATTCCGCAGGCACGCAACAGGCGCGGCGCACGCTTGGTTACTCCCGCAACCACATTGAAGGCCAGCCCGACTGCAAGCAACACTTTTGCGTTCAGCCGATCCTTATGGGACTGCATCCACAACTCCTGCTTCGGACACCCGAGACATACCCAGATCACGTCAGGATGCGCAGCATTCATTGTCCGGATTATTTCTTCATCTTCATCCTGGGATAGAGCCCGAAATGGCGGACTATAAATACCCGCTACCTGAAATCCGGGTATCCGTTTTTGAAGCATCTCCGCTGTTTTCTTTGCCACACCGTCACTGCCGCCATAGAAGAAGTGCCGAACCTTCATGTCGGCGGCCGCCTCACAAAACATCGGCAGAAAATCCGGTCCAGATACGCGAGCGACACCTTGAACACCTTTGCAGCGCCCGGTCCAGACGAGCGGCATACCATCCGGGCAGTTCATGTCCATGGAGGCGATCAATTCCCGGAACGGCTCACTCTTCCATCCTTCCATAACCATGTGGACGTTGGTAAAGGTGACCGTGCGGCAGCGACCCTGGTCTTGGAGCCAGCTTCGAACCGTTTGAATCGCGCCTGGCATATCTACACAAGCCACAGGTGTACCGAGCACATTGAACCGGGCTTGCAAAGAAACTGGCATCCGTTGCACCCTGAAAGGACAGTTTTTTTCTACAGCTCACAATCGGAGCAGGTAGTTACTTATTCCCTGAAACGTTCGCAGCCCGGAAGATGAAGGAACCGTGCATCTTCCCATCCATCGTGTTCCTAAGTAAAAGCGGCGCGGCCTGATTACACGCCTGCTGATTTCCTCGTATGATGAGGAAGATCATGCGTGTACTCATTTTACACAATCGATACCAGGTTGCTGGAGGAGAAGATACCGCAGTCCGGCAAGAGGTTTCCATGCTTCGCCAGGCTGGCGCAGCGGTCGATTTGCTGGAGGTCACGAACGCCCACATCACCAGCGCGCTGCAACGTGCCGCCACTGCCGTGAATGTAGTCTATTCCGTCCACTCCAGAGATCTGGTAGCGGCGCGAATTGCCGCGTTCCGGCCGGACCTCGTGCATGTTCACAACTTTTTCCCCGTGCTCACGCCGTCCATTTACGACGCGGATGCGCGCATTCCTTTCGTGCAGACGCTGCATAACTACCGTCTGCTGTGCGCCAATGCCCTGCTCTTCCGCGACAACAGACCGTGCGAGGATTGTGTCGGCAAACGCATCCCCTGGCCGGCTGTTCAACACGCCTGCTACCGCGACAGCCGCGCCGGCTCTGCGGCTGTCGCCCTCATGCTCAGTGTCCATCGGTTCAGGAATACGTGGAACACCCGGGTTACCCGCTTCATTGCGTTGACCGATTTTGCCCGCACCTTGTTCGTAAATAATCTTGGCATCGATGCTGAGCGGATCGTAGTAAAACCAAACGCCGCTCCCGATCCCGGCGTCGGCGATGGCGCAGGCGGATATGCGCTCTACGTTGGGCGCCTCTCTCCGGAAAAAGGCACCCTGACCCTTCTCGCGGCCGCCGGGCTCGGCTTCGGCATTCCGCTCAAGATCGCCGGAACAGGTCCGCTCAGCGCATCGGTGGAGCGTGCGGCAGGCAACGGCGTGTTGGAGTATCTGGGCTCGCAAACCCAGTCGCAGGTCTCTCGCCTCATGCAGAGCGCTCGGGTGCTTCTTCTTCCTTCCATCTGTTATGAAGGAGTCCCAATGGTGGTGCCGGAAGCCTTCGCCACCGGGCTCCCGATTGTCGCCAGCGATATCGGAGCTTTCCCTTCCCTGGTCACCCAGGGCCGCAACGGACTGCTCGTGCCTCCTGGAAACTCCGAGGCGCTCGCAAAGGCCATTCGAATCACCGCGCTCACTCCCGGCCTGGAGACATCGTTACGAACAGAAGCAAGGTTGACCTATGAGCGAAGTTACCGGCCGGAAGAAAATGTGCGGCGTCTTCTCGAAATATACCGCGAGGCGCTGTCAGAACCCCGAGCGCACCCATGGGAACGTCCTACGGCGTAACCATAAAGCTCTGTGGGACCGTCGTGGCCGCGGAATACTCGCCGTTGCCAGCCTGCGAAGCCTGAATCGTGCAGGTGCCGGCAGCGACCATGGTCGCCGTGGTGCCCGATACCGTGCAGATCGTGGGAGTCGTGGAAGTATAGGTCACCGCCAGTCCGGAGGTTGACGTGGCCGTTAACGCAAGCTGCGTCCCATGCCCCCTGGTACCGGGATTCGCGAAGGTAATGGTCTGCGTCTCAGGGTTCACCGTGAAGGTATCAGAGACCCGAGTTGTTGCCGGCGCATCATTCGTGTTGCCGACTGGCGTCGCCTGAACCGTTACCGGTCCGCTCCTGGTGATCGTCTGCGAGGCGGCCGCGCCGGTGCCCTGTAAAGCAATCGTCTGCGTGCTGCCGCTGACGTTGAGCGTGTTATCGGTTAAACCCACACTGCCGGTAATGGTGCCCACCGTCGTCGGCATGAACTCGATGCCGAGTACGCAACTGGCTCCCGCGGCCAGCGTCTGGTCACTTGTAGCGCACGTAGTAGCCGAACCGCCAAGGGAAAATTCGGCCGTGTTGCTGATCGAAAGGATCGTCAGCGGCGAGTTGCCGATGTTCAGCAAAGACACATTCTGCGCCGCGCTCGTCGCCCCATCGACCGTGCTGGGGAAGCTCAGCGAGGGCGCGCCGGTGACAGTCACTTTCCGGATCGCGTTGTTGTTCATGTCCGCAATGTAGAGATTGCCCGATGCATCCACCGTAATGTCCCACGGGCCGTACATTTCCGCGCTCGTGGCCACCCCGCCATCTCCGCTATAGCCGTTCGTCCCGTTGCCCGCCACCGTGGAGATGATCCCGTCGGGCGTCACCTTGCGGATGACGCTGTAGCCCACGCCGATATTGGGGTAGTTGCCCGTGTCCGCAATGTAGAGATTGCCCGCTCCATCCACCGCGACCATCTGCGGATAGTACAATTGCGCGCTCGTGGCCGGACCACCGTCGCCGCTGTACCCGAGCCCTAAGGCGTTGTTGCCCGCAACCGTCGTGATTACCCCGCTCGAGTCCACCATGCGAATCACGTCGTTGTTAAAGTCGACGATGTAGAGATTGCCGCTGCCGTCCACGGCGCCGACCTGGGGACCGCTCAACTCCGCGCTGGTGGCGGCCAAACCGTCGCCGCTATAGCCTGCAGTTCCGGTCCCGGCATAGATCGTGATGGTCCCATCCAGCGCAACCTTGCGCACCAGGTTATCGCCAATGTCGCCGATGTAAAGATTGCCGGCTCCATCCGATGCCGTGCCCCAGGGCCCGTTCAGGACCGCGCTGGTGGCGGGGCAGCCATCGCCCAGCGCATCCGTCTCTCCCGAACATCCGCTTCCGCCGCCTGCCACCGTTGAGATGATTCCTCCCGCCGTCACCTTCCGAATCACATTGTTGTAATAGTCTGCAATGTAGAAATTGCCGGCTCCATCCACTTTCACGGTCGCAGGACCATTGATCTTCGCGCTGGTAGCCGCGCCACCGTCGCCGCTGTATCCCGCCCCGTTCCCGCCCGCAACCGTCGTGATGATCCCGCCCGGCGTGACCATGCGGATCGCGTTGTTGTTCCAGTCTGCAATGTAGACATTGCCGGCTCCGTCCACCGCAATGCCGTCGGGCCAGTTCAGCTGCGCGGCCGTTGCCAGGCCGCCGTCGCCGCTGTACCCGCCTCCGTGACCACCGGCGATCGTCGTGATTGTTCCCGGACCAAACGTCAGCAGCGGCCCGACGCCGGTGCCGTACATGGGAACCGCGAGCAGCGTGCTGCCATCCAGGCTGGTAATCGTCAACGCACCCAGCCGTGCACCTGCCGCCGTCGGCAGGAACTCGACTGCAAGCGTGCAGGTCGTATTCGTGACTCCGGAGGTGCAAGTCGTGCTGGGAATGGTGAAGTCAAGACCAGGTACGCCTTCGGTCACTGCCGCGACGCCTCCCAGGGTAACGGCGGACGGCACCATGAGCGCCAGGCTCAGCGTGTTCCCCGTGGTGGCTCCAACCAGAATCGAGCCCAGCTTCAGCGCCGGCGGCGTGCCGGTCAACGTCAGTAGAATCGGACTCACCGTGAAGGTGACGCTCACCGGAGTGGCCTCCGCGTAAACGCTGTTACCGCCCTGCATGGCCAGCACGGTTACGGAACCCACGCCCGTGATCGTCAGCGTGCTGCCGCTCACCGTCGCCGGACCCGAGGTCACCTGATAGCTGACCGCAAGCCCCGAGGACGCCGTCGCCGTCAGCGTGATTGGCGCCACGCCATCGGTCTGCGGTCCGGGATTCGGGAACGTGATCGTCTGCGCCAGTGGACTGATCGTCTGGGTGAACGCCCCGCCAATCGCCACTGCCGCATAGTTTGTGTCGCCGCTGTAGCCTGCGGTGATGGTGTGCGTGCCTGCGGTCAGCGTCGCGATGGTCACCGAGGCAGAGAAGTATCCGCTGCTCCATGAGGTTGTAGTCACCGGCGAGGTGCCGATGGCGGTGCCGTCGGAGTAAAAGCTCACCGTGCCGGACGGCGCGATGCAGTTGGTTCTGCATCCCAGCGGATCTCTGTAGTTGATGCCCAGCGTAAGCGGACTCCCCAGCAGTGCGGGGTTCGCCGACGAATACGCGGGACCAGCAAGCTGCGGCGTGTCCTTCAATACCGTGATCGGAACCGAGCAGGATGTCGGCGCCCAGTTCGAGTCGCCGGAGTACTTCATGGTGAACGTATGAGCGCCGCCCGTGAGAACGGTCCAATACTCACCCCCCGCATTCACAAATGATTCCGTCGAGTTGTAATACTCCAGGGAATCGGTTTCCAGCGGCGTGGAACCTGAGTCCAGAATCATGCTTACGGTGCCACTCGGAATTGCCCCCGCGCTTCCCTGCACCATCACGGTAATCAAAGGATTCGTCCCGTACGTTCCGTACGTCACCGTGTTGCCCCCCTGCGGGGTGCAGTTCATGGTGGGCGTTCCGATCACCACCGTCACGGTATCGGCCGGAGCGGTGCTGGTCACGAAGTTGGCGTCGCCACTGTATTTTGCCTGCAAGGTCTGGGAGCCGGTGGTGGTAAACGTGTAGGAAATCGTGGCTTGTCCGCCGCTGACCGTACCTGTTCCAATCTCGCTGATCCCGTCTTTGAACTGAACTGTTCCACTGGGGAGCAGTTCGCCAACCTGGGAAGGAGAGATGGATGCCGTGATCGCAGTGGCGCTTCCTGCTATGGGAAAACCAGGGGACACAGTGATCGCCGTGGTGGTTGCGATTTGTGTTGGTTTCAGGGCGATGGTACTGGATTGGCTGGGCGAGTCGTTGTTGTCGCCGCCGTAGCTGGCAAAAACGTTGTGGGTCAGACCGGTTCCCAATACGGCCACCCCGCTGGCCGTCACCTTGGTGGTAGAGACCACGGACTCGAGCAGAATAGACGCCGAGGTGGCGCCATAATTCGCCGTGACAATGTCCAGCAAGCCGTTGCCAACCAGGTCTCCCGCAGCAATGCCTTCAGGATGCCACCCCGTGGCTGGCGAACCTGAAGCGTTGAATGTGCCATCGCCGTTGCCCAGCAGAATCGACACCGTGCTGGAGCCGTAGTTCGCCGTGGCCAGATCCAGATTTCCGTCGGCGTTGAAGTCACCGGCGATGATTGCACCCGGCTCCAGTCCGGTAGCCGGCGAAGCGGCAGGAGTGAAGGTGCCATCGCCATTGCCGAGCAGAATCGTCACCGTGCTGGAACCGAAATCTGCAATGGCAAGATCCGGAACGCCATCGCCGTTGAAATCGCCGCCTGCCACGGATAACCCGGCTGATCCCGTGGTGTACGTTTGTCCCGTCGAGAATGTGCCATCGCCGTTGCCCAGCAGGATCGTCACCAACTGCCTGACTGGCGATCTGCCGTCGGAACTTGTCACTGCAAGGTCGGTCTTGCCGTCGCCGTTGAAGTCCATTGCGACCATGCCTTGCGGGTTTCCCGACCACTGCGGCACCGCTACGCTGGACCCGGCGGTAAACGTGCCGTCGCCATTCCCCAACAGGATCGTCACCGCATAGTCGGAATGTTCGGAGGCATGGTTACTGACGGCGAGATCCGGAATTCCATCCCCGTTGAAGTCGCCTACCGCGATCGATGCCGCCCAAGTCAACGCCGGAGCGGTTCCGGTGGTAAAAGTACCGTCGCCCTTGCCCAGCAGAATCGTCACCCCAGTGGTGGAGGAGCTGGCAAATGCCAAGTCCAGATTGCCGTCGCCATTGAAGTCTGCCACCACCACGCCTTGCGGATAGGCCCCAACCGCGTACGAGGCGCCCTTGGTAAAGGTGCCGTCGCCATTGCCCGTCATGATGGTTGCCGTGGATGAACTGCCCAGGGTGGCAATCACGTAATCCGGGTAGCCATCGTTGTTGAAATCGCCGACGGCGATGACGCGATTCGACAGGTCCGCAACCGGCCCCAGCGTGCTGGCATAACTGAATGCCAGGCCCGGCGCACCCAGTACCGCCGATGCAAGCTCGTAATTGCCATTGCTGGCATCCAGAAACGAGACGCTCCCGGTCGGAACCACAATGCTGCCGGTAGTAATCGTTGCGGTCAAGGCGTAATTCCCGGTCGCTCCCGCTGCGCTGATCGTGGTTGCCGTCGCCAGCGGAGCGCCCGTAACAGCCACCGCCACCGGCGCGGAAGTGCTTGCGGCGTAAGCGTTTGTTCCCTTGAATACAGCCTGAACGTTGTACGTGCCGAGCCCGAGCACCTTGTAGATTTTCGCCGTGCCCGACTTGGTCAACCATGCGCTGCCCAGGATCGCGGCATCCTCGCAGTGCACTGCGTTGGGGTTGCAAAACACCACCTGTCCAGCCGTTACCGGCGCAGCTCCGGAGACCACGACGGCGGTCAGCGTCACCTGGGTTCCCGGCGTTGCCGGGTTGGACGACACACTCAGCGTAACAGTCGTGGGGTTCGCCGGCGAAGTCTGCGCCCAACTGGCTTGGACTGCGCCTGCAAAAAGCACGAGGCAACCCAGAGCCAGAATTGGCGGTAAAATCCGTGAAAGCTTCATCCGGAAACTCTTCTCGTCGATGAATCTCTGTTGCGAATCCTCAGCTACCCCACTCGCGCCCCACGCGACGCAGCGGCACTGTACCCCACCCCAGCGCCGGTCGATACTGGAACCGGGCGCGCAAACTCATCCACAACCACGCCGTTGCTGCATTGTAGTTGAAGATGATGGGTCATTTTGCCATATCGGCCCCGCGAAAACAATGCGAATCTCGCCCTCCCAACCGGGCGTTCGGCCCTAACCTGCCCGCTTCCATCAACCAAGCCCGCAGCAAGAGGCAGCTCCATCGGAGGCGCACAGAGGATAGCGCAACCATGACGCAACGCGTCAACATCCGCCCTGAACCGCGGGCGCCAGAGGTGGCATGGTGCAGAACTGATTGAGATGGTAGCCCCGGGCAGATTCGAACTGCCGACCTCCGGTTTAGGAAACCGCTGCTCTATCCAGCTGAGCTACGGGGCCATGTCTCAGAACATGCTGATAATAGACATCTTAACTGCACTTTGCAAGTGAGCCTCCTGCTTGCTCAGCACCACGGAACACCCCACTAGCTCGTGGCAACACCATTCTAACAACTTTGCTGTTCGCTTGACGCTTCGTATCCATGAAGGAACTGCCGTACCGGGATGTCGTTGCTATATCGGCGTGCCGCATCAATTTCTGCTGCACTCCGAGAGTCGCCCCAGTCGCTTCCACCACAGAACGGTAGGTGTGTGGCATGGTGTGCCACCCTACGCAATTGAGTTCAAGTTTTTCCCCAGCTTTGCGAATCAGCTTTTGCTGAATCACTCCCGGTGCGTATGGTCGTCCCGTGATTGAACTAGGAAACACCCAGCCATCGGTAGACCAATGCGCTAACTTCTCCGAGCGAGAACGCCTCCTCGAGTCGACCATGCACGGTCACGGAGTTGCCAACATTAGGGAGCACCCGACTGATCACAAAATGAATCTTCCTTTGAGCACTTTTGAGCAGTATTCAGACGTCCTAAGCTTCATCCTTATCATGGAAAACTCCCGGAATGGGAGACGAGACAAGCGGTGTGTATTCCACAGTGTCTTGATCTTGCCAAACTGGGTAGCGGGCACACTGGAATCTTCCCTCGCCGTTTCCAAATTGCTCGACCCGGAAATCTTCTCGGCAGACATGAGGAGTCTCGGGCGACGTGATGTTCGGCGGCATCTGGGAAATGGTTGACAAGGCTCGGGCCTGAAAGGCTACACGAGGTAAGCCACCATGCAGCAAGAAACCGCAGACAAGCATTCGGAAGAGGCGTTACGAGCTTCTGAGCTTGGATATCGCCGGCTCTTCGAGACCGCCAAAGATGGAATCCTGATTCTCGACGCGAAAACAGGTCAGATCACAGACGTTAACCCCTTCCTGATTAATTTATTAGGTTACTCCCGTGACGATTTTATTGGGACGCCACTCTGGGAGATTGGGCCATTCAAAAACATTAAGGAATGCAAGCTGGCTTTTCTGGAGTTGCAGAAGAAAGAGTGTATCCGCTATGACTCTCTCCCGCTTGAGACCAAAGATGGTCGCTCCATTGCTGTGGAGTTTGTCAGCAACGTTTATGGATTGAGTGGTGGGACGCGAGTCATTCAATGCAACATACGTGACATCCGCGAGCGCAGGCGGGCGGAAGAAGTGTTGCGCGAGAGCGAGGAGCGGTACCGGTTGTTGGTGGAAGGAGCCAAAGATCATGCCATTTTTCTGCTCGATCCACTGGGCAGAGTTGTGAGCTGGAATACCGGCGCGCAGAGGATGAAGGGCTACACGGAACAGGAAATCATCGGCCGCAACATTTCCTGCTTCTACACCCCCGAGGACGTTGAGCGCGGTGAGCCCGAACAGTTTCTGAAGGCTGCCGCCGAGAATGGCCTCGCCGCGGTCGAGGGTTGGCGCGTGCGTAAGGATGGTTCCCGCTTCTGGGCAGAGGTCGTGTCAAACACGTTGCGGAATGACTCCGGGCGAGTACGGGGATTCAGCACGGTTACGCGCGACATCACCGAACGCAAGCTGGCCGCGACTGAGATAAGCCGGCTGAACCGCGCCCTGCGAGTGCTTAGCGCCGTAAACCAGGCTCTGAACAAAACCCCGGAGGAAGCGATTCTGCTTCAAAAAGCGGTGGACATCTTCGTCAACGTAGGAGGATACCCGCTCGCCTGGATTGCGACTGCTGCAAACGACCCCGAGCATAGCGTTAAAACCGCGGCCGTTGCAGGTAAAGCCAGCGAATACCTTTCGGAGGTGGTGTTCTCCTGGAACGAGAATGACGTACGTGGGTGCGGACCGACCGGCGTCGCTCTCAGGGAGGGACTGGGCACGGTGATCCAGGACTATTCCTCGAGCGCGATCATTACTCCGTGGGCAGCCGCTGCAAAAAAGCATGGAATTTCTTCAAATCTCACGGTGCCTCTGCTGGTACAAGGTCATCCCGTAGCGGCCCTCATGGTGTACGCCGCCGAGAACGACGCATTTGGCGAGCAGGAAATCCGACTGATCCGGGAGGTGGCGGAGAACCTCCAAGCAGGGATCGCGGCAATTCGTGACCACCTCGAAGTGGAAACTGAACGGGAGAGAAGGAGGCAGGTGGAAGAGCAGTTGCGGCAGGCGCAGAAGCTGGAGGCGGTTGGGCAGCTCGCCGGTGGAATTGCGCATGACTTCAACAACTTGCTGATGGTCATCATGGCGGAGACCGAAATGTTGAGCATCGGACTAGAAGGCACGGCGGCGAAGCGGGCCGAGAGTGTCATGAACTCCGCGGGGAGGGCTGCGAAACTAACGGGGCAACTGCTGGCTTTCAGCCGGAAACAGCCCGTTCAGCCGACCGTGACTTCGATGAACCAGTTGGTGGCGAGCGTTTCCGATATGTTGCGGCGCTTGGTGAGGGAAGATATCGATGTACACGTTGCATTGCAGAACGAGCCTTGGCCTGTGAAGGCAGACCGGTCGCAGTTCGGACAGGTCATCATGAATCTGGTGGTGAACGCGCGCGACGCCATGCCCAACGGCGGACGCCTGACAATCGAGACAGGCAATGCCGAGATCCGTGAGGAGTACGCCGCGACGCATCCGTTGGTTCCGTGCGGGAATTACGCCATGCTGGCAGTGACTGACACCGGCATGGGAATGAGCGCCGAAGTGCAAGCACGATTGTTTGAACCATTCTTCACCACGAAGGAGCAAGGAAAGGGAACCGGGCTCGGTCTCTCGATGGTGTATGGAATCGTGAAGCAGGCCGGTGGATTTATCTGGGTCTACAGCGAACTGGGAAAGGGCACGTGCTTCAAGATTTACCTGCCGAAGGTGGAGTCCGGTGAAAGCCCGGCGCCCGCTGAGCCCGCTACACCGGCGCGGTCGGTCCACAGCAGTAGTGCAACGATCCTACTGGTGGAGGACGACGAGAGCTTGAGAGATGTCATCTCGGGCTTCCTGAGGTTGAAAGGACACAAAGTAATCGCAGCGGACTGCCTGGACGAAGCATGCAGAGTGGCGCTTGAAAATCGGCAAGAGATTGACTTGCTCCTAACGGACGTCATCTTGAAGGGTGGGAATGCCATGCAGCTTGTTCATCGCCTGGAAGAGCAGGGTTGCGTTTTCCGTGTGGTGTACATGTCCGGCTACGCGCCCAGTGCCATTCTGCACCAAGGCATGTTGGCTCATCCGGGAACACGGTTTCTGCAGAAACCGTTTTCACAAACCGCTCTGCTGGATGAGGTCGAAGAAGCTCTATCCTCGGGGTCGTAAAGCAGAAGGGCGAGGTGGCCTAACGCTACTGTGGTACAAGAGTGCTTGCAGGTAGCAAGAGAAGGATGGGTGCTTCCGGCACAAGCTGGTATCCCCGAAGCAAGTCCGCAAGCACTTGTTGCCTAACGGCCAACCACAGCCGAAATTCTTCAGACCGAAGGTCTAATTGAAACCTTCCCTCACGAACCCACGCCCCGACTTCATCCGCCACCGAGATTCGTGTCCGCGGGTTCCTCTCAAACCTGCCGCCGAGAGCATAGGCGTTGATCTCAAGCGGAATGCCGTCGTACCCGCCGCCGTTGAGGAATCCCCGCACACATAGCTCTGCGAAGCGGGGAATGCTGAGTTGCCTGTACCGCTCGACGTGAACGAGTTCGTGGAACAGCAGCCCAGCCGCGTTCGTCAGCGCATACTTGCTTGCGCCGGTTCCGCTTCATTGCAAGGGATGGAAGTGCCACTCGTGCGGTCACCATTGGCAAGAGGACGCCGATGCCTGAAACAGCCAACTTCCAACCCGCCCAGTCCGGCTTCTCGCATACAATTGCCTCATGCAAAACCTAAACAACCGAATTGCTCTTGTGACTGGCGGGAGTCGTGGCATCGGTGCCGCAATCGCGGTCGCTCTCGCTCGGGCGGGTGCCGACATCGCCGTGAACTATCGCGAACGAGCCGATGCTGCTCAGGAAGTATGTGCGACGATTACAGGGCTTGGGAGGCGAGCCTTGGCCGTGAAGACCGATGTGTCGGTTGCGGCTGACGTTCGCCGCATGGTCGCCGAGGTCGAGAGCCAACTTGGCTCTGTCGATATCCTCGTCAACAATGCGGGCATCGCCCAGCCGCGCAAGCTTGAGGACATCTCCGAAGCGGATTGGGACGAAGTCCTTACCGTCAATCTAAAATCCGTTTTCTTGGTGACTCAGGCGGTGGTTGGCGGCATGCGACGACGGAGGTGGGGACGCATTATTAACTTGTCCTCGGTGGCCGCGCAGACAGGAGGTGCTGTTGGGGCACATTACGCGGCTTCAAAGGCTGGGATCATCGGACTGACCCACTACTGTGCCGCAGCACTCGTTAAGGAAGGAATCACGGTCAACGCCATCGCACCCGCGCTGATTGAAACCGAGATGGTGACGTCCAACCTTAATGCAAACCCATCTCTGATTCCGATGGGGCACTTCGGCACAGTGGACGATGTTTCTTCCATAGCTGTCATGCTCGCGATGAACGATTACATGACAGGTCAGACCGTTTCGGTGAACGGAGGGTGGTACCTGACGTAAGCGGCTGCGACCTTGAGCGAATAGAGCGGAGAGGAAAAACATGTCCCACTTGATGCCAGCCGTCTTCTTTGGGCACGGCAATCCCATGAACGCCCTGTCCCGTAACCAGTACACCGAAGCATGGGCGGCAATCGGAACAAGCCTCCCGCGACCCAAAGCCATTCTGTGCATCTCAGCGCACTGGTACATTCAGGACGCTGCTGTGACGGCGAGTACCGCCCCAAGAACAATCCACGACTTCGGCGGATTTCCACGCGCACTGTATGAAGTCGAGTATCCGGCATCCGGCGCCCCGGAGCTTGCCGCCCGCATCCAGAACCTGCTTGCTCCAGTGCCAGTCGGGCGCGATGAACGCTGGGGGCTCGACCACGGGACTTGGTCGGTACTGTGCCATGTTTACCCGCAAGCAGATGTTCCCGTGGTGCAGCTCAGTATTGATGAGAGCCATACTGCGCCATCAATGCGATTGTTCTGTTCCGCGCCGACCTGTCCCTGCGATTCATTGAACCCTCGCAGAAGTTTCCGCGCCAGACTGCCGAACTTGCGACAGGAGACGTGCAGCCTTGCTCGCCTCCCCGGCCTCCTTCTTCTTTATCCATTTGTTGAGTTCCTCGCTGTATTGAGCCGCCATCCGTGGATTACCCAACGATTTCGTGGACGCACCCCCTGTCCAAGAGGGAGAACGCAATGACACGTTGTACAAGCTCGGCTGCGCCCTACGGGGAACGCAAGGAATGGAGCGAGATGAGATCACGTCTACCGCGTCTGCATGACCTTGGGATGCGCCGCACTCTAGCGGAAGCAGACCGGGCGGTGCGATGAAGGAGCCCGGCTTGCGGAAGCTGGATAATAATTGCGGGGCCAACTATCCTGCGACAAAACTAAGAGTGATGGCCTACTATCGACGTGTCTCTATATGAGAAGTTGACTTCTGGAGTCTTGGCGGGAGGAAAATTCATGGCCAAGCGTTTAAGTCAGTACTTTGGAGTGAAACCTGAGGCGCTCAGGAAATTCGGAGTCTTTAATTCCTACATTGGACTGGACAATAAGCTCTTTGTTGACCCGAAGCTGTTCGAGAGAACGTCGATTCCAGAGTTTGAGGATGCAAGGCAGGAAGTCCAAAACTACTTCGCCAAGGTCATTTCTCTCGTTTCGGCGTCCAAGAGGGAGGGCGACCTTGCGTGGCAGACGGCCAAGAGATTACTAACCATTCACGAGACTAGGGGAGTGGCGCTGGGTTATGCCGGAGCCGGAGAATACGGCAAAGCCAGCGGCCCTGCATTGGCTGGATCGTTAATCGAAAGGCTGAAAGAGATCATCGGGTTAGGAATAACTGACCCGGAGATTCTAGAGCTCATTGGATTGTTCCAAGAGCGATTTGGGTCGGACTTCCTGAGCGACATGGCGATTTCAATTCTGCACGCCAGATTCCTTGCATACACTCAGCGTGTTACCAAGGCTCTGAAACTCATACCCGTCTCCGGGTTTGTGATTTCAAACAAGAATTGGAAGCTGCCGGTTCGTGCGGATGGTAAGCGCATTGTTTTCGTGCCGGGAGCCCTCCTGAACAAGCTGCCCATTGCTCTCGACCGCTCTGAAATTGACGAGGTCGCAGCGTTCAACGCTGGTGTGCGACAGACTTGGAACAGAATAGTCTCTGCGGCGAGGGATGAAGATAGGGCGGTCACAAAGAGCGAGATTCGAGCCGTTCTGCTTGAGCGTCCAAAAAACCTGAAGGACTTGTTGCAGGTTTACAAGAACGCCGCAGGCAAAGGCTACGACTTCGACAAAGATCCCGATGGTCTTTTCTCGTGGGAACTCGTTGGCCGTTCAGCTGCACAGCAGAATCCTCTGACCATCGATCTCATCAACCCGAAAGACGTTGGCGATGTTCTAAAAGTCCTTGACGCAATCGTCAAACAATTCAAGAAGAACATTGAGGACAACAAGCTTTATGAGGTTCTGTACAAGGATGGCGGCGATGGTGGTGCTCGAAACGAGGTCTTCGCGCAGAGGTTGTTCTATGCCGTTGCCGATGCGTATTGCGCTGCCAACAATGTTGACCTCAATAGGGAGCCCAATGCTGGAAACGGCCCCGTTGATTTCAAACTGAGCTCCGGGTATAAGGGGCGCGTACTTGTTGAAGTAAAGAAGTCGAACAACCAGAAACTCGTTCATGGATACGAAGTACAGCTCAGGGCGTATGAGCGAAGCGAATCAACTGAGAGGTCGATGTACCTGATTATTCGGGTCACGGAGACGCAGAATCTGATTAGGGAAGTTCTGAAGCGTAGAGACGAGGAGATCAAGAAGGGCAAAGCTGTTCCGCAGGTTGTAGTTATCGACGCTCGGAAGGCCCTTTCTGCATCCAAGCGCAAGGCGGATTCGGCCAGTAATGCATCTTGAGAGCCGTCTTTGGCGGCGATCACCACGGACACGTCTGCCGATCACCTGTGGCTGGCAGTGTCGCTCGGCAACTGCCGCAGAGGGCAAGAAACCGCGCACGGACAAGCGAGAGGGGGCACACTATCCCTAGGGGCGAGAGCCGCACAGCTCTGCTGCCTCAACGGTACTTGTTGAGTTCGTCCTGCTGGCGTTGCTTGGCAGCGTCGAAGATCAACTTGAGCCGGTCTGCGATCTGGTTCATCTCAGCAACCTCAGCTTCTGTGAAGTTGTCGAGGGCGGTATACGCTCCCTCTTTGAAAGCGTTCAGGGACTTTCCGTTCATGCTGGGCATGGGCAAATTATGGCGCAGAATCGGGAGCCACACCAGTGGGAATTGGGGCAGCAGAGAGCGGCAGGCTGGGGCTGAGCATAGGAACTGAGGGAGCCAGCGTGCAGGACAGACAGGCGAGGCGTGCGGCGGGGCTTGGGCTGTGGACGGGGGCGCGGGGCTGGGGAAGGGATTTCGTGTACCAATGGCGTACCAAACACCCACGGTTTTCACGACTGTTTCGACTATCGACCTACGTATTTTCTGTAAGTTACGGATTCTATTGGAGCCAACAGCACAAAGCAGGAAGTGCTGGTTGCCGTTGATCTTCGCAGGCAATCGGGTGCGCCATGCGGGGAGCGGCCAGATTCCATTGTAAGACACCAGCGATTTTGTAAGACAAAACGGCAGTAGATAGGCTATAAAGGGCGTTTTAGGTCGCTGTGTTCGCTTTTGGCTAACTAGTTATGTTGTTGTATTTGTTGTATTTAATTGATCTTATTAGGGTTTACAGAAAGTGCTGGCGGAGAGAGTGGGATTCGAACCCACGTTAGAGTTACCCCTAAACACGCTTTCCAAGCGTGCGCCTTCAGCCACTCGGCCATCTCTCCGCTTGATATGCAGGATTCGCTTGCGCGAACACTTTCATTGTAACGTACGCGATTGTTTCCTGCGCGGAATCCAGCCGTCATCCTAAGGAGTTCGCCTCCGCTGGCGGCGCTTAGTTGCGTGGTTTCGCCCCCGCGCCCGTCGCAGGGGCAGAGACCGCTTCTCCCACCGTGGTCGCCGCCTTCGTCTGCGCTTCCGGCTTGGAGTAGTTTTCCAGGAGCCGATGGTGCATGCAGTACAGTGCAAGTTCCAACCGGTCGGAGACGCCAAGTTTGTCGTAGATCTTGCGCAGATAGTTTTTCACTACCTGTTCCGTCGTCGACACATCCTGCGCAATATCCTTATTGCGCAGGCCCTGGGTCACGCCGGCAATGACCTGCAGTTCTTTCATGCTCAGTCTTATCCGGTTGCGCGGTGAGGTCAGTTGCGCGGCCTGGGCGCGGTATGCCTCAATCACCCAGTTCACTCCCCGACTGTCCAGCCAAGTCTCGCCCGCGTGCACCTTGCGAATGCACTTGATCAGAAGATCCGGCGCAATGGAGCGCGTCACAATGCCGCGCACTCCACGCCGCAGCAACTCGACCGTTTCCGCCTCGGTCGGCTCGACCATTACCAGCACAATTTTCAGCGCGGGGGCGATTGCCATTAGGCCGCTCACCGTTTCGCGCGGCGAATCGCTCAGACCACAGGAGAACAGGATCAGATCCGCCTCGTAGCGGCCTACAACGGTCAGCGCGTTGGCCGCCGACTCAACCTGCGCCACGATCCGGATGTCGTCCTCTACTGCGAAAATCTTGCGCACGCCGACACGAAAGATTGGCTCGCTGTCGGCAATAATTACGCGGATCGCGTCTGCCGGGATCTCCTGCAAATCTGGTCGCGCAGATGAACCGGCCTCGTCCTTGGCCATCGGGATTCCCGCTCTCTTCGCTGACTTGGTTTCGCTTAGCTTAGCGGGAGATGTGGTATTCGTCAATGATCGCGCCGACCGCAATCCGGTTGCCGACCGGGGTGCAGCGCACAACTCGTCCCACGCACTCTACCTTCACGTCGTGTTCCGCACCCAGAGTCTTGGCTGGCATGGAGATCGAAAACTCGATGGTCGAGCCCACAGGGTAATCCACACCGCAGTGAATTAACACACCGCCAGCGGAAATGTCCTGAGTCTCTGCGTCGTTCCCGTTGGTCCCGGGATGCATGACGACGGGCAGGTGGAGGGGGAATCGCACGGCACAGCGCAAGTCGTTATTCGTATCGTGTTTCACGTCCAACAGAATAGGCGCAGATCCTCAAAATGAAAAATTACCAAAGTTTCCCTTTTCAAGCACTTCCGTCTCATTCCAATCATTGGTGCTGGCTGCCATCTGGCTAGAAGCGCGTCGTCTCCGTGAACTGGAAACCTTCGGCCCGCATCGCGGGAGCCACCATGTCAAACGCTTCCTCCCCGCAGGCTCGAACCGGCGTGCCTAAATCCAATACCTGCCTCAACATCAGCACCACGCTCTGATTGAATCGCAAGTTCCGAATTCCCTTCCCTACTTTGCCGCGCTCGACCAGGAAGGTACCATCCCGGGTCATCCCCGTCAGAATCTTCTCGTAGGCATCCACCTCCCGGATGTACCAAAGGCGGGTGACCAACAGGCCATACTCAGTTGCCGAAATCATCTCCTCCACGGTCTTCCGCTCGCCGTCCGCTACTTTGAAGACGATGTTTGCCGCCGACTCGCCACCCTCGTTCGGCAGGCTCAAGCCGTGCCCCGTAGCCTGCGCGCCCGCCAGTTTCCCCGCCAGTTCCGATCTCTGGATCCGCGCCGCCGTTCCGCGTGCCATGGCAACCCCGCGTACCCGGCCGTTTTCCACCAGCGTCAATCCCTGCCGTGCCACGCCCTCGCCGTCAAAACCTGGCCCCGTCTGCCCGCCATCGCTCACGTCGTCGGCAATCGAAATATTTCTTCCGAAAAGATTCGTTCCCAGCCGCCCATTCAGGCAGGAGCGCTGCTCCAGCAGTGCCAGTCCGCTGAAGTCTGCCGCCAGAAAACCGATCAGATCCACCACCGCCGAGGGCTCGAGAATCACCGTGTACTTTCCCGGTGGCACCTCCACCGGGCGGGCCGAGCGGAGCGCTTTCTCGGACGCAACTTCGGCCAACCCGCGCGCGTCCAACCGCGCTGCGCTGGTGTAGTTCTGCTTCTGCCAGCCGGAGCTGTCCTGGGCCTGCATGGTGATTGAAGCCTCGGCCAGCGTCTCGGTGTGCCAGCGCACAACCCCATGCGAATTAAACAGCGCCGCAAAGCTCTCAGCACTCGAATACACTCCGGCCGCGTTCAACCCGTCGCGCCTGGCGATGGCGACCATCGCCTCCACCTGCTCGGCGCGTTCATCGGCGCCCATCGCCGCCGTCTCCTCGCAGTGGCGCTTCAACTCCGCCCCGCTTCCCTGTTCGGCGGATGTCAGCATCGGCAGCAGCTCCGCATCTTCCTCCTGCACTCGCGCCAATTCTTCCGCCTGCCGCACCATCCGACGCAAGCCTACTTCGTCCAGCCGGTTGGTGGTGGCGCGGGCCGTGCGTCCGCCCATCTGCACCCGCACCGAAACCGTACACCCCTGTTCGCTCACGTTCTGTGTAATCGCGTTGTTGGCAAAACGGGTCAGTGCCGAACGCCCGCCCCGCAGGATGACCTCAACATCGCTCACCGTGGCGGCACGCCGCACCCGCTCAAAAATCTCCGAACACCGCTGTTGATCCATCGCAATACTCACATTCATCGATCTTCCTTAATTTGCGCCCTTGCTTTACAGGAGCCGCCCATGGGCACCCTCTGTTCAGAGATGTCATCCCGGGCGGAGCGAGCGACCCCAGCCCTGGGAAAATACCCGGTGCGGCATCCGGAACACTTCAGCACACAATCGATTCTTCCGCGCTCATCACTGGCCGTACGCTCCGCCCACCTTCACCTGCCGGAACCTCGCCGGGGCCGCGCCATGTCCAGTTCCCATGCCCTGTTCCGGCTGTCCCTTGCCGCAGTTCGGAGTTCCCCACAGCGTCCAGCACCGCCGGTCGCAAATCGCGTCCATCGAGTTCCAGAACTCCGTCGTGATCCCCGAGTACGACGGATTGCGCAACAGCCGTCCCAGTTTGCCGCCCTTGATTTCCCACCCTGCCTCGCAGCCGAACTGGAAGTTGTAGCGCCGGTCGTCAATCGACCACGAGCGGTTCGTCTCCATGTAAATTCCGTCGTCAGTCGAGGCGATCAGTTCATCAAAGCTTAGAGGCTTTTCTCCTGGCAGAATACTCACGTTGCTCATGCGCACAATCGGAACCCGCGCCCACCCTTCGGCCCGCATGTGCCCGCCCGAGCGGTTGCGCCCAATCATCGCCGCCGTGTCGCGCGATGACAGATATCCCTCGAACCGTCCCGCGCTGATGATCGGCACGCACTGCGCCTCCACGCCTTCATCGTCATAGGCAAATGTTCCCAGCCCCGGCCCGTGCTCCGGACGCGCGTCGGCCACCACGTTCACCAGCTCGCTCCCATAGCGCAACGTGTGCAGTTTGTCGAGGGTCAAAAACGATGTCCCGGCGAAGTTCGCCTCGTACCCCAGCACCCGGTCCAACTCGATTGGATGCCCGATCGACTCGTGGATCTGCAATCCCAGTTGCGAGCTGTCCAGCACCAGGTCGCGCCGTCCCTCGGAACACTGCGGAGCCTTCAGCAGCGCCACGCATTCCCGCCCCACCCGCTCCGCGTTCTCCAGCAGGTGCAGTTCGCCCACCAACTCGTACCCTTTGAGCTGATACTGGCCGCCGAACGAATTCGGATACGAACGCGTCTGGATCGAGTCGCCCTCGAACGCATGGGCTGAAAATCCCGCGCCCGTCGTAGTCCGTATCTGGTGGATCGCCGCTCCCTCCGTGCTGTAGAACCACTGCTCATAGCGCCGGAAGGTCAAATTGGTCTCGGCCAGCGTCACGCCTTCTACTGCCGTCAGTGCGGCATCGATCTTGCGCAGCAACCCGAAGCTTTCTTCCATCGGCACTGCAAACGGATCGATCTCGCAAGCTGAAATCCACTCCGCCACGGCCGCCGGCTCATCCACCAGCCGCACCGGCTCCCGCTGCACTCGTGCGGAAGCCCGTGCAATCTCCACCGCCAGCGCCGCGCAGCGCTCCACCCCCGCGCGCGTCAGCTCCTGGGTGGCGGCAAATCCCCAGCCGCCCGCGCACAGCACCCGTACTCCCAGCCCCAGCGACTCGTCTTCAGAAGCCATCGCCACGCGCCCGTTTCGCGTTCCCAAGGCACGCACGCGCTCATCCACAATCCGCGCCTCGGCGTGGCTCGCGCCCCGCGCCACCGCCATTTCCAACGCCCAATCCGCAATCTGCTTCATCACCACTCCCGCCGTGCTGCGCCCGCGGCTAGCTTTCGATTCTATTCCCTCCACCACGCACCCCGGCAGCAGGAGAATGTGGTGTTGTTTCTGGTGCCCAACGTTCGCCCGTTTCCGGCTTCCGGCGGATTGTTGCCTTGCCTTGGCACGGGCACTCACCCTCGCCCTATGCTCTCGACCAACACGGCAATCCGGCAGCAATCCTCACCTTCGCGCCAGCCCTTTCGGAAGAACCTGGAAGCCACCTATTACATCCCTGGTGCGTTTTCACGGTTCCCATCCCACACCGGCGCGCCTCGCGAAAACAAAAGCCGCGATCTCCTCGCGGCCCATCCGTTTCCTTGCCATTCCCACGCAGCAACCGGAACACCTGCGCCCCTTATTGCTTTGCCATCCCTTCGGGAGTAAACGTAATGGTCGCCCGCTGTCCCGGCGCCCCAAGTGTTCCTGCCGGTTTGCCGTTGTAGGTCACCGTCAGTCCTGCGGGATTTCCCACGGTCAGCAACAGCTTTTGCTTCGCCGTGTAGCTCCGGCTGCGCAATTCAGGGTTGTCCGGATCCAGCGTCAGCGTCTCTACCGTTTTGCCGTCACTCTGTACGCTGATCCATGCCCGCTTCGTGGCTGAAATCGAAATTTCCACCGGCGCCGCCCCTGGCCCGGATGCGGCCGGGGCTCGCTGTTTCGCCGGCGGAGCCGGCGCTACCGGATGGTTTGCGGGTGCCACTATCGGCTGGGGTGCCGGCTGGGGTGCCGGCTGAGTTGCCGGCTGAGTTGCCGGCTGAGTTGTCGGCTGGGTTGCCGGTTGCGCAGCGATCCCCGCCGCCGGCTGCTCTGCTTCAGCGGAGTTCTGGACCGCGGGCGGAACTACCGGCACCACAGGCTTCGCTGCATCTGCAGCCGCAACGCCCGGCACCTGGCTCTCGGCCCGCTGCCCTGCTGCTGCCTGCTCCCGGACTTCCTTGCGATGTTCCTTCAACCACAGCGCACCCAGTCCCAAGGCCACGATCATCGCCAGAATGCCCACCAGGCTCGCAGCGCTCACCGGCCACGGTTCGTTCGGCACTTCGCGAGCGGAGGAAACCTGGCTGGAGAGCGCCTGCATATCGCTTTCCGGCACCGCTACCTTCGCCGCCGCCAGGTACTCGGCCAGGGTTTTCTCCTCATCCAGACCCACGCTGCGGGCATAGGCGCGCACAAAACCCTTGTTGAAGATTCCACCCGGCAGCAGATCAAAGCGTTCGTCCTCCAGGGCCTGCAAGGAGCGGGTGCTGATCTTCGTCGAGGCAGAAATGTCCTGGAGCGTTAAACTTCGCTCTTCCCGTGCCCGGCGCAGCTGATCACCAAACGATGCCACTTCCGTCGCCCTCGCCTAATTTCCTGATCCCGGAACCGCACACTACCTCCGGCGCTGCTCCGGAAGCGCTCGCGCAACCACCTCATTTGAATCCGATGCAGTTCTGCGTTCATCATAGAAACGCGGCAAATGCAAGTCAAACACAAACAGCTTCCTGGGCACTGGAATCCAGTGCCGTCGCCCGATTTCCCACCGCGCCAGCCTCCGCGTATTTCAGGAAAGACGCGGCAAAACGTCATATTCCCTCGATCCTGGCACGGCGCTAGGGAATATTCGCCTTTCGGCATTATAATGAAACCCTCTTAAGTCAGAGGGCCCGTTTACTCAGGATGAACGCAATGACGCGACCGCAAGAGCCGGCTGAAGTCAGTCAGTCCAAACCAGAGTTGTCCATCCTCCATGACGTGGCCAAAGCCCTCACGTCTTCCCTCAAGCTCGACTCCATTCTCCAGGCCATCATGGAGAAAGTAGCTGCCTACTTCCGGCCAGACACCTGGAGCCTGCTCATGACCGATGACGAGCATCGCGAACTCTACTTCGCCATCGCCGTCGGTGACGCCGGCCACTCCCTCAAAAATGTCCGCTTGAAGATTGGAGAGGGGATCGCCGGATGGGTCGCCCAGCACGGCGAACCTCTCGTCGTCCCGGACGTCACCAAGGATGAGCGATTTACCTCCCGCGTCGACGAAATGACTCGCTGGAAGACCCGCTCCATCCTCTGCGTTCCGCTCGCCTCCAAAGGTAAAGTTCTCGGCGTCATCCAGCTCATCAATGTCGATATGTCCACCTTTGGCAGCGATCAATTCATGCTCCTGCAAGCCTTGGCCGACTACGCCGCCATCGCCATTGACAACGCCCGCGCCGTCGAAAAGATCCAGGAGCTCACCATCACTGACGACTGCACCGGGCTGTTCAACGCGCGGCACCTCTATAACACCATCGACTCGGAAGTCTACCGCTCGCTGCGCTTTGGCTACGAATTCAGTGTCCTGTTCCTCGACCTCGACCATTTCAAATCGGTCAATGACCTGCACGGCCACCTCGTCGGCAGCCGCCTCCTGTTTGAGATCGGCACCACGATCAAGAGCCGCCTTCGCCTCATTGACTATGCCTTCCGCTACGGAGGCGATGAGTTCGTCGCCCTGCTTCCGCAGACCAGCAAGCCGTTCGCCCTGGTCGTCGCCCGCCGGATGGTGGAAATCCTGCGCACCACCCAATTCCATTTGGGCGAGGGACTCGACCTCAATGTCCGCGCCAGCGTCGGCGTAGCTAGCTTTCCCGACGACGCCCGCAACGCCCACGACCTCATCCGCCGCGCCGACGAAATGATGTACACCGTCAAGAACACTACCCGCGACGGCATTGCCGTCTGCGGCACCGGCGCCACTCCCTAACGCAACCCCATACTGGCGGCTCCAGACCAGCCAACTCCATCGCAGTCAGGCCAATACCTCTGCGCCACGTTCTCTTGCCCTTGCACTCCCCACCGCTTACCATCGAGTTACCGATCAAGCGCCGCATTTTTTGTTTTCCGCTCACCGCCACTGCCTCGCAACTGCACCCGCGGGAGAACAAAATGCTCGCATGGGTCGCGCCGATCTTATGGAAAACACCGCTCGCGCCATAGCTTTGCCGCAACTGCCTCCTGGATTTCTCTGGGGAGCCGCCACCAGCGCCTATCAGATCGAGGGCGGGGTCCGCGAAGGCGGCCGTAGTGAAAGCATCTGGGACCGTTTCTGCCGCGCGCCCGGCAAAATCAAGGACCACGCCAACGCCGACGTTGCCTGCGACCACTACCATCTCTGGAAGTCCGACATTGCCCTGATGAAGTCGCTCGGCATCCAGAGCTATCGCTTTTCGCTTGCCTGGGGGCGCCTGCAGCCCAACGGCGCGGGAGCCGCCAACCAGGCCGGCATCGATTTCTACTCCCAGATCATCGACGAGCTTTTAGCCAACGGCATCCGCCCCTTGCCCACGCTCTACCATTGGGATCTGCCGCAGCCCCTGCAGGATCAGGGTGGCTGGGCCGCGCGCGAAACCGCCAGCCGCTTTGCCGACTACGCCCAGTTCGCCACCCGCGCCTTTGCCGACCGCTGCTCCAACTGGCTCATCTTCAACGAGCCCGGCATGTTCGTGAACCTCGGCCACCTGTGGGGAATCCACGCCCCCGGTATCCAAGACCCCGCCATCACCCTGCGGGCCTCGCACATCGTCAATCTTGCCCAGGGCAACGCGTTCCGCGCCATGAAGGCCGTCTCGCCCAAACTGCAAATCGGCAGCGCCTTCAGCATGTCGCCGCCCTGCCCGGCCTCAGACTCCGACGAAGACCGCGCCGCCGCCGGGCGCTTCCACGCCTGGGAGAACATCTGGTACATCGAGCCGGCCCTGCGCGGCCGCTATCCCGCCGCCATCGGTCCCACACCGGATAAGCTCCTCGACATCCGCTCTGGCGACATGGAACTCACCCGCGCACCCTTTGACTTCATCGGCATCAATAACTATTCCCGCGCCGTCGTCCAGCACGATCCCCACTTCCCCATTCCCTTCGTCGCCGTGCGTTGGCTCTCCGGCGAAACCGGCTCTAGAACCGATCTCGGCTGGGAGGTCTTTCCGCGCGGCCTCTATGAAATCACCATGCGCATCTGGCGCGACTACCGCCTCCCCATCGAGATCACCGAGAATGGAGCCGCCTACAACACCCCGCCCGGTCCCGATGGCGAAATCGCCGACCAGCCGCGCATCGACTTCTACAGCGCCTACCTCCACGAACTCGCCCAGGCCGTCGCCGACGGTGCCGATGTCCGCGCCTTTCATGCCTGGAGCCTGCTCGACAACTTCGAGTGGGCCGAGGGCTACACTCCCCGCTTCGGTCTCGTCTACGTCGATTACAACACTCTGGCCCGCACTCCCAAAGCCAGCGCCTGCTGGTACGCAAAACTCATCGCGTCGCAGAGAAAATCCTAGGTTGCAAGGTTTGAAGGTTCCGAGTTTGCAGGATTCCGAACTCTCAAGGTCGCAAACTCTTAAATGACTACTGCCTTTGGGGCTCGTTGAGGTTATAGAGGTTGAAGTGTCCTACTCAGCCGTAGCGAAGGCCCCCGGAGCAGCTCAAATATCCGCTGCCGCCGCAGAGGCATTCCAACCACCAACCGATCATACGACCGCAACCCAACCCACGACTCCCCGCCCCGGAAGCCTCTCTTACTTCTCCACCCCAAAGTCCCAGACCATCCCGTCCTGCCCCGCCGCCGTACTCACAATCGCGTACTCGCCCGGAGTCAAGTCCTCCAGCACAATCATCTTCCACCAGTCGCCGCTGAACTTCTCCGCCCGAGTGTGCACAAAGCTTTCCTTCACGCTCGGGTCGCCGCGATTGGGGACCTTGTTCCTGGCCAGCACCCGCATGTCTTTTTTCCGCTCCAGCCGCACCATGCGGAACAAGTCTCCCGCGATCGCCTCCTCGCCGTTATCCACGTCCACAAAAATCGACGGCGACACCGAACGGACCCGCACCTTGGCCGCCTTGCCGGTCAGCTCAATCTTCTGCTCCACGCCTGAGACGGGGTTCACGGTTCGCCGCAGCACATTCTTCCCCGCCTCGTCGTCCACCTGCACTTTGCTGGCCTCTAACTTGGACAGCACTGGCTTGCCCGCAACCTCTTCCAGCAGGAACACTCCACCCTCGGCGGGCAGGCGCAGTTGCTCAGCCACCAGGGGCGTGTTCAACTGCGCCTCTTTTCGCGCCGCGATCTCTTCTTCGGTCACCTGCTTCAACTCTTCGGCCTGGCTCTTGGCGCGTTCGGCGTTCCACGCCTCGGTCGCCTTCCAATCCACCAGCGTAACCGGAAGCTCCTCCCATTCACCCCGTTCGGCGCTGAAATATTTCACCCGGTCGCCAATTTTCTCCCACTCCGTCACCGTCTGGTAGCTGCCATCGGTCAGAATCAGCCGCTTTACCGCCTGCGCGCCGGCGGCCGCACGGGCGTCCATTGCCGCATATGCCTGCGCCTCGCGCGCACCTGCTCCCAGCAGCAGCCACAGCGTCACCGCCGCCGCCAACCCTTTCAGCACGTACAACATACTTCGTCTCATAGCATCACAAGATAGCATCGCTCGCGGCCTTCGTTGTCTCCTCTACGGTTCCTCGCGCCAAACATTTCTGCTTTTCTCTGTCCTTGCTCCTTGCTCCCCGCCCCGTTTTCGTAGAAAATTGATTGTGCACCCCTGCCAAATTAACCAACTCAAATACAACCTGGTTACGAGGACGCTATGTCAGCAAAGTACATCTTTGTAACGGGCGGTGTCGTATCTTCTCTCGGCAAGGGATTGGCCGCTGCGAGCATCGGCTGCCTGCTGGAGAGCCGCGGCCTGCGAATCAATCTGCAGAAGTTCGATCCCTATCTCAACGTCGATCCCGGAACCATGTCGCCCTTCCAGCACGGCGAAGTTTTTGTCACCGATGATGGCGCCGAGACCGATCTCGACCTCGGGCACTACGAGCGTTTCACCCACGCCCGTCTCTCCCGCGACAACAATCTCACCACCGGCCGCGTCTACGAGCAGATCATCGCCAAGGAGCGCCGCGGCGACTATCTTGGCAAGACTGTTCAGGTCATTCCCCACGTCACCAATGAGATCAAGGCCGCCATCAAGAAGGTTTCCCACGATGTCGATATCGTCATCTGCGAAATCGGCGGCACCGTCGGCGATATTGAGTCGCTCCCGTTCCTGGAAGCCATCCGGCAGATGCGTCAGGAGCACGGCCGCGAAAACACTCTCTTCGTCCATGTCACCCTGGTCCCATACATCGCCGCCGCCGGGGAGCTCAAAACCAAGCCCACCCAGCACTCGGTCAAGGAACTGCTCTCCATCGGAATCCAGCCGGACATCCTGCTCTGCCGCACGGACCGCTTCCTGCCCCAGGAGATGAAGGCCAAGATCGCTCTGTTCTGCAACGTCGAGGAGCGCGCCGTCATCACCGCCCGCGACGTTGCCAGCATCTACGAGTGCCCGCTCTCATTTTCCCAGGAGGGCGTCGACAAACTCGTGCTCCGCTATCTCCATATCGATGCCAAGCCATCCGACATGAGCCAATGGGAGGCCTTGGTCCATCGCGCCTACAATCCCAGTGACGAAGTGCTCATCGGCGTCATCGGCAAATACGTCGAATATGAGGACTCGTACAAATCGCTCAAGGAAGCCCTCGTGCACGCCGCCCTGCAGTACAACCTCAAGCTCAACCTCCAGTGGGTTGAGGCCGAGGGCCTGGAAACCAGGGACAAGAACGACCGCAGCTATGAGCATTTGCTCACCGGCTTCGATGGGATTCTCGTTCCCGGCGGCTTTGGCAAGCGTGGCATCGCCGGAATGCTCAACGGCATCCGCTTCGCCCGCGAGCGCCTGGTTCCCTATTTCGGCATCTGCCTCGGCATGCAGACCGCCTGCATCGAATATGCCCGCAACGTCTGCCAGCTCGACCAGGCCAACTCCAGCGAGTTCGATCCTGCCACGCCCCATCGCGTCATCTACAAACTACGCGAGCTGCGCGGCGTCGAGGAACTCGGCGGCACCATGCGCCTGGGCGCGTGGGATTGCAAGATCGAAGCTGATTCCAACGCCTTCAAGGCCTACGGCAAGACCGAAATCAGCGAGCGGCACCGCCATCGCTACGAGTTCAACCGCGAGTACGAGCAGCTCCTGACCGGAGCCGGACTCCGCATCACCGGAACCTCGCCGGATGGAACCTACGTGGAGATCATTGAAATCCCCGGTCATCCCTATTTCCTCGGCTGCCAGTTCCATCCCGAGTTCAAGTCCAAGCCTCTGGAGCCGCATCCGCTCTTCCTCAGTTTCATCCACGCCAGCTACCAGCACCGCGGCAAGCGTCTCGCCCAGGCAGCACCGGATGAAAACCAGTTCCTTCGTCCCGAAGGCGCAGGCAAACACTAAGCACAGGCGAATCAGTACTGCCCTAACTAAGCTGGATTGGCGCCCCATATCTGCCCGTTTCCTGGACGGATATGGGGTTTTTACATTTATGCTTGATCCGGCCGGGTGCCCCACCTTCGACGTGCCGCCTTGGCGCGGCAAGGGTGGGGTGGTTGACCTTGCCCCGGCTCCTTACCTTCGCACTTCGATCTACAAAAGACCCGGAGCCGAAGCCCCGGACTCTTCCGCATGCAATTCCGTTCCTATTCCGGCAGCGGCCCATCCGGTTGTGGCCCTTGGATCTCGGCCACTTCCAGCACAACCTCTTCCACGGGAGCCGGGGCCAGCGCCACTTCGCCCGGAAGCAACGCAACCCAGCGCGCGCTTGCTGCCTTCATCCAGAGCCGCGAAACGATCTGCGTAATCGTCACCAGCTCCAGCACCAGGAAGCTGGCGCCCATTGCCGAGTGTGGAAGGTGCAGCCAGACGTCAATCCCCAGCGCGAACGCCGCCGCGGCAATCAATCCAATTCCAAGGTAGCTTGCGTACAGCTTTCCGGATCGGAATGCGAGTTTCATGCTGCGCCAAAGCATTGCGAAGAGTTTGCGTTCGTTATCGCGCACCACGCGAGCCTGCGCCAGGTCGAAGCACAAACGCACGAACAGGGCCAGCACCACCACCAGCAGTTTGCCGCCGAGGTACACATAAAATCCCAGCCGGTCCGGCGGAGCCTCGTCCCAGAGTTTTCCCGCGAACCTGGCGATACCGTTATTTGCCGCCATCAGCAAGCCGAACGGCACCACCGAATACAACGCCAGCCGCACCATCCGCCAGAAGAACAGGCCGGAGTTTTCAAAAAATTCCGCCCGGCTCAGTTTCCTGTCCTCCACGTACACGGTCAACACGCCGCCGTCGATGAACAGCAAATAAACCAGAAAGATCAGGGACGCCCCCACCGCTCCCGAAGCCAGCGAAGGGAGCTGCACATCGGGACGCTCCAGCAGCATCACGAATGTGCCCAGGTCAAATCCCGTCACCAGCTTGGCCGATTCCAAACTGTGGTCCAGCACCGCGCTCAGCGTGGCGCGGGCGGGCAGCGAGGCCAGCCACGCCAACAGCAGGTTTACCGCGAAGATCCACCACACCAGGCGCTGATGACGCCAGACCAGTCCCGCCGAACTGCGAACGCTTCCATTCATCGCATCTCTCCTAAGCCAGCCAGCTCAGCGCTTGTTCCAGCCATTGCGTCAGCAGCGTCCAGTATCCCGCCACTTTGCCGGCGGCCCGGCGATCCGCTTTCTCGCGCCAGCTATTGTTGAACGGATCGCGATCCAGCCAGTTGCCGTGATCCGGGTCGATCTCCGCCGAAACCAGCTTCGCCTTGCGGTCCCAGGTAAACTTATGCCAGCGGTCCTTGCCGTCCCAGCCCTCGCGCACGGTTGAACCGTCGTCGAACTTCACCTCCAGCAGTACCGGAATGTCCAGGGTGCCGCGCCGGTGCACAACCACCTGGGTGTGATAGACCGTGATTCCCTTCTTCTCATCCGTCCTGCTGTACCAGTCGAGCCGCTCGCAGCCCGCCGACAGAATGCGGTCGTCCAGGGTCTCGGTTCCGTAGATTGTCTGCTTCCAGTACCAGTCCAGGTTCTGTCCCACCGATGCGTTCATGGAGGCGGTAAACTCGGCTGGCGTAGGATGCTTAAACTTGTAGCGATCGAAGTAGTCGTGCAACCCGTGCAGCACCGTCTGTTCGCCGATCAGGTTCTCCAGCGTCAGCATCATCCCCGCCGTCTTCCCATAGGAAATCGCCGCATAGGAGTTGCTGTCCAGGAACAGCCACGCCGGACGCGACAGTGGATCGCGGTCGGCCAGCGGTGCGTAATTCATGCGCTGATAGCCGCGCTCGCCTAAAGTGCCCAGGCGCGAATTCACCAGGGATGTCGTCTTGCCATAGAGCGCGTCCAGGACCTTGACCTCGGTGTACGAGTTGATGCCCTCATCCATCCACGCATTTTCGAATTCGTTGGTGGCCACCATCCCGTACCAGTACTGGTGCCCGAATTCGTGTTCCACGTCCAACTCCGGCACCAGCAAGGATTTCGGCATCCACCACGCGGTTTCCGCCGTAATCAGCGTCGGATACTCCATCCCTCCCGCCGCGCCGCCGCCATGCGGCGGATCCACCACCGTGATCTGCGCATACGGGTACGGCCCGATCCACTCGTCGAACTTGCGCATCGTTCCCTTCAGCGCTTCCATGTACCGCGGCGCGCTGGCCATGTGTCCTGGCTGCATCAGCATCCGGATCTTCACCGTCCGGGTGCTCAGCTTGATCGAATCTTCCACCACGATCGTTCCCGGATCGGTGGTCCAGGCAAAGTCATGCACATCTTCGGCGTGGAAGCTGACCGTCTGGGTTCCGTTGCCATTGTCCTTGGCCCCGGTCTCGAGTCCCGTGGAACCCACGTTCCACTTCGCCGGCAGGGTCAACTTCACGTCGTAGGTGCCAAAGTCGGCAAAAAACTCCGTGGTAGCGTGAAACTGGTGGCAGTTCCAGGCGCCGTTCCACCACACCCCGACCTTTGGGAACCATTGCCCGGCCATCAGGAAGTCACGCTTGTAGCCGGTGCGTGCCAGCACTTCCGGAAACTTCGCCACAAAGTGAATCTTGAACTGGATGCTCTCGCCCGGCCGTACCGGCTTGGGCGGCACGATCTCGATCACCGTGCGATCGTCGCTGTTACCGTCATCCGGCGCGATGAACTTCATCTGCCTGGTGACGTCGCCCACCCCCACGATTTCCAGCGACTTCACCTCGTTCGAGCCGAAGTGCTTGTCGTCCCAGCCTGCGCCTTTGTCCGAGTCACGTTGTCCGATCCGTTCCGCTTCCGTCATCCAGGTGGATTTCGGCTGGAACGCATTCAGATACAGATGGAAGGGAAAGCGGTCGAGCGTGACGCCCGTCTTGTTGGTGTAGGTCAGCAGTTCGGTGGCGTCCAGCGTGTGCGTCCTGGCGTCGTAGTTACCCTCTATTTGGTAGGCCACAACGCGTTCGCTCAACGGTGCGGTTTCAGCAGCGCCGCTTGCCGTAAGTAACGCCGCAACTGCGATCAGGCAAATGCGCCAGCAACGGATTTCCATCAGTTCTCCTGGAATGCGCGGTTTCCAAATCCTTACGCCGGAATCCTGCGCCGTGGTGCCGCGGACTTCGTCCCGTAGTGCTACCCAGCATACCAAAGCTGCCATCCCTAAATTGCAACTGCCAGTGCTGCAATACCGCCCGGCGGTTTCCATGCGTCCGTTCCGTTCCACCGCGTTCGAGCTGTATTGCATCCTTCTACGCGGATGGGTTGCAACCGGTTCCATCGCGCCGTCCTCTCCGCTGCCGGTTCGCCCCGCCGCCTGCTTTCGGCTAAACTTCCTCCATGCGAGTCCTGGGCGTGGATTGCGGCGGCGAATACACGGGCTTTGGCGTCGTCGAGGGCGACGGCCATGCGCTCGCCTGCCTCACCTCAGGTGCCATCCACCTGGCCCCGCGTGAAGCCCTGGAACTCCGCCTGAAGAAAGTATTCGACGGACTCTCGGCGCTAATTATCGAGTACCATCCCGAGGTCGTCGCCATCGAGGATGTCTTTTATTCCGTCAATGCCAAGAGCGCACTCAAGCTCGGGCATGTGCGTGGAGTGGCCATGATGTCGGCAGCACAACATGGCCTCTCCGTCGTCGCCTATGCGCCGTTGGCCATCAAGTCCGCCGTGGTCGGCTATGGCCGCGCGGAAAAGTCGCAGGTGCAGGTGATGGTTGCCCGCCTGCTTCACCTCGACCAGGTCCCCCAGCCAGCCGACGCCGCCGATGCCCTGGCCATCGCCATCTGCCACATCCACACGGCAGCCACGCTTTTGCGCCAGGGGAATGCGCTGGCCCCACGCTAGTAGGCAAACAACCGCCCGGAATCATCGCGTCCTGCGCAATCGCCCACCTCGCTTCAGCTTGAATTCCGCTCCCCGGCCGTGCCCGGAACCGGTTGCAAACTGCCCCGAATGCAAAAGAAAGGAAAACCCGAAATCATTCTTTACAATTCTGACGCATCTTCCTTGCCGCCCTGGAGTTCATACTGTCAGCAGCAGGAGCGTCGCCATGACTACCCGCGGAGTTCGCCTCGTTTGCTTCGCCATCCTTCTCTTATCCCTGTCGGCGTTACCGGCATTTGCCTCGGATGCTCCCGGCATACGAATCGTTCGCCTCAGCCTTGCCCTGGGAGATGTACAGATCGATCGCAACTCCGGCGATGGCTGGGAACAGGCCATCAACAATATGCCGGTCATCGGGGGAGCGCGCATCTACGCTGCCGAGCAAGCCAAAGCCGAGCTTCAGTTCGAGGATGGCAGCAGTCTCCGGCTGGTCGGCCCCGGCCAGGTTTCCATGATCGAACTTTCCTATGCCCCGGATGGATCTGCGGTAAACGTGATTCAAATCGACTCCGGCGTGGTCTATCTCAATGCCCGATTGTCCGGTTCTGCCGGCTTCCGCATCCTGACGCCCACCGGCGAATCCTTTGCCATCACGCAGCCCTCGCATCTGCGATGCAGGGTCGATGAGCAGGTAGCGTCGCTTTCCGTATTCGAGGGTGAAGCTGAGTTTCTCAATGGCGCCGGCAGTCCCCGAATCCACGCCGGGGAAACCTACAACTACATCCTCGGACAGCCGGAGAGTACGGTTCGCCTTGAGAATGTGCCGCAGCAAGCCGAAGACTCCTGGGACCGCCAGCGCGGCAACTACAACGATCAATACGATTCCGCTGGAGCGCAGAATTCCGGCAGTGACGACGCCAACGCTCCCGGCGTCGCCGATCTCGGCGCCTACGGTTCCTACGAAGACCTTCCCGGCTACGGGGTTGCCTGGCAGCCCAACGGGGCCGATGCTGACTGGGATCCCTTCGCCTATGGCGTCTGGAGCGACTATCCGGACTTGGGCTGGACTTTTGTCTCCGGCTACCCTTGGGGCTGGGCGCCCTTTTATTACGGCAACTGGTTCTACGTGCACGGACGCGGTTGGTGGTGGCATCCCCGTCCGTGGCACGGCCACGGCACGGGCTGGCATCCGCGCCCCTTGTTTACCAGCACCCCCGGCAAGGCTTGGAACGCGCCTCATCCTCCGGCCAGCGCCAACCATGGAACTGTAGCCGTCGCCGGCTCCCATCTTCGTGTCGGCCCCATCGGCGAAACCCACGCAACCATGGCGGGGCACGAATTCGCCAGCGGGGTCCGGACAGGCAGTTCCACAACCCGTGCCTTGGCACCCTCCAGGGTCAGTTCCAATTCCGCTCGCGAGACGGCGTCGTCGAACCGGGCCAACTCGCCCATCGTAGGTCAGAAGGGATCGTACGCACTTGCCACCGGCGCGGCGAACCGGCGCAACGGTTATGAGGTTCATCGTCCTCCCAGCGCCATCAACTCTCGCCCGGGGGAGAGTTCCTCGGGTCTAGCTCCGCGCAGCTACGCGTATGGCGGCAGCCCCGCCCCGCGCAACTACAGTGTTCCCCCGGCTACTTTGCAGCGTGCGCCTAGCTCTGTTTCTTCGAGTAGTTCCACGTCCCATGTCAGCAGCGGCAGCATGGGCGGTGGTTTCCATGGCGGCGGAGGTGGCTCCCACGGCGGGGGCGGAGGCCATCGCTAAAGCATCCGGCGAGGGGAGGGACCTCGGCTCCGGTTCTGCTCTTGTTTTGGCTCGCAGCCCAAGGAAACTTTGAGTGCCGCCACTTTCGCCGTCCGTCTCATCGCGGCGAAGGTGACGGGCACTGACCACGCGCTTTCGTAATCTTCCTTATTCCCGTACCCTAAGGTACCCATCCCACCCAATCCGCTACAATGTCCCATTGCACCCAGGAGTCCGAATGGCGCCGCTCGAACTTGCTGTCCTTTGCGACCCCGTCACCCACGCTCCGCTCGAACTTCGTTCCCAGTCCCTCGTCTCCGGTTCGTCCAGCTATCGCATCGAGGAAGGCATTCCAGTGTTCGCCCCGGCACCGCAGAATCTCAATCTCAAGTATCAGCGCATGTATGACCGCTTTGCCCCGCTCTACGACTTTGCCGACAGCGCCTACCGGCGCCTCACCCGCCGTGACATTCGCGCCTTCCTGGCCGAAGAGTTCGAACTCCGTCCCCGCATGCGCATCCTCGAAGTCTCCATCGGCACCGGCGCCAACCTCCGCCTGCTTCCGGGAGATGCCGAAATCCACGGCCTTGATCTCTCCATGGGAATGCTCCGCGCCTGCCGCCGCAACCTTCGCCGCGCTCATCGCGAAGGCTTGCTCTACCAGGGCGAAGCCGAGCACCTGCCCTTCCGCGACAATTCCTTCGATCTCGTCTTCCACGTCGGGGGCATCAACTTTTTCAATGACCGCCGCCGCGCCCTTCAGGAAATGCTCCGGGTCGCGCGCCCCGGAACCAGGCTCGTCGTAAGCGATGAAACCGAGGAGACCGTCACCGGAATCTACGAGCGTATTCCCTTTGTGAAACGCTTCTACCAGCAGCGCGGGGCGCCCGTCGCCTCCCCTGCCATCCTGCTGCCTGAAGGCACCGCGGATATCCACATTCACACCGTCAATCGCGGACGGCTTTACTCTCTCACCTTCCGCAAACCCTCTCTTCGCGCGCAATAAAAGAGGCCCATGCCACCGGGCCTCATGCTCACATACTCATCTTCTTCAAGCCGCGCGGCAGGTTTCACCCCTGCCGGTTTCCAAATCGATGCTTCCGCCGATGTATTGACGCGCTTGCCCGCAGGCGCCCGGCTGTTGAGAGCGCCGCTGCCAGCGGAGCGCATCCCGCATCGCTCCAAGCCCGCGTGCAACATCGGAATCCGCTGCGACCGTCCGGCAAGCCAGGGATTCGTCCCAGGCACAAATGACCGTCCGTCCGCGGGCTCTAACCGACCGGGTTAATCTTTCCCAACCTGCTTCGCCAGATAGCGCTCGTATCCGATCTCTTCCATCAAGTGCAATTGCGATTCCAGCCAGTCCGCGTGATCTTCTTCGTCCTTCAGAAGCTTCGCAAAGAATTCGGCGGTCGCATTGTCGTTTTCATCGCGCGAGAGTTTGATCGCGGCGTTGTACAGCTTCACCGCTCCCAGTTCTAACTCCAGATCACTCGCAATCTGTTCCTTCACGTTCTTGCCGATCTTCAAATGCGTCGGACCGGTTACGGTCGGGGATCCATCCAGAAACAAAATCCGCTCAATCAGCTTTTCCGCATGCTTCATCTCGTCAATCGACTGTTTCTTGATGAACTTCGACAGCGTCTCGTACTTCCAGTTTTCGCACATCTCAGAGTGCACAAAATATTGGTTGATGGCCAGAAGCTCTTCTTGTAGAGCTTCGTTAAGCGCCGCAATTACCTTCGCGTTTCCCTTCATCGCTTCCATTCCTCCGGGCACGTCCAAACCGCGGGACAAACCTAGATTACACCACTGCGAACTTCCGTGGAGCATGCGCTGCAAGACGGCTGCTTCGTAGCGATTTCCACCAGCTCGACCCGGCGGTTCGTCGCTCTCCGTTGCTCGGTCTTGTTGCACGCCGCCAAGGCATAGAAGCCGTTTCCGAAGGGGATTAGCCGCGTGTCCAAGCTTCGCTTCGCGCCATACCTTTCTGCGAAAACCCGGGGAGGCAGCTCACCTCACGTCTGGTCTGTCGCGCCTGCCACTCCACCTTGAAACCTTGAAACCTTATAATCACCCCATGCCATTCTCTGTCCAGAACATTACCATCGGTGGCCCGGAGCTGTTCCTAATCGCCGGTCCCTGCGTCATTGAAAGCGAGGAGCACGCCCTCTTCATGGCCACCTCCATCGCCAGCATCTGCCGCCAGCTCGGCGTTCCCTTCATCTTCAAGGCCAGCTATGACAAGGCCAATCGCACCTCCATCTCCAGCTTCCGCGGCCCCGGCCTCAGCGAAGGTCTCCGCATCCTCAACCAGGTTCGCGAAACCGTGAAAGTCCCCGTCCTTACGGATGTCCACGAACCCGCCCAGGCCAGCGCCGCGGGAGAGGTTGTTGACGTTCTGCAGATTCCCGCTTTCCTCTGCCGCCAAACCGATCTGCTCATCGCCGCCGCCCACACCAACCGCGCCGTCAACGTGAAGAAGGGCCAGTTTGCCGCGCCCCAGGACATGGCCCACGCCGTCGCCAAGATCCGTCAGAGCGGCAATTCCCGCGTCTCGCTCACCGAGCGCGGAGCCAGCTTCGGCTACCATAATCTCGTTGTTGACATGCGTTCGCTGGCCATCATGCGACAGTACGCGCCCGTCATCTTTGACGCCACCCACTCCGTACAACTGCCCAGCCAGGGCGCCCAGTCCGGCGGCGAGCCGCAGTTCATCCCCTTGCTGAGCCGCGCCGCCGTAGCCGCCGGCATCGACGGAATCTTTATGGAAGTTCACGACAACCCTTCCGCCGCCAAGAGTGACGGAGCCAACGCCCTCCCTCTGTCCAGTCTCCAGGCAATCCTCGAACAGCTCCTCGCCATCCGCCGCGCCGTCAGCATTTAGAGGGGTGGGTCCGCGGGTGCGGGCGCACGGACAAAGAATGGTTGCCGAGCTCGCTGCAGCAGGGATGGCTGGCGGGAACAAGGATGTACTGTCTGGGTAATCGTTTTGGAGGCGAAGTTGACTGATTCAGCAATCGTTCGGGAGAGTCGCGAAGGATTGGTACAGAAGTACGCTCATAATCCTGAATTGTTTACCGAAGAGTACATCCTTACGGATTCGTAATGGCGGCGTGAACGGGACCGCGCCGACGCCGACGATTTCGCATGGGACCCTGCCGGCAGGTTGCATAGGCGGCGAGCAAATGTCCCGCTGCTTCGGCACGCCAGTTCCGTTGCCGGAATCTGCGAACGAAAGCGGAAGGTGTGGGCTGAAATTTCCTTGTGGTCGCAATTTCCGGGCGTTAGACTTTGGCTCTCCTTGGAGCAGTGGTTTCTTTCTTCATCCGTTCCGGGCTCCCGTCCGCCCTGTTCGAGTCCACCTGCCCCATCGAAGAATATCGCGATGGAGGATATCAGTGACCCGCCAATATGGATTCCCAAGCCTGTTCCTCTCGTATCTTCGCCACCTCCTGGCTTCATTGTTCTGCATCGTCCTTCTACTCGGCTGCGCCTATGCCGAAGACAACACTGCCGTTCCGCAACTGGTCAAGTTCAGCGGAACCAT
>Ga0326727_10002868_pt1 | contig 57061 bp, 56 predicted proteins | sample MB2enrmetagenome_FD_207643 | JGI IMG/M metagenome (GOLD analysis project Ga0326727, IMG submission 207643) | Lab enriched peat soil microbial communities from McLean, Ithaca, NY, United States - MB29MY | ecosystem: Environmental > Terrestrial > Soil > Wetlands > Peat | place: USA: New York... | reverse complement strand
TCCTCTATCTACGCTTCGCTGGGTCCCTCGCGGTAGCAGCGCAAGACTCGAGGCCAAGTGGTTCGCTACTCCTTTCTTGTGAGGCTCTTTCATCCTCTACTTCATGCCGGTTTATCCCGGCGCACAAGCATCCCGATAGCGCTCATTAACCCTGGAATTGCCGGTCCCAGGCACTTCAGCAGCAGCCCATTTTCACATCGCCGGAAACGGTGAGCGGGGGACCAAACGCCTCCTGGGGAATCGGAGCACCCTGGAACACTCGGTACCATCTCCACGCGGCGTTGAACACTACCAGGATCACGCCCACGATGAAGATGGCCATCAGGGTCGAATCCAAATAGCCTGTGAACACCAGGCCAGGCTTCGAGGTTAGCGGCCAAAAAATGTTCTTGATCGAGAGGACCCCGGCAGTCACCGTGGTCACGCCCACGAAGCACATCGGAGCGGCCGTGATCCAGGCATATTTGGCTTTGCCCATGTTGATCAGGAATGTGGTGGTCACCGAGAGTGCGATGGTTGCCAGCAATTGGTTGCCGGTGCCGAACAGCGGCCAGATGGTAGAAATGGTTCCGGTGTAGATCATGTATCCCCAACCTAGAACGACAAAAAAGCTGGTGATCAGGTTGCCGGGGAGCCAGGCGCTGTTGCCAAAGGGCTTGTGAACTTTGCCCATGAGTTCCTGCAGTACGTAGCGGGCAACGCGCGTCCCTGCGTCCACCGTGGTCAAAATGAATAACGCCTCGAACATGATGGCGTAGTGATACCAATACCCCATCAGGCGAGTCATGCCGGGCAGGCCCTTGAAAATTTGTGCCATGCCAACCGCGAGCGATACCGCCCCGCCCGTGCGTCCCGCCAGTTTCTCCCCAATTGCCTGCGAGAACATATCCAGGTTCACGGTGGCGAAACCCAGTTTTTGAAACACCTCCGGAGTGGCGTTGATGGCGAAGTAATCGCCGGGATAGAGCGAGCATGCGGCTATGAGCGCGAGCACACCCACGAGCGACTCGCAGACCATGGCGCCAAAACCGATGAAGCGCGCATCGCTCTCCCGGTCCAGCATCTTGGGCGTCGTGCCGGATGCGATCAGCGAATGGAACCCTGAGATTGCTCCACAGGCAATCGTCACAAACAGAAAGGGGAAGAGCTTTCCCTTGATGATGGGGCCGCCTCCACCAACAAATTGCGTGAAGTTGGGAAACCTGATATCCGGATGAACCACGAATACGCCCACAATGAGAATGGCGATCGTGCCCAGCTTGACATAGGTCGAGAGATAATCGCGAGGCGCGAGCAGCAACCAAACCGGCAGAACCGAAGCGACCAGGCCATAGATAGCCATCAGAATCGTGATCTGGTGGGGCGTGAAAGTCAGCAGCCCCGCCACGCTGGTCTGGGCAAACCAGCGTCCGGCAATCACGCCACCGATCAGCAGTACCACGCCGAAGATGCTGGGGCCGGTAACGGTAATCTTCCCGGCATGGCTCTTGAACATCCACAGACCCATGATGATGGCGATGGGAATCGTCATGCCAATGGTGAAGACTCCCCATGGACTGTTCGCGAGAGCGTTCACCACCACGATGCCGAGGCCGGCCAGCGTCACCAGAAGAATGAAGAGCACGGCAATCATCGCCACCAGGCCGGCGAAAGAACTAATCTCGGTGCGGGCGATATCGGCCAGGGAGCGGCCGCGGTGCCTGATGGAAGCCACCAGCACGGTGAAATCCTGGACGCATCCGGCCAGCACCGCCCCGATCACGAGCCAAAGAAATCCCGGGGCGAATCCGAATTGTGCCGCCAGCGTGGGTCCGACCAGCGGGCCAGCGCCTGCAATCGCGGCGAAGTGGTGGCCAAACAGAACCCACCGCGGAGACGCAACATAATTGTGGCCATCCGCGAAGGCATGTGCTGGAGTGGTGCGGCGGTCGTCAAGGGCCAGCGCTTTCGCCGCAATAAAGGCGCTGTAGTAGCGATAGGCGAGAGCATATACGCATAGAGCGCCGATCAGAACCGGCAGCGTATTCATACCGCCCTCCAGCGGGGAGTTACCAAAACAGACCGATGCGATCGTACCGTCGTGCGAGCTAGATATCTTACTTCAAGTCCAGCGTCTGGACTCGCAGAATCTGATAATCTGATTTGTTCCGTCCCAGTTTTGATCGTTTACGGGCGGTTAGTCTCCGCTCCGGGTGCGGACCGAACTCTATTTTATAAGGAGCAGGCGATGAAAATTGGAATGCTGACGGGCGGGGGCGATTGTCCAGGGCTGAATGCAGTTATTCGGGCAGTGGTGCGAAAGGGTAGTTTCCACTACGAAGACCAGTTCGTGGGATTCATGGAGGGATGGCGGGGGTTGCTGGAAGACAAGACCATGGAACTCTGCCTGGGTTCGGTGGGAGGCATCCTGCCGCGGGGCGGCACCATCTTGCGCACTTCGCGCACCAATCCAGCCAAGCATGAGGGCGGGCTGCAGCTATGCATCGACAACCTCAAGAAACATGGTTGCGACGCACTGATTGCGATTGGCGGCGACGACACACTCTCAGTGGCGAAGAAACTCTTCGACAGCGGAGTCAAAGTGGTCGGCGTTCCGAAGACCATCGACAACGATCTGGCCGGCACCGACTACACCTTCGGCTTCGACACGGCCGTGAATGTTGCCACCAGCGCCATTGATCGCGTGCATACGACGGCGGAGGCGCACAATCGCGTGATCGTGGTGGAAGTGATGGGACGAGCCGCGGGCTGGATCGCGGCCTATAGTGGCATCGCCGGCGGTGCCGACGTCATACTTGTTCCTGAAATTCCTTTTGATATTGAAGAAGTCGCCGAGCTGATTCGCCAGCGCCACGCCCGCGGAAGATATTTCAGCATCGTGGTGGCAGCTGAAGGGGCGAATTTTGCCGCTGGCACCCAGTTGAGCGGTGGCCCCTCGGTTCTGCAAGAAGGCCGCGATGAGTTCGGGCATCTTCGCTTGGGCGGAATCGGGACAACCTTAGCCTACGAGATCGAGAAGCGGACTGGCTTCGAAACGCGGTCGGTGGTGCTGGGACATATCCAGCGGGGCGGATCGCCCAGCGCTTTCGACCGCGTGCTGGCCACGCGCTACGGGCTGGGCGCCATCGACATGGTGCACCGCGGCGAATTCGGGCAGATGGCGGCGCTGCGGGGAAACAAGATTATTTCCATTCCGCTGGCAGAAGCCATCGCTTCGAATCGCAAAGTGGATAAGGAAATTCTTGACGCCGCGACCGGCATTCTCGACAAGCTCGATGCGAAGGTTTCCTGAGCTGGGCGGGGCTAAGCTGGCTCGCCCCTACGGACCCGCAGCCAGACCGGGATTCGCTTGGCATGGGGCGAGTTTGGGGGCATACTAACTGAGCGCTCCTCGACCCGCAGCGATCAGAATTCCGAGGACGCTCCCGTACTTATGTTTCAAAACGAAGTCCAGCCCGAGGAACATCTGGAGAGGGTGACACAACTTCCCGCGCACCCTGTATCGCGGGACGCGGAAGTGCAACACAAGCGAATGCTCATCGCACTGGGGATTCTGCTGGTGGCATTGGCAGCCGTGGTCCTTAAAGACTGGGATTTCTGGTTTCCGCAAGGCAGCGAAGTTCAGGAAGCTGTGTTTCACAGCAAGAGCAGGAATAAGACTGCGGCTCCGACGACTGTGAGCGCGCCGGCGACTCCAGCGCGGGAACGCAAACCAGCCAAGTCCGCGGCACCGGCCGAAGTTCCCTTCACGGCGGCTACCGAGCGGGCAGTGCTTCCTCCTCTGCAGATCGAAGTGGTGGCCGGAAACCGCCATATCAATGTGCCCGCAAAAAGCAATGCCATTCATGTGGATGTGAACTCGGGTGCGACGTCTTCTGCGTCCGGCGTTCCCGCACCGGCAAATGCAGTGGTCAGTGCGGGCGATCACGTGCAGCTCTCGCCGCAAACGGCGCAGAGTGTGAGCATTTCGGTGCCACCGGATTATCCTTTGCTGGCACGGCAAATGAAAGTGCAGGGCGCGGTGAGCCTGCAGGCGCTCATCTCGCGAGACGGCACCATCCAGGAACTGCAGATTCTGAGTGGGCCCAGCATTCTAGCGGCTGCGGCTCGCGAGGCTGTGAAGCAGTGGCATTTCAAGCCATTCCTCCAAAACGGGCAGCCGGTGGAAACCCAGGCGCGCATCACGGTGAACTTCACGATTTCGACGAATTGAAATAGCGCCCATGCTGCACTCCTCGCCCGATCGCATTTCGCAGCGGCTTTTTCGCGCCCTGAGTTTGCTGCTGCTCGGCCTAGCCCTTCTGCCGGTGCTATCCACACCCCAGCCTCATAATGGTTCGAAAGGAGTATCTGCCATGACTTTCGCCCTACGCAGTCCAGATTTCCCCGATGGCGCCAACATCCCTCGACCGTTGACCTGCGACGGTGAAGACCGTTCTCCGGCGCTCGAATGGAAGGACGCTCCCCCGGGCACGAAAACATTTGCATTGATAGTGGATGATCCCGACGCTCCGGTGGGCACCTGGGTGCATTGGGTGATCTACAACCTCCCAGACACAACTCGCGCGCTAAAGGGCGGTATGGAAAAACAAGAGCAGTTGGCGGACGGCTCACGCCAAGGCCGCAACGATTTCCGCAAGACCGGTTACAACGGTCCCTGTCCACCGCCGGGTAAAGCGCATCGCTATTTTTTCAAACTGTATGCCTTGAGCACCAAACTGACGCTGGCTCCGGGCGCCAGCAAGAGCGACGTGGAGCGCGCGATGGAAGGGCACATTCTGGCGCAAACGGAGTGGATGGGGCGGTACCGGCGGTGAATCATCGCGGAAAATTAAAACGGGCGTCCGGATTCTTGCGAATCCAGGACGCCCGGGCAGCCCTCCCCCAGAACTGCTCAATCGCGAATGTATGACTAAAGGGCAAATCTGAAAATGGCACGCGGGTGCCGAGCTCGTCCCCCCAAAGTGCCAGCCTGTAAGTCGCAGATTATAAAGTTGGAGAAGCAGGACACATGATTCTCCTACTCTGAAAGCACCATCTTGCCGGGCGGAGTTCCGGTGGAAAAAGGCGAGCCCGAGATCGCCGTGAGAACGCCGGTCGAGGAGTCATAGGTATAGCCCGCAATCCCATTTCCGCTCTGAGTTCCGGTATAGAAATAGTTGCCGCTGGGATCGATGAGGGCGAACAGGCCACCTGCAGCCAGGCTGAACGGTGAGTTCGTTATCGGCACCAGTTGTCCGTTGGTGGGAGTGATCGTAAAACACCAGATGGAGTCGCTCGACCCTGCGGCCGTCGCGTAAATAAACCTGCCGAAGGGATCGAGGGTGAGTGCGCTGGGGCCGGTGTTAACCGTGGAAGTACCCGAAGTAAAGGGCGAACCAAGCATCGGGGTCAGTGCGCCGGTGGTCGGGTCGATATTGAACCCGGAGATGTTGCCAGTGGTGTTCAGCGAAGGATTGGGTGCGGAGGGGTTGGCGACGTAAAGGAATCGTCCACTGCCATCCACCGCCAGGCCGAAGGCTCCCGCACCCGAAACGACCGGAGAGGTAGGCATCTGTTGGAGCACGCCATTCGAGAAGGTGAAAGAGGTGACCAGCCCGAGGCCCGGATTGGTCACGTAGACGAACTTGCCGGAAGGGGTGACCAGAATCTCGGTTGGACTGGCATTCGCGAAAACGGGTGATCCCACCGGCGACAAAGCGCCGCTGCCCGCATCAATCGAGAAAACGGAAACGGTGTCGGAAAGGTTATTGGTCACTAGCAAATATTTGCCAGTAGGGTCGATGACCATCGCGTTCGGACTTGAGCCGCCGGCCGCAGTGGGAGTGCCGCTGAGTGTCAAGGTACCGTCGCTGGCGACGTTGAAAATCGAGATCGTGTTGGCGCGAGAATTGGCCGTGTAGAGAAATTTCTTCGAACTGAGCAACGCCAAGCCGGTGGGAGTAGAGTTCTCTACTTGTGGCGTTTCAGCTCCCGTGGTAATGACCCCAGTGGCGCCGTCGATGTTCAGCAGGAGCACGGAACCTCTCTGCGGCAGGGTTACATAGGCGTTGTGGTTAGGAGCCGACCTGGTGTAACCGCTTCCGCCGCAGGAAAAAGAAAGTCCGGCCAGAATCACGACCATAGCCACGAGAATCCTGGGAAAACCACTTTCACTCGCCAGTGCGGCACGCGCCGCCCTCAAAAAGCTCATTTGCAAATCTGCTCCTCAATATCCAAGATGAGATCGAAAAGGTCGTGTTCACTATCGTGCATGAGAAAGCAGTGATAGCGCAACTGCATCGGGTCCTTTCGGTGGCCCGTTGGCCCGATGAGATGTGTTCTAATCTAGGTATTGAAGTGGAGATTACGTCGTGATCGACATCCACTGCCACCTTCTGCCCGAGGTTGACGATGGCCCCAAGTCCTGGGATGTAGCGGTCGAAATGTGCCGCATGGCGGCAGCGGACGGGATTACCCATGCTGTGGCTACTCCGCACGCCAACGATCGTTACGCCTACGATCGCGCCTATCTCTCCGGGCTTCTGGGCGAACTGCGGGAGAAAGCCGGTCCGATCCTGCAGTTGAGCCTGGGCTGCGATTTTCATCTTTCGTTCGAGAATCTGGAGCGCGTCCTCGTGCAGCCGCACACCTACACGATTGGCGAAACCAACTATCTGCTGATTGAACTCAGCAACTACAGCGTGCCGACCCAGCTTGGCGACTGTTTCCGTCGCTTGGGAGATTGCGGGCTGACGCCGATTCTGACCCATCCCGAACGGAACCCGATCCTGCAGCAAACGCCGCAGCGAATCTTGGAATGGGCGGAGCAGGGCTGCCTGATTCAGGTCACGGCCTCGGCGCTGACGGGGCTTTGGGGAGAGCGGCCCGAAATCATTTGCCGCTGGCTGCTGGACCGCTCGGCTGTCCACATTCTGGCCTCGGACGCTCACGACACCAAGCACCGCATCCCGAATCTTTCGGCGGCTCGCGATGTGGCGGAAAAAATCGTGGGGCCGGAGTACGCGGAAGCGCTGGTCGAGGACAACCCCGGGGCGATTGTCCAAGGAATGCCGATTCCTTATTGCCCGCGACCGGTGATGGATTAGAGGTATCCCCCTAATTCTCGGTATATTAGAATCTTGAACTTAGCGGGAAATTCGGTACGCCTTCGCAAAAAGCGCGAATGCGTAGTGCCCCCGGCACTTACAACCGGTCAATGAGTGGGAGGGCGATGTTAGTCAACTGGCTTACCTTGGGGCGGAAGCTGCCTAGTAACAGCTCGGCAGCACTTGTTCGTGAGAAATAAGTGGTCTAAGTGCCCATTTTCGGCTAATATCGGCGAACGCTGCAGTCAGCGGGACTGAGGTATCCACTCAATGCCTCTATGGGACGAACTACTTGGTCGCAAGGTTAGTGGGCGGCTACAGCGCCGAATCCTGCCCCATCACCGGTGGAACCAGGAGATCTGGGGTGAAACGATCAGACAGTATCTGGCTCATCCGGTCCGCTGGTTGGATTGTGGTTGTGGTTGGCGTCTACTGGGTAAGGACCTCGAGGCTCTCGAAAACGAGTTGGTCAGTCTGGCCCGGGTTGTGGTTGGCGTCGATGTTGATTGCCCGCATCTGCGCGAGAACATCAATATCCAGTTGCGCACCTGTGCGATGCTGGAGTTCCTGCCCTTCGCCGATGCCAGCTTTGATTTGATCACCTGCAACATGGTGGTCGAGCATCTGCTTTTCCCATTCACAACGTTTCAGGAACTGTCCCGCGTTCTGGCCCCTGGCGGCACCCTCTTGGTGCACACTCCAAACACCCGGAATTATCTGGTCTTCGCGAACATCCTCGCGAAGAAACTGCTGCCTCGATCTGTGGTGTTGAAGCTGGTGCATGACGGCCGCGCGGCAGACGACATTTTCCCAACCTATTACCGTGCGAACAACGCGCGTGTGCTACGCAACCTTGGGGAGTCTGTGGATCTTCACCCCGAGTTCGTACGTTTTCTGACGCAACCGCAACCATACAGTCGTTTCTTTGCACCGGCAGCGTTCTTCGAACTTCTTCTTATGCGCGCCACGATGACTCGTCCCCTTGACCGTTTTGGCGCGATCATCATGATGGCTTTCCGAAAGGAAGCCGCTAAGGCGGCCGCCGCTGTTCGCGCCGCGTAAACTCCTTGCTGGGATTCTGAGACTCCGACGGCGGGAGTGTATTCCAGTTGCAGTTGCCCTCTCAGGCGCCTTGGCCTCCTTCAGATTTCTGCTATTGAAGTAGTTAGAGTTGCCGCAGGGATCACATCTGACTATTGGTGAGGAAGGTTGTCGTCTGCAGGAGCCGGTTTAGCCCCAGTCTTCGGATCGGGACCGCCTGCGGCAGGCGCGGTGGGCGTCGTCGTCATTGCGCTTTCGGGATTGAGCAGGTGATCGTGGCTGGGGCCTAAGCCGAGTTTGATCAAGGCTCGGGAATCGGGAGTCGTCTTCGACTGCCATCCCTGATCGGCCTGATAGCGCTGCATCGCGGCTTGGGTGGCAGCGTCCCATTTGCCCGTCGGCTCGCCTTGCATGTAATGCTCGCGAATGAGTGCGGTTTGAATTTCGCGGGCGCGGGTTGAATCAATCACCTGCTGGCCGCGCTTCCTCGATGTCTTCTTCCCGTGCGAGCTTTTCTTGTGAGCTGAGGCGCTGGTGTGATGCTGCTGGACTGGGGCTGCGGCTGGTTGCTCGGGTTTTGCTGGTTCGGTCGGCGTCTGCGCTATGGCGAAGCCATGCACCGCCAGGCAGAGCAGGGTCGAAAGCCCTACTTGTCGCCAACGTCGAATGTGAATCGCCGAGCGCATCTATAGACTTCAGCCTTTCGCAGCGCCTGAAGGCGCTTTCATAACTGAACATCGACGGCATGCCTGAAGGCATGCCCTGATACGAACCTTACTTACGATTGCTCCGGCAACCACCGAGCTGCGCTCGGCCTGGACGGGCGAAAGCGCCCGTTCCCACACGAGCAAGCAAACAAAAAACCGGCGAGACCGGGCCACTCTTATGGTCCCCGAAATGGGGAGGGAGCGCCAGTCTCGCCGGAGTTGTTATCGGTTACGGAAGTGTGCCTGCCAGGAAAATGGTTCCATCCTGGGCCCTTGCGCCTCGCGGACGCACCAGGAACACGACATCCTGCCCGCTCTTCAGCGACGACTCGATCTTGGTGAAGTCGTCAGGAGTGTTCACGGGCTGCTTGTTGACCTCCAGAACCACGTCGCCGCGATTCAGGCCCAGATCTTCGGCAAACGAACCCTGCTTCACGTCTGACACGACGACGCCCTTGCTGGCGGTAATGCCCATGCGATCGGCGAGATCGGGAGTGATGCTGCGAACCGTGACTCCGAACTTGCTGGCCTTGGGCGCTTCTTCGTTCTGGCTCTCGTCTTCTTCGCCCAGACGGGAAGCGAACAGTTTGGAGCGATCGGCAATGGTCACTGTGGTTTCCTGCTTCTTGCCGTTGCGCACAAAGGCCAGTTTGGCCTTCGAGCCCGGCTTGCGCGAAGCGATGTCAGCCACCAGATCGTCGCCGCTCTTCACGTCTTTGCCATCGACGGAGGTGATCGTGTCGCCGATCTTAATGCCCGCTTCGTCGGCTGGACTGCCAGAGACCACGTTCGACACCGTTACGCCCGATCCGTAAATGCGCGCGATTGCCGGATTGGGCTGGGCGGTGAACTCAATGCCGATGGACCCGCGCGAAACGCGGTGTTCCGGGCCAATCAACTGGTTGTAGACCTGCGTGACCGTATTCGAAGGCATGGCAAATCCCACGCCCGCGTAGGAACTGGTCTCGGTCAGGATGGCGGTATTGATCCCGATGACTTCACCGGCCATATTCACCAGCGGTCCACCGGAATTGCCGGGGTTAATCGCCGCGTCCGTTTGAATGAAAGACTGGAACTGCCGGTTGGGAACGATGTTGCGTCCCTTGGCCGAGACGATACCCGCAGTCACGGTTTCCTGCAGTCCAAAGGGACTGCCGATGGCGAGAACCCAGTCACCGACTTCCATGCCGTCGGAATTGCCGAGTTTGGCGGCTGGCAACGCGTGATCGACATCGATCTTGATCACGGCCAGGTCGGTTTCCTGATCCATGCCGATCACTTTCGCATCGTGGCCGGGAGAAGCCGGATTTTCGTCCTGCAACTTCACGCGAATGCGGTCGGCTTTCTCAACTACGTGCCGGTTGGTGACGATGTAGCCCTTGGAATCCACAATCACGCCCGAACCGAGGGAGCGTTGGCGGATGGTGCCGGCTTCGGGGCCACCCTGACCGCCCGGGCCGCCGAAGAACTTGTCAAAAAAATCCTGGAATGGGGTGTCTTCGTCACCGCCCTGATCCTGATCGGGATCGGGACGGACACGCTGGCGGTGGTGCGGGCTCTTGATGGTTGACTCGGTATTGATGTTGACCACGCTCGGCTCAAGCTGCTTGGAAATCTGAGAAAAGGCGGTCGAGAGCTGCTGGGGAGCGGGAACGGTCAGCGGGGTTGCGTCCGATGCCTTCTGGCCCTCCTTGCCTTTGACGCCATAGGAAACGACGGTACCAATCAGAATTCCTACCGCCAGCGTGGCCAGAATCGTAAGAGTGTACGCCCAACGGTTGGCTTTGAGACGCACCCAAAAGGCGCTTTCGCGCGAATCCATTTCTTTCCTCCTGAAACTACCTGATTTTTCATTATACCTTCGCGCCAGGCAGGGATCGGTGCGAAGGCCATCAGACCATTAGACGCAGAAAATGGGCTTCGCGTTAACGATTTTCGCTTGATTGTTTTGTACTAGAGTTTCAGCGTCATCAGCGCCAAGAACAACCCGGTATAGGCGGCGATGGTCAGCAGAACGAACAGGGCGCCAGAACTGAGGACGTTGAAGATTCCCCACGGCTTCTGGACGGCGCCGATAGCCAGTTTCCACAGTCCGAGACAACTGGCTAGGGCGCAAATCGGCAATATAATCAGCCCAATCGCCCGCCCATGCGCCACCCGGGGAAAGACGATCAGAAAAGTCACCGCGGGCAGGAAAATCAACGCCGGGACTATGGCCAACGGAGCGCCAATCAGGAATGCGCGTTCCCGCTCTTGCCAGCGGGTGATCGGGTCATCGGTTGATCGGGCCATCTCAAGCCATCCGATTCTACTTGGCTTCGTACACGGTCTTGCCGCCGACTACGGTTCGCAGGACTTTCGTGTCCAGAATCTTCAGTGGCAGGGCTGCCGTGATGTCCTGATCGAGGACAACAAAGTCGGCCAGCATACCCGGCTCGAGCTTGCCTTTTTGCTTTTCAGCGAACTCGGCAAAGGCCGCGCCTGTGGTGTAGGCGGCGATCGCCTGCTCGATGTTCAGTTTCTGCGCGGGATAGTAAGTTTTCTTTCCGTCTTCGCTGGTGCGGGTAAGGGCGGCGTAGATTCCGCGAAATGGGGTTACGGGTTCGACCGGATAATCGGTGCCAAAGGCCAGCATCACGCCGTGGCGAAGAAACTCAGCCCACGCATAGGAATGCTCAGCGCGCTTGGGTCCCAGACGCGATTCTGCCCAGTTCATATCTGTGAGCAGGTGGTTGGGCTGCATGGACGCGATGACCTTGAGATCCTTGAAACGCGCGATCTGTTGCGGCGTGGTGACCTGCGCGTGCTCGATGCGAAGGCGGTAATCGGCACTGCCGTCGACAGCCTTGACCTTGCCTTCTTTGGCAGCCTTCTCAGCCTCGGCGAAGGCATCGAGCGCCAACTGCACGCCTTGGTCGCCGATGGCGTGGAAGCCGATCTGATATCCGGCCAGCACCCGCTCCTTCGTCATCGCATTCAGCTTGGCCGCTTCGTATTGCGGCAGGCCGCTGTTCTTCGGATCATCGCTGTAGGGTTCCAGCAACGCCGCTGTTTTCGAGCCCAGCGAACCATCCATGAAGCCCTTCAGCATTCCGGTGTGGAGCATGTTGTCGGAAGCGGGATGGGAGTCGCGCTTCTTGTTCAGCTCTTCGATCGAGTCGTCGAAAGGGAGCCATTCGGAGATTCTAGCCGTCAGCTTTCCCTCGCGCTCGAGTTCTTCATAAATCTGAAAGTCTTCCCACTGCGAATAGTCCTGCGCGGAGGTGATGCCGTGGCCGGCCAGATCGGCAAGAGCCAGTTCGATGGCCTGACGCCGCTTCTCGTGCGTCGGTTTGGGGATGACTGCGCGCACCGCCTGCTGCGCGGTCTCACGAAGAATGCCGTTGGGCGTGCCTGCTTCATCGCGGTCGATCTTTCCACCCTCGGGATCGCGGCTGGCGACGGTAATGCTGGCGAGCTGCAAGGCACGTGTGCTGGCTACAGCAATATGTCCATCCACCCGCGTCAGAAAAACCGGATGGTCGCCGCTCACCTCGTCCACATCCCAGCGCGTGGGCGGGACGGCTACTGGCCAGAGAGTTTCGTCCCATCCGCCACCTACAATCCACTCTCCCGGCTCCGCTTTTTCGACTCTGGCGTGGATGCGGTCGCGAAACTCATCGAGGGTTTTGACGCCGACCAGATTCACGGTCGTCTTCTCCAGACCCGCACTAGCCAGGTGCATGTGGGCGTCATTGAATCCGGGCATGACGAAGCGACCCTCCAGATCCGCGATCTTGGTTTCCGGGCCCTTCAACTTCATGATCTCGTCGCGCGTCCCCACAGCGAGGATGCGGTCGCCACGGATGGCCAGCGCCTCCGCGCGCTTGCCCGCTCCCAAGGAAGCAGTCGGATCGACGAATCCCGTGTAGATGTTGCCGCGGGTGAAGATCAGGTCCGCTTTCGGCTTCGGAGCGCTCTGGGCGGGGACGTCGCTCTGCGCCTGTGCAGCAGGAGCCGCAGCCAGCGTTAGCGTTAGCAGTAGAAGCAGAGCGATTCGCGTCATGGTGATTATTCTCCTACCCCCGATAGGGCCAGCATTGTTAGCAGGATGCGCCTTAGCCCGAGGCTTCGTCCATCGCAATCGAACCATTCTTGCAACGTGTGAGCGCCGCCGCCGGAGCCGCCACCTCCGATGGCGATGGCCTCGCGGCCGAGCGATAGCGGAATGTTGGCGTCGGTGGAGGCGCGCTGCACCTGCGCATTATTACCCAACTGCGCATCCACGGCGCGAATCACCTTGAGAAGGCGTGCATCCGGAGCCAGTTCGCCGGCGGGACGATTTCCGATCTCCAGAACTTCGTTCTGCAAAATCCGGCTCTGCGATATCCGGCTCTGCGGCACTGGCGGCCGCCGGGTTTCGTGCTCAGCCGCGGCCCGATTCTCCAATGCGACGGCTTGCTCCAAGGCGAGGCGCAGCGCTCGCTCCAGCCGGTCAATCTCCGCCATCGATGTGGAGCGCAGGTCGACTCTCATGCTGGCGGATTCCGGAATCGAATTGACGGAAGTTCCGCCGCGAATCACACCGACATTAAACGTGGTCTTGGGCGAGGCCGGAACCGGCGTTTGGCTGAAGATCTCAATCGCGCGGGAGAGAGCAATGATCGGATTAGGCGCTCCGAAATCGCTCCAGGAGTGACCGCCTGGACCACGCATGATGACTTCGAAGCGGCGGCTGCCGAGGGCCTCGGCAACCACAGTGTCGGTACCGGCGCCATCAACAATCACGCTGTAGGCAATCGTGTCCCGCCAGCGCGGCGTCGCAAAAACATGGCGCATGCCGCGCAGATCACCTTCGCCTTCTTCCCCAACGTTCCCGATGAACAGGAATGGCATACCATGCGAAATGCGCGCGCTGTTGAACACACTGGCCACGGCCAGCATGGCCGCAATGCCGGCGCCGTTGTCGGCGACTCCCGGGCCATACAATCGGCTGCCTTGCTGCCGAATGCGCAAGGGCGTGGCCGCCGGAAACACGGTATCGATGTGCGCGCTGAGCGCGATGTAACGGCTGCCGTAGCCGGGACGGATGCCGAACACGTTACCGACCTCATCCACCTGCACGTCAAGGAGCCTGAGTTCGCGGAAACGATCGGCCAGCCAGAGGCCGCGCGCTGCTTCTCCGAATGGAGGCGCGGGCACACGGGTGGCCTCCATCTGCCAGAGCGCAAACTGCGACTCCTGCGCGCGGAAGCTATCGAATGCGGCGCGCACTTCCGGCGAACCGGCGATCCGCGCGACTTCCTCCTGCACCGGGGGATAGGAATCAGAAATTGCCTCTTGCGGAATTGAATCCATGGCTTGCGCTTATCTTATAATGGCACGGCACGGTTTCAGGGTTTCAAAGTTGTAAGACTTCACGGAACAATCTTTGAGACTCCGCAACCTGGAAACCTTCCATGCCGGGTCCCGCCTTTCAGGAGGTATCGTCGTGAACAACGCCCTTAAAGTAGCAGGCATTGTCATCGCGTTATTAATTGTGGTTGCGATCGTTGTCCCGTTCCTGGTGAACGTCAACGCTTTCCGTCCGCAGATTGAGTCGAGTCTCAGCTCGGCGCTGGGTCGTCCAGTGAAAGTAGGCAATTTGAGCCTCAGCATCCTCTCGGGCAGCGTGAAGGCCGACCAGCTCTCCATCGCCGACGATCAGAAGTTCAGCAGCGCCCCGTTTATCCAGGCGAAATCGCTCCAGGTGGGCGTTGAACTGTGGCCGCTCATTTTCAGCAAGCAGCTCGACGTCACCAAGCTTGTCATCGAGCATCCGCAAATCGCTTTGATGCGCAACCGCGAAGGCGCGTGGAATTTCTCGTCGCTTGGAAATCAGGCGGCGCAACCGGCAAAAGCGGCCGAAAAAACGTCCAGCGCGCCGGCCAACGTGACCGTGGCCAAACTCGATCTGACCGATGGAACCGTCACGCTGGGATCAACCACCGGCAAGCGGAAACCTATCGTCTATGACAAGGTCACGGTTACGATGCGCAATTTTTCTTTTGATAGCGCGTTTCCGGTGACCGCTTCGGTGGGCCTCCCTGGCGGCGGCAGCTTGAAAATCGACGGCACCGCCGGTCCAATCAATTCGGCCGATACTTCTTCTACGCCTTTGCAGGCCAAGGTAACCCTCAAGAAACTCGATCTCTCGCAGTCAGCTATCGTCGATCCGGAGCTGGGCATCGCTGGTTTCGCGGATTTCGACCTCACGTTGAATTCTGACGGTCACATGGCCAAGGCCAACGGAACCTTGAAGGCCACGTCGTTGAAGCTGGTTCCCAAGGGATCTCCTGCCAGCGTCCCCGTTCAGGTTGTATTCGCGGTTGAGCACGACCTGAAGCAGGAGACCGGAAAAGTGCTGCAAGGCGACGTCGGGATCGGCAAGGCGCTGGCCAAACTCACAGGCACTTACAATATGCACGGCGAGACCACTTCCATCCAAACAAAGCTGACCGGACAAGCGATGCCGGTCGACGACCTCGAAGGCATGCTTCCAGCCCTGGGCGTGGTTCTTCCCACGGGTTCGAAGCTCAAGGGAGGAACACTTTCGGTGGAGCTCGAGACGGCGGGCCAGGCCGACAAGCTGGTCTCCACCGGCTGGGTAAAGATGAGCAACACGGCGCTCGAGGGTTTCAGCGTGGCGTCGAAGCTTTCGGCAATCCCGGGGCTGGGTGGCAAGCAGACCGGCAATGACACCATGATCGAGAACGCGAGTTCGGATGTGCGGTACTCGCCGGACGGCACGCGGCTCGACAAGATCAACCTGGTGATTCCTTCGCTCGGGACCGTCACCGGAGCGGGCACCGTCAGTCCGAGCAATGCACTGGACTTCAAGATGCTGGCCAACCTCGCTGGCGGAGGAGCCGCTGTGACGAAGGTCGTCGGCCTTGGTGCTGGCGGCATCCCGGTGGCAATTGGAGGAACAGCTTCGAACCCAACCTTCGCGCCGGACATGAAAGCGGTCGCCAACGGCAAACTGAAAAGCTTCGTGCCCGGCAAGAGTAGTGCGCTGGGCGGCCTCTTCGGAAAGAAGAAGTCCAACTAACGCATCAGCGAATGCCGCGGAGGGTTGTCTCGACGGGAGGAGATTCGAGCATCTTCATGCCGTTCAGAATCGTGGCGATTACGTTCTCGTCTCCGACCACCGTGTTGATCATCAGGTGATAGAGGGAGCGCACCGGCCAGTCGGCATTGAAGTAGTGCTTGATGTAGGCGACCCGCTCCTTGTCCACGTTCTCGACCAGGTCTTCGGCCTCTCCACGGCTCTTGCCCATAGCCAGCAGGCGTCGGATTTTTTCGTGGTGCGGAGCATAGGTAAAGACGCGGAAAGTGTCATCGCGTTCGCGCAGGAAAAACGGGGAGCCACGGCCGACAATGACCGCATTGCCTTCCGCCGCAATCATGCGCATGATCTCTCCCACCATGGCCATCATGCGGTCGGTATCAAACGTAAGAGAATCGGCCAGAGGAATGCTGCGTTCGTAACTGCCCCGCCAGAAGGCCTTGGCCAAACGGTAGAGGCGGCTGTCCACCCGTTCATCGCACAAGGCGACCGCCGATTCCGCCACCTGGGCGCGCTGGGCAATCTCGGTGGTCAGTTGCTGGTCCCATAACTTCCATCCCAAGCGGCGGGCCAGTTCGGCGGCAATGCCTCCGCCGCCACTGCCAAATTCTCGTTCCAGGGTAATGATGCGAAACATTGCAAAGCTCCTTCATCGAACGGTGGCCGGGCGAGGGCGCCCGGCGCTCCACTAGTGAGCGACGATCTCGCCCCCCGGCTTCTGCTTCTTGATCAGGAACACGGCCGGGATCAGGCAAAGGATCGCGACTCCGAGCACCCAGAAATTATCAATGTAGGCGAGCATGGTCGACTGCCGGATTACATTCCCCTGCAGCATCGCATAGGCATGCTGCTGCGCGGTTCCAGGCCCGGAACCTGGCCCGGCGACGCCGCCGCCCAGGACAGTACCGGTGATCCCGTGCAGCGCCGACTGAAACTGCGGATTAGCGGCGTTCAGCTTCTCCACCAGCCGCACCTGGTGAAACTGGGCGCGGCGCGACAGGCCGGTGGTGACGAAAGAAATCCCGAAGCTGCCTCCGATATTTCTTGCCAGGTTCATCAAGCCGGACGCGGCATTGTTCTTCTCGCGCGGCAGAGACGCATAGGCGGCGGTGTTAATGGGCACGAACAGGAAAGCGAGTCCGATCCCCTGGTAGACGCGCGCCATGACCATGGTGTGGAAATCGACGCTGAGGTCGAACGTCGTCATATGGAACAGGGAAAACGAGAGCATCGACAAACCAAACACCATCAGCCAGCGCGGGCTATGGCGCGAAAGCAGAAATCCAACCAACGGCATCATCAGCATGATCGCGAAACCGCCGGGAGAGAGCGCCATTCCGGAGCGTTGGGCAGTGTAGCCGAGCAGCGTCTGCATGAACAGCGGCAACAGCAGCGTGCTGCCGAGCAAGACAAATCCGAGCATGAACATCAGGAAGTTGGCGGCGGCGAAGGTGCGCTGGCGAAATAAATGCAGTTCGACGATGGGATCTTTGTGGTTCCACTCCCAGAAGACAACGAAGATCAGTGACACGGCGGAGATGATGGTCAGCCCGACGATGAAGTGCGACTCGAACCAGTCTTCGCGTTGTCCTTTGTCGAGGATTACCTGCAGCGTTCCCAGGCCGAGCGCGACCAAACCGAGTCCGATGTAGTCGATTTTGGTCTCGCTCAACTTGCGGCGCCTGAAGTAGGGAGGATCCTGGATAAGCCGTTGCGTCAGTAGCAGCGAAAGAATACCGACGGGGATATTGATGAAGAAAATCCAGCGCCAGCTGAAATTGTCGGTGATCCAGCCGCCGAGCGTGGGACCGACCGCCGGAGCCATCACCACGGCGATGCCATAGACGGCGAATGCCATACCCCGCTTGGCGGGAGGGAAGGTATCGGCGAGGATGGCCTGCGAGCTCGGTTGCAAGCCTCCGCCACCCACACCCTGAAGGATGCGGAAGACGATCAGCATGGCGAGATTGGGCGCGAATCCGCACAGAAACGAACTGATGGTAAAGATGGCGACACAGCCCATGTAAAAGTGTTTGCGCCCGATGATCGAAGAGAGCCAGCCGCTCAGGGGCAGCACGATGGCGTTGGAGACGAGATACGAGGTTAAGATCCATGTACTCTCGTCCTGACCCGCCGAAAGACTGCCGGCCACGTGGGGCAGCGCCACATTGGCAATGCTGGTGTCGAGCACTTCCATGAACGTGGCCAGCGTCACCACCAGGGCGATGATCCACGGATTGACCGGGGAACGCCATTCGTCGGCGTCATTCATGGTGATGGCGGCAGCGCCCATTTATTTAATCCAGACTTTCGGCACAACCGACATGCCGGGGCGGAGTTCATGTTCCTTGATTTCGCCCTTGTCGAACACGATCTTGACCGGTATGCGTTGCACAACTTTGACGTAGTTGCCGGTGGCGTTTTCAGGAGGCAGAAGGCTGAAGCGCGCACCGCTCGCGCCGGCCGTGGAATCGACGTGCCCCTTGTAGGTCTTGCCGTTCGCATCCACGGCGATCTCCGCCGGTTGGCCGGGCTTGATGTTCCTCAGTTGCGTCTCCTTGAAGTTCGCAGTGACCCAGAGGTTCGCCTCATCAAGCGGGATGACCTTCATCATCTCCTGGCCGGGCTGCACGTTTTGACCAACCTCGACCGTGCGGTTGCTGACGGCTCCACTGACCGGCGCAATCACTTTGGTGTATTGGAGATTCAGTTCAGCCTGGTCCAATTCAGCTTTCCTGCGATCGGCATTGGCTTGCGCGGAAAGGGCGCGGGCGCGTGTGACGCGCATGGTTTGCGGCTTGGTGTCGGCGGTGCGAAGCTCGGCGCCGGCCTGCGCCAATCGGTCCTGCGCCTGTTCGACCTGCGCCGCGAGAGCATCGGCGCTGGCGCGCGCCGCTTGCACGGTTGCGGCAGCGGCCTGGGCGCTGGCCACGGCTTGATCATACTGTTGCTGCGAAATCTCCTGCTTGTCAATGAGTTGTTTGTAGCGGACAAGATCATTCTGCGCTTTGGTGTTGTTGGCCTCCGCTTCGACAACTTGCGACTTGGCCGCTTCCAGTTGCTGGCGGGCGGCAGCGATTCCGGCCTGCGCGCTGGAGACGCCAGCCTCGGCGCCGCTTACCTGGCTCGAAGTGCTTACGCTGGTGATGGGGACGTTAATGCCGGCGGCTGCGGCCTGCGCCTGGGCATCGGCGTACACAGCGCGTGCCTGCGCCACCGCGACTTCGTAGTCGGCCGGGTCGATTTCCACCAGCACCGTTCCCTTCTCCACGTACTGGTTGTCTTCCACATTGAGCTTCAGGACATGGCCGCCGACGCGCGCGCTCACCGAGTTGACGTGCCCGTCAATCTGCGCGTCGTCGGTGGATTCGTAGCTTCCGAAATAGCGCCACAGAAAGAAAATAGCGACCACGAGCACGAGGCCGGCAAGAACCAGCCCCAGTCTGGCACGCGGATGGCTCAGAAACGCGGGCCGCCGCTGATAGCGGGCTTCGCTGTCAGCCGCGGACTGCGGCGGTGACTGGGATTGTGGCGCTCGCCCTTGCGATTGCGGTTTGGGTTCAGCTACAACGCTGCTGGTTTCGTCCATAAGCTACTTCCCTTTCAAGTATTCGCGAACGCCCTCTTCGGCGCGTCCCAGGGCTCGGGCAAAAGAAACTTTGGCGAGATTATGCAGGTAGAGGCTCGATATCAAACTTTCGTGCGCGGCCGCCACCGCTTCCTGCGCCTGAACCACTTCCAGGTTGTCGGTGACCCCGGCCGAGAAACGATCCTGCGATTGGGTGAGCGCCTGCTCGGCAAGATTCACCGAACTCTGGGCGACTTCCACTTGATCGCTGGCCGACTTGAGGTCGAGCAGCGCGTTGCGGATATCCTGATCGATCTGACCACGGACGTCCGCCATCTGCGCCTGCGCCTGCCGCAAGCTGGCTTCGGCCTTCAGAACATCTCCATGAACACGGCCACCCTGGAAGATCGGAATATTCAGCGTGCCGACGATGCCATACGTAGGCAGCACATCGCCGGGAGCCGCGCCGATCTCGCCAAAGTTTACCGCCATATCGAGTGTCGGAAAATATCCCGCTGTGGCGGCACTGCGCTCCAGTTCTGCGGCCACCAGACGATCCCGCGCGGCTTTGTAATCGGAGCGCAGGGAATACGCGCGCTGCAAGCTGGTTTCAAGATCGGGGACGGGAAAAGCCTCGTAGGGAGCTTTGTCGGCCAGTTCGAATTCCTGGCCGGGCGCGAGTCCGATGACGCGGGCCAGAGAAATTTTCTGCTTGGCAAAATCATTGGTGGCCGCGATGAGTTGCTGCTGGCGCGTTTGGTACTGGACCTGTGCTCGCAGCGTGTCGATGGCCGGAGCGACGCCGGCCTGCTGCTGAGCCACCGCCTTCTGGTAAAGAGTGTGCGCTGTCTCCACTTGGGCCTGCGCAGTTTCCACGCGGGCTGCCCCGGCAAGCGCTTGCAGGTAGGCGTTGCCGGTCGCGAGCACAATCAGATCGCGGGCGTCCTTCAGATTGAATTTGGCTACGTCCTCGCCGATCACGGAAGAACGGTATTTCTGGATTGCCTGCCAGTCGAAGACTCGTTGCGTGGCCGAGGCGCGCACGTCAAAGTAGGAGTACGGTCCGATGATGGGAGGAATGCCAGGAAGCAGCTTGCCGGTAAATCCTTCCGCTTCCGTGCTCAGTTTCTGCCTGGTTTCCTGCACATCCCCGCTGACGTTCGGAAGCAGGGCGCTGAGTTGCTGCCACTTCTGTCCGCGGGACGCGACGGTGTTGTACTCCGACAACAGACCGGCGAGGTTCTGGCGCAAAGCGCGCTCGATGGCGTCGCTAAAGGTCAGCCGCAGGACTCCGGGAATAGCTTTAGCCTCGGGCACGCTGCCAAACACGGGATTTTGTGCCGAGGTCGAGACCTGCATCGCCCCGGCCGCGGAACTGGCGGCAAAAGTCGAGCTTTGGGCGCGCAGCGCCGCCGGCAAGATGAAGACTAAAATGGCCGGAAAAACGATCCGGAAAACGACAGATCTCTTCATTGTAATTAACCAGTTAGTTAGATATTATTTGATCCCGTCTCGCGCTGGCAAGCCACAAATCCGGAAATGCAAGCAAGCGCAGCCCCTTCGCAAGTGGAGGATCCGGGAAAACCATGAAAATTGGCCCTCTCGTCACAGAACAAGAATGATATGCCTTTGGACTCCTCCCGGCTAAGGTCCGATGCAAATTGTTGAATTGCCGGGAGCGCGGAACGCCGGACCCTCCCTGCGTTTATGCACGAGCCTTCCGGCCGGTGACTGTGACCTTGGTCATCTTGTGTAACTTTTGTCCACAGTTCAATCTATGAACGAGTCGAGCACTCCCCTGCGAGCGAAACCCCGCGAGGGAAGACTGTACGTATGAGTGAAGACACGAAACTGCCGCCCAAGGGATCGGACTGGACCCGTCTGCTCACGGATCCTGACCTGGTCAGCCACCTTGGAAAACTGCTCCAGACTTACCGCGAAGTCTCTGCGGAACAGCGCGAAGCGGCGCTGCTGCGGGCGATGCGCGAGATCAAAGACGCTGCCGTCAAAGCCCGCGAAGCAAAACAAGAGAAGCCGGCTACCGCCGCGCCGGAGCCACCGGTTGTGCTACACCATCCTGAACCGGTGGATCAAACCCCCCCGTTCGAACCGGATTTGTTCACCCCGCTGGAGGGATCCGATCGCCGCCGTTATCAGCGGATCAAATGCTTTGTGGCGGTGGAAATTCACATTGAGGACGTGGAAGAGCCGGTTTGGGGCAATCTGGTGAATGTGGGCCGGGGAGGATGCCTGGCCGAAACCGCCAGCGTGGTGCCTGCGGGCAAGGCTCTGGAGATCGGGTTGTGGGTGGCAAGCGGCAGGATCTGGGTGAAAGGCGTGATCCTGAGCGGAGTCGCGACGCGGAGCGCGCCGTCGTATGGCGTGCGAGTGAAATTCTCAGAAGCGGAACTGTCGGAAAAAGAGCACCTGCGCGAATTTCTCAAGTTTGTCGAGAGCACCACCCGGAGTTCGCTAAGCGGAAAAGCCTATGTGGCGAAATTGAAGGGCTAGACCGAGGCAATTCGAGAAAAGACGGCTGCCCTCCCTAAACTCCTTACTCCCTATCTAACCTTGACCTCGCCAGCAACTTTTCCTGTGATCCGGGTTCATTCTCAAATGGGGCCCATCCGAATGGCAATGCCTTTGCCCAGACGCCGTTGGCTGGCTGCTGCTTTGCTCGTGGCGGCCGGACTCACGACTCAGTTCGCTCTCGGCCGAAAGAAAGACAAACCCGCCGGCGCGGCGATGCAGATGGACGCGCACAAACGCGCCGCTCATGCCCTGAACCGGTTGGCGTTCGGTCCGCGGCCCGGCGACGTGGAGCGCGTCGCGCAGATGGGCGCCGAGAAGTGGATCGAACTCGAACTCCATCCCGATAAAATTGATGACTCGGCGCTTGAGGCGAGACTCGATTCGTTTCGTACGTTGCGTATGGGAACGAGAGAGATCGTCGAGAATTTTCCGCCCGAGCAGTTGATCAAGCAGATTGCGGAGGGGAAAGCATCGCTGCCGCGCGATCCTGCGAAGCGCGCGGTTTACGAAGCGCAACTTCAGCGCTACGAAGACAAGCAGGAACGCAAAGAGGAAGCGGCTAAACCTGCCTCAGCCAGCGGTTCGCCGAATGCTCCCAGCGCCATTTGTAGAGACGGGGCTTGCCCCGTCTCCGCTGACAGCGCCCAGCCCGCCAATTCCGACGAGATGCGGCGCCGTGGAGAACGTCAGTTCGCGAATTTCAAGACGCAGGAACTGCTCGATCTGCCGCCCAACGAACGCATGAAAGAAATTCTGCAAATGTCGCCCGAGGATCGGCAGGCTCTCGGCAATACGACCAAAGGCGCGAAGGCAGACGCTTTGCTGGAGGGAATGAGCCCGCAGCAGAAAGAAACGGTGATGGCGCTCAATAATCCCGGGCAGGTGGTGGTCCAGGAGTTGACGCAGGCTAAGATACTGCGCGCCATCTACAGCGAACGGCAACTCGACGAAGTGATGACCGACTTCTGGTTCAACCACTTCAACGTCTTCCTCAACAAGGGCGAGGACCGCTATCTGCTGACCAGCTACGAGCGCGACGCCATCCGTCCGCATGCGCTCGGAAAATTCGAAGATCTGCTGGTAGCGACGGCCAAGAGTCCGGCAATGCTCTTCTATCTCGATAACTGGTTGAGCGTCGGACCGGATTCGGATGTCGCGCTCGGGATCGCGCCGCACGCGCACAACCAGCGCCGCTACGGACCCGGTCCGCAGAATCGTCGGCCAGGCAAAGCCAGGCAGGCCAGCGGCTTGAACGAGAATTACGGCCGCGAACTGATGGAGTTGCACACGCTCAGCGTAAACGGCGGTTACTCGCAGAAAGATGTCACCGAAGTAGCCAAGGTTTTCACCGGGTGGACGATCGAGCAGCCCGCGAAAGGCGGCGACTTCCGCTTCGAGCCGCGTATGCATGAGCCCGGCGACAAGATCGTCCTCGGACATCGCATCAAGCAGAACGGCGAGAAAGAAGGCCTGGAGGTGCTGCACCTGCTGGCGCACAATCCTCAGACGGCGCACTTCATTTCGCAAAAACTGGCGATGCGCTTTGTTTCCGACGATCCTCCGGCGGCGCTGGTCGACCGCATGGCCCATACTTTCCTGAAGAAAGACGGCGACATTCGCGAAGTGCTGCGGGCGATGCTCAAGTCGCCCGAGTTCTGGTCGCCTGAGGCCTATCGCGCCAAGGTGAAAACGCCGCTTGAATTCGTGGTCTCCGCCGTGCGCGCCAGCGGCGCCGAGGTTGAAGACGCACGCGCCCTGGTCGGAACGCTCAACAACATGGGAATGATGCCCTATGGCATGATGCCACCGACGGGCTACTCGATGAAGGCCGACGTTTGGGTGAACTCGTCGGCGCTTCTGGCACGCATGAATTTCGCGCTCGGACTGGCCGCAGGAAAGATACGGGGAGTGAAAGTCGATTCCACCGGCCTGGCAGCGAGAACTGCTGCAAATGGCCGTTCAGAAATAACGACCGATGCACAAGAGGCGTTGGCGAACCTGGAAAATTCGCTGCTTGCGGGCGACATTTCGGAGCAAACGCACGATACCATCAGCAAGCAACTGGAAGACCCGAAGATCAGCCAGCGGCGATTGGATGATCCCAAGCGTCCACCAAACGTGGCTGCAATTACGGGGCTGATTTTGGGGTCGCCAGAGTTCCAGAGAAGATAGTTGTCAGTCCTCAGTTATCAGTTATCAGTTTTTTGAGCATTGCAAAGCAAGAACTGAGAACTGACAACTGAAAGCTGGTTTTCTATGTCCATCACTCGACGGATTTTTCTTCGCAACGGCGCGCTGGCCGTGGTCGGCACTACGGCGCTGCCGAGCTTTCTTACGCGTGCCGCTTTTGGGGCGGCTGACCCTGGCGTCCGCAACAAGCGCCTGGTCGTGATCTTCCAACGTGGAGCGGCTGATGGACTCAACATCGTCGTGCCTCACGGCGAGCCGAGTTACTACGCCATGCGGCCGACCATCAACATTCCCAAGAAGTCCGTGCTCGATCTCGACGGCTTTTTCGGACTGCATCCGGCGATGGCGTCGTTTCAGCCGTTGTGGAAACAGAAACATCTCGCCATCGTGCACGCTGCCGGCTCTCCCGACCCGACGCGCTCGCACTTCGATGCGCAGGATTTCATGGAATCGGGAACGCCCGGCGTAAAAGTCACCGACGACGGCTGGTTGAATCGCGCGCTGCATGAACTCCCTGTCGTTCTTGGGGGCAGTTCTGCGAACGATAAGTCGGCTTTCCGCGCCATTGCGCTGGGGCCGTCGCTGCCGCGCATTCTCTCCGGCAAAGAGTCGGCGGTTGCGATCAACAACCTGAATGATTTTTCGGTCGGCGGGAAAAATCCCAACGCGGCGCCGATGGCAAACACCTTCGAAGCCATGTACGACCATTCGGTGGACGCCGTGTTGCACGGCACCGGCCAGGAAACTTTCGACGCGGTCAAAACGCTGAAGGCGGCCGATCCCGCGCACTACACGCCGGCGGCGAATGCGAACTATCCGAAGGGACGGTTTGGCGAAAGCCTGAAGCAACTGGCGCAACTGATCAAAGCGAACCTCGGCGTGCAGGTGGCATTCGCCGACATTGGCGGCTGGGACCACCACGTCAACGAAGGCAGCACGCAAGGCCAGATCGCCAACGTGCTCGGCGATTTTTCGCAATCGATCGCCGCCTTCTGGACCGACCTTGGCGACCTTGGAGAAGACACGGTGGTCGTAACCATGTCCGAGTTCGGCCGGACAGCACGTGAAAATGGGAACCGCGGCACCGACCACGGCCATGCCAACGTAATGTTCGTCCTCGGCGGCCCGGTGAAAGGCGGCAGGGTCTATGGCCGCTGGCCGGGGCTCGATCAGTCGCAGTTGTACGAAGGCCGCGATTTGGCGGTGACCACGGACTTCAGGTTGGTGCTCAGCGAAGTCGTGTCGCGCTATCTGGGGAACAAGGATTTGAAGACGGTGTTTCCGGGATTCGAAGGGCAGCCGAGGCAGTTCGTAAAGCTGTTGGAATAGTTCAAATCGGAGCTGAGGTTGTGGAATCGGGCGCCGCCGGAGCGCCGCACTCCTCGCAAAATTTCGCCAGTGGCGAAATTCGGTGGCCATTCAGGCAGCGGCGGCCATTGTCGAGCTTGTCCACATTCAAGAGCGAATACATTACACAGAACGAAATCGCATAGAACGTTATGGGGAAGAGTACAAATGTTTGAGGTGAGTCTCCAGGACTCCTCTTTGAGAGCAACGGAAGGAAGAAAACGGCGAACACGCAACCAATCACAACCCACAGGGCAACTCTCATCCACGCCGGACAGCCGCGCAAAGCGGCTTTCCATATATCCTTCTGTTTGAAATCTTTTGTGAGCTGATTCATCAGGATCACTGTCGGAAACCACACCACGAAGATTCCACCAAACAGGACCGGCATTCCCTTTGCTTGCAGCGGGTAAATTCCCCCCAGCCCAAGGAGGTAACAGCCGAGGCAAAACAACACACCGATACCGGAAAGCACCATGACAGGGTAAGCGATCATTTTGACCATCGTGTTCGGCTCTTTTATGCGATTTCGATCAGCACATCCCCGCCCTCGATCTTCACCGGATACACTGCAATCTTCGCTCCGGGCGCGCTCGCCTCGCCCGTCTTCGGATCCCACTCCCAGCCATGCCATGGGCAAACGACTTTCCCTCCTGAGATCACGCCCTGGCCGAGCGGTCCTCCGCGATGCAGGCAGATGTTGTCCATGGCGCTGATTTCGCCGTTCACGTTGGCAATGCAGATGGTCTTGTCGCCGCAGGGGAATTCTTTGGCTTCGTTGAGGGCTGGGAGATCGGATTCGGTGGCAATCCTTATGAAAGGCATGTCCGCTCACGGAATGTCGTGCTGAACGTAGGGGTCCTTCGACTTGCCCTCACCGCGCAGGCGCGGCTCGGGCGGCGCTCAGGATGACAACAGTATATAGGGCCTAACTGACAGCTGAGAGCAGACAGCTATTTCGGCTCCATGGTTTGCGCTACCATTACCTGGCGCTTGAAATTTTCCATCATGCGCTCTTCGAGGCGCACTTCGGTGGGGCGCTTGGCTAGGGTCATGGTGTCGATCTTGTCTTGCAGTCTGAGCAGCGCGTAGAACAAATTCTCCGGACGCGGCGGACAGCCGATCACGTACACATCCACCGGCACGATGCGGTCGACGCCCTGCAGCACGGCATAGGTATTGAACGGACCGCCGACCGACGAGCACGCGCCCATCGAGATCACCCACTTTGGCTCGGGCATCTGGTCGTAAATTCTTTTCACGACCGGCGCCATCTTCAGCGTGACAGTACCGGAGACGATCATCAGATCCGACTGGCGCGGGCTGGGGCGAAATACCTCCGAGCCAAAGCGCGCGATATCGAAGCGCGAGGTCGAAGATGCGATCATCTCGATGGCGCAGCAGGCCAGTCCGAACGTCATCGGCCAGAGCGCCGACTTGCGCGCCCAGTTGAAGACGTAGTCCACGGTCGAGATCATGAAATTCTTTTCGAACTTGTTTTGGAGCCAGCTCATCGGGTTTCTCGTCGTACAGGATAAACCAATATGATACGCCCCGGGAGTGATGCAGGTCACACCGCCGCTTCGGGCTACTAGCTGCTGGCTTCTGGCGAGCAAAAACCGAACCGTTACTGGCAACGGGCTGCGTTACTAGCAGCCAGGGCCAGAAGCTAGTAAATCGTGTACCCCGGCGCCGGATTCCGTACATCGGGCTTGGACGCCATCAGCAGCAGTGCACCGACGCGCTTAAAGGCTTTCATATCGTCGAGCGAATGAAATGACGTTGTCTGGTAATTTTCTGGCGTGGGCGTGTCGTCAGGAATCTGCACATACTCCACGTTTTCGAACGCATGTTTTTTCAGCAACTCGACGTACTCCGCCGCCGAACGAACGTGTACCGGCACTTTCAACTTCGGTACCCATTGCAGTGAATAGGGATTGTCTCTATAGAGATTGATCAAAATGAAAAGCCGTCCATGCGGCGCCATAACGCGGAAAAGCTCGGCCAGAGCGCGCTCCTGGTCCGGGTAGTAATAAAACGACTCCACCGAAAGCACCTTGTCAAAAAAGTTTTCTTCCCAGGGAATCTGCGCTGCGGAGCCGACGACAAACATCACATTGTCGAATTCTTTCGAAGCGGCTCGCGCCTGCCGGACCATCTCGTCGGAAATGTCGACCCCTACCACCTGTCCAAATCCCTGCGGCCCTTCGCCGACCATGCGCGCCAGCAAGCGCGTCGCCCAGCCCGATCCGCAGCCGAGGTCGAGAATGCGCTCACCGGGACGCAGATCCATACGGCGTATCGTCTTCTCGGTGATGTCGAGGTGATGGCGTTCCATCTCCGTGCCTCGGCCGTCATCGGCCCAGCGGTTGAATTCCTGTTGCAGGCGATCTTCGGGAGATTGCGGTTTGTCAATCGACACAAGATTTCTCCGATAAGAGTCGCTGGTCGTTCGTCGTTGGCAAACATCGCGGACGACTGACGACTAGCGACTAACGACCGATTCCAATTCTTCAAAGAACCTTGGATACGACACGCCCGCCGCGTCGGCGCCGCGAATCGTCGTCTCGCCTTCGGCTCGCAACGCGGCTACGGCGAACGCCATGGCTATGCGGTGATCGCCGAAGGAATCGACTTCGGCGCCATGCAGATGCTGGCCGCCGGGAATCCGCAAACCATCGGGACGCTCTTCCACTTCCGCACCCATTTTGCGCAGATTCGCGGCTACGGCGGCGATGCGGTCCGACTCTTTCACGCGCAACTCTTTGGCGTCACGAACTTCGAGGCCGCCGTCGGAGTAGGGCGCAACCGCCGCCAGCACCGGGATCTCGTCAATTAATGCAGCCGTATCGGCACCCGTGATTACGGCTCCCTCCCAGGCCGCGCCGCGCGCTTCAATCGTGCCTACTAGTTCGCCCTGATGTTCTTCCAGATGTGCGACCGAAATTTTCAGTCCCATCTGCATCAGGATATCGAGCAGCCGCGCCCGCGTTGGATTCATCAGAATTCCGGGCAGCGTGATCTGCGATCCGGGAAACAGCGCCGCGGCGCAGAGAAAGAATGCGGCACTCGAGAGATCGCCGGGCACATGCGCCTCAATCGCGTGCAGTCGCTGTCCGCCTACAATGCGCGATGCGTTGCCCTTGCGCTCAACTTCCGATCCAAAGGCGCGGAGCGCAATTTCGCCATGATCGCGCGTACGAATCGGCTCCTCGACCACCGTTTCGCCTTCGGCAAACAGTCCGGCAAACAGCACGCACGATTTCACCTGCGCACTGGCTACTTCCGGCTTGTAGTGGATTGCCTTGAGCGGACCGCCCTGAATTTTGAGTGGAGGGCGTCCGCCCTCGCTCGACGAAATTTTTGCGCCCATCTCGGAAAGTGGTTTCATAATGCGCGCCATTGGCCGCCGCGACAGCGACTCATCTCCGCAAAGCTCGCTGGTGAATGGCTGGCCGGCAAGAATTCCGCTTAACATGCGCATGGTCGAGCCGGAGTTTCCGCAATCGAGGACCTCGGCCGGAGCATGCAGCCGCGGTCCCACTCCGTGGACTTCAATCGTTCCGTTGTCGTCCTCCAATCTTTTCCACTCGCAGCCGAGTTCGCCTACGCAGGCTAAAGTGCTGGCGCAATCGCGCGCGGCGGAAAAATTATGGAAACGGCTCGTACCCTCGGCAATCGCAGCCAGCATGGCGTAGCGGTGCGAGATGGACTTGTCGCCAGGGATGCGAACGAGTCCGCACACTGCGCGCGCGGGACGGACGACGAGATTCGAATCATCAGGCATGAATAAATATAGCTGCGCCGAACAGCAGGTCCTTCGCTCCGCTCAGGATGACAAATAGTAAAAAAAGGGGTCTATGATGCGCGCACGCGCCCAGCGGCTTCGGTTAGGATCTCCTGCGGGACTTCGCGGAGCGCGACGCTGAATTCGAACATCGGCGTTTCCGGTCCGCGGCCCCACCGGCCCACTTCCCAATGCGCGCGGACAAACTTAACCTCGGGCTGTGCCGTCAGATTCAGCAGCAGCGGAGATTCCTCACGATAAAACTTCTGCGGAAACGCCGCGACCGGCTTCGGATCCCAGGTCGCGCCATCGGCTGATCCGAAGATGCTGACCTCGAGCGATTCCTGCTCGACGATGTTGGTAATGGCGAGCGTCAGCAGGAAAATCCGGCCCTGTGCCCGGCTTACATCGAGGGCAGGACCGTCTCCTTTGGCGTTGACAACCGTATTTTCGGGAACTAGGAAGGCTTCCATCATGACGCGGAGATTCTAGCAGAAGGCCCGGGGCATTGCTGTGAGATAGGCACGCCCAGGGCTGTAACACAGAACATCTTCGCGATTAGTACAAACGAAAAGTCATCTCGACCTTGATGGGTGTCTCGATCGGTTGTCCATCCCTGAGCTCTGGTTGAAACTTCCATTTCCGCATGGCTTCTACCGCCTTCTCGTCCAAACCGTAACCCAATTTCTTCTCCACTTGAATGTCGTGGGCCAACCCGTCGGTCCCCACGGTGAGCGATAACACAACGGTTCCGTTGATTTTCTTCTTGCGAGCTCTCTCGGAGTATTCGGGCTCGGGAGAATATATGGCACGAGGGCCGCAACTTGCCCACCCGAGATTGACGATACCCGAGTCGGCGTCGAAAGGAACAAATGCATCGGCTTTCTGCGAAACCAGTCTCGCGAGTATGTACCGGGAACCGCCCTCGGGCAAGCCAACTTTCAGCCAGGCGCCATGTTTTTCAAATACGGTTAAACTCTGCCCGCATGCGAGCCTGACGCTTGGCACTTTTCCGCAGGCATCGAGAAAGGTAAGGGTAAGCTGGTCTTTGTCTCGACGTGAGCAATCCACATACCCGACCAGCGAGCTTTTCCCGTCGGACTTGGGAATCTGATCGTCCGCAGCCCACGTCAAGGGCGCGAGCGCCAAAACAGGGATAAGCCAGAATCCGCTTCTCATGATTGGTTATCTTGCAACTGGAATTGGACGGGTGTCAACGGACAGCCGACGGGTCATCGAGCGTACGACTCGTCCAGAAACTGGCGCAAGATCTTGCCGACTAACTCCGGTTGCTCCCAGGGCGCGTAGTGTCCCGCTTTGGGGATCACCTTCAACTGGCTGCCGGCGATATTCTGCCGCATCAGTTCGCCATCGGCTACGGTTGAGAGGACGTCTTCTTCTCCGATGGCAATCAGCGTGGGGACGTCGATAGTCTTCAGATCGGCGACCGAGTCGGAACGCTCGGCCATTCCTCGCTGCACCTGGCTGATATCCTCGGCTGACATTTTGCGCATCATGGCGCGCGCTCCATCGACTAAATCCGGACGCGTAGCCAGTGTGGTGCGGCCCATCAGCTTCGGAATGTTGGCCTCGATGAAGGGTTCGGTGCCCTGCTCGAGGACGGCAGCCGCGGCCTGCAACCGATTTGCACGGGCCTCCGCGGTATCGGCCTGAGGACGCGTGTCACAGAGCGCGAGCGAGGTTACGCGCTGGCGAAAGCGGCGCCAGAATTCTAACAGGATGTATCCGCCGATGGAACATCCGATGAACGCGGCCTTGCCCATGCCAGCGGCATCGAGCACGCGGGCTACGTCGCTGGCGTGCTTGGACATGAAGGCAGGGCCTTCGCCGATCTCCGACTCGCCGTGGCCGCGGAGATCGGGAAGAATCAGGCGGTAGCGCGTATCGAGCGCTGCGGCCACCGGGTTCCAGAATTCGTGATCGCACGGGAAAGGATGGAGAAGAACGACGGGCGGGCCGCTACCACGAATTTCGTAGAAGATCTCGGCGTCGTCGCTGCGCAGGAAAGGCAAGGTCTCAGGTCTCAGGTCTCAGGTGTCAGATCTCAGGCTAACAAAGGCGCGGCGTTTTCTAACTTGTCACCGGCTGTTGCGACCTTGCAACGGGCAACAGTAACGGCTCCTGCGGAATGATGATCCATCCGAGGATATAGGCCACGATGCCGGGGCAGATTCCGGTTGCGAGCGTGATGAAGAACCAGAGGATGCGCACCAGCGATACGTCGAGATCGAGATAGTGAGCCAGGCCAGCACAAACGCCTCCGATTTTTCTGTCGGCGCGCGAGCGCATCAACTTCTTTGGCGTGGGCGGAATCCCCACTACGTTGCCGCAGTAGCAGCAGAATCGGCCATCCTCAGCGATAGTTTTGCCGCAAGCGTTGCAGTACATGAGTGCGCCTCCTGACTTAGGATACGACGACGGCGAGGGAAATGTTCCAAGATCTGCTTCTAGCTTCTGGCTAGGAGCCAGTAGCTAAAAGCGCCTCTACTCCCGGTACGCGTCTTTCATTCTTTTCCTGGCCTTGTCCGCTTCGGCGTTGGCCGAATTTGTGGCGACCACGGCTTCGTACTTCTGCACCGCCAGGTCGCGCTTCTGGAGCTGGTCATACATCTCGCCGGCTCCCAGATTCGCTTTTTGCAACAATTCCGGATCGGCGCCCGTAACCTCACTCACCAACTCATAGGCCGCGGCCGCGGCCTGATACTTCTTTTCGCTGCGCAGCAGGTCGCCTAGCCCGAGCGCCGCGATTTCGTAGTGCAGACTGCCGTACTTCCCGTCGCGTCCATTCTGCCAGACGCGGCGATACTGCTCTTCGGATTCATCGTTCTTGCCGGATGCCCGCAGCAGGTTCGCCTCTTCCAAGGGTAGAAGATAGTTGCGCGGGAACCGGGGACCGATCGTTCCGGCGATCTGCAAAGCCTCGCCATAGCGATGTTCGCGACGCAGAAAAACCATCAGAATGATCCCGGCGTCAACGCTGGTTTCGCCATCGGAATGGTAGGCATCATTCAAATACTGCAGTCCTTTTTCCTTATCGCCGCTCAGGCCCACGAGTGCGACGGCAATCTTTACCGCCAGCGGCAAGCTCCCCATCACGTAGTTGTGGGCCCCCACCACCAATTTGGCGTCGATGTCCTGCGGAGCCAACTCTAGAACCCGCTCGTGATCGCGGCGCGCTCCCACCGCATTGCGCAGAGAAGAGAACCAGGCGCGTTCGATTAATGCGGTGTAAAGCGCGAACTGTCCGCGGGTAACGCCGCGGGCATAGAGCATATCTACGTTGTTCGGATTGTTCGCCAGTTCGGCATTTTCGAGCTTCTCGGCTTGCTCCACCAGTTGCTTGATGCGTTCCTTCTGTGCGGGGTCGGCGGGACGGTGCGCTTGTCCGATAAAACTGTCATTCGAGTATTCGCCGCTGTTCATCGCGCCCATGCGATAGAGCTCCCGCATCTGGATCGCGGAGATTAAGTGATTCACGGCAAATGGATCGTTCGGATGACGCGCCAGGATCCTCTCGAAATCCTGAACCGCGGCGTCGTGGTCGAGGTTGTAGTAGTGCTCGAAAGCCGCCTGATTCAGAGGATCCGGTGGGCGGAATGGGATCGAAACTGCAGGGTCAACCGCCAGACCGACTTGGGCAAAAGCCAGCAGCGCAATTGCGGTCAAAGCAGGGCGGTTCCGGAAGAGGAGGAAAAGCACGCTTGGCTAGTTTAACAGTTCTCGGTGGAAAGCTGGCAAACTGGCTGGAACCAAGCCGGGTACGTCCGCAAGCCAGTCAAGTTGTGAATAATGGGGAAAATCCGCGTTGGATTGCGTAATTCTTGCTTGCCAGGACGGCCACCATCCCCCTTGGCCAACCCGTAAGCTTCGTGTTTGCAATAACTTGCTTTGGTGATTCGCTTGCGATCCGAAAAGGATCAGAAGAAGAGTTTCTTATGGCAGAAGCAGCCGATCAGGCTCAGCACGAATTTTGGCGGGCGCCTATGCTGGCATCCGAGGCTGGCATTAACCGTGAAAGAAGCAACGACCGAAGCGCAACCTGCCAGTGCGGGAGCGAGTTCCTCGTCAGCTCGCTTTACTGCCATGCTTGTGGCGCCCGCCGTCTCGACCCGGGAGTTAGTGTTGTGCGCACGCTGGAAATCCCCGGTCGTGCCGAAATCGCCCGGCTCGGGGAGCGGCTCGGGCTCACGACGCCGGCCGTCATCGCTTTGCTGGTTGGCATCTTCTGCGTAGTCGGAGCTCTGGCGGTCAGCGCGTTTTTCAGCGTCCGTACCGCACTGGATTGGCAGGCCATCCAACTGTGGCGGATCGAGTGGTTGCTGGCGGCGATTGCCGCTTTTGCCGCCGGGTGCCTGCTTAAGAAATAGCTAAAGAAACCTCCCATAGACTCGGGGCTTACCCCGTCTCCCGTCCATGCGCTCGAATCGCAGCCAACGGAGAGTTTCATTCAGTTTCGCGAATGAACGTGCTCTGTTTCGGAGATGATGGCGCTTTGCCGCCGTTGTCGGCCCATGCGGTAGAGGTGATGTAACGGCCCCACGCCTTGGCCCATAGGATAGGCATTCGCGATCGCCGCAGAGACGTAGGCTTTGGAGAGAAGAACGGCTTCGGGTAGTCCGCGCCCATGCGCCAGGTGGCAGGCCAGCGCTGTCGAGAAAGCGCATCCGGTGCCGTGGGTGGAACTCGAGCGCTGACGGTCTGCCTTGAAAATTTCCTGTTCGGCGCCCCGGGGAGTGGTGAAGCTGAGGAGGTCGATCGCTTTCTCTCTCTCCAAGTGGCCGCCGGTAACGACCACATTCGCCGCTCCCAGAGAGTGCAGACAAGCGGCCGCTTCGCCCATCTGATCGAGATTGGTGACAGGCATCCCGGTCAAGGCGCTGGCCTCGTCAAGATTCGGGGTGACCAGCTCCGCCAGCGGAACCAGCCTCTCGATCAAGAGCCGGGTCCCGGCCGCATCCAGCAGGTCGGCCCCGGAACTCGACTTCAGAATAGGATCCAGCACGATATGAGGCAGCCGCGCTTTTCCCGGAGAAGCCTCACCCAAGAAATTCGCAACTACCTCGACCACCTGACCATTTCCCAGCATGCCGATGTGGACGGCTGCCACGGCTAGGTCCGAAGCTAGCTCCTGAAGAGTCTCGGCAACGATCTCGGGATCTACGCCTTGGACCCGCCGCACTCCCTGGGTGGACTGGACGGTCAAAGCTGTAATGCAGGAGACGCCGTAGCATTCGTGAGCGGCGATGGTCTTGATATCGGCGGTAATTCCAGCGCCCGACGAGGGGTCAAATCCGGCGATGGTCAGCACCACGGGAGGGGTCACGGCCATGTCGTCACTCTACATCAGCTATCAGTTATCGGCCATCAGCTTTCAGCGATCAGGAAAAACTGAGCGCTCCTGGCTGAAAGTTGGCAGCATCTTCTCGATTCTAGTTTACTAGTCCGCCATCCAGTATCGATGTATCTAATTGATTATACATTGTTTACATTGATAATTTCGCAAGTCTAACATTCAATAACAGGTTGCAGGAATTCACATGAAGCCTGAATTTCTATATTAACTATTATGTCATCACTTCATGCCGACTTCTTTCAATGACATACGGATGCAAATCCATGTTTTTCATGGTGCTAAGTTATTGATTAATTACTACTTAGTTAATGATATCGCATTGTTTTTGGATTGACACAATCGGTTCAACCCGATAGCATTTCCCAATCGTTTGACCAAAGGAGCATACGACCAAAGTAACGACTTTCCACGATGAGAGGTAACTGAATGCGACGACGTTTAGCCGAAGGCCTGGCGGTGGTTTTATCAGTCGCCAGTCTGGGGGCCGGAGCCGCATCCGGGCCAAGCAGCCTGGAAGCCGCCAAGGTCACAAAACCGCCAGTCACCGCGACTGGTGGGCAAAAAACACGAAAGACTAGCAGCCCGAAGTCGAAGGCTTACCAAGTAGGGACCGCGTCCTGGTATGGCGAGTATTTCCAGGGCAAAACGACAGCCAGCGGAGAACCCTTCGACATGCGTGATTTAACGGCCGCCCACCCCAGCCTTCCACTGGGCACGTTCGTCAAGGTCACCAACCTGAGGAACGGCAAGGCGGTGGTGGTTCGCATCAATGACCGGGGTCCCATAGTGGACGGCCGGATTATAGATCTCTCCCGCGAGGCCGCGAGCGCACTGGGCTTTAAAGCACGAGGTTTGCAGACGGTCCGCTTGGACCTCTACCAGCCCACCAACCTGGCGCTGCTGCAACCCGTAGCCAACCCGAATTAAACCGGGTACACTCGGCAACGATAGTCCCAGATTTCCATGGACCCGCGCCAGCGTCTGATCGTTGCCCTGGATGTATCTTCGGCGGCGGCCGCCCGGAAGATCGTGGCGGCCGTCGGCGATTCTGCCCACGCGTATAAAGTCGGCATGCAGCTCTACACTGCCGAAGGTCCCTGCTTGGTCCGTGAATTGGTGGGCATCGGACACCGTGTTTTTCTTGACCTCAAGTATCACGACATCCCAAACACCGTGGCAGCAGCCGTCCGGGAAGCAGCTCAACTGGGCGTGAATATGCTCACCGTGCATGCCTCCGGAGGCGGCACGATGTTGCGAGCCGCGGTTGAGACCGCACAGGCTACCAAGCCTGATTTGCTCGTGCTGGCGGTCACGGTGCTGACCAGCCTCGATGACGTCGAATTGGGCAAGATTGGCCTGCGCGGAGGAGTGCTGGATCAAGTGCTACGGTTGACCGCGCTGGCGCTTTCGAATGGATGCAAGGGAGTGGTGGCATCGGCGCAGGAAGCGGCCGCTCTGCGCCAGGAATTTGGGCGCAACTTCGCAATTGTGACGCCTGGGGTGCGGCCTGCGGGCAGCGGACGCGACGACCAGGCGCGCGTCGTTACTCCGGCGGAAGCGATTGCCGCGGGCGCCTCGCACATCGTTGTAGGGCGCCCGATCACCGAAGCCTCCGACCCAGCCGCGGAGGCGCGGGCTATTTTGGGACAGATCGGGTAAGCAGTTCTAGTTCCCGGTACTAGGTTTTCAGTTCTCAGAGAACCAAACGACACCGCGTTGCTGCTGGCCGGCGCATTGCCTCATTTCTTCCGAACCGATGAACGGCCGTTGTCGCGGAGCATTGCCTTGACAGCTGCGGTGAAACCAGATCGCAGTGCCGCCTCTTGTCCGGTTGGGACCGCTTTCGAGAGCAGGAGCGTGATGGTTCCGTGAGCCAATGCCCACAGGGCGAGTCCCAGCCGCCTGTGATCCTCCGGTGCTCCGCCCAGTTGTTCTGACAACTTCCTTTCCATCATTGAGAAGTTTGGTCTCAGTTTCTTTAAGGAAGGCGCGCGTACCTCCTGTGCCGGGCCGGAAAGTTCATGGAGGTATTGATAAAAGAGTTCGTATTCATGAGGATGACTCAAGGCATACCGCAGGTAAGCCGCAACCGCTTCCTCGACCGAACGGCGGGGTTGCAGGACGCTGCCGAATTCGTGCTGGGTGCGGCGGATCAAAGCGCGCACAATATCTTGCCGGTTGCGAAAACGCCGGTACACTGCTGGCGTGTTGGTGTCCGCGGCCCGCGCCACGGCCCTCATGGTCAGCGCTCTTGAACCATCTTTCTTCCACAGCTTATACGCCGCGTTCAGAATACGGTTCTCCAGGTCAGGGTCAGGCGGTCGTGCCATGGTTGCCCCCAGGGGCATACTACCAGTCTTGTCCGACCGGGAACAGAATTATGTTTACAGCGTACATATAATGTTGTAGAGTTCAATAATAACAGCCCTCCCACTCCCCCACCTTTTGTCGTTCTGGGCATGTGGCTGGTTATGTTGAGGCCGTGTAATACTGTGGAATTTTCGTAGTCGGGCCCCTTCCCTGCAGTCCTGCACCGCTAACTTTTCAGGAGTTTGCCAGATGTATTCATGGAACAAAGCGGAAGATCGCGCCGCCATTGCGCAAATGAATTCGGAATTGCAACATGCCCAGTTGGAGTTGCTCAGCGCCCATTGCGCCACCCACCAACTTCGTCTGCGCTTTACTATGGAAGATCTCGCGCGGTTCGGCGAGCGTGACATGCTCCGCAAGTCAGCCGAGACCGCCAGCGCTTTGAGCGAGTATTACTCTTCCATCCAGGAGAAGATCCGGAGCGAGCGGGCGATGCCCGCACCCGTCCATGGTCTCAGCGAAGAGCAGGTACGCAAAGGCATCGATCGTCTTTCCTCCTGGCTGCGCCAGCAGCGCGAGCACTATCTTACTTCCGCCGTACCGCTTACCGGGCAGTACAAGACCCACATGGGGCGCTACTTCTCTGCATCCTTGCTTGACCAAGTGCGGGTGGTGGAACTCGAGGGAGAGCGTCTGCCCAATCCGCCGTTTTACGAGGAAGCGAGAGCGCTACTCGCAAACTTGCCGGATCTTACCCACATGGCGTCTCTGACCTTTCTCGATGTCGTGGTTTTCAATGAGAAACTGGAGGAGCGGTCTCTATTTCATGGCCTCGTCCACGCTGTTCAGTTTCAGGTGCTCGGCCTGGAGCGTTACGCCGACCTCTACGTTCGCAGCTTCGTGGCCACGAAATTTCATTTCACCGTCCCCCTGGAAGCCCACGCTTTTTCCCTGGAGTCAAAGTTTTGCGGTCCATCCCCGGAGAGGTTTTCCGTAGAAGATGAGGTCCGGCTATGGTTAAAGCAAGGCCGCTACGAGGGAAGACGAGAACCGGAATCTATCCGTCACAACTTCTCAAAAAACTCGCAGGCAGAGCACGAAATGTAGATCCCGCCGGGCACGCCACGCTCGCGATCTTTCACGCGCTTGACGATACGGGTTTCCTTGCCGCACTTGGGGCAGTTGGTTGATTTCGTGGTATCCATGACCTTTTTCCGGTCGGCTGTCTTTGCAATTTTCGCCATGCAGTCTTTCTCCTGACAGGAATGTGCCGCCAACCCGAAGGCTGCGGTTCTACCTGATAATTGGGGAGTATCAAGAAGCGCAGGATCGACCCGCGCAGAAGCGATGCACTGTACTCGCCACTAGAATCTTACACGAAATTTGCTTTCAGCTCGTGTAGAGACGGGGCTCGCCCCTTCTCCGCTGCTTGCCCCGGGAAGTTCAGCCCGCCAGTGGAGGCGCGGTCCAGGGACCGCGCTCCTTTTCGAGTTTCGCTGCGACCGCTAGCACGACTTCCTCTTGCCACGGCCGTCCGACGATCTGCACGCCGACCGGCAAGCCCTCTTCCGAATGGCCCATCGGGACTACGGCGGCGGGAAAACCCAGCAGGTTAAACCACTCGCAATAGCTCCACGCGTCGAGATACTTTACCGTCTTCCCTTCCACCTGCCACTCCCGCTCGCCGTGATGGAAAGCAGGGATAGCGGCGACCGGGCAAATCAGCACGGGATATTTCCGCATCTGCAGGAGAACCTTTTCCCGCACCTCGTCACGGCCGAGCCAGGCGGCCAGCAGCGAGTCGCCAGTGTGCGCGGGCGCGGCGTTGGTCCAGCCTTGGAACTCGCGCAGAATCGGGCTCAGGTCAGACTCGTGGCCGCGCAACATGGGTCCGAGAATCATGCCTCCAGCTGTGCCGAAGAATTCCCACCACAACCGGCGCGCTTCTTCGAGCCCCTCGGGACGAAAGGGCTCGACATGAAATCCGCGGCCCGACAAAAGGGACGCTGCACGTTTCACCGCTAATCTGGTTTCTCGCGTGACTGGTGTGCACCCATCCTCTTCGAAGAATCCAATGCTGATGCCTCGGACGGCCGTTTCTTGCAGTTCACGCACCTCGACCGGAGCGGCGCAAGGATCGCCATCGTCCCAACCTGCCAATACCTCAAACAGCATTCGCACATCTTCTATCGTGCGCGCCATCGGCCCGACTACACCGAGCAGGGCAAAAGGGCCACCGGATTTCGGAAAGTGCCCAGTTGAAGGAATGCGTCCCGGAGTCGGCTTCAAGCCGCAGATGCCGCAGAAGTGGGCGGGAACGCGGATCGAACCGCCGCCGTCACTGCCTACGCCGCCGGCGGAAAGTCCGGCGGCGATGGCGGCGGCCTCTCCGCCGCTCGATCCGCCCGCGGTCCGGGTTCCGTCCCACGGATTGTTGGTGCGGCCATAGAGAAGGTTGTCGGTTTCCCAAGCCATGAGCAGTTCGGGCGTGTTGGTGACGCCGAGGATCACGGCCCCGGCGGCGCGCAGGCGGGCGACCAGCGGTGCGTTGGCAGCGGCGATGTATCCGGCGCGCAGACGCGTACCGGCTTCCGAAAGATGCCCAGCGACATCAATCGAAGACTTGGTGGAAACAGGGACACCATGCAGCGGCCCGAGAGGGTCTCCGCGCAAAATTGCTTCTTCGGCGCACCGCGCCTGGGCAAGCACAGCTTTCGGCTGGTAATCGACGAAAGCGTTCAGTGTGGGGTTCAGGCGTTCGATGCGATCGAGGTGAGCGCGCGCCACCTCCACGGCCGAAACTTCTTTGCGGAGGATTTGGGCCGCGATTTCCCGCGCGGAAAGCAGCAGAGGTCTTGGGGTCATGGAATGTGGAGGGCGCAACGCAGTTCAGGATACCTCGGGACGCAAAAAAAAGCCGGAGCCCGAAGGCCCCGGCTGTCCAGTTGGTTGTGTGCCCGGATAAACTCTAGCCTGCTCGCTTACGCGTCAGGAGACGCGGCAAGCCGGGTGTCTACGTAGATATACCTACGCGCTCCGCCGCGGCCGCACCGTCAGATCCCTCACCTGCGCCAGGATGCTGGACATCTGCATTCCGTTCAGCTGGGACAGATACGGCATAACCTCAGCCACGAACTGATCTTCCATCAACTCGCGAACTTCTTCCTGCCGGTTCCGTTCTCCGCCGGAGAGCAGGTCGGGCACGCTGACCTCGAGTGCCTTTGCCAGTCGCTCCAGCGAAGAGAGGGTCGGCGTGGCTTTCTCGTTTTCGATTTTCGACACGTAAGTCCGCGGCACGGACATGCGCAGCGCCAGTTGCCGCTGGCTCAAGCCATTGCGCAGCCGCAGCGATCGAATCGAGTACGCCAGCTTCAGATGTCCGCGGCCGTTAGAATGAATGTCGATCGGCACCGCTTCGGGCGCCGGCGTCATAGCGGCGATCTGCGACTCGTCTTCATCCAATGACAGATGGCAACGGCGGCAGAGGCTGTTAGATGTGCGGAATTGCACTAGAAGACAATGGTCGCAGCGTACAACTTCCCGTGAGTCCACGGGGGTTAATGTGGTAGCCATGCAGGTTTTGCGAGTGCCAGAGCGGGGCTACTCTCAAAGCCAACTAGCGTGTAATCTGCTGCATTGGGCCTGTGAAAGTCAAGACAAAAGTAGGAGAAAACAAAGCGTTTATCGGACAGAAGCATAATCCAGAGGCAAAAATCGGCAGAAAACAGGTACAAACCATGAATCAACGCGATGCGGCATGGTGTTTACTAACTGAGTTCATCCAGTCGGAAAGTCTTCGGAAACATGCGCTCGCGGTCGAGGCTTGCCTGCGCGCCTATGCCCGCAAGGCCGGAGCCGACGAAGAATTGTGGGGCATGGTTGGCCTCCTGCATGACTTCGACTATGAGAAATATCCAAGCGCGGAGGACCATCCCTACAAAGGCTCCGAGATATTGAAGGATCGCGGCTATTCCGAGGAAGTGCGCCGCGCGATAATGTCGCACGCGCAATACACCGGCGTCGCGCGGGTTTCGCCGCTAGAGAAGACTCTCTTTGCCTGCGATGAGCTCGCCGGCTTCATCACTGCCTGCGCCCTGGTCAAGCCCGGAAAATCGCTCGCTGAAGTCGAGGCCCCATCCGTCCGGAAGAAAATGAAGGATAAAGCATTCGCCCGCAACGTTCACCGCGAAGACATCATCGAAGGCGCTGCCGATCTCGGCGTGGATCTGCAGCAGCATATCGCATTTTGCATCGAGGCCATGAAGACGATCGCCCGCGAACTGGGGTTGGATGGATCGGCAGCCCGGTCTTCAACAACTTTGTCATCGTGAGCGAAGCGAAGGATGACAAGCCTTTAACGTGGGCCACAAGCCTATCGCACTACCTCCGCCACCTTGCCACTGGCGATCAACTCTGCGATGCGGGTGAAATCCTGGTACATCACGCGATCCTTCTCCATCGTCGCGCACACGGCGCGGATCGCCGCGTGCGCCTGCTGCAGCGGCTTGGAAGTCTTGAGCGGCGCGAGGAAGTCAATTGCCTGTGCCGCCGCCATAGCCTCGATGGCCAGCGTGTTGCGCGTGTTCTCCACTACTTTCTTCAGCTTGTTGGCCGCAGTCATACCCATGGAGACGAAGTCTTCCTTATTTCCCGAGGTTGTAATCGAATCGACCGAGGCAGGATGCGCCAGCACTTTGTTCTCACTCACCAGCGCGGCCGCGGTCACTTGCGGCATCATGAAACCGGAATTCATTCCCGCACCGGGCGCGAGAAATGGTGGTAACCCTTCGCTGAGTGCGGGGTTCACCATACGCTCCAGCCGTCGCTCGCTGATACCAGCTAGCGCGCTCAACGCAATCGCGAGAAAGTCGAGCGCGAACGCTAGCGGCTGGCCGTGAAAGTTTCCGCCGGAGAGTACGTCGCCCTCGCCGTCCGTTGCCTTCGGATTTTTCACGAAGACGAGCGGATTATCGACGGCCGAGTTCATTTCGGTCTGAAACACCGCACGGCAATGGGCGAGCGTGTCGCGGACGGCGCCATGCACCTGCGGGATGCAGCGCAAGGAATAGGCGTCCTGCACGCGGCCGCAATCGCGATGCGATTCGTTGATCTCGCTCTGTTCGAGCAGACGGCGCAGGTTCGCCGCGGTTTTGATTTGTCCGGCATGGGGACGAGCCTTCTGAATGCGCTCATCGAAGGCAACGTTGGTTCCCTGGAGTGCGTCGCACGCCATCGCACCGATGACATCGGCGGTATCGACCAGCATCTCAGCGGCAAGCAGCGCCAGCGTGCCGATGGCCAACATGGCTTGTGTGCCATTGATCAGCGACACCGCTTCTTTCGCTTCCAGCACCAGCGGTTTGATTTGTGTGCGCTTCAACGCGTCCGCACTTGCGATGCGCACGCCTTTTTCGTCAAAACACTCCCCTTCACCGATCAATGCCAGCGCCAGGTGCGCCAGCGGAGCCAGATCACCGCTCGCTCCTACGCTTCCCTGCGAAGGGACCATCGGAGTCACGCCGCGATTGAGCATCTCGCAGATGGTGTCGATGGTGATGGCGCGCACCCCCGAGTTGCCTTTCGCCAGCGAGTTGGCGCGCAGGAGCAGCATGGCGCGCGTGTCGGGAACGGAAAGCGGTTCGCCCACGCCGACGGCGTGCGAGCGCACCAGGTTGACTTGCAGCTCGCGAACCTGGTCACCGATGATGTGCACATCGCTGAGCTTGCCGACGCCGGTCGTAATCGCGTAGGAAATTTTATTGCTCGCGACCAGGGCGTCGACGACGGCACGGGCTCGGTTGACGGCCTCGCGTGCGTCGGGATCGAGGAGGACGGGGCGGCGGACATCGAAGTGCGCTACTTCGCGCACGGCTTCAAGCGTGAGATCGTTTCCGTTGATGTGCAGGGCTTTCAAGAGTAGTTCCCGGTTTCTGGTTTCTTACTTTCCTTGCAAGACCACTTTGAATGGATACAACGTTGCTGTCATTACACCCTTCTTTACAGCCGGGTCGGCATTCATGATCTGGCGGGCGGCGTCTTCGGACTCGGCGCGGAAAATCGTAAGTCCCATCGTGTTTTCATCGGTAGTCAGGGTGCGGCCCACGAGAATGATTACGCCTTGCGCCGTGAGGTCCTGGAGATATGCGAAGTGTTCGGCCACCACGGTCTGCTCCGAGTCGGTCGGGCCGGTGCGGAGCATGTCTCCGCGCGCGAGTTGAAGTCTGTAGAGGAATTCTTGCATCGGGCCTTTCTTTCCTACGTCCACGTTCTCTGCTATTTCTCTATCGCCGCGCGGAACACATTCATATATTTATCCGGCAGCGCTCGCGGCTTCATTTGCGCGTCGGCGACGATATGCGTGGTCTCGCCTTCGGCCAGCAACTCGCCAGTTTCCGCCCTGCGCAGCTCGTATCCGAAGCGGATCACTTTCTCCCGTACATGTTTCAGATACGTGCGCACGATGACTTCGTCATCATAATGGACGGGAGCCTTGTAGCGGCACTGGGCATCCACTACTGCAATGAAGCAGTCGTCTTCGCGCTCCATATCTTTGTAGCTGAAGCCGAGCTGGCGGAGCAGTTCGACGCGTCCCACTTCAAACCAGATGAAATGATTGGAATGATAGACGACACCCATCTGGTCGGTTTCTGCATAGCGGACGCGAATGCGAGTTTCATTCACCGTTTTGTTTAGATTTACAGACATCGATGTACGGGGCCGGCTCATCGGCCCGTCCATTTTGGCTTGCGCTTTTCGAGGAACGATTCGATCCCTTCGCGGAAGTCGGCGCTTTGGCGAATACCGGCATTTTCGCGGATGGCAGCTTCAATCTGCAAATCGAGTTCCGCGCGTGCATGATCGGTGAGCAGACGCTTGGTCTGAAAAAGCGAGAGCGGACTGTTCTCCGCCAACTGCGCGGCGAGTTCGCGGGCACGGTCAAGCAGCTTTTCCGGAGGAACAATTTCGTTGATGAGGCCCATCTTCAGGGCTTCCGCGGCGTCGAAGATGCGGCCCGTAAGCAGGAGGTCGCGAGCGATCTTCTCGCCGACCTGGCGCAGCAGAAAAGTCGAGACGATGGCAGGCACGAATCCGATTCGGACCTCGGTGTAGCCAAACTTGGCTTCCGGCACGGCGAGCGTGAAATCGCAGAGCAGTGCCAGTCCAGTGCCGCCGGCGATAGCCGCGCCATTGACCGCGGCAATCGTTATTTTAGGAAATTCATAGAGCGAACGGAACAGGCTGACCATGGTTCGCGAGTCTTCGAGATTTTGCTCGGGCGTACGGCCGATCAGGGCTTTGAGGTTGTCCAGGTCCAGTCCGGAGCTGAAAGCCTTCCCCGCCCCAGTCAGGATCAGGATGCGGGCTGATGACTTGTTTACTTCTTCCAGAGCGCGGATCAGATCGTCAATGAGTTCGTAACTGATGGCGTTGCGCTTGTCGGGGCGGTTGAGAGTGATGGTGGCTAGGGTGGAGTCGAGGGTAAGTTGGAGCGTTTTGTAGGTCATGGTGGTTCTCAGTCCGCTGCCGATGTGTTCTTATACCGCGCGCCGATTTCGGCTGTCGCCCTCGACAATGCGTCCAGCGGCTTCAGCCTGGGCAATTGCGCGCCGCGGACGCGCAGGGTTTCGATTACGGTTTCCGTCGCAATGTTTCCAACCAAGGCATCCTGCGCGAAGGGACATCCGCCCAAACCGCCGATGGCGGAATCGAAGCGGCGACAGCCGGCTTCGTAAGCTGCGACGATTTTGGCGGCCGCTTGGTCGGGGCGGCTGTGCAAGTGAACTCCGATTTCGAGATAGTCGTACTTCGCCATCACCGCGGAAACTACTTCGCGAATCTCTTCCGGTGACGCCACGCCTACGGTATCGGCCAGCGAGATCATGCGAATTTCCTGCAACTCGAGCAAGGCTACGGCCTCGACTACCTCATCGACGGTCCAGGGGTCACCGTACGGATTGCCGAAGGCCATTGAGATGTAAACTATGGTTTCTAGCCCGGCTTCGTCGGCTTTCTTCTCGATCTTTTCCAGCTCTTCGATTGCGTCTTCCAGCGTCTGCCGTTGGTTATTCTGCAGAAAGGTTGGCGAGATCGAGTAGGGGAAACCCAGGGTACGCACGGCATCGGTTGCGATCGCCCGCTTCGCTCCCTTTTCGTTGACTACAATGCCGATGATTTCCACATCATCGGGCGGATCGAGTTCTTTCAGCACGGCTTCGGAATCGGCCATCTGCGGAACAGCGTTCGGCGAGACGAAGCTGACCGCGTCGATGTGCTTGAAGCCGGCAGAGATCAGGGCCTGGAGATAGTTGGTCTTGAGATCGGCAGGGATCTGGCCTTTGAGGCCTTGCCAGGCATCGCGCGGGCATTCGACGAGTTTGACTGAGTTAGCAGTCGACATTTGGGATGCGGTCGGCAAAAGCAGGTCCTTCGCTTCGCTCAGGATGACAAATTAATAATAAGATGATGCCTGAATCATGTTTGTAGCACCCCCACTTTAAACTCCGGCACGTCGGGGTTCAGCGACGCAGCTTCCAGCGCCTGCGTGATGGCTTGCCGCGTTTCCATGGGATCAATGATCTTGTCAATCCAGAGGCGGGCGGCGCCGTAGCGGGGGTCAGTTTGCTCTTCGTATATTTTCTTCGTGGAATCCAAGAGTTCTTTTCTTTCTTCCTCGCTTAGTTTTTTGCCGCTGCGCTCCAGTTGCTTGACTTTGATTTCCACCAGCGTACCGGCGGCGGTGTCTCCGCTCATGACCGCGTATTTCGCGGTGGGCCAGGCGAACATGAAGCGGGGATCGTAGGCTTTGCCGCACATGGCGTAGTGTCCGGCGCCGAAAGAACCACCGACGATCACGGTGATCTTGGGCACGACGGAGTTCGACACTGCATTCACCATCTTCGCTCCCGCTTTGATGATGCCGCTCCACTCGGCATCGCGTCCCACCATGAAGCCGTTGACGTCGTGGAAAAAGACGAGCGGAATCAAGTCCTGGTTGCAGTCCATGATGAAGCGGGCGGCCTTTTCGGCGGACTCGGTGTAGATAACTCCGCCGAACTCGATGCGCTTGTGGCCTTCGTGGTCGGTCTGCTGGGCGTGGAGTTTCTGGTTGGCGACAATACCTACAGCGAAGCCTCCAATGCGAGCGTAGCCGCAGATCAGGGTCTTGCCATATTCGGGCTTGTACTCGTCGAAGCGGCTTTCATCCACGATGCGTGCCAGAATTTCTTTCATGTCGTAGGGGCGCGCGGGCGAGGCATCGTAGGCGCCATAGATTTCTTCCGTCGGCATCGCCGGGTCCACGGGCTTTTTGCGATCCCAGATGGATTGGCGGCGGTATCCCCACTTTTCTATGAGCGACCGGATGCGGGCAATGCAAGCTTCGTCGTTGGGTTCGCGGAAGTCGACAGTACCGCTGATGGCAGAGTGCATGGCGGCTCCGCCTAATTCTTCCGGGGAAACTTTCTGCCCAATGGCGGCTTGCACGAGCGCGGGGCCGGCAAGGAACAGGCCGCTGCCATCCGTCATGAGAACGTGGTCGCACATCACGGGGAGATATCCACCACCGGCCACACACATGCCCATGATGGCGGCGATCTGCGGGATGCCCATGGCCGACATGACCGCATTGTTGCGGAAGACGCGGCCAAAATCGTCGGTATCAGGGAAGACGTCTTCTTGCAGCGGGAGAAAGACTCCGGCGGAGTCGACGAGGTAAATGGTTGGGATGCGATTTTCCATGGCGATGTTCTGCGCGCGGATGACTTTCTTGGTGGTCATGGGAAAGAAGGCGCCGGCTTTCACGGTGGCGTCGTTCACGATGAGCATGACCATGCGGCTGTGGATGCGGGCGAGTCCGGTGATGACGCCGGCGGCGGGTGCGCCTCCCCATTCTTCGTACATTTTGTGCGCGGCATAGAGGCCGAGTTCGAAGAAAGAGCCGGGATCGGCAAGAAGGTTGATGCGCTCGCGAGCAGTGAGCCGCGATTTGGCATGCTGGCCTTCGATGGCTTTGGGGCCCCCTCCTTCGCGGATTTTCTCCTCTTCGTTGCGAACCTGGGCAACGAGTTCAGCGAGCGCGCGCATGTTGGATTCGAAGCGGAGAGAGCTGGGGTCAAGCTTGGTGGGAAGGATGTTGTTGATCGAGAGAGCCGTGGAATCGGTACGTTCGCGCATGAGGGCAGATTTCGAGACTACCTACGAAACCTCTTACTATACCAGCGGTGCGAAGCGCCGAGCGGAGCGATTTGGCTGGTAGACTCAGCTGCGGAGTTCGTTTTGAGGGTGAACCAGTGCAGGGTGGATCGGGAGGATGGCGCAAACTGGAATCGCGAGCAGATTGGCAGATCGCTCTCGCGATGACCGCCGGGCTGCGCGTGGTTTACACGAGCGTCGCGGCGGTCGCGGCAGTTCTTCTGCATCCGGATGCGCGTTTGATTCAAAGCAATGTGCTCACCGAGAACCTGCCTGCGCCCGGTGGTTGGCATTTCGCGTTGCTGGGGATTTGGCAGCGTTTCGACACGCTTTGGTATCTGCGGATCGCGGAACGTGGATACGATCTGCCGGCAGGAGTGGTTTTCTATCCTCTTTATCCGTGGCTTATTCGAAGTTTGAGCGGACTGGCCGGCCCGATGGCTGCAGCCTTGCTGATTTCCACGGTGGCAGCTTTTTTCTATTTCTGGGGATTGCTGCGTCTGGCGCGGAGTGAGTTTCCAGGCGCTCAACCGCTGCGGACTGTGATGTTGGCGGCGGCGTGGCCGGCGAGTTTTTTCTTTTTCGCCGGATACACCGAGGCTTTGGCGGTTGCGTTGATCGTCTGGTGTATCGTTCTTGCCCGGGACGAGCGTTGGGCGACAGCAGCAGCATGCGCTTTTGCCGCTGGGTTGACGCGTTCGGCGGGAACGTTGCTGATCGTTCCACTAGTGATGTTGGCATGGCGGACACGGCGCCCGGCACGATGGCCAGTCGCAATTGCTCCGCTCGGAACGCTTGGATATTGGTTCTGGCTGCGGCAGACGGGACGACCGAGCTTGGCGACGGCGTATCGCATGTACTGGAACACGGACGTGGCAGGTCCGTGGACGACGCTGTGGCGGGCGATTGGTTCGCTGGGGGAGCGCTTCGAGCCACTGGTAGCCACCAGTCTGGTCGCACTGATTATTTTCTTCGTAGCGGGAGTGGTGGCGCGGCGGCGGATGCGGATCGAAGATAGGTGCTTCTCGGCCGCGGTGATCGTGCATCTTCTCCTGCGACTGTGCCGGCCCCCGCTGCTCGGTGCTCCACGCTATCTGCTGCCGGTGTATCCGGCTTTTCTGACGATGGGGAATTGGGTTGAGAAGATGGAGCGGACGCGCTTCGTATTTTTGTGCGGGGCCTTGTTTGCCTTCAACCTGGCGTGGATGTGGGCCTTCCTGGGTTGGTCGTTAGTACTGTAGGACCATAAATCAGAGTTGCAGTTGATGCAGGGCCTCGGCGACGGGGTCGTTGGCGACTGCGTCGACCAATCCGGCTTCGAGGGCTCGGGCGGCGGAGACCTTCTCCGCGGCGATGAAAAGCTCCAGGGCCATGCTCTTTCCGATCAGGCGCGGCAGGCGTTGCGTGCCTCCCCATCCGGTCATGAGGCCAAGGGCGGCACCTCGATGTCCGAAGACGGCGTGGGGAGCCGCGATCCTGCGGTGACAGGCGAGCGCGAGATCCAGGCCTCCGCCCATGCAGTGGCCTTCGATCGCGGCGATGACCGGCCCCCGATAGCTGGCAATTGAGTTCATGAGCGCTTGTCCCATGGCGGAGAACTCATAGGCCTCTGGGCCAGTGAGCGCAGCGATTTCATTCAGATCGGCGCCAACCGAGAAAAAATGGCGATTGCCAGTGATGATCAGCGGGCGGGATTGCTTTCTCAATTCGTCTTCAATTGCGGCGGTCAGTGCGAGCACGCAGGCGCGAGTGAGGCGGTTAGTGCCGTCGGCGGAGACGAGATGGAGGATGCGTGCCGGGCCGTCGGATTCGACTTGGAAGAAGAGAGTGGACACTATTGGGCAAGGGGACGGGCGCGGTTCAAATATGCGTTGTCCTGCTTCTAACTTTGTCATCCTGACCCTGAGCGCAGCCGAAGGGGAAGGACTTGTTATTCTTGTGCGCGGAATCCCGAGTCGCGCCCTTGAATTACAGCGTATTCAAATCGCGAACTAGACGGCCGGCACGCCCTGCGGCTTCACGTGCTCGCGGATGAACTTCACGATGTTGTCCATGGGGGTACCAGGCTGGAAGATGGCGGCCACGCCGATTTTCTTCAGGCCCTCGATATCCTGATCAGGAATGATGCCGCCGACCAGCACCAGCACGTCGTCCATTTTATTCTGCTTCAGCAGGTCCATCACGCGCGGGACGATGGCGTTGTGCGCGCCCGAGAGAATGGAGAGTCCGATGACCTGCACATCTTCCTGGAGCGAAGCGCTGACGATCATCTCCGGCGTCTGGCGTAGACCGGTGTAGATGACCTCCATGCCGGCATCGCGCAGGGCGCGTGCGATGACCTTGGCGCCGCGGTCGTGGCCGTCGAGACCGGGCTTCGCCACCAGGACGCGGATTTTGTGGTCAGGGGCCATCGGAAACATTTAAACACAGCGAGCGCCGACGCGCGAGTTTCCAATCCGTTGCAGCCTCTGATATGATTTCGTTGATCATGCAAGCGCGCATCGAAGCGTGCTCCCACTCCTCAGTAGCTCAATGGCAGAGCATCCGGCTGTTAACCGGAGGGTTGTAGGTTCGAGTCCTACCTGAGGAGCCATTCTTTTGCCCGCATAAAACCTGCGTAACATTGACTTCCTATCCGAATTGTCCCTACGATTGTCCTAATCTCCTCGGATAGGAGAACCATGACATTCACAGTTTTTCGGCGTCACAACAGGAAAACCTGCGACAGCAAGAACCGCTACGATCCGCGATGCGGGTGCCCGTTGCATGTGCAATTCGTGTGGAAAAACGGAGATGCGGTGTTCGAGGGCAAGAAGCTGACCTACCAGCCCAAATGGTCTTTGGAGACCCGTAGCTGGTCTGAAGCACAGTCCAAAGTCAAGGACTTGGAGAAGCGCCTGAAGGACTTCGCCGAGGGCAAAGTAGTGCCCAAAGGCATGACCGTCGAAGCAGCATTGCAGGAGTGGTATGAATTCCGTGACCAGAACGACTTGGACAGTACCAAGGCGAAACTGATGGGCGGCAAGCTCGTGGAGTGGTGCGAGAAAAACAACATTCTGCTCCTGACCGCTCTCACCACCGACAAGGTCATCAAATGGCGTCTGACGCTGCCGTTCCGTAGCGGGGACAGTAGCAGCTTGAGCGTCCACTGGTCTGTTATTAGTGGATTCTTTTCGTGGGCTGCGGGGATGGGCTACATCGAGAAGTCTCCAATCCCGAACCCAAAGGTGAATCGACAGTTTCGCATCCGCTACAAGAAGGCGGAAGTTAAGCCGCCGACGAAGAAGCAGGTCGACAAGATTCTGGCGACCGCCACGGGGCAAGTCCGACTCTTGTGCCAGTTGATGCGTGAGACAGCGATGGCGCTGGTCGATGCCACAAAGTACGGGATGTCGCAGGAGGACGCCGAGAAATACGGGATGTCGAAGCCGGAGCGTCGTCCGTTGATTCAGGACAGGGTCATTCGTGGCAACCGCACCAAGACCAACGAACGCTACCGGGTGCGCATCAGCGAGTCATTAGCGAAACAGCTTGAGGCTCTGGGCGAACCTGCGTTCCCCGGCACATATACGCAATGGCGTGAGCGGGTCAACAAAGTCATCAAGGATGCAGGCGTCAAGACGACTCCGCATGGCTTCAGGCACTATCGAATCACTGAGTGGCTTTCGGCTGGTGTGCATGTTGACGACGTGGCGGACATGGTGGGCACGTCGTCCAAGGAAATCCGCGAAACGTATCGTCACTGGATTAAGGAAGCTGAAGACCGCTTGGACGAAGTACAGCGTGAGGCGTGGTTGAAAATGGGGCTGGACGAGAACGGCAACGAGGTCGAGTAGCCGAGTGGCACTCTCCACTGCTCCCGCCTACTCTTAAGAGTGTGCTCAGTGGTTTGTACACACCGTTGTGACTTTCCACCGCCCACCGAGAGATAGGGACTTGCTGCGAGCAACAGCACACTGCGAGACCAAGCGCAATCGCGATCTGCCATAATCTTTCCATGTGCGGTCGCTACCGATTGTCTCGGCGGAAGCAGATCATCGAAGAATACTTCGACACTTCGCCGTGGGATGACGACTGGAACCCTCGGTACAACATCGCCCCAACCCAACCCGTTCCAGTAGTCCGGCAGCATCCGAAAGAACCTGCTCGTCAAATCTCGACCATGCGCTGGGGTCTGATTCCGAATTGGGCAAAATCATCAGACGGCGCAGCGGGAATGATTAACGCACGGTCGGAGACAGCCGCGACCAAGCCTGCGTTTCGCGATCCGATCAAGTTTCGCAGGTGTCTGATTCCGGCAGATGCCTTTTACGAATGGACGCGCACTGCAACCAGCAAACAGCCCTACTGTTTCGAAATGAATGAGGGCGAGTTGTTCGCGTTCGCCGGGTTATGGGACGGCTGGAAGGATGCGAGCGGGAATTGGGTAAAGACTTGCTCAATTCTCACCACGACTCCAAACGCTGTGACCTCAGCCGTCCACAATCGAATGCCCGTGATCCTCGAACCCGACAACTACGATCTTTGGCTCGATCCGGGAATGCAGGACGTTGCAGCGATCTCCGAACTCTTGAAGCCCTATGACGCCCGCCTGATGCGGTGCTACCCCGTGAGCAGTCGCGTCAATCATGTAGCAAATGATGACGAGGAATGTTCACGTTCTGTGGAGATCGCCGAGGTTCAGAATCCGCTATTCTCATAGGACAATGAACAGCGACGAACGAATGCAGCGAGAGTCCAGCCTGATCGCAACCATCAGGAAGAAGCTCCCCGACTTTGCGAGAATGTGCGCCGATGACACGGAGTTGGTGATGCTCCACCAAGACGCCTTTGCTGCCGACTACCAAGAGGACGAGTACATGCTGCTCGGCATGGCGATCAAGTACGCTGGCTTACGCGGCAAGCAAGTACGGGTGATCGGGAGGAATCGGAGCAGTTTTGTCGAAGAAGAGAGAATTCAGTGAGCCAAAAAGATGAGTCAAACGACACTCTTCTCCGGCTTGTAGCTGAAGTAAACGGCTGCTCCGATAATCAGCGCACCACCTGCTAGAGCCGTAATCCCTAAGACCTCATGAAGCAACGAAACACCGAGAATCGCTCCGACCAGCGGTTCCAAGTTGACGAAAATTCCTGCCTGCGATGCGGGAACCCACTTGAGTCCCCAATTCCACAAGACCGTTGCGGCTGAAGTAGCAAAGAATCCTTGTTCTGCCAAGGCAATCCATGCGCGAGTCGAGTAATGCAGCGTAGGAACGCCGGACGTGGTCACGACCACAACCGCCAGAAGGATAGTGCCGATCCAATACACGAAGGCTGTCACCGTTAGAGCGGAATGCTGTCGCATGAGACGCTTCGAAATCAGAATCCACGCAATGGCTGCAACCATCGAAAGCACAACCAGCAGATCACCACGAATGGTTGCGTGCACAACGCCGGAGCCTGTCTTGCTCGACAACTCGATCAAAGCAGCGCCAACCGTCGAGGCTACAAGCGCAAGCCAACCGCCGAAGTGCAACCGCTCTCCCGAGAACACGACGGCTGCGATGGCGAGGAGCATGGGAAGTGTGCCGACCATCAGAGAAGCATGAGAGACAGTGGTGAGGGAGAGTCCTTTGAACTGCACCAGAAACAGCACGGGTACTCCGAGCACAGAGGCCACGAACACCCAGCCCCATTCGTGCCTGTCAAAGTGAGGACGATCCCAAAAAATGATTGGCAGCAGTCCGATGCACGCGAACGCAAGACGAAACAGGATCATGGCTGCCACGGGCATCTCGCTCAACGCGACCTTGCCGAAGAAGAATCCTGTTCCCCAAAGAGAGCCTGCCGTTGCAAGAGCGACGATGGGGATGACACGACTGTGACGCTGGAACATTGCTCTTGATTGTAGGGTAGGGCGTCGTGAGCATCCATCGTGCGTTGTGGGGAGTGTCAGTCTCCAGTTTCACCCAGCCGGAGTATCGGGCATTCGCCTCGGCAACAGATGCCATACCGCTGCGACAAACGAAACCAAGGGCTGTGCGCGAGCATTTCATCGTGCCTTCGATTTGCAGCAGAGATGTCGCTTGCGCTGAGTGGCCTTATATCCGGCGCTTCGAACATCTCCTGAAGCTGCTCGATGTCGTCAATGATGCGTTCAACGTCCATGCGTCACAATATCTAATAAAAAGACAGGGGCGTCAATTTGGAGCGGTATCTCCAAAGACCGCAACTGCGCGATTTCCAGTCGATCCGCCCAGCGACCACCTACCACGGCAACCATCCGAGTGCGGTGCCATAATGTCGTGAATGGCTTCGGTGCTGCAAATTGCTTCTCCCGACACGATCCGGCGAATCCACCGGGTGCAAACCGTCACAATCGCATGGATGAGTGTGGAGGCTGCGGTATCACTCTTCGCAGCGTGGCGGGCACGGAGTCCCGCTCTGCTTGCCTTCGGTGGCGACAGTGCTGTCGAACTCTTGTCGGCGGTAGTAGTGCTGTGGAGATTTGGTGAAGGTGCTGCGCACGGGGACGCGGAAAGGCGAACTGCCCGTGTCGCGGGAGCGTTGTTATTCGCGCTCGCTGCTTATGTCGCGATCACTTCGGTCGCGAGTCTGCTGGGCTACAGCGAACCCAAGCCCACACTTCTAGGTATAGCCATTCTGGTTGCGGCAGCCGTCGTCATGCCGTGGCTCGCGAAAGAGAAAGGGCGGCTGTCAGGAGCTACGCTCAGTGCGGCGTTGAGGGCGGACGCCGCTCAGTCCGCTCTGTGCGCTTACCTATCGCTGATCGCCTTGGCGGGACTGGCGATCAATGCGATCTGGCACGTAAAGTGGGCAGACCCAGTTGCGGCTCTAGCGGTTCTGCCTCTCATCGTTTGGGAGGGTCTGGAAACCATGAGGGGTAAGTCCTGCGGCTGTTGCTAGGTTCGCCCCAAAGGAGTGCGGAATGCCAAATCCAAAGCACAGCCTCAAAGGCCGCCTCGCCCGCTATCGCCAGATCAAGCTAAGCGTAATCGGCAGAAAAACTGGGCAGGCGTTCTCGAATCCGGTCTGGTTCGTCGCCGAAGACGACACGCTGTATCTGCTGCCCGTTCGGGGTTCGGACACGCAGTGGTATAAGAACGTCCTCAAGAACCCGTCGATACGGATTGATGCACGGGGAGCGGAGGCAGAATTCCGAGCCGTTCCCATCACTGAAGCCAAAGCGGTGAAATCCGTGATCGAGAGCTTCCGCGAAAAGTACGGGGCAGGAGATGTGAAGAAGTATTATTCGAAATTCGATGTGGCGGTCGTGGTTCAACTGACCTGAACTGCAAGCGCGTTGCCTCTGACGCCGGGGTTAAGCCACACCGCTGAAGATCGCCTCGACTTGTATACCCCACGCTTCAAGTAGCCACTCAGGAACGTAGACCCGATTCCGGTTGTGCTCACACCAGCCCTTTAGCTCAGCCGATGAGACGTACTCCAGCTTGGTGAGTCCTAGCCGTTTGACCAGTATTTCGAACTCGGTCGGAAGAGCACGAAGGGGCGGCGGAGGCTGACCCCAGTTGGGATTGCCACGCCTACGCCTCCCACCGGTTAGCGCGATGGTTCTAGCCACGGTCACTGATGATACGCCAGTCTCGCTTGACTCGGAAATCGGCAGGGGCGACCGAGGCAAGTGAGGGTTTCAACTTCACCGCTCGAAATCGTAGCGGCGTAGGTCAGCAAGACGCGATTCGAGGTCATCGCTGTAGAGTTGAAGCGTTAGGTCGGACAGTTCCATAATCTATATGAGAGCGGGCTTGCTCCCGCTCTCTTTTGTGGCGACGAAGAAGTTCTCTGATAGAATTAGGTTCCGTCGGGCGTTAGTAGATTCTTCCTTCGCATCCTTCCGCCCCCGACCCGTAGACCCTCACGGCGACGGTTCCTTGCGATGCCGACAACGTCCTGTTCAGCAACTATCCTCGGAGACGGGGGTTCTGAACTGCGAAGGGGACAGCCTTGGAAACGTCATCAGTCCGGGTTCTCGTGGTGGATGATTACGAACCCTTTCGGCGATTCATCTGTTCGACGCTGAGAAAAAGACCCGGATTGCAGATCGTCGGCGAGGTCTCAGACGGATTAGAAGCGGTTCACAAAGCCGAAGAACTGCGACCGGACTTGATTGTGCTCGACATCGGGCTTCCTTCCCTGAACGGAATCGAAGCGGCTCGACGAATCCGCAAGCTTTCCCCCAAGTCCAAGATACTTTTTATCAGCCAAGAGTCCTCTGCCGATGTGGTACAGGAGGCTCTTGCCTTGGGGGCACTGGGCTACGTGGTTAAGGCGCATGCCGGAAGCGACCTCTTACCCGCTGTGGGAGCGGTTCTTGGGGGTAGGCAGTTTGTCAGTAGCGGATTATCGGGTCACCGTTTCACCGACGCGACAGACCCGCAAGCCCCCAGATTTCCTGCTCAAGCAGGCTCTCCTATCTCTGGCACCGAGATAAGGGAGATCGTTCGCAACCACGAGGTTCAGTTCTATTCTGATGATGCATCCTTTCTTGTTAGCCTGACACGCTTTGTCGAGACCGCTCTAGCAGCCGGGAGTAAAGTTATCGTGGTCGCGACCGAGTCACACCGGAACGGTCTTCTTCAGGGATTGCAGGAACGTGGCGTGGATATTGCTGCTGCCGATGAGCAGGAGTGCTTTGTCCTTTTGGATGTCGCCGAGGTTCTCTCCACATTTATGGAAGACGCGGGGCCTAGCTGCGAGCGATTCTTGTCCACCATTACGCCGCTGATTCGGTGCGCTGAGATTAAGCACAAGAGAGTTGTAGTGTTTGGGGAAGGAGTTGGGGTTCTTTGTGCTGAAGGAAGGATAAAGGCCGCTATTGAGCTTGAACAGTTGTGGAATGAACTGTTCCAAACACACTCTTTTCATCTGCGCTGTGCGTACCCGATGACCGAAGAACTCAAAGGGGAGCCATATGCAGCGATATGCGCAGAGCACTCCGCTGTCTTAGCCGCCGAAGCCTGACTCTCCCACCTAGAAAAGGTCGATCTTCACCCCGCCGCCCGTTGGGAGGCGTTCTCTGAACTGAGTGGAACGCGAACATCAATGGTCGTTCCACCCATCGGTTTCGACTGAATCTTAATCGTTCCGTTCACTAGTCGAACTCGCTCCTGCATGCTCGCGAGACCGAAACCTCGACCTTGCATTGCTGTTTCCACGTCGAAACCTCTTCCTAAATCACTGACGACGAGATGAATTTCACCTGAGTTTTCCCGCAGTTGCACCTCAATGCGTCTCACCCCGCTGTGCTTGGCTGCATTGTGCAGAGCTTCCTGTAGAACGCGAAAAAGGCAAAGCCCGATTTCCGGTGCGACAGAGGTCTGCACCTCCGCGCTCTTAAACTCGATCTGTATTCCCTGCCGCTCACTGAATTCTTTGCACCAGCTTCTCACGCCTCCCACGACACCCAGATATTCAAGTTTTGGAGAGTGCAACTCGTGGGACAAAGCTTGCACGTCGTTCGAGATTTCTGTCGTCTGTTTCCGAAGTTCTTGCACACGGCCCTGAACCTCAGAAGGATTGTCTTGGAGTTGTTCGAGTTCGACTGCCAACATTGCAAGACGTTGGTTGATGTCGTCATGAAGCTCTCTGGCGATCCGAGCGCGTTCCTGCTCTTGTGCTTCAACCAACTTTCGGCTCATGTTGGTAAGAACGTCTTCGGCGAGCTTGCGATCAGTGACGTCGATGCAAGAGCCTATGTAGCCAGCAAACGAGCCATCCTTAAGAAACCTTGGCACCCCGACGTCGAGCATCCAGCGATATTGTCCATCGTGTCTTCGCAAACGGCATTCTTTCCTAAAAGATTGCCGCTGATCGAACCC
>Ga0326727_10002867_pt1 | contig 57065 bp, 33 predicted proteins | sample MB2enrmetagenome_FD_207643 | JGI IMG/M metagenome (GOLD analysis project Ga0326727, IMG submission 207643) | Lab enriched peat soil microbial communities from McLean, Ithaca, NY, United States - MB29MY | ecosystem: Environmental > Terrestrial > Soil > Wetlands > Peat | place: USA: New York... | reverse complement strand
CGGCTGTCCGAGGAGCGTGCCGAATAGCTCCCAAGCATAACCGGCGCGCTCATCGGGCGATGCCTCTGCGAGCTCGCGGCGGAGGAAGGCGAGCGTTTCCTGCGGCCCTACGTGGCCGAGCACGCCGACGAGGATCCCGCCGAGTTGCCGCCGCACCTCGCGCTTCGGCTCGGCCTCCCAGCGGCGGCGGAGCCCTGCGGCGATCTTCTGCCACTCCGGCAGCTCGACCGCCGAATCGTTCGATGAAATCCAGTTGACCAGCCGCTGGATTTGCTCGGGCGTGAGCTTCTCGATTTCGCCGCGGAGCATTTGCAGGGCCGCCTTGCGGACCCGGCGGCACTCGTCGCTCTGCTGGAACTGCCACCGGCCCATGATCTCGTCGGCCAGCGATCCCAGCGCCGGATGCCGTGCCAGGGCCAGGGCGACGTCGGCCAGCGGGCGCTGCCATTTCTCCTCGATGCGCTGTGTGTTGAGGTTATAGCCCTGCCCAAGGGCCTGCTGGACCGCCGCGCGGAGACGCTGTTCGTCGGGAGAACCCGCCGACGCGGGCACCGCGCGAAGCGTGGTCGGCGGGCTTTTCCCCACGTTGAGCCATCGGGAAATGGTCTCGTCGGCATCTTTCACGCGGTTGGCCCAGACCAGCGCGCTGAGGTACTGCGCGTAGGCATCCTGCGTCGGCGGGTTTTCCTTGATCCACGCAGCCAGGTAATCGACCAGCTCGGGATAGCGGCCCTCGGCGCGGAGCATTTCAGCATAGGCCGTCCGCAAGGTTTGCTCCTCGTCGGGCGACCAGCGGGAGCCGGCCCCGAGCGCGTGGGCGAGCCAGGCGTAGGCGGCGTCCAGCTCACCCGCCTCGGACAGGGCTCCCGCGTAGTCCCGCTGGAGACCGGCGTCTTTTGGGTATTTTTCGGCAAGGCTTCGACGCAGGGAGAGTGCTTCTTGGCTCTGGCCGGTCTCGTCCAGCAGGTCAAGGCGGCGGCCTTCCCACTCCTTCATCGCCTGGAGGTAGGCCGGCTGCCGCTGGTAGACCGGCCGGAGCACGATCAGCAGGGCCAGCCGCTCGTTGGCTTCCAGGATGCCTTCGGTCTGCTCTTGCAGGTATTCGGCAAGGAAGAGGTCGTCGGTTTCCGTCGAACCCCCCGACGCAGTCGGGGGGCTTTGGGTTCTTGCTTCGGCCAGTGCTCGCGCTTCGTTGAAATACTGCTCTTTCACTTCCTGGCGGCGGCGGGCGAGGTTCAGCACGGCACCGCGGACCCAGCGCATAGCGGGCTTGCCGGAGAGCTTTCCGGCCGCCGCCAAGTGTTCCAAGACGCGGTCCCATTGCTGCGTGGCCTGGAAGTGCAGGAGCAGCAGGATCTGGTCGTCAAAACCGGCCTTGCCGGCCGCCAGGGCCTTCTTGGCTTCGGCCAGCCGCGGCAACGGCCGGCCGAGCAACTGTGCCTGGGAGCGGACGGCCAGCTCCGCGTTCCAGAGCGGCTCCCAGCGGCCGGCGGCCAACAGGGTGTACTTGCATTTGGTGAGCGAGGTGCGGCGGCCCTTGCCGTCGGTCGTCTCGATGCGGGTCGGCCGCCATGCGCCGCCCACCTCGACAAAGTCCTCGCAGCTCATGGCGAGGGAAAGCCGGCCACCCTGGAAATACTCGGTCCGCAACTCGACTTTCCGCCGCGCATCGACCAGGATGCGGCCCTCGATCCCCGTGCCGCCCGGCCAGGTGAGCACCAGCAGGGTGCGGTCGCCGCCCTGGGGCTCCAGTTGCACCGTATAGTTTGCATACGTCTCGTCGAGCGGGGTGGAGACCAGCTCGGGGGGCAGGCGCTGGAGGTCGCCGCTTTGCGACTTCCGCACGCAACCCAGCAGGAACGCCTGCGAGAGGACTCCCCGCTGGTGCCCGTCGCACCAGGCGAGCGTGGTAGCGCCGCGGTCGCTGGTCGAGCGGGTGAGCCAGGCGGAAGGAGAGACGAGGGCCAGCGTCCGGGACGAGGCCGCCATCGCCCCGGTCTCGGCGGCGTAGGACTCGCGGGCGATCTCGACTTGCACGCCCTCTTTCACGCCCCGCAGGGCGTCGTCGTGGACGAGGCTGCGGGCCAAAACCCGGGCCTCGGGCGGCCAGCGGCTCTCGGCCGGCTGGGGCTCGGCGGCCGCCGGGAGCGGCGGGAACAGGTTGCCCAGCCAGGCGAAGTTGTCGGTGCGATTATAGCTGCGCCCCATCGTCTGGTATCCTCGACTACTTCCGTCGTGGAATCCGACGAAGAAGCTGAAGGAACCGCCTCCAAGCGACCCTGCTGCACCGGCGGGCTCCTCGACCTCCCCATTGTCAAGAACCGGCACCACGCTAACCACAAACGGCGTTTGCGCGCCCTCAACATCGAGGCGTCGCTCGTGGAAGGCCAGGGTCTCGGTCGCGGCGAAAGGGTCCTCGCCTGCCAGTTCTTTGCGGTCTTCTTCCTGTTCCCCGCTTTCATCTTTCTTGCCGGCCCGCTCGAGGTCCTCGCCGTTGAGGGCTTCCTCCTTGGCGACTTCGCCTTGTTCGTCGTCGAGTTCGCCGGCGGTGGCCGCGGGCATGTCGGCGGGTTCCGGGGAGGGCTCAGCCAGCGCTTTGGACACCATCACCCCCTCTTTGGCCGCGGCAAGCGCGTCGGGCCAGCCTGCCAGCTTGGCGTCCGCGCGGCCCTGCTCCAGGAGATCGACGATGTTCTCGTGGACCTCTTGCGTCTGGCTCACCACGAGGCTGAGGTCCGTATGGAACGGGGACAGCGAGCCGCCCCCGCCATCCCTCCCCCAACTTGCCGGGGCCACGGTCGAATCGATCAGCTTGATCAGGCCGTCGAAGTCCGCAGTGGTCGCGGTGGCCGAATACCGGCTGAACGCCTGCGGGTCGCGGCCCAGGGCGGCCAGTTGGCGGAGCACGCTGCGGCGGAGCCCGGCCCGCCACGTGCCGGCCCGCTGCATCTGCTGCTGGACCAGCTCCCAGTTGGCCGTGTCGCGGCCCGCGGCGAAGAATTTTTCCCCGTCGCGGATCTGGAACCGCCGCTTGACCTTGAACCGCTCGCGGTCGGCATCGCTCTCCAGCACCAAGAGCGACGTGTAGGGCGTGATGATGTGATATTCCTCCGACAGGGCGATGATCTCGTCGCGCACTGCCGGCGACGCGCCTTGCTCCAGGAGGGCGTCCAGGTACATGCGGGCCCAGAGTCGCGGGATGAAGGAATTGCCGGTGTCAGGGGCCCCCTCGCCCTCACCCCCTGCCCCTCTCCCAGAGGGAGAGGGGAGACTCACTTTGGCCGCGTAGCGGACGGGCTTGCCGGCCTGGGTGCCGGTCACGATGACCTCGCAGGGCTCACGGCGGCCGTCGGGCAGGTAGCGACCCAGGAGGATCTGCTGCGTGCCCAGCGGCAGGTTGGGCAACTGCTCGGGATAGACCCGGGCAACGCGGAGGCCGCGGAATTCGACCCGCAGGTCGCGGAGGGCCGGCTCGGTGATCTCGGCCAGGAGGTCCAGGGCCACGGCCTGCGGCCCGCGCGAGCCGCTCACCTGGCGCAGCGAGCCGCCGCCCACTGCGGCGATGGCCTTCATCACGGCCGGCTCGAAGCTGCTGGAGACGGCCACGGCGTGGCAGGTGCCGGGCTTGCCCTCTGTCAGCCGCCGCAGGCGTTTGGCGAAGGCCGCCGGGTCGGCGGGGTCGGCCACGGGGTCGGGGAGAGCGGCGTCGGACCCCCGGACAGCAGTTCGGGGGCTTTTTTCGATGGCAGTCCGGGGGCTTTCGTTGGAAATTGCGCGGGGGTCATAGCCGGTCACGATCCCGTCGCCGATGTAGACCACCTGGGTCTTGGGCCCCGCTTGCCGCAGGGCCGAGGCCAGTGCTCGGTCGAGGTTCGTCCAGCCCAATGAGACGCGGGCGGCCAGGAACTGCCGGAGCCGCTCGACGTTCCGCTCATCGGCCGGGGCAGGCTGGGCAAAGGCCCAATCGCAATCCACGTCGCAAGTGGCCAGGTTCACGTGGTCCTTGGGCCCCAGCGCGGAGAGGATGGCCGCCACCACTTCGGCCTGGAGCTTGCGGCTGGCAACGTCCATCGAAGCCGAGGTATCGCACACCAGGAGCAACTCCAGCGGCTCGCCGTCGGCTACAAGGTCCCGCCGCCAGCGACCCTCGGGCCCCGGCGGGGTGAGCTGGACCAGGAAATAGCCGTCCTCGCCGCGGCGGTGCGGCACCAGCACAACCTCGTTCTGCCGGCCGTCCACCTCCACGACCACCTCGAAGTCCTGGGTGGGCGTGTACTCCTGGGCGGAGAACTCGACGTGGGCCGAATGGGCGGTCGTGGCCGCGCGGGCGGCGTGGGTTGGGCAAGTGACGCCCGAGAGCCGCATGGCCGAGGTCACCTTCACGTCGATCTCAAGCTGCCGGAGCGGGTGCTGCCGGAGCATCTCGCTTTGCAACGCATACTGGTAGCGGTACGCCCCGCCGGCCAGCGGCAGCACCTGGGTGTAGGTGATCGTGACGCGTTTTTCGGCGTGGGGGAGGATGGGGGACACGCGGGCCTTGAAGAGGTTGCCGCCGGACCACTCCAGCAGGCCCGGATCGCGCCGCTCGCGGAGGATCGTCTCGTAGATTTCGCGGGCCCGTTGGCGCTCGACCACGTCGGCCTCGACCAGCCGGTCGCCGATCCACATGCCGAAGCCGGCGATCGAGGCGTCCTGCGGCAGCGGGAAGAAGAAGACGCCCTCCAGCGTGCCGTCGGTGTGGTTGACGAACGATTCTTCGATCGTGGTCCGCGCGATCTGGTCGCGGATGTCGACCGCCACCTTGTGGTAGCCCACGCTCAAAGGCACGTCCCGCCCGTCCACCTTGGCCACCAACGAGCCGAGCGACTCGGCGGCCGCCTTCCCTTCATAGCCCTGGAGCCAGGGCGGGGCCTTGTCCGCAACTACCAGCCGGCCGTCCTGGACGCGGAAGAGCCGCCGGCCCTCGACCGCCAGCCGCTTGCCGTCGGGGCCGGTCACTCCGACGGGAGACCTGGCGGCCGCGGCGATCCGCACTTCCCCCTGGGCCAGGCGGATCTCCTTTGGCGAGACCAGTTCCAGGAGCGACCCCGGTGCCACGATCACTTGCGTCTGGGGGAGCAGCCGCAGCGTCGCCGCGTTGGCCCCGCGGGGGTCGGTGCGGACCCAGTCGCCGGGCCACAAGAGCGCGTGCCCGGCCAGGGGGCTCCAGCGGCCGGCCGTGGCCGGGCGCAGCGTGACGATCCCCTCGAGGTCCGTCACTTTCCCGATCCGCCCGTCCTCGGCGAGCGTGTCGCCCGCGGCCGACGGGTCGTGCTGCGAGCGGGCCTGGGCAAGGGCGTTCTTCTCGCCGGCGCCCGGTCGGCTCCAGAGCAACGCCCCGATCAAGACCGACGCGGCCAGCGCGGCCGCCAAGGCGGTGGCGGTTTGTTTCGGCACGGAACGGCTCCTTTCGCGGTGGTAATGCGTCGCAGCGCGGCCTCGGGGGCGTGGAGCGTCCGCTCAGTGCGTTCCCACGCGGAACATGGGAACGAGACATCGCTCGGCGATCCACGGGGTTATTCTCCCCTCTCCCGCCAGGGGAGAGGGCACCTGCTCAGCCGGCGGCGATCTGCCGCGCTTGCGGGTCGTATTTCTGCCGCCGGCCGCTCTCGTAAGCGGCCGCGGCCAGGATCGTGGCCACGGCATGTTGGTGGCCGTACTGGATGTCGGCGTTCGGGCGGGCGCGGGAGCGGAGGCACTCCAGCCAGTTGGCCATGTGGGAGACGCCCTTCTCGGCCGCCACTTTCTGGGCTTGGACTTGGCTCTTGCTCCCGCCGCCTTGGCGGGAGAGGGTCCATTGCTCCGCGTCCAAGGTGCCTTCCGTGCCGTGGATCGTGAAACGCTGGCCCGCCGAGTTCCCCAGGCCCATGCCCCAACTGAAGAGGAACCCTTCCGGGTAATCCAACAGGGCGTGGAAGGTGTCGGTGTGCTGGCGGTCTTCCTTCCAGACGTAGACCCCGCCGTGGGCCACGGCGGTTTGCGGGTAGCGGGCCCCGGTGAGCATGTGCAGGGCATCGACGTAATGGCTCATCCACAGGCCAGACAGGCCGTTGCAGCACAGTTTATACAAATGCCACCGCCGCAGCAGGCGGGGATCGAAGGGCTCGCCCCGGCCGCCGAGATAGGCCTCCCAATCCACGTCGGCCGGCTTACAGTCCTTATAGGAACGGGCCCAGCGGGGCTCATTGAAGTTCACTTCGGCGGTCACCCGGCTAATGCGGCCCAGCACTCCAGTGGCCAGCAGCTTGGCGGCGGCCAGGTGCGCGCCGTCGCTGCGGCGCTGCGTGCCGGCCTGCACCACGCGGTTCTTGGCGCGGGCCAGGTCCAGGGCCTGGTTGGCCGCCTCCAGGTCGATGGACATCGGCTTCTCGACGTACACGTCCTTGCCCGCCGCCAACGCCGCCAGCAGGATCGGCCCGTGGCTGAAGTCGGGCGTGGCGATCACCACGGCATCCACGTCGGGCCGGGCCAGCAGCTCGGCGAACCGCGAACCCCTGGCCGGCTCCTTCTGCCAGCGTTTCTTGACGGCGGCCGCGGCGCGGTCCAGGTTCGGCTTCCACACGTCGCAGACAGCGGTGATCTGGACGTTGTGCGCTTCGGCCAGCGAGGCGATGTCGCGCAGGTGATCGGAGCCGCGGCCGCCCACGCCGATCAGCCCGAGGCCGATGCGCTCGTTGGCCCCCTGGACTCTTTCCGCGGCCATCAGCGACGGCGCGGCCAGCATCCCGACGCCGGCCAGCGAAGTTGTCTCCAGAAAACTACGACGGTTCATCCCGCAACCGGGCTGCGCGCGTTGCATGGGGCTTCTCCTGGGCAGACGGACCGCTTTGGGCGGTGGGCCAAGATATCGGGCATCGAGCATGCAGTCTACACCGGCGGCCTGCGGGATGCCAGTGGCGGCTACTGCGAGTGTGCCGCCGGAGAAACTTGCCGCACACCGAGTCCGCCCGCTCAGATCGTGCTGAGCTTCTGGAAGGTGATCGTCGGTTGCAGCGGCAAGACGCCGTAGAAGCCGCGGGTGAAGGCCAGGCTGATCACGTCGTCCATCTCCAGGATGTGGCTCTTGGGCACGATGATCACGTCCGAATCGTTGAGCCAGATCTCGCCGGGCGGGCAGGCCTGCTTGCCGCGCAGCGCACCTTCGAGGTTGACCATGCTGGCCATCAGCCGCCAGTCGTCGCCGCGGCGGAAGACGACGATCTGGCACAGGTTCGCGCCGACGTTCCAGCTTCCGGCCAGCGAGACGGCTTGCAGGATCGTGGTCGGACCGACCATCTCGAACCGCCCGGGGTTGTGGACCTCGCCGATCACGTAGACGTAGCGCGGGGCCCGCGCGGTCAGGATCGGCATGACCTCGATGCCCTCGATCGTTTGCCGGTAGCGCTCGTTGATTTCCTTCTGTAGTTCCGGGAGGGTGAGGCCCTGGGCGGGGACGGAGCCGATGGCCGGCAGGGCGACCGTGCCCTCGGGGGTGACGCGGAGGTCCAGGGCCTGGCCGCCGGCCACGCCCGCCCGGCGGTCCACCGTTGCCCGCAAGTCCTCCAGCCGCGTGTCGAACTTCGTCGGCGTGACCGTGATCGACGGGACCTTGTAGTATTTCTTGTAAAGCTCTTCGAGCCGGTCGCGGAGCTGGGCCACCGTCTGGCCCGCCGCGTGGACCGGGCCCAGCAGCCGCAGGGTGATGGTTCCGTCAGGCAGGATGAACACCGAGGCGGTGATGGCCGGGTCGGCGAAGGACTCCACCTTGACCTCGTCGCCGACGTTGAGCTGGTAAGGGTCGGGCTGTTGGTCGCGGGTCAAGCGGTACATCATTTCCAGCGCGTCGTCCACGCGGATGCGGTACTCGGGGACGTGGGCCGTCCGCGCGTGGCCGGCATATTCGCCTTGGGCGTAGGCCTGCCAGGCGATGGCCCGCGCCTGCTCCCAGCCGCGGCAGCGGCCCTGGCAGACGGAGCAGTCCACGCCGCAGATCGGGCAGGGGGCCGCCGGTCCCAATGCCTGGCATAGCACAATGTCGTGCGAAGTGTTCAGCAGGCGGGCTTGCCCGCCGTTTGAGAAGGGCGACAGCCAGGCCAGGGCCGGGGCCGGGAACTCGTCGGCGGTCAGGCCGGCCGGCGCCGCCGGGGGGGGGACGGCGGGCGCCGTGGCCGGTCTGACTGTTGGGGTCGGTTGGCCGGCGCGGGGTGCAGGCGAGGCCGGCTGGGGGGACCGCGGCGGGTCGACCGCCGGGACCCCGGTCTGCGCCAAGGCCGCGGGCGGAACCCACTGGACCATTCCGCCCGCCGACCCCGTCATGCCCCGCAACCTCGCCTCCTCGCTGCGGCGGGCGGCCTCGGCCTGCTGCCGTGCGGCCAGCGCCCATTGCGGCTGCCCCAACTGCTGGTAGATCACCGCCAGGTTCGCGAGGTTCACGCTGCCGGCATACACCCCGACGCTGTGCTCCAGCGCCCGCCGTGCCTCCGCGGAATTGCCGGAATGCGCCAGCAGCACGCCGAGCTCGTTGGCCGCCAGATAATTCCGCGGGAAGACCAGCATCGCCGCCTGGAAGAAGACGATGGCTTTCGACTCGGCGGCCGGGATCTCGACGCACTTCTGCCGGGCCATGGCGGCGTGCAGCTTCCCCAACGCCGTCAGGGCCATCGAGCCGGCCACTTCATGACCGGCGGCGGCCGCCAATTGCTCCTGGGCAAACGTGAAGTAGCTCTTCACCGCCGCCATGGGCCGCAGATCGTCGGCCGGCACGCCCTGGAGCACGGGCGTGCGGTGGCCGGCCACGATCGCCGGCAGGTCTATTTCCGCCTCCAGCTTCGCGCCGCAGGGGAGCAGGTCCTTGACCTCCTTCAAGGCCGTCAGGGCGGCGCTGAGCGCCTGGCCGTGTACGCCCGTGTGCTGCTCGTTGTCCAGGCCCTGGGCCACCAGTCGCAGCGCGGCGGTGAATTCGGCCCGGGCCGCAAAGTACGCCCCGCGATTGGCCAACTCGTAGCCGTAGACCGTCTGCCGGTCGGCCTGCCGGGCAATGTCTTCCAGCCGCGCGGAGCGGACGAACGACGCAGCGGGGAGGAGGAAGTGGCCGGGCGTGGCTGTGAACGGTTCGGGTGTGGACGCGGCGGGAGTGGGTGTGGACACGACGGAAGCGGGGGTGGCTGCGGCAGGAGTGGGCGTGGACGCGACGGGAGCGGGCGCCGCCGCGACACTGGCGGGCGTCGGTGCGGCGGGAGCGGGCGTGGCAGGCGGGGGGGCGGGAATCGCCGCCACGGCCGGCGGCATCGCCGGGGCCTCCGAAGGTTCCGTGGCCCCCGGCCCAGCCGGCTCGCTCTTCACGCTCTTCTCATTGTTCTCCGCCGCGGTTGTTGGCTCCGTCGGCTCTGCCAGGTCGGCGGACGTGAGCGGTGGACAAACCCGCCCGCTAAACGGCTGCGGGGGTGGCTCCGCGGCCTCCGCAAGGGTGCCACTGCTGGCTTGGGTACCCGTATTCTCGGTCCCCGCGGGCTCGGAGAGCGGCAGGGCCGGCCCGGAAACACCGCCGGCCTCGCCGGCCTGGACATCACCGTTGCGCCAACCGGTGCAGACGAATCGAGCGGAAGAATCGGAATCTACGGCCAGGCTCGCCGCGACGGCCGCCGGATGCCGCCAGTACCGCACGGCTGCCGGCAGCCAGCAAACGGCTACCACCGCCATCCCCAGCAGTAATCCCGCCACCCGCGGCCGCAGTTTATGTGCGAGGCGATCCATCGTTCTTCCGTGAAAGCAATCCGTAAGGCGTCGGCCTGCCGCCATCCGTTGACGGCATCAGTCGTTGTTACGGATCGACCGGGATTGCGGCCGCTATGAAAGAAACCGGGCATGGCGGGGCATCGGCGGAATCTGCCCCGCGGCACAGCCGTCACAGCCCTTGCCCTCGGCCCCGCGCATCCGCTAGCCGCGGCACAAGTCCTTTCCACGGCGCCTGCAACCCGGACCCTACGCCCGGCAAAAACCGCGGCCATGAGGGGCGAGCTTGCTCCCATCCCCTGGGCGGAGCGGCATCGTTGACGGGCTGTTGTCCGGACCGACTCGGTGTGCCCGGCGCGATTCGCGAGGAAACAGCCGCGCGCAAATCCAGCGGGCCGCTTCAGTTCCTTGGCGAGCACCGCAGCAATCCCTATAATTGGTTTCCGTCGCGGAAGGTGCCCAATCGCGGGCGCCATGCAACGCCGATAACGGATGGTCGCCGCCGAAGTCCAGCGGGTCTTGGAGGAATCCTGAGCCGTCGCGATCGGCCCGGCACGTGGTCCAGGAGAAGCAGACCTGCGGACGACGAACGGTCGGTATCCGCCCCCTGAAACATCGAAACATCCCTCTCGCCCTGGAAGGAGAATGCCCATGTCCGCTAACGTCGCGTGCGCAGATTGCCGACGAGTCCTGGTCTTCCTGATGCCCGTTGCGGCGCTAACGGCTTTGGCGTTTGCGGTCGGCGGCGGGGCCCGCGAAAACGACACCAAGGTGACGCGCTCGTCCGCTGCCGGGCAGCCGGCCATCGCCGTGCAGAGCTTCGACCGTGCCCCCGAGGAGAAAACGCCCTGGGGCTCGTTGCGCTGGCTCATGACAGGCAAGATCGACCCGCAATCGAACATGACGCTGGGCATCGCCGAGCTCAATCCGGGAAAGTCGAACCCGCTGCACGTCCACGACAATTGCGAAGAAGTGATCTACATTCTCTCCGGTTCGTGCGAGCAGCGCGTGGGCGAGCGAACGGTCGTCATGAAGGCCGGCGACACGCTGCACATTCCCGCCGGCGTGCCGCACACGGCACGGGCCTTGGGCAACGCGCCGATGCGATCCGTTGTGGCCTACAACGCCGGCGACCGGCACTTCAAGGCCCTGCCAGGCAAGTAGCAGGCGTTCACACCTTCACGGCAGCCGCCACCCGCTGCCGGCGACAGGGAATCTCGCGCAACCTTGGCAGGGCAACTGCCATGCCAACGACTTCAAAGCACTTTGGTCATGCCGGGCACGGCGATCGGGTAATGTCCTTGGGCGTCGGGCATCACCGGGGGATTGGAATCCATGGTGTACTGCTCCAGTCCCGGCGCCAGCTCGATGTTGGATTGAAGCGCCTGGTCCCAGGCGACCTCCCTGCCCGACTCGGCGGCCATGCGGCCGATAATCCCGGCCATGGTGGCCTTTGCGCAGCGCTCGGCTTCATTGTACGGCTTGTCATGGCGGATCGCGTCGAAGAGCAGGTCATGCTCTACCTGGTAATCATTGCACCCGGGTCCCTTGTACTCCCAAATCAGGTTTTCCGGAGTCTGCTTGTGCCCCTTGTAGATAGCGGGGCGCTGGCCCCACCCGCTGCCGGCGGCAGAGCCTTTCGCACCATGAATCACGTTGCCGCAAAAGCCCCAGCAACCCGCGATATGGCGGCCTTGGGCGAACATCCGCGTGCCGTCGGCAAAGCTGTATTCCACGGCGTAGTGGTCGAACAACTGATCGGGCTCGGTGCGGACCTGGCGTCCGCCCTGGCCCTGCGCCGACACCGGCCAGGCGTCCTTGATCCAGCAGCACACGTCGATGTCGTGGATTTGCCAGTCCAGCAAGTAACTCCCATTCAGCCACGTGAAATTGGAGTAGTTGCGGATTTGATGGCCCAGCTCGCTCATGCCGGCCGGCTTCGGGCTGAAGCCCACCGGGCCATGCTCGCGGTAGCTCCAGAGCGCGATGCTCTCGCCGATGAGGCCGTCGTGTAGCCGGGCAACCGCTTCTTCCAACGGCTTGTAGTGGCGGCTCATCAGGCCGCCGGCGATCTTGAGGTTCTTCTTCTTGGCCTCTTCGCCGGCCCTCAAAACACGGCGCACGCCCGGAGCATCCACGGCGAACGATTTCTCCATGAAAACATGGCAGCCTTGGGCCACGGCGTATGCGAGGTGGCCGGGCCGGAAAACCGGCGGCGTGGTCAGCAGCACGACGCCGCCCGGTCCCAGCGCGTCGATAGCCTTCTTGTAGGCGTCCAGGCCCACGAACTGCCGCTCCTTGGGCACATCGACCTGCTTGGCGAATTGACCGGCCAGGGACCGCAGGCTGGACTGCAAGCGGGCATCGAAAAAGTCGGCCATCGCCCAGAGCTTCGTGGGGCCTGACGTGCTCAACGCCTGGGCGGCGGCCCCCGTGCCGCGTCCGCCGCAACCCACCAGGGCAATCTTGATCGTGTTCTGTTCGCCGGCATGGGCCCGCGCGGCAAGGGTGCCAGCCAGCGCCGCGCCCGCCACGATGCCGCCGGACTGTCGAAGAAATGTGCGCCGTGAGGAAGTCCCATGACTACGGTCGTGAGCGTTCATGCAACGGTTCCTTGTCTGCATCAAGCAAGCTGGGGACGCCAATCTCGGAAGCGTTACGATTATCTCGGATGAGATGCCCGTTGTCAATCGAGCGTCGTTGTGCAGCAGTCCTGACGTTCCAGGACAGGACGAATCTGAACTGCGTGATGACCGGCGCGCGACTCGCGGATACGGGGATTGCCGTGCCGGGCATGGCCGGCGATCGTGCGTCGCAGATCATCTGGATCGACGGACCGGCTGCGCCGGCGCCGCCGCCCTAGGGGCTGGACAAGGCCGGAGGGTCGGAACCGCAGGGGGCGGAGCCGGTTGGGGGCCGTCGTTCGTCTCTCGTCTTTGTTGCGACCCGCGCCCAAGGACTCGCGTCAACGGCATCCGAACATGGGCGGCAGCCTATCCAGTAGGCAGGACAAGCATGCCGACGCGGAGCGGCGGGTGTCACGGAAGCATGACCTGCGCGACTACCAACGGATCGATTCGAGAAACCGCAGACTTTGCGGTATCTGCTCGACGGCGGAGGGCGATTCGTCCTCGATGAAGTAGTACTGCACGCCGACCTGCTGGGCCGTCCGCAGCAGCGCGGTCCAATCGACCTGTCCGGCGCCGATCGCCACGTCGTTGGTCAAGGCCGTGTTGGCCGAGTGGTTCCCCAAGGGCACCCCTTTCTTGAGGTCCTTCAGGTGCATCAAACGCCAGCGCTGGGGATACTTTTCCAGCAGCTTGACCGGGTCCTGTCCGGGCAGCACGACCCACAGCACGTCCATTTCGAAAAACACCGTTTTCGCATCGGTCTGGGCCGCCAACAGGTCGAAGAGAGTCCCTTGTCCGTGCGGCTGGAACTCGTAGCCGTGGGTGTGATAGAAGAAACGGATGCCATGTTTGGCCAGCGCCGCCGCGGCCTGGTTGAACACGACGGCTGCCGCGCGACACGTCTTCTCGTCGAAGGGGCCCTTGTGCGGGATCCACGCGCAGCCCACGTAGCGCAAGGAGAAATCCTTGACCTCGCGGGCGATGCCTTCGATGTCGTCACGCAGCCGCTCGTAGGGGAACATGGTGCCGATGGGCACCAGCCCGCGGCGGTCGAGCTCGGCTTTGTACTCGGCGGGCGTCAATTTGCCGCGGCCCGACAGCTCGACGTACTTGAAGCCGTAGGCCCGCGCCTGGTCCAGCACGGCCGCCGCGCCTTTGGCGTTTTGCATGTCGCGGAGGCTGTAGAGTTGCAACCCTGTCGGGCCTTTGAAGTCCGCGCTTGTGCCGACGTCGCCTGCCGCGGCCAGGCGGTACGTCAAAGCCAGCGATAGCACAAGGATCGGCGACGCTAGCAGAAGCTTCGTCATGGGATACGTCTCCGGGGGTGAAAGCGAATCGGATCACGATAGCGGTACATCACTCCACCAGGATATCAAGCCGCCGGGCCTTCCGCCAGCGCGGCGCGCCGGAAGTATTCCGAGAAGCCCTCTGTGCCGCGAACGCGGTCGTCGTCTGCGGCGGCCAGTTCCACGGTTGCCTCGTCCGATCGGCGGCGAACGGCGACCCGTATCCGACCCACGGGCTTCGGGAAGGACGCAGGCCGGCGGGGTGGGCCGCCCTGTTGGGGCAAAGGGCAGGAGTGGGCCTTGCCGGCCAGCGCATGCAGCGGGCTCTGAAGCTGCTGGCGGACGGCGATAGCGCATCTCCCCCGGCTAGTCAACACCCTCACGGCCCGGTATACTCGAGCGGATGGCGATATGAACATGGAACAGACACTGCCGGATCAAATCCAGGATTCGCCGCCACATTGCGCAGTGAAGTCGCGAATCGAACGCTTCTCCCGCGGTTGCCTTTCGATTCTCGGCGTCCTGCTGCATCCCCTCGGCCGATTCACGGGTGCATTGCTCAACCACCTGCGCACAGCGGACCGGCTCGAACGCGGTCTGGTGCTGGTGCTTCCGGGGGTTGAAGGAGAAAGCTGCATCAATCACAGCATTGCTCGGGGGCTGGCTGACGGTGGCGTGCAGTTGGCCATTGAAATCTTCGACTGGACGACCGGCGTGATTCTGCTATTCCTGTATCACCTGCGAGGACGACGAAGAAACGTCGCGCAGGCCGAACGCCTGGTGCGGCGGATCGTCGAGTACCGTAGGGCTTACCCCGGTCGCCCGGTGCATCTCGTGGGACATTCCGGCGGAGGCGCCATTACCGTGCTCACTATCGAGCGGCTCCCGGCCCACATAACCGTGACGAGCGCCGTCCTGCTGCAAGCCGCGATTTTCCCCCGCTACGACCTCTCGGCGGCTCTTGCCAGGACCGAACTGGGGATCTGGAATTTCCGCTCCGCTCTCGACGTGTTTTTCGACGGGATTGGAACCAGCGTCGCGGGAACGATGGATGGCCGTCACACCCCAGCCACGGGCATGGTCGGATTTCGTCCGCCGGCCGGCTTGAACGCAGAGGGAAAAGAGCTGTACGCGACGCGCCTGCACGAAGTGTCGTTCCACCCGAAAATGTGCGTGGCCTTCAACTTCGGCGGTCACATGGGCTCCACGAACCGGGTGTTTGTGTCCGAGCGGATCGCTCCTCTGCTGAGAGGAACAACTGGGTGAACAAGTAGACGGCCTGCTCCTGGACCACTCAAGAAGCGGCTGGGGACGTGTCCTTCAGCCTGTCCCACGGGTCCCCTCCCATGTAATGACGCCAGCCTGACAAATCACACCCAAGCCACGGAGGGTCAGGTGGCTGTAACACGGACTCCGCTGCGGGGTTCCTGCCGAAGGGACTTTCGGCGGCGTTCTTCTTGACGGCGGGGGGTGGGACGCGGAGGCTCGGGGTGCCGTAGAGACGGGCAGCGGCCCCCGGGGGGGCGGCCAGGTCGACGGACGCAGCCCCGCGGCAACCGGCGCCTTCCCCGGGGACAGTCTCCGTCTGGAGCCGGGATTGGCGGAACCCATCTCCAGCTTTATAGTGGCAGGCGTCGTCCGGGACGTTCCGGGACGCCATTCGGCGGGACGCTGAGGACGAGGCAGAGGAGAGAAACGGGATTGCGGCGGGTAATACTATACCTGCGTATATTAACCTGCTAGGGGTGATTTCGTGTTGCTCTTCAAGAAACGCTTCCTTCCCGCCATCCGCGCGGGCGAGAAGACCCAGACCATTCGCTTGTGGAAATACGCCCGGATGCGGGCCGGCCAGCGGAGTTACATTCCCGGGGCCGGCTACATCCGCGTGACGGCGGTCGAAGAGGTGCGGCTGGAGGCCTTGACCGGCGAAGACGCCCGCCGCGACGGCTTCGAGACGGCCGATGCCCTGCGGGCGGAGATTGCCGCTCTTTATCCCGAGCAGTTGGCCGCCGGCCACCGCGTCTATCGCATCCTCTTTCACCTGCTGCCGCCCGAAGAGCAGCACAAGAAGGAACCCACAGCGAAGTAGTGCTGCGGCGGGCTTTTCCGCGTTGCCGCAAAACGGCATCGGCTGTACAATCCGGTCGTCTGAGTCCCTCTGTTTGGGATAAATGGACAAGCGGCGCAATATGGAAAAACACCGCGATGGGTACTCGTCGGCCCCACTGGCCAAGGATGGCGATCTATGGGTTCTCAGTCCGCTCGCGCCAGCCATCTGCTGACGGCCTTCGAGCAACTCCGCTACGCCCGGCAAATCCTCCAGACCGAAAGCCGCACCCTGGCCCAGGTGGCCAAGCGGCTCGACCAGGAGTTCTGCCGGGCAGTCGAGTATCTCTACCAGTGCCGCGGGAACGTCATCGTCACCGGCATGGGCAAGGCGGGGCTTGTGGGCCAGAAGATCATGGCCACACTGGCCTCGACCGGCACCCCCAGCCATTGCCTGCACCCGGCCGAAGCGGTCCACGGCGACCTCGGACGCATCCATGCCGAGGACGTGCTGCTGGTGCTCTCCCAAAGCGGCGAGACGGAGGAGATCATCCGGCTGTTGGGGCCACTGGCCGAGTTCGGCGTGCCGATCATCGCCATTACCGCCCGCGCCGACAGCACTCTGGGCCGGGCCGCCACGGTCACGATCAACCTGGGACTGCTGGAGGAGGCCTGCCCGCTGGGCCTGGCCCCCAGCAGCAGCACGACGGCCATGCTGGCGGTGGGCGATGCCTTGGCGTTGGTGACCAGCCGGGCGCGGGGTTTCGGACGGGAGGATTTCGCCAGGTTCCATCCCGCCGGCAGCCTTGGCCAGAAGCTCAGCAAGGTGGAGAATCACATGCGGCCGCTGGCTGAGTGCCGCGTGGCCCCCCAGGATGAGACGGTCCGCCAGGTGCTGATCCGCGTCGGCGTGCCGGGGCGGCGGACGGGTGCTACAATGCTGGTTGACGGCCGGGGGCGGCTGGCGGGCATTTTCACCGACAGCGACCTGGCCCGGCTGTTCGAGCGGCACCGCGATGCCGACCTGGATGCCCCCATCCGCGACGTTATGACCCGCAACCCCTTGAAAACCACTGCCGGCTCGATGATGATCGACGCGGTGGCCGTGTTGGCCCAGCGGAAGATCAGCGAGCTGCCGGTGGTGGACGCCGGCGGGCGGCCCGTCGGCTTGATCGACATCACCGACGTGGTGGGGCTCTTGCCGGCCCCGACGGTGGCGGGGCACCCTCTGAATCCGCCGGGCCGGGCCAGCGGCCCGCGCCGCCGGCTGCCCGCGCGCGGGAGCCGCGCGCGGTCCCTTGCCGAAAAACAGGGGGCAGCCAAGCGGCCCCGCTGCCGCGTCTTCCCTGCCCATGAGTCGTCCCCATGAACCTCGAAGACCGCTGCCGAGCCATCGAGCTGATTCTGTCCGACGTGGACGGCGTGTTGACCGACGGCGGCATCATCCTCGACAACCAAGGCATCGAGTCGAAGCGGTTCCACGTCCGCGACGGCGTGGCCGTCAAACTCTGGCAGAAGGCCGGTTATCGGGTCGGACTCCTCACGCAGCGGAGCTCGCAGGGCCTGAAGGTGCGGGCGGCGGAATTGGGTATCGACATCCTGCGGCAGGGAATCCCCGACAAGGTGACCGCCTTGAAACAGATCCTCCACGAGCTCAGGCTCGCCCCGCCGCAGGTCTGCTACCTGGGCGACGACCTGCCGGATTTGCCGGTGGTGCGGATGGTGGGGCTGGGCGTGGCCGTGGCCGACGCCTGTGCGGAACTCCGCCAGGCGGCGCATTACGTGACCGCGGTGCCCGGCGGGACCGGTGCCCTCCGCGAGACCGTCGAGCTGGTGCTTCGCGCCCAGTCCCGCTGGGACGACGTGATCCAGCCGTACTTGCAATAGGGATTGGGGCACGGGGATAAGGGGGTTAGGGGATTAGGGGATTAGGGGATTAGGGGTCAAAGCCCCCGACCATGCTTCGCGTGGTGCCCGCGTCCGGGGGATCAATGGCGGAAAGCGGCAAAAGGGGGACCACCGTGTACGACAAAGACGCCCTGGTGGCGATCATCCGGCAGAAGGCCCTGCGGTTCGGCCAGTTCACGCTGGCCTCCGGCAAGCGAGCCACGTATTACCTGGACGGCAAGCAGGCGACGCTCGATCCCGAGGGGTCGCGGCTGGTGGCCGAGGGCATTCTGGACCTCCTGGCCGGGGGGCTCGGAGCGCTGCCGGGCAGCGTACGAAGGAAGGGCGCCCAACCCAGCGCCGTGGACCTCATCCTGGACCCCGGCCCGGCAGAGTTCCCGGCGGCCATCGGCGGCATGTCGATCGGCGCCGACCCGATCACGGCGGCGGTGGTGGTCATGTCGGCGGTCCGCGGCACGCCGCTGCGGGGCTTCATGGTCCGGAAGGAGCCGAAAGGGCACGGCACGAACCAGTACGTCGAAGGCCCGGTGACGCCCGGCGAGCATGTGGTCATCGTCGAGGACGTGGTCACCACCGGTGGGTCCTCCCTGGCGGCGATCCAGCGGTGCGAGGATTTCGGACTCCGCGTCGCGGGCGTGCTGGCCGTGGTCGACCGCATGGAGGGGGGAGCGGAGGCCTTCGCCTCGCGGGGCTACCCGCTGGCCAGCCTCCTGACGATCCGCGACTTTGGGATCGAGCCGCCCGCTTAGTGCATAGTACAATTCATTTAGGGGAGGGAACGATTCGGTGCACATCCTGTTGGCCACCAGCGAAGCCGTGCCGTTCTCCAAGACCGGCGGATTGGCCGACGTCTGCGGGGCGCTGCCGGTCGAATTGGCCCGCTTGGGACACCAGGTGGCGGTGATCGTGCCGGGCTACCGCCAGTCGCACTACTGCTCCCAGCCGATCGAACCGCTGGGCATCGAGTTCATCGTGCCGGTGGGCAGCAAGATGGTGGCCGGCCACCTGTTGCGTAGCTGGCTGCCCGGCCACACCGTGCCCGTTTACCTCATCGATCAGGACCAGTACTTCGACCGCGACCAGCTCTACGGCACCGACGGAAAAGACTACATCGACAACTGCGAGCGTTTCGTCTTTTTCAGCCGCGCGGTGCTGGAGGCCGTCCGCCTGCTCGATCTGCCTCTCGACGTGCTGCACGCCAACGACTGGCAGACGGGCCTCGTGCCGGCGTACCTGAAGATCGAGTACGCCCGCCTCCCCCGCTACCAGCGGATCGCCTCGCTCTTGACCGTACACAACATCGCCTTCCAGGGCCAGTTCTGGCACTGGGACATGCTCCTGACGGGCCTGGATTGGAAGTACTTCAACTGGCACCAGATGGAGTTTCACGGGAAGCTGAACTTGTTGAAGACGGGCATGGTCTTTGCCGACTCGATCAACACGGTCAGCCCGCGCTACGCCCAGGAGATCCAGGCCAGCCCGCACGGCTGCGGGTTGGAGGGCGTGCTCCAGTACCGGCGGGAGGTGGTGTCCGGGATCCTCAACGGCATCGATCCTGCCGTTTGGAATCCGGCGACCGACGCGGACCTGCCGGCCCGCTACGACGTCGACAACGCCGAACAAGGCAAGGCGGCGTGCAAGGCCGCACTCCAGCGGGAGGTCGGGCTGCCGCCGGTGCCGGACGTGCCGCTGGTCTCGTTCGTCGGCCGGTTGACCGACCAGAAGGGCCTGGACCTCATTGCCGAAGTCATGCAGCGCTGGGTCCAGACCGGCGAGGTCCAATGGGTGATCCTCGGCACGGGGCAGCCGAGATACCACAAGCTGCTGGAGGGCCTCGCCCAGCGGCATCCCGACAAGGTCGCCGTGCGGCTGGAGTTCTCCAATCGGCTGGCCCATCGCATCGAGGCCGGCAGCGACATTTTCATGATGCCCAGCCGGTTCGAGCCCTGCGGGCTGAATCAGCTCTACAGCCTGAGGTACGGCACGGTCCCGGTGGTGCGGGAGACCGGCGGGTTGGCGGATACGATCGTGGGCTACGTTGCCCCGCCGGTGGGCACCCCCCAAGTGGTCGGCCCGCCAGCGGGCACCGCGCCGCCCAACGGCTTCAGTTTCCAGGAATACAGCCCGCTGGCCCTGAGCGAAACGCTCCGCCGTGCCTGCGACCTCTATCATCAACAGCCCGAGGTCTGGCGGAGACTGGTCCAGACCGGCATGCGCCAGGACTGGTCGTGGGCCCACAGCGCGAAGCAGTACGTCGAGCTGTACGTGAAGACCATCTCCCGGGCCGGCCAAGACCACGTCCACGGCTGAGCGCCGGCCGGAGGATTCCTCTTGGGCCCCGAAGCGGCCGTGGTGCCATCGGCCTGTGTGTTCGCGTCCCACGAACTGGAAGGTAAGGGTTCCGCTGGATTTGATGCGGCGGTAGGGTTTGAGCTGGGAAACGATTCTCGCGTCGCGCGGCATCCTCCGCGCGGCAAGCTTTTCCGTCCAGTGAAACTGGACAATCTGGGGTGTGCCTGCCGATGAAGTAATCTGTTCACCCCCTGCCCCGATCGCGTCCACACGGCCTTGCGCCAAGGATGCTCGCCCCGCCCGGCAGGAGGGTGCCTCCCCACGCGCACCTCCGCTATAATCCGTCAAAGCCGCCATGCCCAACCCCATCCGCCTGATCCTGGCCCTCCACAATCATCAGCCCATCGGCAATTTCGATCACGTCTTCCAGCAGGCGTACGAGGACAGTTACTTGCCGTTCCTCGACGTTTTCAGCCGCTACGAGTCGCTGCGGATTGCCCTGCACACCAGCGGTGCGCTGATGGAATGGCTGGACGCGGCCCATCCGGAATATGTCGATCGCTTGGCGCAGTTGGCCGCCCAGGGGCGGATCGAGATCCTCGGCGGGGCGTTCTACGAGCCCATCCTGGCGATGATCCCCTCCCGCGACCGCATCGGCCAGATCCGCAGCTACAGCCGCTGGCTGCAGAACCGCCTGGCCGCCACCATCCGCGGCATGTGGGTGCCCGAGCGGGTCTGGGAACAGGCCTTCACGCGGGACCTGGTGGACGCGGGCATCGAATACACGATCCTCGATGACTTCCATTTCAAGTCGGCCGGACTGGGCGACGAGCAGTTGCTCGGGCACCTGATCACCGAGGACGAGGGCCGCGCGATGGCGGTCTTCCCCGGCAGCGAGCGGCTCCGTTATACCATCCCCTTTGCGGACCCCGAGAAGACGATCGAGTACCTGGCGGGCGTCGCGGAGCTGCACCCCGGCGCGGTGGTGCTGTTCGGCGACGACGGCGAGAAGTTCGGCACCTGGCCGGAAACCAAGAAGCACGTCTACGAGGACGGCTGGCTGGTGCGGTTCTTCGACGCCCTGGCAGCCAACCGCGACTGGCTCAGCGTGACCACCCCCGCCGAGGCGCTGGACAACGTGCCGCCGGTGGGCAAGGTGTACCTGCCCGATTGCAGTTACCGCGAGATGACCGAATGGGCCCTGCCGACCGAGCAGTTGGTGGAGTACGAGCGGCTCTCGCGGGACATGCAGAGCGATCCGCGCTGGCCGGCGCTGCGGCGCTTCGTGGGGGGCGGCTTCTGGCGGAACTTCAAGGTCAAGTATCCCGAGGCCGACGAGATGTATGCCCGCATGATGATGGTCAGCCGCCGCCTGGCGGAGGCGGTCGACCAGGACGGGGGACTGTCCCAATTTTCCGGGCACCGCGGCGAAGCCGTGGTCGGCGAAAATGGGACTGTCCCCTTGGCCGGCACGCTGCTGGAGCAGGCCCGCGCCTGCCTCTACCGCGGCCAGTGCAACTGCGGCTATTGGCACGGGGCCTTCGGCGGCATTTACCTGCCCCACCTCCGCAACGCCGTCTACCGCTGGCTGATCGCGGCCGACAACGCGCTGGACCGTGCCGCCGGCCGGCCGGAAAGCTGGATCGAGGCCGCCGCCGATGATTACAACTTCGACACCCGGCAGGAAATCCGCCTGACCAACGACCGGCTGATGGCCCTGGTGCTGCCCCACCGCGGCGGGCAGCTCGTCGAGCTGGACGTCCGCCGCATCGAGCACAATCTGCTGGCCACCCTCAGCCGCCAGCCCGAGGCCTACCACCGCAAGATCCTGGCCGGCGCCAACCACGGGGACAACGGCTGCGCCAGCATCCACGAGCGCGTGGTCTTCAAGCAGGCCGACCTCGACCAGCGGATCCAGTACGATCCCTATCCGCGCAAGAGCCTCGTGGACCTGTTCTACGACAACGACGCGACGCTCGAGGCGGTGGCGGCGGGCCAGGCCCCGATCGTAAGCGACTTCACCGCCGCGGTCTACGAGGCCCGCATCCGCCGCAACCCCGACCGCATCCAGGTGCAATTGATCCGCGCGGGCTCTGCCGCCGGCGCCCCCGTGCGGATCACCAAGGGCTTGACGCTGGACGCCGGCAGTGCGACCTTGCAGATCGCCTACCTGCTGGAGAACCTGCCGCAGGACCGTCCGCTGCACTTTGCCGTCGAGCTGAACTTCGCCGGGCTGCCCGCCGGCGCGGACGACCGCTACTTCCGCGACCTGGATGGAAACCACCTGGGCCAGCTCGGCGCCCGCCTGGACCTGACCGACGTGCTGGGCCTGGGCCTGGTGGACGAGTGGCTGGGCATCGACGTGGGTCTACGGGCCTCGCGGCCCACGCACTTCTGGACCTTCCCGATCGAGACCGTCAGCCAGTCGGAAGGCGGTTTCGAGCTGGTCCATCAATCGACAGTCGTGCAGCCGCACTGGCACGTCACGCCCGATCGCGAGGGCCGCTGGTCGGTCTCCTTCGAGCTGGTGCTGGACACCAGCCGTGCCGAGGGCCGCCTGGCCGCAGAAGCCGCCCTGGCTGGGGCGGAGGGATTGGGGATTGGGGATTAGGGATTGCGGATTCCGTCCCCTCTCCCTCCGGGAGCGACCATCTTCGATGGTGCCCAGGGTGAGAGCGCTGACAAGCCAGGCGCATAGCCGAGCCCGCTCGGAAAAGTCTCTGGAGCCCGGGCAGGCAACCGCCCCAGGCAGTCCCGGGGCCCTTTCCGCCCCCGCGCTCAGGCCCGGCAATTTCCTGGCCGCGGCGATTGACGGGAAAACCCCGCCTCATCAAGATTACAATTGCCGGCACGCCTCCAAGGGGTTCCGGCGGACGCGGCCGGCAGCCCGTACGCGCCGTTACGGCAGACGAGGGCGCCGTCTGCACGGTCACCGCGCGGACGTGGTCCAGCCGGGATCGAATCAGGAGTTCCGGGTCAAGGCAACGGGATGAATCATGGGACAATTTCGGTTTACGGCGGTCGACGCAGCGGGTCAGACCAAGCGCGGCACGATCGAGTCGCCCAGCGAAGCAGAGGCAGCTTCAAAGATCGCCGAGCGGGGCTTGAGGGTCACGCAGATCACCCCCGTGGGCACCGCGCCACCGCTTCCGGCTGGCGACTCGCCCTGGCACGCAGGGCAGGACGCTCCCCCCCACGCCCCGCCCGAAATCAATAGCGAGAGCGATTGGCGAGCCCGCCTGGGCGCCGCCGGCCTGCTATTGCAGTCGAGAGCGCCGTCCGCGCCGCTGGCCTTATCCGGGTTAGCCGTGGTGCTCGCCTTCGCCGCGTTGATCGTCGCATTTTCGCGCGACCCGTTGGGGAAGGGGATAAAGGGCTACGACTTTTCCACCCCCGAAGCCGCCGCGAAATCGATGCTCCTGATCGACTCGAACAGAGACATCCGCGCCCACCTTGACTTGGAGGGCCTCAAGGAGGACGGCAACCCCAAGGACGCCGCACGAACGCTCGAAATCAACCGCGTGGCCGACTTCGGGGACAAGAAAGTGGTTTTCGCAAGCTACCTGCAGAAGGGCAGGAAACGAAAGAGGTTGTTCGGATTCGAAAAGGACCTGGAATCGAAGTTGTGGGTTCCGGCGTACGTGGGCGCATTTGAGGTGAGGAAGACCAACGAGCAGTTAGCCAAGGAAATGGAGGCCTGGGAAGCGAAAGAGAAGGACTGACCGAGCGACCGGCGAAACGGTCTGCCGGAACCTCGCCGGAGGGGCAAGACAGGTGCGACGGCACGGGCGCGAGGGCCGCATGGCCGCGGAAGCCGCCCTGGCCGCGGGCGGGATTGGGGATTGGGGATTAGGGATTGGGGCGGCTCGCTCGCCTCTCCCTCGGGGAGAGGGGCCGGGGGTGAGGGCGCATCGGTCCGCTCCCCTTGCGGGAGATGGACCGCAAGCGGTGCCCCGCGGGGATGCCTGCCCGCTGCCGGCCGCCCGCCGGCCAGCCCGCAGCCTACGCAATCCGCTGGCCCGATTTCAAGGGTTCATTCTTCCCGGGCCGCGATGGCCGGCGGTTGCCGCGGCGATTTCCGTTGCCGGCCCGCCGGTGCCGCACGAGCCCGGGCGAGGCCAGGGGCACGTCCAACAGCCGTCGGTGGGCGCGGCTCGCGCGCCCCGCATGTTGATCCGGGAACGCACCGGTCCGATGTGGCCGAAGCAGGTTTGGCTTACCGAGAGAACGGTCGCATTTCAGCACATCCGAGGAAACGCATGAGTTTATGGGACGCCAGTCAGCGGAACGTGCAGTATGTGCCGTTGACAGGCCACCCTGCATGAGAATCGGCAGGATACTGTAGTTACGCCCTGCAATTCAGTCTACCTGTGGCCTCTCATCTCCTGTGACTTTTTCTTCCTCGATTTCTCTCACCGTCCTTGCCAGTTTGTTAACGAAATGAAGATCCTGCTATACGCCATGGTCGCCGATCGGGACTCCACCACCCCACCTATTCCACTTCCTGATAGTCGTTTGGTACTCGTACCGGGTACCACGCGCCGGGTTCCCAGCAAGAAGGTATTTCGCTCACTTTTGACGGCTTACCAGGGCTTTGAATTACCAGATGGCATTCTCGGGCTCGATGCGGCCGGAGAAGTGCGGGGCGGCCATGAATTGCCGGCCAAGCGTCGGAAAAGGAAGAGTTCTGGGCAAGGATACTGCCGAGGCCGTATCCGCGTTCAAAAGCCTCCTGTGGCCATTGCTGCCCATGATGATCGTCGCCCTATTGTCTTATCGTGAATACGTTTATGCCCAGGCAGCTTGGCGGCGTTGCCTTGGCGGCCTGACTTTGCGATCGCAATCCTCACAGTGGTTTTTCCGGCATGGCAGGATGCAATGGATCGCGTTTGAGCTATAATCTTAACTTATTCTGGTGCCACATCTTGCGCGGTCTCCAGTCCATATTGCAGATTGGCAAGACCCCGCATGAACGGTAGCGTATTGCTCACCAACAAGCACAGGAGAAAGGGCAAAACGATGATAGCCAGATACAAACAAAAGCTTCTCGCCGCTGCGCTTGTGGGCGCGCTGGCTCTCACCGCAACCAGTTCCGTCGCACAGGAGGCGGGCGCTGGAACCCAGCCCGTGGGGCCCTACAAGGGCTTCAAGGGCATCATCAAGCTCGATGTCCGCGATTCCAAAGCGGACTGGGGCCCGTTCACTCCGAAGAAAGCACCCGAGGGCGCACCGAACGTCCTGTTCGTCCTCTACGATGACACGGGGCTGGCGGCGTGGTCGCCCTACGGCGGCCGGATCAACATGCCAACGCTCGACCGGCTGGCGAAGAACGGGCTAACCTACACGCAGTGGCACACCTGTGCGCTCTGCTCGCCGACGCGGTCCACGCTCCTGACGGGGCGCAACCACACCTTGAACGGCATGGCCGCAATCACGGAGACCTCCCAGGGCTTTCCGGGCTGGTGTGGTCGTATCCCGCCGCAAGCCGGCACCATCGCGCAGGTCCTGCAGGAAGGCGGCTTCAGCACCTTCTGGCTGGGCAAGAACCACAACGTTCCGGAGCCGGATGTCGCCGAAGGTGGCGACCGCAAGACGTGGCCCCTCGGCCAGGGCTTCGAGCGATTCTACGGATTCCTCGGCGGCGAGACCAACCAGTGGTACCCGAACCTCGTCGAGGACAATCACTTCATCGAGCCGCCGTCCACGCCGGAGCAGGGCTACCACCTCTCAAAGGACCTGGCCGATCAGGCGATCAGGATGATTCGCAACCAGAAGGTTTCCAACCCGTCGAAACCGTGGTTCATGTTTTTCAACCCGGGCGCCAATCATGCCCCGCACCACGCCCCGCAGAAGTACATCGACAAATACAAGGGCAAGTTCAACGACGGCTATGAGGCCTACCGCACCTGGGTGCTGGCGCGGATGGTCGAGAAAGGCGTGCTGCCGAAGGACACGAACCTCACGCCGATCAACCCGCTGCCGGAGTCGCAGGCCAACCCGGCCGACCACGTCCGCCCCTGGGACTCCCTGAACGCGGACGAGAAGCAACTGTTCTCGCACATGGCCGAGGTCTTCGCCGGATTCTCGGAATACACCGACGTGCAGGTCGGCCGCGTCATTGATTACCTGGAGCAGTCCGGGCAGCTCGACAACACGATTGTCTTCTATGCGGCCGACAATGGCACCTCGGGCGAAGGCACGCCGAATGGCTCGGTCAACGAGAACAAGTTCTTCAATGGCTACCCCGACGACCTGGCCGAGAACATGAAGTTGATGAACAAGCTCGGGAGCCCGGACACCTACAACCATTTCCCAACCGGATGGGCCGTCGCGTTCTCGACACCGTTCCAGATGTTCAAGCGCTACTCGCAGTTCTCCGGCGGCACGTGCTGTCCGCTGGTCATCTCGTGGCCGAAAGGCATCAAGGCGCGTGGCGAAATCCGCCACCAGTATCACCACTCGACCGACATCGTCCCCACGATCCTCGAAATCGCCGGCCTCAAGATGCCGAAGGTCTATCACGGCGTCGAGCAGTTTCCGTTGTCGGGCGTGTCGATGAAATACACCTTCGACGCAACGCCGGATGCGCCGACGCGGAAGAAGCGCCAGTTCTTCTCGATGCTGGGCACCCGAGGGATCTGGGAGGACGGCTGGAAAGCGGCCACCGTGCACGCGCCATTCACGGGCAAGGGCCATTTCGATCAGGACCAGTGGGAGCTCTACCACGTGGATGTGGATCGCTCGGAATCCATAGACCTGGCGAAGCAGTATCCCGAGAAGCTGGAGGCGCTGAAGAAGGCATGGGACGAGGAAGCCCGCATCAATCTGGCATTGCCGGTCGATGACCGTTTCGGACCCGACATATTGGCGATCGAGCGCCCCTCGGCGGAACCGCCACGCGACCGCTACATCTATTACCCCGGCGCAGCGCCGGTTCCCGAAGGTTTGGCCGTCAATGTGCGCAATCGCTCCTATAAGATTCTCGCCAACGTCGAGATCACCGATCCGGATGCCGCCGGCGTCCTCTTTGCCCACGGCTCACGCTTTGGCGGACACTCCCTGTTCATCAAGGACCACAAGCTGCACTACGTTTACAACTTCCTGGGCATCAAACCCGAGCAGCACTTCGTTTCCACCCAGGAATTGAAGCCCGGCAAATATACGCTCGGCATGGAGTTCACTCGCACCGGCGCCGGCCCCCACAAGGAGTCGCTGGGCACGATGAAGCTCTACGTCAACGGAAAGGTCGCTGCCAAAGGCGCGATGAAGACGCAGCCGGCCAAGTTCACCCTGTCCGGTGACGGGCTTTGCGTCGGCTACGACAGCGGGGACGCTGTCAGCCAGGAATACAAGTCGCCCGGCACGTTTCACGGCGGAATGATCCGGGGCGTCGGCGTCACGGTCGAAAAGGCTGCGTATGAAGACCTGGAGGGGGAAGCGCGAAGAGCGTTGATGTGCGAATAGCTACCGACACCACGCTTGTAAAACACGCGGGCTGGCCGGATCTCTGCGCTATCAAGACATGGTTAGGAGCAAGCGATGATTGTGCTTCTTCTCCTCCTGTACGGAGTCCCCGTCTATTTGATCTTCTTCAAGTACAAGCTGGTCCGGCTGACCACGTTCTGGAAGGTCTTCCTGTGGGTTCCGCCGGTCATCGCCATCGTGTTTCTCTGGTTCGCCTTGGGGCGCTATACGCCCGCGGCCCAGGACGCGTACGTCCAGGCTCCGGTGATCCAGGTTGCCCCGAGGGTGGGCGGTTCCGTGACGGAGTTGGCCGTGAAGGACAACCAGGAAGTGAAACCGGGAATGCCGCTCTTCCAAATCGACAAGCGGTCCTATCAGTACAAGGTCGATCAGGCGAAGGCCAAACTGGTCGAGGTCCAGGAGAATGCGGCCTCGCTCCTGGCAGCGTTGTCCGCGGCCGAAGAGAACGTCGGCCAGGCTGACGCCAACCTGCTTGTGGCGAGGCAGAACGCCGCGGCCGCCCAAAAGGACTTGGAGGCCGCGAAGAAAACCGCTAGCGAGGTCGGCAAGCAACTCGAATTGGCTGAGCGCACGGTAAGCCGCGGAGCCACACTTCTGTCCAAGCAGGCGATCGCTGTTGCGGATTATGAAACGGGGCTCAGCGAGGCAGCCGCCCAGCGCGCCCTGTGGATCGACGCCCGGAACCGCGTGAGCCAGGCCGAGACTGCACTGGAGGTTTCCACTTTACAGACCAGCGCGGCTGAAGCTGCGGTACGCGAAGCTCGCGCGCTGCGGGGCAAGGCTGAAGTGCTGGTCGATCCGGTCAAGACGGTCCGCCGAGCGATCGAAACCAAGCAGGCGGAACTGGAGCGGCTCAAGAAGGGGCAATCGGGGCCGTCCTTGGAAACCCAGGAAAGGGCGCGCCAAATCAAAGACCTGACCGCCGAACTAGAGCGGCTGCGAGATTACCTCAAGATGGCGGAAACCGTCGATCCTTTTGCGCAAAGCGGCTTTCCCTCGGTTCGGCAGGCGCAGGAAGCCTTGAACAATGCCGCGCTCGACCTGGAGCGGACAACCGTCACGGCGCCTGCGGAAGGGATCGTAGCCAACTTCCAACTGACGGAGGGAACCTATGCCCCAGCGGGAGTCCCCGTCGCCACGCTGATCGACACCACGCGCTGGCGGCTGATTGCGGCCGTGCCGGAGAACTGGTTAGAGAAGATTCGCACCGGCGACGAGGTCTATTACAGCCTCCGCAACTATCCCGGGCACATCCGTACCGCCAAGGTGGAGTATGTCGGCCGTGGCGTCGTCCAGGGACAAGGAGTCCCCAGTGGTAATCTGCCGGATACAGACCCGCGCCGGACACGGCAGACGGACACGCCGCAGGCGGGACAGGAATTTCAGGTTGTCATTCACCTCCAGGACGATCGGCCGGACCAGCCGCTGCGGGTCGGCGCCACGGGCCGAGTAACGATCTTTGCCGGCGGCGGCTTCCCAGTCGTAAACGGGTTGGCCACAATCCTGCACGCCGTGTTTTCTTGGCTGGATTTCCTGCACCCCAAGCCGTCTTTGCTGGTGGTGGCCCTCGTCGTCGCTACGATCGTTGGGATCATCGTTTACCTTCGCCACCGATTCTCTTCAAAGGGAGCCCTGGCACATTGAAGCGGTGGAAGGGGGTAGGTCATCCGCCCCAGATCGCCAGCGCCCGCCGTCGCGATGCGGTGGGCGCGGCAACCAAAAAATGGAAGGCTCTACAATGAGCAAAATCAAGAAGTCATCCGAGAACGCCGAAGTACAGGCCGCCACCGAGACAAGCCAAGCGTTCGGGTCACACGCTTCGCGGAAGGAACTCTATGCAGTGGGCAAGAGCCTGCGCGAGAAGTGCCCACGCTCCTCGCATGCGGCCTGGCGGCCTGCCGCCGATCGGCCCGAGCCGGTCAGCCTGGTGTTGCAGGCCGATGAGGGACGCCTCCCCGAACTCCTACCGCTTCGCCACGGGCGCATGGCACTGTCTCCTTTCACCTTCTACCGGGGCTCGGCGCTGGCGATGGCGGTGGATCTGGCGACCACTCCGGCCACCGGCGTCCGCGTGCAATGCGGCGGAGACTCCCACTTGGTCAACTTCCGGGGGCTCGGCACCCCTGAGCGGCAAGTCATCTTCGCCATCAACGACCTCGATGAGACCCTGCCGGCGCCCTGGGAATGGGACCTCAAGCGGCTAGCCGCGAGCTTCGTGATCGCCTCGCGGGACAACGGCCTCAGCGAACCCGACGCCAAGGATGCGGCCCTCACGTGCGTCAGGTCCTACCGTGAGCACATGGCCGAGTTCAGCGAAATGAAGGTACTGGACTTGTGGTACTTCGCCCTCGACGCCGAGATGCTGATCTCGACGATTGAGGACCCGGGCATCCGCCGCCGCGTAATCAAGCGCGTGGCGAACGCCCGCGAGAGCAGTACCTCCGAAGGCATCTTCCCGAAGCTCGTCGAGGAATCGAGCGGGTCGCCGTTCATCAAGGAGCAGCTCCCAGCGATCTTCCACGGGAAAGGCCACACTCCCGGGAAGGTCCATCCGAACGTCGAGCAGGCATTCACTCAGTACCGCGAAAGCCTGACGCCTGCGTATCGCATGTTGCTCGATCGCTACGAGCTAAAGGACGCCGCTTTCAAGGTCGTCGGCGTCGGCAGCGTCGGCACAGCCTGCTGGGTGCTCCTGCTGATGGCCCGCGGAGGAGAACCCCTCATCCTTCAGGTCAAAGAGGCCCGCGCCTCGGTTCTGGAAGCCTATGCGGGGAAGAGCGTCTTCCAGAATCACGGACAGCGTGTCGTGAACGGCCATCGGTTCATGCAGCCGGCCAGCGACATCTTCCTCGGCTGGGCCGAGAGTAACCACGGTCGTCATTACTACATCCGCCAGTTGCGGGATGTTAAGATCAAGCCCGCCGTCGAGACTTTCGGCGCAGCCGAGATGACCCATTTTGCCCGGTGGTGCGGCTGGTCGCTGGCGCTCTCCCACGCCCGCTCCGGGGACCCTGCGGTGATCAGCGGGTATCTGGGCAAGAGCGACGTGTTCGACAAGGCAATCACCACTTTCTCTGTTGCCTACGCCGACCAGAACGAAAAGGACCATGCCGTGCTCCAACGTGCGATCCGGGACGGAAAGGTCGAGGCGGTCGTCGAAGAGCCGAAGTGACTCGCTCGCGCATGAAGAAAACGAACGAGGAATAGGAAATGTATAGCCCAACGCATTATCCGCTGCTTGTTCTCGCGATTTCCTTTGTCGCGATGTGGCTTTCGGCGTGCGTCGGATGGTGGTTCCGCAGGCGGCTGGGCCCCTTAGACGATGAGACGCATGAAGACTTCGGCTTCATTTTGGCCGCTGCGCTGACGCTACTCGGGCTGATTATCGGATTCAGCTTTTCGATGGCCACAACCCGCTACGACCAACGCAAGACCTACGAGGAGGCAGAGGCTAACGCCATCGGGACGGAATCTGTCCGGGCCGACTTGCTGCCCAAGAACAATGCAGACCGGGTCCGCAAGACCTTGAAGGAATATCTTGACCTGCGGATCGCGTTCTACCAAGCACGGGAGGGCCAGGAACTCACAAAAGTCAATGCCACCACGGCCCAGGTGCAGGCTGAGCTTTGGTCGGCGATTCGAGGACCGGCGACCGAGAACCCGACGCAGGTCATGGCCTTGGTCGTATCGGGCATGAACGACGTACTCAATTCGCAAGGCTACACGCAGGCCGCCTACTGGAACACGATTCCGCTGGCCGCGTGGGCGTTGATGGCGGCAATCGCCATCGGCTGTAACTTGCTGATCGGCTATGGTTCGCGAGGCGCCAAAGCGGGATCCAAATTGCTTCTGATTCTACCGCTTATTGGCTCAATCGCGTTCATGCTGGTCGCAGACATCGACTCCCCGCGCCACGGCATTATCCGTGTGAGGCCACAGAATCTGATCAGCCTGGCTGAATCTCTGCCGCCAGCCAGCGGAATACCTTGAACCCAATCGGTCAACGGCTGGTCGGCGTCAGGCCGCCTGACAGTCTCACCAAGGCATGCGTTAGCCGACCGGGGCGGCGCTGCGCTGGACCTCCGCGAACGATCGCAGCCGGCGGGCGCCTGAATGAGGTTACGTGATTCGAGGAGGCGCCCGGTAGGTCCCTTCTGCCGGAAGGGACGTGAACGATTGCCAGACGTTGTCGGCGCAGGAAGTCCCGCTCGGCAAGCGGGACCTACCAAGGCGGACGAAGCAAATAGCCGGCACGCGTAGCTGGCCGGGAGGAATCCGCCGCGTGCCAATGCAGCAAAGCCTTTCCGGAGGTTGTGTTGTGTCCGCGTCTTAGCCCGGCGGCCATAACTCGCCGGTTGTTGAGTTTGTGGTTCTGACGAAAGCTGCATTCAACTACCAGCGGCCGAAATGAGCGCCGCCATCGACGTACAGGATGTCACCGGTGACCGTCGCGGCGTCGGTCAGGTACATGACCGCGTCTGCGATTTCTTCGACCGTCGAAGGCCGGCCCATCGGCGACAGGCTCTCCATCACGTCCTGCGGAGTCTCCCGGTGAAGCGGCGTGTAGACCACGCCCGGCGCGACGGCGTTCACGCGGATGCCGTCTTTCGCGTACTCCATCGCGAGGTGCCGGGTGATCGTTTCCAGACCGCCTTTGGTGAGCATGGGCACCGCCGCGGTGACGCCCCGGATCGGGTTGCGAGCAAGGGCCGCCGTGATCGTGACGATGCTCCCGCCGGTCTTCTGCGCCAACATTTGCTGGATGGAGAGTTGGGTAACGTACAGGAAACCCTCGAGGTTCGTCGAGACGAGCGACCTGAAGTCCTCGGCCGTGTAGTCCGTAAACGGCTTGGCGAAGAAGATGCCGGCGTTATTGACGAGTGCGTCGATCGAGTTGAAGCGAGACAGTGCCGTCTCGACGATCTTGGCGGCAGTTGCCGGTTCGCCGATGTGGCCCTCCACCAGAGCGACGCAGTCGGAAGCCGCGACCTCGGCGGATTGCGTCACCTTGCGGGAATTGGCAACGACGTTGAAACCGCGCTGGACAAACCGTTTCACGATTCCCGCGCCGATGCCCTGCGAAGCTCCGGTCACGATGGCGGTCTTGCGTGGGCCGCTCATGGAGTGTCTACCTCGACAACGTCTTGCCACCAAAAGACAGTCGCTGGACAAGCGGATCAGAAATCCGCATCCAGCACGATGCGGTAACGGGCCTTGCCTGATGCAAGCCGGGCGAATGCCTCGTTGATATTGCTCATCGGGAAGTGCTCGGTCTGGGGCGCGACATTGTGCCGTGCGGCGAAGTCGAGCATCGTCGCGATCGCCGCCGGCGGGCCGGACGCCGAACCTGAGACGCTGCGCTGCTGGAGGATGAGCGAGAACGCCGCGACCGGAATGGGTTCGAGCACGGCGCCGACGACGTGCAAGCGGCCGTTGGGCGCCAGCGTGCCGATCATCGCGTCCCAATCGAGCTTCACGTTGACGGTGCTGATCAGCAGATCGAGGCTGCCGCCGAGCGTCTTGATCGCCGCCGAGTCCTTGCTCGATACGACTTGATTCGCCCCGAAGCCTCGGGCTTCATCGAACTTGCTCTCGTTGGACGTGAACGCCGTCACGTGGCACCCGTAGGCCGCCGCGAATTTGACCGCCATGTGGCCTAACCCGCCGATGCCGATGATGCCCACCCGGTCGGTCGGCTTGGCGTACATGGCCAGCGGCGCGAAGACGGTGATGCCCCCGCACAAGAGCGGCCCGGCGTCGGCGACGTTCAGCTTTTCCGGGAGCGGGATGGCCCAAGCCCAGTGCGCGCGGATGTGGGTCGCGAACCCGCCGCGATGGCCGACGATGGTCGCTTGCACTTGCGGGCAAAGGTGCTGGTTTCCCGACATGCACTGGCGACAGTGCATGCAGCTACCCGAGGTCCAGCCGACGCCGACGCGCTGTCCGACCTTGAGACCCTTGGCATTCGGACCTATGGCCGTGACCCGACCGACGACCTCGTGGCCGAGAATCGCGGGGTACTGCGAAATGCCCCAGTCATTGTTCAAGACGGAGAGATCGGAGTGACACAAACCGCTGTTTTCGACGGCGACTTCGACGTCCTCGACCCCGAGCGGTCCGAGATCCACGGTTTCCAGCACCAGCGGCTGTTTCGCCGCCTTCGCCATCCATGCCGTATGATTCATCGCGTCGGCTGTTCTGAAACTTGGGCTGAATTGGACTTGGACGGCGGAAGCAGACGCCGGCTGTTTCTGCTTCAATCCGCCAGCCGGCTCGTTACGGGTTTTGGTTAAAGTGGACATGGGTATTCCTTTCTGCGGTTGAGAGCATGTTTGCGGAGAGACGAAAGCTTAATGTCTAGGCGGCCATCAGAGCTGCGGGACGCGCCGTCCCGGCCACCGGTGGTGTGGACTTTGGCGGTGTATAGCACTTTTTCGACGGCCATGGTCGGCTCCTTGCTAAAACAAATTGCTGTCCGCTGGGGGGTAGCCGCCCCGAGGTCGACGATCTGCGGCATCTTGGTCGTGGCGCTTCTCTATAATCGTAGCGCGGTTCCGGAGCTCGACAAGCTCTTTCCCGACTCCAGCGAGCGGTGGCATGATCGCTGCGGCTCGACACGTCGGCGCTGGCCCTTGTGTGGTCGAGGACGGCATGATCTCTGCTCGCCTCGACGGGAAGGCGGCGATCGATTCAGTGGGCCAATTCGCCGTAGGGGTAACATGGAAGTTCGACACAGGATGTCGTTGGAATCGCGTCCACGGCGCGTCGGTCGCAGATTGCCGACCCGCGGCGGCGCTGCGCTGGACCCCCGCAAACGATCGTGGCCGGCGGGCGCGTAAATGAGGTTACGTGATTCGAGGAGGCGCCCCGTAGGTCCCTTCTGACTACTCCTATTCACCCGCCGCGCCAAAGTCGCAACCGGCAACACCGAACTCCCGCGACGGAAGCAGTGCTCCGCCAACCCCGATTGACGGGCAACGCGGCAAGCATTGCACACCTCCCAGTGGGAGAATCGCAGGTCGGCATACGACCAACCAATCACCGCCCAGCACTTTTCCAGCCGACAGCGGGCCGCTACACGACCGTAAGCGTAACGCCGCAAACAGCCTGCCGCAACCCCGCGTGTGCGGCCCACAATCTTGACAGCCACCTGCGGCCGGCCGATAATCGGCCTGGATTCCGCCGGTCTTTTTTCCCTTTGCCGCCAGGAGGACCGCTGAGCATGACCACGATCAACCGCCGCAAGTTTCTCCGCCATTCCGGCAAGGCCGGCCTGGGGTTGGCCGCCGGATTGACCATCCTGGACCAGGCCGCGTCGGTGCGGGCCGCGCCGGCCAACGAGCGGATCGTCATGGCCGTGGTCGGCGTGCGCGGCCGCGGCAGCTCGCTGGCCCCCGGCTTCGCCTCGCGGCCGGACTGCCAAATCGCCTACGTCTGCGACGTGGATAGCCGCCTGTTCGGGCCGGCCGCCAAGCTGATCGCCGCGGCGCAGCAAGGCCGGGCGCCCAAGTGCGTCCAGGACTTCCGCAAAGCGCTCGAGGACAAGTCGGTCGACGCGATGATCGTCGCCACGCCCGACCATTGGCACGTGCCGGCGGCCATCTGGAGCTGCCAGGCCGGCAAAGACGTGTACGTGGAAAAACCCGTCAGCCACAACTGCTGGGAGGGACGCAAGCTGCTGGAGGCCGCCCGCAAGTACAAGCGGGTCGTGCAGGTGGGCACGCAGAACCGCAGCGCGGAGTACAACCGCGACGCCAAAGAGTACGTCGCGCAAGGCAAGCTGGGGCGGATCCACTTCTGCCGCATCTGCAATGAGAAGGAATGGGGCAATTACCCGCTGGCCCCGGACGGAGCCCCGCCCGCCGGCTTTGATTGGGACATGTGGAACGGCCCGGCGGCGGAGCACCGCTACAACAGCACGTACGTCAACGGCTGGCACCATCTCTGGCAGTACTCGGGCGGAGACATCGCCAACGACGCCAGCCACCAGATCGACCTGGCCCGCTGGGTGCTGGGCGTCGATCATCCCAAGACGGTGTATTCGGTCGGCGGCCGCTTCGACAGCCGCGGGGCCGCGGAAACGCCCGACACCCAGACCGCCGTCTGGGAGTTCCCCGGCCTCGTGGTCAATTTCGAGCTGACCCTTTACACGCCCTACATGCTCAAGATCGCCCCCGTCATCCGCCAGTCGGAGAACCAGTATCCCTACTGGCCGCAGTGCGCCACGCGGATCGAAATCTACGGCAGCGAGGGGCTGATGTGCCTGGGCCGTCACGGCGGCGGCTGGCAGGTCTTCATCCGCCCGAAGCTGCACGAGGGCGTGGTCAAGGACCAGCGGAAGGGCAAGTTCCCCGATCCCGAGCACCAGGCGAATTTCGTCGAGTGCATCCGCAGCCGCCAGCGGCCCAACGCCGACGTGGAAGAGGGCCACCGCAGCGCCCTCTGGATCCATTATGCCAACATCAGCCACCGGCTGGGCGGCCAGAAGCTGGTGATCGATGCCGCGACCGACCAGATCGTCGACAACCCTGCGGCCATGCAGCTCTTCAAGCGGCAGACCTACCGCAAGCCGTGGGTTATCGGGGAGGAGGTTTGAGGCGGCGGTCAATGCCACGGACTTGCGAGCGTTTCTTCCCCGGGCGTGGGCTCTTGGACGGCAGCCTGGTCTGCGACGGCGCCTCGACTGATTCGGCCTGCCCGGCGAGCTTTTCGCGGGCCAGGCGAGCGGCGTCGCGCAGTTTTCGTTCCAACAGTTCTCGCGGCGGCAACTCCGTCAAGTATTCGGCCACCCGGATACCGGCGTCCTCCAATCGCAACAGCCGGACCTGCTCTTCCGACTTCCCAATGCAGAGAATCAGGCCGATGGGCAACTCTTCGTCTCGGTGGGTCTCGTGCTCCTCGAGCCAGCGGAGATACAGTTCCATCTGTCCTTTGTCTCCAGCGCGGAACCGACCGAGTTTCAGGTCGATGGCCACCAGCCGTCGCAGCCGCCGGTGATAGAACAACAGGTCGAGATAGTAGTCCTCGTAATCTACCGAAATCCGCTTCTGGCGCGCGACGAACGTGAAGTCCGTCCCGAGCTCCAGAAGAAACGCTTCCAGTTCCCGCAAGATGGCCTCTTCCAAGTCGCGTTCCCGGTACCGCTGCGGCAGGCCGAGGAAATCGAGGAAGTACGGGTCGCGGAAGACGAGGCCCGGCGTCAGGCGGTCCTCGTCCCGCAGCGCGGTGATCTCGGCACGGATGACCTCGTCCGGCTGCTTGCTCACCGCCGTGCGCTCATAGACCATCCTTCTGATCCGATCTTGAAGCGTCCGCGTGCTCCACCGCTCCGCCCGGCACATCTCGGCGTAGAAGTCTCGCTTGAGCGGATCTTCGATGGCGGTGATTTCCACGAAATGGCTCCAGCTTAGTTCTTTCGACAGTGCCGAAAGAATCCGCTCGTCGGGGAACGCCTCGGCCAGTCGCATCATCCGTGAGAGGTTGGGCTCTGAATAGCCACGACCGTACTCCGCGGTCAATTCTTTCGACAGTGTCGAAATAATCTGTCGGCCGTACTCAGCCCGCCGGTGGTGCAGGATGTCCCCGCGGATACGCTTGCCGATGCTCCAATACAGCAGGACTATCGAGGCGTTCACCGCTCGCGCTACCTCCTGCCGGGCGGCGTCGATCAGGGCACGAACGTCGGCCAGCAGACGGCCAGCGGATGCGGAAGTCGGTGTGCGGCCCGGGACCGCAAGTTCCCGAGATTGCGACTTGCGTGTCTTCTTCATAGTCTCCTCATCGATGTCCCTTCTCGCCCGGCCGTTCAATGCCGCGGGGCCTCGTAGGGCGTGGGATTGCGGAGGATCGCCTGCGTGCGGGCGCGGATCTCCCCCGCCACGCCTTTTAGCCCGGGATCGAGCGCCACGGCGATCCCGGCCCGCTGGCGGAGCAGCTTGACGACCATGCGGCAGGAGGCGACCAGCCCGTCCTGGGCCCCGCCGACGCCCGTGAAGACGGCCATCTGGGCCGCACACCGCTGCGGGGCATCCTTGGCCGTGTAGCCCAGCAGGTGCTCGCGGAAATCGGCTGCCGCCTGCCGGGCATAAGCGGGCGAATGGATCTTCTCGCGGTCCTGCTCAAAGTATTGGTCCAGCCGTCCGACCAGCTCGATCCACTCGTCCAGCAGCGCGGCGTGCCGCGGATCGAGCCGCTTCTGCTCGCGGAGGTAGGCCGCCGTTTCGTGGCCGAACTTCACATAAAGATCGATCCGCTCGCGGACGTTCGTGATGAAGGCCACCGCCGCGTCGAGCTGCTCCTCGATCAGCGGCCGCTCGTGGAGCTGCGTGCCTTTCTGGTAGATGGCGTTGATCACGTCGCGGGCGTAACAGGTGGCCACTCCGCGGGCGTTGCGCTTCTGCCCCTCGAGGTCCAGGATGTATTCGCAAGGCCCGACGCCCAGCGTCATCCGCACGAGATCGACGACCGTCAGGTTCTCGATGGGCGTCACGAGCGGGGCGGCCTTCGCCCGGTCGAGCGGATAGACCAACACCGGGCCGGCGAAATTGTAGACCTTGCCGTGCTCGGTGTAACGCCGCTCTTGGAGCGGCCGCAGGTAGCTGCGGCCATCGCCGTCGACCCAGCAGGGAAAGGCGAAGCTGCCCAGCACCGGGTTCCAGCGGACGCGGCCGGGCTTGTTCCAGTCGCGGTCGCCAAGCTCCTTGCCGAACCGCTGCCCCAGCGACTCGTCCTGGCCGAACCAGCCCTGGATGACATACTTGCCGTCGGGCTGCTGCAGCATCATTTCCCAACTGTCGGTCATTTTGTCAACGCTCGTCCAATCCACGCGCCACAGGGCGGGAAACGGCATCTTCCATGCCAGGCCAATCGTCTGGCCGGCGTCCTCAGCGAGGACCGTGTGCTCGTGCCAGATGCCCCGGCCGGAGAGGATCGCCACCCAGATGTGCGGCTTCTTGCCGTAGGCGATGTCGGAAGAGACGATTTGCCCAGAGGAGATGGAAACGCCCACGTCGGTGTCGCGCGACTCGGACACCGTCATCAGCAGCGTTTCGCCGCCGTGCATCATGTGCAGGAGGAAGTTCTCGCTGGGCAATTCGGCATGGGGGACCGGGATCGCCCGGGCATCCACGAGGATGTCGTCGCCGAAGAAATCGGGCAGGACGGCGAAGCGGCAGGGGGCGTCAACCCGCAGCTTCTGGACGCCCGGGCCGGCGGTGGTCTTGATGAACGGCCCGCCGGCGGCCAGGGCATAGGTTATCCGGCGGCTTTCCCCGCCCGGCGAGCGGAATTCGACCTCGATCGCCGCGGCCGTGCGGCTGTTTTCCTTGATGGCCAGCGACACGGGCTGCAAATGCACCCGGCCTTCGCAGACCGGCTGCAAGCGGGCGACGTGCCTCCCGCCCTGCGGCAGCCGGCAGTAAACGTCCAAGTCCGCCGTCCCTTCCCGCAACACGGCCACGATCTTGTCGTTCGCCAGCACGGGGCAACCGTGGAAGCGGTGGGCCACGTCGTCTTCTTCGAGGCGGGTCCCCTTGTCGAGCGGCGGCAGCGAGTCCTCGGCGGTCAGCACGGCCGCGTCCACCGGAAGATCATAGAGATATGTGGCCGGGTCCGGGGTGGGGGCGGGCTCTGCGGCCGCCGCCGCGACGCCCCACGCCAGGGCCGTGCCAATCACGCACAGCATTCCTAAGGCCGGGTTTCGCACGGGGAATTTGCTCCACGGTTGTAGGTCCCGCTTGCCGAGCGGGATTTTGCGCACCGACAACATCCGTCCGTTGTTCAAGTCCCTTCCGGCAGAAGGGACCTACGCCCAAGTCCCTTCCGGCAGAAGGGACCTACGCCCAAGTCCCTTCCGGCAGAAGGGACCTACGCCCAAGTCCCTTCCGGCAGAAGGGACCTACGGGGGCCCCCGTCCCCACGCCAGGGCGAACCGCGCGATATCAAAGGCCGCCTGCGGCCGGCCCAGACGCCGGGCGGCGGCCTTGAGCTGAGCCAGCCGGGCCGGGTCGTCCAGCAGCTTGGAGAGCTTGTAAGGCAGCGTCGCAATGTTATTCACCTTGATCGCCGCCCCGTTCTCCAACAGGTAGTCGGCGTTGCGGGTCTCCTGCCCGGGGATCGGGTTGGCAATCATCAGGGCCGCGCCGCGGGCGAGCACCTCGGAGGTGGTCAGCCCGCCCGGCTTGGAGAGCACCACGTCGGCGGCGGCCATGCACTCGTCGATCTCGGTGGTGAAACCGAGGATCTTGACGCGGTGCCGCGGCGGGACCTCGATCTGGCGGAGCCGCCCCTGCAGCTCCTCGTTGCGGCCCGACACGACGACCAGTTGCAGCGGCCGCTCCGCGCACAGCAGCCCGCGAAACAGCTTCTCCACCGGTCCCAGGCCGAAGCCGCCGGCGAGCTGCAGAATGACGGGCCGGTCGTCCGCCAGGCCGAGCCGCGCGCGGCAGTCCGCACCGCTCTTGGGCTGGCTGAATACGGGATGCACGGGGATTCCGCTAATCGAGATCTGCCCCGCGGGAACGCCCCAATGCTCCAGGTAGGCCGCCCCTTCCTCAGTCGCCGTGAAATAGTGATCGCACGGCTGATGGACCCACAGGCGGTGCGTCTCGAAATCGGTGGTCACGGTGAGCTGCGGGGTGGTGATGTCCCCCTTGCGCCGCAGCGCGGCGATGATCTCGGCCGGCAGGAAGTGCGTATTGACGATCACGTCCCAGCTCTCCGACCGCAAGAGCCGCGCGAACCGCCGCAGGTTCAGCCGCTCGACCAGCAGCCGGAGGCGGTCGGCCTTGCGCTGGGCGGACGGCGGTCGATCGAGCAGATCGTACACATAGCCCAGGATCTGCGGGGCCTTGTTCACCAGATCGAAATACGTGCGGCTGTACACGCGGCGGAAGGCCGCATTGGTCAATTCCAGCACATCGAGGTTCTTGACCACCGCCTCGGGGGCCAGCAGGCGCAGGGCGGCTTCGACGGCTTCCGCGGCACGCAAGTGCCCCGCCCCAACCGAGGCCGACAGGATCAGAATACGCCCGGACATAACAGCAGGTTAATCTCCGCGGCGGGAGCGGTCAATCTCCCTGGGGCGCTGGACGCCGGCCGCCGCCCTGATAAGATGTTCCTGATAAGATGTTACTGTCGCGGAAGATGGCAATACCGGGCCCTGCGGCCTGGGAGGTCATGCCATGACTGCACTTTTTCTTCTCGGAAACTGACTCCCGGCGCCCTATGAACTTCCGCGCGACGCGGCGTTTCCGCGAATTGTTTGCCGCCCCAACCCGGCCGCCGGCCGACGGGTCGAAATCGTCCGCCTGGGAGGTGGCCCGGGTCTTCCTGCGGTTGGGCACGACGGCGTTTGGCGGGCCGGCCGCCCACGTCGCCATGATGGAGGACGAGTTCGTCCGCCGCCACCGCTGGCTCAGCCACGCGGAATTCCTCGACATGCTGGGGGCGGTCAACCTCATCCCCGGCCCGAACTCCACCGAAATGGCCATCTACGTCGGCTACCGCCGGGCCGGCTGGAAGGGCCTCGTACTGGGCGGCGTGTGCTTCCTCCTGCCCGCCATGGCCATCGTCACCGCGCTGGCCTGGGCCTACGTCCGCTTCGGGGCCCTGCCGCAGGTGGCCGGGCCGCTCTACGGCGTCAAGCCGGTGGTCATCGCCATCATCTTGCAGGCCCTGTGGGGGCTCGGCCGCCGGGTGATTACCACCTGGCAGTCGGTGCTCGTGGCGGCCCTGGCGACATTGGCCGGCTGGTGGAACGTCGATCCGCTCTCGCTCGTGCTTTGGGGCGGTTTGGCGATCGGGCTGTTGGCGGGAGCCGGGAGCGTAAGCCCCCGGTTCGCGGAAGGCGGGAATCGCCGCTGGCGCCCGCTGGCCGTCTTGACGCTGGCGGTCGGCGGCATCCTGGCCTTGATCCACCTCGCCCCGCTGCTCTGGGCCACAAGTCCCGGCCAGAATGCCCAGCCGTTCGGACTGGGCCCCTTGTTCCTCTATTTCCTCAAGATCGGCGCGGTGCTCTACGGCACGGGCTACGTGCTGGTGGCCTTCCTGGAAGGCGACCTGGTACACCGCTGGCACTGGCTCACGCCCCAGCAACTGCTGGACGCAACGGCGGTGGGGCAGGTGACGCCCGGCCCGCTGTTCACCACGGCCACGTTCATCGGCTATTTCAAGGGCGGTCTGCTCGGCGCGGTGCTGGCCACGGTCGGCATCTTCCTGCCTTCGTTCGTATTCATTGCGCTGGGCGGCGCACTGTTCCCGCGGCTGCGGCGGTCGCCTACGGCCGGGGCCTTCCTGGACGGCGTGAACCTGGCGGCCTTGGCCCTGATGGCCGTGGTGAGCCTCCGCCTCGGACGCGAGGCCGTCTGCGACTGGACCACCGCGGCGTTGTTCCTGGCCAGCGCGATCCTGCTGGTCCGTTTCCGCGTGAACTCGGCTTGGCTCGTCTTGGGCGGCGCCCTGGCGGGACTGGCCGCCGCCGGGCTGCGGCCGCCGGGATAGGCACGCCCGCTAAACGACAGCTTCACGCGATATCGTTCGGTCGTTATCCGCCCAGGGCGTCCTTCAGGCCGCGGATCTCCTCGTCGATCTGCTGCTGGCGGGCTGCCAGCTCGTGGACGTCGCTCTGCAACTGGGCGAGCTGAGAGCGCATCGCTGCCACGTCGCGGCTAATCGTTGCGGCGAGTTCCCCCTGGCCGGCCTCTTCATCCTTTGTCCTTGATCCTTCATCCTTGACCGGAGAGGGTTGCGCGGTTGGCTCGCCCGCCGCCGACTGGCTGTACTGCGCACGCAGGCTCTCCATTTCCCGCGGCTGGTACAAGGCATGGCTGACGACCTGGCCGCGGCCCTCGGGCGTCAACATGACCACCAGCCCTTTGCAGCGGAGCGAGTCGAGCACGGCGCGGAGGGCGGGCAGATCGGCCAACGGCTCCATGCGGGAGGCGCGGCCGCGCAATTCACCCAGGGTCTGGGCGCCGCGGAGCAAGAGCTCGGTCATCACGGCCATCTCCACCTTGTCGACGCCCAGCCACTCGTACAAGTAATGGCGATACTTGGTGACGCGGCCGTAGCCTTCGACCATGCCCACCGCTCCCATGCCGCGGAGCCCTTCCAGCGCCTCCTCGACGGCATCGGACTGGAGCTGCATCAGCGGAAAGCGGTTGCTCTTCTGGTTGCACGCCGTGACGATCGCATTGAGCGACATGGGGTAGGCGTCGGGCGTGGTCTTGGCCTTCTCGGCCAGCGCGCCGACGATGCGGCGGCCGATCGGCCCCAGCGGCTGCCAGCGCGGCTCGGCCCGGGCCGGCGCTTGCGGGGTTTCCGGCGTTTGCTGCTCGTCCGACATGGTCATACCTCTATTGCACGCCCAGGCGGGCGACGGCCTGCGGGTCCTTTTTGTCCGTCATGCGCCAGGCGAAGAAAGACTTGCCCCTGGCGCTAAAGATGATTCCGTTGGGCTTAAAGGGGGCCGGCGGCCCGAATTTCGTCCACGTCGCGCCTCCATCCGAGCTGAGGAGAATCTGGTCGCCGGCCAAACCTGCCAGGCGATGGTCCGGCAGTTCGATGGGGTCGCTCTTCACCGGCCCGCCGGGAGCGGTCCAGGTCTTGCCGTGGTCCGTGCTGCGGGTCAGTCCCGCGCTCCACAGCGCCTGCCAATAGATCGCGCCGTCGGAGGCGACCAGGGGCGTGCCGTTGGGGCCCGCCTTCGAGACCTGCTGCCACGTCTCCCCGCCGTCCGCGGAGCGATAGATTCCCCACGTGGCGCCTTGTTTCCAGCCGGCCGTGTTGATGAGGAAGGTCTTGCCGTCCAGGATGATTGGATCGGAGGTGAAATTGCTGTTCTGCGGGAGCCGGTCGCCGATGTTCTGCCACGTCCGGCCGCCGTCCCGGGAGAGTTGCAGGCTGCGGACCTGCTCGTGCAGTCCCGCCAGCATGGTCTTCCGCTGGGGATCGCTCAGGTCGACGGCGACGCCGTCCACGTGCTCGAGCTTGCCCAACCTTATGAAGGACTTGCCGCCGTCCGTGGTCTTGAAAATGCCCGCGCCGTAGCAGCCGCTCACCCAGAAGACGGCGGGGTCGCGGGGGTCAAAGAGGATGCGGTGGGGGCGATGCGTGATGGGCTCTCGGTCGGCGGCCCCCAGTTTCTTCCACGTCGCCCCGGCGTCGTTGGTGGACCACAGGCCGCGCTCGCTCACGCCGGCGATCACTGCGGGACTCTTGGGCACGGCGGCCATGAGCGTGACGCCCGCGTAGCCCCAGGTCGCGCCGCCCAGGTTCCCGGTGACGTTGCTCCACCCCGCGGGGTCCGGCGCCGCAAACGCCGCGCGCGGGGCGGAGGCACCCGGGCGGCCGGCCGTTTGCACCCCCGCCGCCGCCTGAAACAACAACGCCACGGCAATACAACGCCACCCGGACACGTTTGCCGATGCCACAATCATCCTCCTCCCGACAATGCGTGCGGATCGAAACCGCCCCTTTGCGGGTGCCATGCTCACGCTTGCGTGAGCGTGCCCACGCAAATGTGGGCATGGCACCCAGCAACCCCCATGAGCTTAGCCGGCGGCGGGCGAATGTCAACCACCGTGCCGCGGACCAACCCTCCGGGCGGTTGCACTCGGCTCCGGCGGCTTGTAGAATCACGGTGCGTCGCGGTCTTGCGTCCCACCGTTTTCAAGGAGTCAGCAGCATGCGTGCCAAAGCGATGTGGAAGGTTGTGGGGGCGGTGCTCGTCCTGGGTTGTCTGGTTGCGGTCGCCGCGGCCGACGTCAAGCTGCCGGGCGTGTTCGGCGACCACATGGTCCTCCAGCGCGACTTGCCCGTGCCGGTCTGGGGCTGGGCCGACCCGGCCGAAGCCGTCACCGTCACCCTGGCCGGGCAGTCGAAAACCGCCGCGGCCGACGCCGGCGGAAAATGGTCGCTCAAGCTCGACAAGCTCACCGCCGGCGGGCCGTATGAGCTGGTGGTCGAAGGCAAGAAGAACACGCTTCGCTGCGGCGACGTGCTGGTGGGCGAGGTGTGGCTCGCTTCCGGCCAATCGAACATGGAGATGGGCGTCGGCGGGGTGATGAATCGCGAGGCCGAGATCGCCGCGGCCGACTACCCCAAGCTCCGCATGTTCACCGTCGCCAGGATTCCCGCCCGCCAGCCGCAGAGCGACTGCAAGGGCCAGTGGCAGGTGTGCAACCCGAAGTGCGTGGCATGGTTCTCCGCCGCCGGTTATTTCTTCGGGCGCGAGCTGCAAAAACAACTGGGCGTGCCCGTCGGCATCATCCATTCGTCCTGGGGCGGGACGCCGATTCAAACCTGGACTAGCCTGGCGGTACACGAGGCCGTGCCCGAGCTGCGCGGGATGGCCGAGGCCCTCCAGCGGGACACGGCGAATTTCGCCTCGGGCCAGGCCCAGGCCGATTTCCAGAAGCGGCTGGCCGATTGGGAAGCGGCGGCCGCCAAGGCGAAGGCCGCGAACCAGCCCTTCAAGGCCGGCAAGCCGCAGCCGCCGGAAGAGCCGCGGGCCCGCGCCGGCAGCCCCGCCGCCCTGTACAACGGCATGATCGCCCCGCTGGTGCCCTACGCCATCCGCGGCGCGATCTGGTACCAGGGCGAGTCCAACGCCGGCTCGCCGATCTATTTAATCCAGCTCAAGGCGATGATCGAAAGCTGGCGGGCGGACTGGAAGCAAGGCGATTTCCCCTTTATCAGCGTGCAACTGCCCAACTTCATGGAGCCGCAGAAGCAGCCCTCCGAGCCCGTGGGCAACTGGCCGCTGACGCGAGAGCAGTTCCTCAAAGCACTGACGGAAATCCCCAACACGGGCATGGCCGTGACCATCGATATCGGCGAGGCCCGCGACATCCACCCGCACAACAAGCAGGAAGTCGGCAGGCGGCTGGCCCAATGGGCGTTGGCCAAGACCTACGGCAAGGACTGCGTGGCCTGCGGCCCGCTGCTGAAGGCGTCGCGGACCGAGGGGCAGAAAATCGTGCTGGAGTTCGACTACGTCGGCGACGGGCTGGCCGCCCGCGAAGGCGGCAAGCTGAAGGGCTTCGCCATCGCCGGGGCGGACAAGAAGTTCGTGTGGGCCGACGCGCAGATCGTGGGCAAGACGGTGGTGGTCTCCAGCCCGGAGGTCAAGGAGCCGGCGGCGGTCCGCTACGCCTGGGCCAACAACCCCGATTGCAACCTGATCAACCAGGCCGGCCTGCCCGCCTCCCCCTTCCGTACGGACGATTGGGGACGGTGAGAGAGTCTCCCCTCTCCCTTTGGGAGAGGCACCCACGACCATGCTCCGCATGGTGCCCGACCCGGGGGTGAGGGCGTTTGGGATCCAGCCAGATCCCCTCACCCTAGCCCTCTCCCGGAGGGAGAGGGGACCAATCCATGTCCATCCACCGCGTTTTCCTGAATTGGAATCGTGCCGGTCTCGTGGCCGCGGTGGAATACCTTGTAGAACGCTTCGGTGCCCCGGGCCAACTGGATTTGAGCGGCGCGGTGTTGGTTACGCCTGGCGGCCGGTCCGGGCGGCGACTGTTGGAGGTCCTCGTCCAACAGGCCGACGAGCAGCAACGGGTCTTGACCCCGCCGCGGATCGTCACCGCAGGCCGGCTGCCGGAACTGCTTTACGAGGCCCGCCGGCCGTTCGCCGACGATCTGAGCCAACAACTCGCGTGGGTCGCGGCCCTCAAGGGCGGCAAGCCTGAAGATCTGCAAAGATTGATGCCCGCGCCGCCGCCCGCGGACGACCTGGCGGCGTGGCTGGCCTTGGCGGAGATGCTCGCCCGGCTGCACCGGGAGCTTGCCGCCGATGCCCTGGATTTCTCCAACGTGGCGGACTGCGGGTCGCGGATCGAGGGGTTCCGGGAACAGCTCCGCTGGCAAGCCCTGGCCGCCCTCGAGCAAGAATACCTCCGCGGGCTGGACCGGCTCGACCTGTGGGACCTGCAGACCGCGCGGCTCTACGCGATCCGCCAGGGGGAGTGCCGCACGCAGGACCAGATCGTGCTGGTGGGCACGGTGGACCTGAACCGCTCGGGGCGGATGATGCTGGATCAGGTGGCGGAGCGGGTGACGGCCCTGGTCCTGGCCCCGCCCGAACTGGCCGACCGCTTCGACGAGCACGGCTGCCTGCGACCGGAGGCTTGGCTGGAGGCCCCCATTTCCTTGGCGACGGATCAGATCGAGATTGTCGACGATCCGGCAGACCAGGCCGAGGCGGTGGTGCGCGCTATCGCGGCGATGGGTGGGCGGTACCGCGCCGAGCAGATCTCCATCGGCGTGCCCGACGAAGGGCTGGTTCCCTACGTCCAGCAACACCTCAAGCAGTGCGAGGTGCCGGCCCGCTACGGTGCCGGACGCCCGCTGGCGAGCAGTTTGCCCAGCCGTCTGCTGGCCGCGGCGGCCGATTACCTCGCAGCGCCCCGTTTCGCGGCCTTCGCCGCGCTGGCGCGGCATCCGGCGGTGCAAAGTTGGCTGGAGAGCAAAGGACTTGAAAAGGGCTGGCTCGCCCAATTGGACGAGTACTACGCGGAGCATCTGCCCTACGCGCTGGCCGACGAGTGGCTGGGCCCCGGGGCGCATTGCCGGGCTGTCCGCCAGGCGGGCGACCAGCTCCGCCGGCTGCTGCGGGATTTGAGCGGTCCCGCGCGGCCGCTGGGCCAATGGGGCGAGCCGATCGCGGCGCTCCTGGTCGCTGTCTTTGGGCTCTCCGCGCTCGATTCGTCCGTAGAGGCGGACCGTGTGCTGCTGGCCGCCTGCAAGAAGATTCACGGGGCCCTGCGCGAGCAAGCTTCGATCCCCGCGGCATTGACGCCTTCCGTTTCCGGGGCCGCCGCCATCCGGCTGCTCTTGGGGCAGCTTGCGGGAGAGACGATTGCCCCCCTGCCGGACCGCGATGCCGTCGAGCTGCTGGGCTGGCTGGAGCTGCCCTTGGACGACGCACCGGCCCTGGTGGTCACGTCGCTGAATGAGGGTTGGGTGCCCGGCTCGCTCAACGGCGACCTGTTTCTGCCGAACCAACTCCGCCGGGCGTTGGGGATCGAGGACAACGATCGCCGCTACGCCCGCGACGCCTATGCCCTGGCCCTGCTGGCGGCCTCGCGGGAGTTCCTCAGAGTCATCGCCGGCCGCCGCAGCGCCGACGGAGATCCGCAGATGCCCAGCCGGCTGCTGTTCGCCTGCGACGAGGAGACCATCGCCCACCGGGTAATGGCCTTCTGCGGCACCGAACCAAGCCCCCGGATTGCATCCGCGGGTTCAGAACTGCGGCCGGGGCAACTGCAGTCGCGCTTCGAGGTCCCCAAACCGCGGCCGCTGCCCGAGCCGATCAACTCCATGCGGGTCACCGAGTTCAAGGATTACCTGGCCTGCCCATACCGCTACTACTTGAGACACCGCTTGAAATTGGGGGCCTTGCAGGACTCCGCCGAGGAGTTGGACGGGGCGGCCTTCGGCACGCTCGTCCACCAGGTGTTGGGCGAGTTCGGCAAGGGCCCCGTGGCTGCCTCCACCGACGCGGAGCAGATCGAGCGGTACCTGAGCGACGAACTGGACCGGCAATGCGCGGAGTGCTTCGGCAAAGCGCCGCTCTCGGCGATCCGCGTGCAGGTCGAGCAACTCCGCCTGCGGCTGCGGGAATTTGCACGCTGGCAGGCCGCTTGGGCCGGGCAAGGGTGGCAGATCAGGTGCGTGGAGGCCAGCCCGCAGGAAGGAAAGGCGTTGCTCGTGGTCGACTCGCAGCCGATGTTCCTCCGCGGGCGGATCGACCGCATCGACTTCCAGCCGTCCACGGGAAAGTGGATGATCATCGACTACAAGTCGTCCGACGCGCCCAGCACCCCGGAGAAGGCCCATCGTCGCGGCCAACAGTGGATCGACCTGCAGTTGCCGCTCTACCGCCACCTGGCGGCCGGCCTTGAGAAAAGTCTCCCCTCTCCCTCCGGGAGAGGGGCAGGGGGTGAGGGCGCCCAAAGCGACAGCCGCCTATCCCGCACGTTCTCTAGCACAGGCAGCCCTCACCCTAACCCTCTCCCGGAGGGGGAGGGGACCGAACCCGGACTTCTCGGGCAGCCGCCGGGGTTGGCCTACGTCGTCTTGCCCAAGGACATCAGCCGGACCGGCATCGCGATAGCCGAGTGGACGGAGGAAGACCTGCGGAGTGCCGATCGCGCGGCGGCGGAGGTGATCCGCGACGTGCGGGCCGAGAAGTTCTGGCCGCCCGCGCAACTGCCACCCGATTTCTCCGAGGACCTCGCGCCGATCTGCCAGGACGGCCAGTTCCGCGCGGTGTTCGCAGCCGAGACGGCGGAAGGGGGGATCGAGTCATGAAGACGGGCACACCCCGCTTCTCGAACACGGTCATTCGGGCCTCGGCCGGCACGGGCAAGACCTTCCGGTTGACCAACCGCTTTCTGGGTCTGGTGTTTGCCGGGGCGCCGCTGGACTCCATCCTGGCGACCACCTTCACCCGCAAAGCGGCCGGCGAAATCCTGGACCGCGTGCTCTTGCGGCTCGCCGAAGCCGCGCTGGACGGCGAAAAACTCGCCAAGCTGGCCAAGGAAATCGCGTTGGCCCCGCTGGATTCCGCCGCCTGCCGCCACATGCTCGCCCAGATGGTCCGCCACATGCACCGCCTGCGGGTGGGCACGCTGGACAGCTTCTTCGTCGAGATCGCCCGGAACTTCAGCTTGGAGCTGGGCCTGCCGCCGGGCTGGCAGATCGTCGACGAGATGGTTGACCAGCGGCTGCGGGCGGCGGCCGTCCGCAGCGTGCTCGAGGACCAGTCCACCAGCGATGTCCTGCGACTGATGCACCTCTTGAGCAAGGGGCAGGCCGCCCGCTCGGTGAGCGAGCAGATCTCGCTGCTGGTCCAGGACCTTTACAGCTACTATCTGGAGGCGCCGCAGGAAGCTTGGCAATCGCTCCCGCGTTCCAAACAGCTTACACCGCCGGAGCTGGCCTGTGCCTTGGCCACCCTGGAGGCGGTCTCGCTGCCCGCGGGCAAACGCTTTGCCGATGCTCGCCGGCAGGCCCTGGAAGACGCCCGCAATGAGGCCTGGGAAGACTTCCTGGCCAAGGGGCTGGCCGCCAAGATACTCGCCGGCGAAGAGACCTACTACCGCCAGCCGATCGCGCGGGAAGTCGTGGATGCCTACCAGCCGCTGCTGCGGCACGCCAAGGCGGTCCTGGTGGGACGCATCGCCGCCCAGACCGAGGCAACGCAAGAGCTGTTGCAACGATTCGACGTTGCTTACCAGGCATCGAAGCTCTCCGAGCGGGCCTTGCGGTTCGAGGACATTACGCGGAAGCTGGGCGCGGCCGAGGTGGCCGACCGCCTGGACGACGTGCTCTACCGCCTCGATGTCCACATCTCGCACCTGCTGCTGGACGAGTTCCAGGACACCTCGCCGCTGCAGTGGCGGGTGCTGCGGCCATTGGCCCGGCGGACCGTCCGGCCCGGCGCCGGCCAGTCGTTCTTTTGCGTCGGCGACGTGAAACAGGCAATCTACGGCTGGCGCGGCGGGGTGGCCGAAATTTTCGAGGTCCTCGATAAGCAACTGGAAGGGCTCCAGCCGGAGTCTCTCGACCGTAGCTGGCGCTCCAGCCAGCCGGTGATCGACTGCGTCAACCAAGTCTTCCAGGGGCTTGCCGCCAATCCGGTCATGCAGAAGCATGCGGAGGCCGCCCAGAAATGGTCCGGGCGATTCGCCCAACACTCCACCGTCCGCGAGAACCTGCCGGGCTACTGTTGGCTGGCCACCGCACCGCAGGCCAAGGAAGGGCAAGAACAGAGAACGGTAACCCTGCAGTTTGCCGCCGACGAGATCGTGCGGCTGCACCGGCAGTCGCCCGGCTATTCGGTCGGAGTGCTGGTCCGCCGCAATGCGGCCGTTGCGCGCTTGATCTTCGAGCTTCGCCAGCGCGGCATCGAGGCCAGCGAGGAAGGGGGCAACCCGTTGAGCGACTCGCCGGCGGTGGAACTCGTGCTCTCCCTGCTGACGCTGGCCGACCACCCGGGCGACACCATCGCCCGCTTCCATCTGGCCAACTCGCCCCTGGCAAAGCCGCTGGGGATCGAAGATCATCGGGATACGGCCGCTGCGTCGCGGTTGTCGCTCGCGATTCGCCAGTCGTTGCTGACCGCCGGGTACGGGCCGACCGTTTACGAGTGGACCAGGCAACTGGCCCCGAGCTGCGACCGCCGGGATCTCGGCCGGCTGCTGCAACTCGTCGAGCTGGCCTACGCCTACGAGGCCCGCGCGACCGCCCGAGCGGACGATTTTGTGGCCCTGGTGCGGCAGCAGCGGGTCGAGAGTCCGGCCACCGCGGACGTCCGCGTGATGACGGTCCACCAGGCCAAGGGCTTGCAGTTCGACATCGTCGTCCTGCCGGAGCTGGACGTCGGGCTGGCCGGGCAACCGCCCGAGATCGTTGTCAGCCGCCCGGAGCCCACGGCTGCTATCCAACGGATTTGTCGCTATGTGCCGAAGGCCCTGCGCCCGTTGTTGCCCGCGGAATTCGCGGAGATGTTCGACACGCAGGAGCGGCACGTGGTCGAGGAATCGCTGTGCGTGCTGTACGTGGCCCTCACGCGGGCGGTCCATGCCCTGCACATGATCGTGGCCCCCGCCAAGCCCAACGAACGGACCATCCCCGGCACGCACGCCGGTCTGCTGCGGGCGGCCCTGGCCGGGCGACAGGAAGCTCCGCCCGCGACCGTCCTTTATGAGCACGGCGACGCGGGATGGGTCGCGCGGGCGGAACCGCGGGCTGCGACGCCGGCAGCACCCCCCGCGGACCAGGAGCGGCCGCTGGTTATTCAACTGGCCGAAAGCCCTGCGCAATCAACCCGCGGGCTGGATCGCCGCAGTCCGTCGCAACTGGAAGGCGGACCCTTGGTGGACCTGGCGAGCCAACTGCGGCTTGGCGACACCAGCCGCCTGGAGCGGGGCACCCTGCTGCACGCCTGGTTCCAGCAGATCGAATGGCTCGACGACGCTCGCCCGGCGGAAGACCTGTTGCGGCGGATCGCCGCGCGGCCCGAGTTTCGCGGATTGGACGTGGCGAAGCTGCTGGCCGAGTTCTACGCCGCCCTGGAAAAACCGGCTGTCCGCGCGGTGTTGTCCCATAGCTCCCCTCTCCCTCCGGGAGAGGCACCCGCGACCATGCTTCGCACGGTGCCCGGGTACCCGGGGGTGAGGGGCGCTCCCCGGGCGACCCCCGCCGCAGCGCATCCCCGCTGGCAGGTCTTCCGCGAGCGGCCCTTTGCCGTCCGCGACAGCGACGCCATTCTCAGCGGCCAGATCGACCGCCTGGTGCTGCTTTACGACGCGGACCAGCTCGTCGCTGCGGACGTGGTGGACTACAAGACCGACGCGCTGGCGGCCGGCGATCCGCAGGCCGTCGCTGCCCGTGCCGAAATCTACCGCCCGCAGCTTGAAGCCTACCGCAGGGCCGTCTCGAAGCTCTATCGCCTTGCCCCCGAGCGGATTTCCGCCCGACTCTTGTTCATCGAGCCCGGGGTTGTGTGGGGGTTGGGGATTGGGTCAACCGCGCACTGAGCTGACCCGCGCCAGGTCGTCCAGCCAGGCCTCGATGAGCGTGGCCTGATTGGCGTTGCGGTCTACTTGACTGGCGACCTCCAGGCAGCGGTCCAGGGCGGCGGCCGCGTCGCCTGGCCATTGGCCGGCCGCTTCGCGCACCAGGCGGGCCAACTCTTCGTCCTCCACCAGCGCGGCGCCGCTTTGCTCGCGGAGCAGGTGGCGATAGAAGTCGGCGGCAAAGGCGGCCACCTGCCGCAATCTGGCCCGCCGGGCGGGCGCCTCCTTGCCCGCCGCGTCCACAAACGTCGTTACCTCCTTTGCCAAGGTCACGCTGGCAAGCGGCGGCGCCGCCAGCCGCTCCAAGAGGTTGCGGCGCGTGGCCCAAAGCTCCGGGTCGGCCAAGGCGACAGCCCGCGACAGGCTGCCTTCGGCATAGCGTGCCAGGCGGCGGGCCTCGGCCGCATCCTGCACCACGCCTTGTTCCAGCAGCAGCTCCGCCACAGCCTCCATTTCCAAGGGATGAAACCGCACGAGTTGGCAGCGGGAGCGGATCGTCGGCAGTTGTCGCGCCGGGCTGGTGCCCACCAGGATCAGCACGGATTGCGGTGGGGGTTCCTCGAGGGTTTTCAGGAGGCAGTTGGCGCCCTCGGCGTTCAGGTCGTCGGCCGGGTCGATAACGGCGATCTTCCGCCCGCCCATCGACGGCTTCAGGGCGATGCGGTGGCAGAGTCCCTCGCGGCCGCGATGCTCCAGGTCGCCGATAAACATCGCGACGGGGATGTCGGCCTTGTCCGGGGGCTTGTCGACCACGTCCAGGTCCGGGTGGTTGCCGGCCGCAACCAGCGTGCAGGCATGGCAGGTCTCGCAGGGGTCGAGGGCTGCTTCCGGCCGCGTTTGGCAGAGCATCGCCTGTGCCAGCTTGAGCGCGAAGGTGCGTTTGCCGATGCCGGCCGGTCCGCTGAACAGGAAGCTGCTGGCCAGCCGCTGCCGTGCGAGCGCGCGGCGGAATTGCTCGACCAGAGCGTCGTGTCCGCGGATACCGTGCCAGGTCATGGGGTCAAGGCGCACTCAGGAGTCGCGCGGGAGGTCTCGGAAGCCACGCCGGGGAAACTCGAAATCCCAAGCACCAAATTCCAAACAAATCCAAAGCACGAAATGCCAATGCTCGAAACGAACAGGAACAGGAGGAAACGGAGAAAACAGCGAGGGGATGCCTTTCTCCGTCGCCTTTGTTCCTTCCTGTCCAAGACAAATGGCGGCGGCGTTTCGGTCATTCGGGCTTCGGGTTATTCGAGATTGTTTAGGATTCGAGATTTTGTGCTTGGGATTTGCAGCGTTCCTCCCAAAACGCGGCGCGCGGCGGCGCGGAGGTCCGCTTGGACCTGGTCGATCGGCCGGTCGGCGTCGATCACGACGATCCGCTCCGGCTGCCGCGCGGCCTCGGCCAGGAAGCCCGCGCGGACCCGTGCGTGGAAGGCCGCCCCCTGCCGCTCCATGCGGTCCAGGCGGCGATCGAGCCGGGCGGCGGCCGTTTCGGCGGGCAGGTCGAGCACGAGGGTCAACTCGGGCATCACCCCGCCGGTGGCCACCCGGCCCAGCTCCCAGAGCATCGCGGGGTCCAGCCCGCCCGCGTGCCCCTGGTACACCACGTTGGCCAACAGGTAGCGGTCCGTCACCACGGTCTTGCCCGCCGCCAGGGCGGGCCGGATGATCTCCTCGACCAGTTGGGCGCGGGCCGCCATGTACAGCAGCATCTCGCTTCGCCGGTGGATGGCCAGGTCGTGACGGTCCAACAGCAGTTTTCGCACGGCCTCGCCCAAGGGGGTGCTGCCCGGGTCGCGGCAGGCGACCACCGCGTGACCTTCCGCGCGAAGCCACTGGCAGAACAGTTCCACTTGCGTGGATTTGCCGGTGCCGTCGCCGCCGTCGATCGAGAAGAACATGGTGCTTATTTTACCCACTCGCGCTCGCTGGGCGAAGGGTGGGGGAGAGTGTGGGGGGGCGGGACGGGGCCGGGCGACCCCGCCAGCAGGCCGACCGACGCCGGCCGTGGCTGCGCGGCGGGGCCCGCTGGTGCCGCGGGCCCGGGCCGTATCCCGACCCGCGCCGGCCGGGCGTAGCGGGCAACCGTCTCGGCCGCCCGTTGGGCCACCAGCCGCCGCAACTCCGGCGGCTCGATCACCTCCGCCTGGTCGGCGTACCCCAGAATCCACCAGGAAATCTCGCCCAGCCCCGACACGGTCACGCGGAAGTCCAGCGTCCCGTCGCTGTTGGGCGTTACCCGTTGCGTCTTGTGCCACAGCACCTCGGCCACGTTCTGGGCGACCAGCGGGCTGAAGCGGACGAGGACCTCGTAGTCCGCGCCTGCTTCGGGAATCAGGTGCCATGCGTTCCGCAGGTGGCGTGCGATCGAGAAGCCGCGGGGCACCTGATAGCGGTCCGGGAGGATTTCGACGTTGCCGATCCGCGCCAGGTTGAAGGTCCGCACGGAGCGGTGCAGCGACGACCGGCCGATCACGTACCAACTCCGGCGGCTGAAAAGCAGGCGGTAGGGGCTGAGCCGGGTGCAGATCTTCTGCCGCTCGGCCAGGCTGTCGTAGTCGATGCGGATGCAGTGCCGCCGGGCGGTGGCGGCGAGCAATTGCTGGTAGATGGCGGCATGGCCGGCCAGGGGGTTGGCCGGCGGCGGGTGGATCTCCACGGCCCCCAACATGCCGCGGAGGTGTTCCCGCAACTGTGCCGGCAGGCTGCTTTCCAGTTTTGCCGCGGCGCTGCGGGCGGGGCCGAGAAAGGGCAGGCCGCGGCCGTCGCCCAGCTCCTGGCAGAGCACGATCATCGCCAGGGCCTCCTCGGCCGTGAAGTCCATCGGCGGAAGATAGGCGGGCACCGGGAGGCGATACCGCTGGTCGATCTCGTCGAAGGCCAGCGGCAGTCCCGAGGCCCGCAGCAATCCCAGATCGCGGAAGATGGTCCGGCGGCTGACCTGGCAGTTCTCCGCCAGGGCGTCGGAGTTATAGCCCCGGTCCGCCTGGAGCAGGCCGATCAGCTTCAGCAGGCGGTAGATTCGAGAGGGGTTCATAGAGGTCCGGCCCTCGCGTCGGCCCCGAGCCGGCGGCCTGGCCGACCACGGAGAGGCGGGCGTCGGCTCGGCGCGGGTCTTCGACCCCGCCGCACGGCGGGACGAAGGGCTCCTGCGAAGAGGCGTGCTCGCCCAGCACATCCCAATCTGGGGACGTGGCCTGAGGCCGCGCCCCAACCTGAGTCTCCGCCGCCTTCGGCAAACCGGTTGCGGGCTGGGGCGAACCGGCCTCGGGCTTGAGCGGATTGGCCTCGGGGCCGGGCACGGGCGCCAGCTCCGGCGTAAGCGCTTGGCCCGGGACCGCCGCAGCCGCCCCCTCGGGCCCCAGCGGCGCCCCGCCGAACTGCTGGTACGGCCCGCGACTGACAACCCGCGGCATCGTAAAGCCGTAGTCCAAGGACTTGGCTGCGCCGTGGGCGCGGGCCCTCCGCCGGGCGTCGAAGTACGCCTTCCCCGGCCACGGCCCTTCGGCCAAGTAGACCCCATTATACTCCAGCAGCGATCCCTTGCGATAGTGGATGCGCATGATCGCTTCGTTATAGCTGGCCAGCGAGCGGTAGTAGTCGCTATCCGCTTGGGCCAGGATCCGCTGGGCCTGCAAGAGCACGTCGATGAGGACTCTTCCCACCTGGTACGCCTCGGTGACGGCCTGCACGTTGCGCTCGGCGGCGATGCGGCGGTTGTAGTTCGTCTCGATCAGCGCGAGGTTGGCGTCCAGGTCGCGGATCGCGTAGGCCAGTTGGTGCGAGACCTCCAGCTCGGTCTCTTGCAGGATGGCGCGTTCGCGGGCCAGGGCCAGCTCGGCGTTCCGCACGCCGGAAAGTTCCTTGCGGAAGCCGATGGGCATCTTGAACTGCAGCTCGACGTGCCAATCCTGGAAGTCGTTGCCGAACAGGTTTTCGTACGCGCCGCCGAAGTTCTTGCCGCCCTCCTGGATCAAGTTGGCGCCCATGCCGAGCCACTGGTAGCGGCCGACGAGGTCCAGGCGCGGCAGGAGCCAATTCTTGGCGCTGATGAGTTCCAGCTCGCGGTGCTTGACCCGCCACTTCGCCGCGCGGATCTCGACGCTCCGCGAGAGGGCCTCGCTGTGGACCTGCGTCCAATCGAAAGCGACTTTGGCGACGGTCGGGTCGTCGGACGGGCGGATCAGCCGCCCGTCGGTGGCCGCCAACCCCATCACGTAGCGGAGCTTGCTCTCGGTCGTGTACAGCCCGTTGAGCCCTTGCTCGACCGTGCTGCGGAAGAAGAAGTACTGTTCGCGGGCCTGGGCCTCGCTGGCCTTGTCGCCTCCCGCGGCGCCGGCCTTGAAGAGGGCGTAGGTTTTCTGCCAGGTGGCCAGCGCGCTGTCGCGCCCCGCCACGGCGGCGTCCAGGTTGCGGTAGGCGAAATACAGCTCCCAATAAGCCGTCTCCACGTCCGAAACGAGGTTCCGCACGCCCCGCTCGAAGTCGGCCAGGGTGATGTCCGCGTTCAGCCGGGCCAGCACCACGCCCTGGTTCACCCCGGGAATGGCGTTGGGGCCCGCAATGCGGTTGAATTCCTCCCCCAGGCCTTGCAGCAGCGGCTGGCGGACCTCGATCTGGAAATTCGCCAGCCAGTCGCCCGAGAGGACCCGGTCGGTGTTCTCCAGGTCATAGGTCAGGTTGTGCTGCAGACTGAACTGCGTGCCCGAGGCGCTCGTCTTGGTCAACTGCGTCTGAAATTGGGCGGTATCTTGTAATAAGACCGTGGGAAAGAACTGCGGCAGACCGAGATTCAGCGCGTCTTGCGGCTCGTGATTCCTCTCCCAGAACACGTCAGTCTGCCACTGGGCGTCGAAGGCCGACAAGGCCGCCTGCACGCCCGTCCGGGCGTCGGTCTCGGTGATGGCCGGGTCGTAGATCGTCACCGGGCTGCCGGGGCCGGGCGGCAGCAGGTCGAGGGTTTGCGTGAGGAACTCCGGCGGCCCCTGCACCTGCCCGCCGATCGAGCGCATCACCTTGCTGTTCTGCAAGGCGTAGCGAATGGCCTCTTCCAGCCGCAGGGCCCAAATCTGCTTGGGCTCGTTCTGGCCGAC